>Ga0326726_10007003_pt1 | contig 10116 bp, 7 predicted proteins | sample MHFenrmetagenome_2_FD_207603 | JGI IMG/M metagenome (GOLD analysis project Ga0326726, IMG submission 207603) | Lab enriched peat soil microbial communities from Michigan Hollow, Ithaca, NY, United States - MHF15MN | ecosystem: Environmental > Terrestrial > Soil > Wetlands > Peat | place: USA... | reverse complement strand
TTATTTAATCTCTTGTATTTTCAGCAGTTCGCTGTTATATTTTCTGTTTTCGAGTATCCTTGTATATTTAAGTGCCTGCCGGGTTTTATAATCTTCCCAGGCTTTCTGTGCCCATCCGAGAGCATCATCAAGGGAACCATTTATTTCGTTGATTATAGCCATGTTATAACATGCCCTTCCGGCAATTTTCATCTTTGGATTCCCTGTCTCAAGTTCCCAAAGTTTACCAGCTTCGTCCCATTTGCCGGTTTGGGCTTTTCGTTTGGCTATTTTAAAGTTGTTTGTTCCCTTTACAAAATAATCCCTTGTCACTCTCAGCCTGAAAGGCAGAATCCTCATAGCATAAGTGTGACCTGCATTTCGGCTTACTTCCTTAATTGCGTTTTTACGGTCCTTAAGCTCCGCTGCTGCCGCAATAAGATTTATTCCTTTGGCAGTAAAAACCAGCGATTCGGCAAAGCTGAACTCGTCAAGGATATCTGACCCTGCAGGAACATAGATCCGCCATCCCGATTTAATTATTGTCTCCATTGAAACCTGAAGTCCTAATACAGGAATGTTCCCAAGAGGAGTCTCGATCTTTCCGCCCGGAGTTGAATAGCTTACTTTTGTGTCAGTATCAAACCGTTCCAGTGCAAACAAGGCCTCTGTTCCTGTGATAGTGCAAATACTGTCCACTATTCTTCCCTCAAGAGGAGGAGGCAAGACACCTATCCTGGATGCTCTGAAATCAATGTTATTCAATAATTTAACTTCAGTGAACCTGTCGTTGTTCTTAAGCTCCTCCGTAAGTCCGGCTATGCTCTCCCACGCACCGTCCCTGTCAAGGTCCGTCCCTTCGAGCGACAGAACTTTGTCCAATACATCAACCAGCCTGGTTTCATCAGTCGGGATACTCCTGTTTATAATTCCAACCTTTTTGATACCTGACGGTATGGTTACCGGAGCAGGTTGCAGAACATTTATATATAGTTCATTGGTTTTACATGAAGTAAAGATAATTGCCAGCAGGATTATGACAGTGAAGTTTTTCATACGGATTATGTTTTAATTGTATAAACGTGGTACTTACCCCCTGAAGTATTTGGAAAAATTACAGAACCACCCCTATCTTTCTCATTTTGTACTTAACCTTATATTCCTAATTGCCGCTGTTGTTCTCCATGATGCAATTCCGAAAGGCTTCGACAATTCGACCTCAGGACGTATCGAAAGTGCACTGTCGCCGATAGTGAAATCCACAACCTTTTCATTATCGATCCACGCCTCGATTGTCTTTTCAGTCACCCTGAGAATTATCCTGTACCATCTTCCCTTATCAAAATTCTTCAGCGTCATGGTTTCATTCTCTGAAGCATCCATCCCGTCGATGCTGCTCAATCCCACTACCATACCGCCCCAGCCTCCAACAATAAGGGTGCAGGGATTTTTCCCCACAGGGAATGTCATGCCACAGAAAAAATCATTGCCATCCTGACGCATAGCCTCAAGTGTAACCATATAATCCTGCCGGGGAAAGTCTCCTTTCCATGTTATACCGGTGCCTCCGTCACCCATCCCCAGGATTATTCTGCTTCCTGAGACATATACGGGTCCCTGCGTTCCGAAATCTGTAATCTCCCAGCCTTTAAGGGTCTTCCCGTCAAAAAGATAACTGCTGTCCAGTTCCTGCACTATTTCAGCTTTTTTCGGGGATGGGCCTCCCGGTCCGCAGCTGCATCCTGCCAAAAGTATTATCATCTGTATAAGGTAAGTAGCTAACCTTCTCATATGCAACGATATTTGAGTTTTTAACTTTGATTTTTGTATAAAGATAGGAAATAACGCAAATTGTGTTAATTTTGAATTATCAATTCAAAGCCATGGAGTTTACCTGGGTTCTTGAATACAAGATCAAAATCAACCGTTCCGGTCTCTGTCGATCATCTTCCGGGGAATAATCCCATTTTCTTTTCTTTTGACAATCTGAAAGATCAGATCGAATTCACATATTTATATTTCACCAGGAGTATTTAAAACTGAACAGATGAAAAAGTTAATAATAACCGGCAATGACCTTAAAGTAAATGATGTAGTAAATGTTGCCCGCCATGGGCAGAAGGTGGAACTTCATCCTGATGCCAGGAAACGGATAAACGTATGCCGTGTAATGCTTGAAAAAAAGATTGCTGCACATGAAATAATGTACGGAGTAAACACAGGAATAGGGGAGTTTTCGGAGATTGTCCTTAATGATGACCAGATAAAGGACTTCCAGAAATACCTGGTCTATAACCATGCTGCCGGTATCGGTGAACCGGCGTCAATAGAGATTGTAAGAGGCGCCATGTTAGGCAGGATAAATGTGCATGCTCACGGAAATTCCGGTAACCGGCCGGAGATAACTGAAACTCTCGTAGAAATGCTAAATAAAGGGGTAACTCCTTTTGTCTGCCAGAAAGGTTCGGTCGGGGCATCGGGGGACCTGGCACCTATGTCACAGATTGCTTTACTGCTCATGGGTGAGGGTGAAGCCTATTATAAGGGAAAACTTCTGGATGGAGCAGAAGCTCTGAAAAGAGCAGGTATTTCGGCTCCGGGACTTCAGGCACGCGACGGGCTGGCTGCCATCAATGGATCAAACATGCTTACTGCTATGAGTGCAATCTGGCTTGTCGATGCTAATAACTGGCTGAAGCAGGCAGAGATAGCTGCTTCAATGTCGCTGGAAGCATTAAAAGCAAACATGAAGCCTTATACTCCCCTTCTTCATGAAGTGAGAGGATTCAAAGGAGCTGTCAGAAGTGCCAATGCCATTAATAAATGCATTTCAGGAGGCGATCTGAAGGAAGGAAGGATAAAATCGAAGGTTCAGGATGCCTATTCAATGAGATCCACTCCGCAGGTAATAGGATCGGCTCATGATATGCTTGCTTATGCAAGATCACAGGTTGAAATTGAACTGAACGGGGTAGGTGATAATCCAATCTTTTTCCCTGATAAGAATATACAGCTGTCGGGTGCCAATTTCCAGGGATCACCTGTTTGCGTTCCAATGGATATGGCAGGAGCATGCATCACCATGGTAAGTGTACTTTCTGAAAGAAGGATGAACCGGATGAACAACCAGGCTCTGAGCGTGGGTCTGCCTGATTTCCTCACAAAGGGTGCCGGGATGTTCTCAGGAATGATGCTTAGCCAGTACACTGCTGATACGCTTATTGTTGAACAAAGAATTCTGTCAGTACCTGCTTCGATACAATCGATACCTGCAGCAGCCGACCAGGAGGATTTTGTCTCAATGGGTATGAACACATCAATAAAGAACAATCAGATCCTCGATTGTGCCTACGGAATTCTTGGCATTGAATTCATGGCTGCAGCACAGGCACTTGATTTCAGGAAAGAGGAATATAAATTCGGTGCAGGAGTTCAGAAAGCAAAGGATGTCATCAGAAAGCATGTTGATTTTCTTGATATTGACAGACCTTTGTATCCCGATCACACAAAAATGAAGGAACTAGTAAAATCGTGTGAAATTCTGGACGAAGTTGAAAAAGTCACAGGCTCTCTTGAATAAAAACAAACTATATTTGTATAAATCAAACAGAAATTTATGAAAAATTATATTTTGCTGGTCACATGTTTCGTGGCTATCTCCTTTTTGCCTGCTTGCACTTCAAAGCAGGAAAAAGCTGAAAACCATTTGAAAGAGTTTATTTCCGCTTATGAAATAAAGGTTATTCCTCTTTATAAGAACGCAAGCCTGGCTTCCTGGAACGCAAATATCACAGGAACAGACGAGGATTGGGCCAAAAGCGAAAAAGCTTCATTTGTACTCACGAAAATCTTTACCGACAGTGCAGCCTTTAAGGAGCTTAAAGCGCTCAAAGGATCAGGTCTGGTAAAAGATTCACTTCTTGCCCGCCAGCTTGATCTTATTTATAATTCCTATCTGGGCGGACAAGTGGATCCGGCCCTCCTTGCCGAACAGATAAGAATGGAAACCGAGATCAGCAAGAAATACTCGAACTTCAGGGCTCATCTTAACGGGAAAGAACTTACTGACAACCAGATAGAAGATATTCTAAGGAATTCGAAAGTAAGCTCGGACCTTAAGTCTGCCTGGGAAGCCCATAAGATGATCGGGCCGGTTGTGGCTGAAGATATTATCAAACTGGTAAAGCATCGCAACATGATCGCCCATAAAACCGGATTCAGCAATTATCATGAAATGACACTGAAACTCTCAGGTCAGGATCCGGCTGAAGTAACTCGGATCTTTGACGAGCTTGATGACCTGACAAAGGCGAGTTTTACCAGACTTAAAGGAGACATTGATACCTATTTTGCAAAACGTTACAGCCTGAAAAGCACTGAACTGAAACCATGGCATTATCAGAACAGATTCTTCCAGGAGGCTCCGGAAATATACCAGGTTGATTTCAACAGATACTATGAAAACCAGGATCCGGTTAAGCTTGCCGCTAAATTTTATGACGGGATCGGGCTGAATGTGGATGCCATCCTTGCAAAAAGCGATCTGTATGAGAAACCCGGTAAAAATCAGCATGCATTCAGCACCGATATTGACCGTTCAGGCGACGTCAGGACGCTTGACAACGTAAAACCCGATTCATACTGGATGAACACTATGCTTCATGAACTGGGACATGGAGTTTATTCCTATTATTGTGACAGGAGTCTCCCTTTCACATTGAGGGATGCTGCACATTCATTTACTACAGAAGCAATTGCAAACCTTTTTGGCAGATTCGCAACTGATCCAATGTGGATGAATGACATGGGAATTATCGACAAAAATGAGAGTGTAAAAATCATGCTTGTCAGCAAAAATGCCCTCCGGCTTCAGATGATAGTATTCAGCAGGTGGGCTCAGGTGATGTACCGTTTCGAGAAATCGATGTACGAAGATCCTGACCAGGATCTTAACCAGCTTTGGTGGAACATGGTTGAAAAATACCAGCTGCTGGCAAAACCCGAAGGCCGGAATATGCCTGACTGGGCAACAAAGATTCATATTGCACTTTATCCGTGCTATTATCACAACTACCTGCTGGGTGAAATGCTGGCGTCACAATGGTACAATTACATTACAACGAATATTGCAAAAAACCCTTCGATTGTTGGTGACAAAGCCGTTGGTGATTACCTGAAGGCGAAAGTATTTATGCCCGGTACAAGATATTACTGGAACGATATGATCGAGAAATCGACCGGCGAAAAGCTGACTGCAAAATATTTTGCAAAACAGTTTGTTGAATAATGATGTTCTGAATATACTGGAAAGAGATTGCTTCGTCCCGTTTAAACGGAACTCGCAATGACGGTAGATTCAAGATGGCTCCCCTCTCCCTGGAGGGGCGGGGGGTGGGTTAAAATAGAATCAAAAATAAAAACTATACTATATGAAGAAATCATTTTACCTGATCCTGGTTCTTTTCCTGGCAACTGCCTGTTCATCACCTCAAACCAAAAAAACAACTGTTGCCACCTCTGCATCTATTGATGATGCTATAACATCATCTGTAATTGACAGTGTTAAAGCTTTAAATCCTTCAGCTGATGCTAATCTTCTTGAAAAGGGTGTCAGGCATGCCGCATCCCTCTGGAGGGCTGAGGATGGTACAATCTCCGACTTTAAAGCCTTCATAAAGAACAACTACATAGCTGATCCTGAAAAACGAAAAACTGCTTTCAGAAAAATAAGCGATTATTTCGAATCCCTGATCGGTAACTATAACGAGATAACACTCGACCTGAAAAAGAATCTCGATGAAGCTACAGGAGAAATAGATGAAATTGACCGTATGTTTGGGACTTATTCAGTAAGTTCCCATCTGTCGGACGATTTCTACGAAAACAAGATAGCATTTTTCATCGCTCTCAATTTCCCCTACTATACTCTTGAAGAAAAAGAAATGAATGGACCTGGATGGAGCCGTGAAGAGTGGGCAATGGCAAGGCTTGGTGATTACTTTGTTTCGAGAGTGCCTGCAGGACTCAACCAGGCTCTTAATACAGCTGTCGGGAATGCAGAAATGTATATTGCCGAATATAATATCTGCATGGGGCACCTGCGTACCGATGACGGACGCCAGTTGTTCCCTGATGATATGGTTCTGCTGTCACACTGGAATCTTCGTGATGAGCTGAAAGCCGATTATGCAGGAGGGGAAAAAGGTATGGAGAAGCAGGAAATGATCTATAAGGTCATGGAACACATTATAAGTCAGGATATACCAAAGGTCATTATCAATAATCCGGAATATGAATGGGCTCCTTTCTCCAACAAGGTAACAAAGGGCGGGACTCAGGTTGAAGCTGCTGCTGAAACTGATACAAGGTATGAACACATAGCAAATATCTTCAAAGCAATGAAAGATATTGATCCATACAATCCTGAAATGAACACTGCCATTCTGCGTAAGTTTTCAGCTGAGATGGAGATCTCCCAGGAAGAGGTGGAAGCTCTTTTCGATTCATACATGAGCTCACCCCAGCTTGTGAAGCTTGGCGCACTGATAAAGAAGAGACTAGGACGTGATCTGAAACCATACGACATTTGGTACGACGGTTTTAAAACCCGTAGCAATATTCCTGAAGACCAGCTTACTTCAAAAACCTCATCACTTTATCCCAACCCTGAAACTTTCAAGGCTCATATGCCTGTCATGCTGCAGAAGCTTGGCTGGAGTCCGGAAAGAGCGAAATATCTTTCCGATAAAATCGTAGTTGATCCGGCAAGGGGTTCAGGGCATGCCGCAGGAGCAGCCATGAAAGGTTCTCTTGCTCACCTTCGCACCCGAATTTCAGAAAAAGGAATGGACTACAAGGGGTATGAAATTGCCGTTCATGAATTCGGACATAATGTAGAACAGACTATTTCTTTATATGATGTTGACAATTATATGATGTCAGGTGTGCCAAACACTGCAATTACCGAAGCTTTAGCTTTTGTTTTTCAAAGCCGCAATCTTATGCTCCTTGATATGAGGGATAAGACTCCTGACAAAGATAAAATGGAAACAATGAACGCTGGATGGTCACTGATGGAGATAATGGGTGTAGGTATGGTTGAAATGAAATCATGGAAGTGGCTGTATGAGAATCCGGACGCTACTCCCTTACAATTGAAAGAGAACATGATAAAGTTTGCTGTTGATACATGGAACAAGTATTTTGCACCGGTTATAGGAGTAAAGGATTCACCGATACTTGCAATCTATTCCCACATGGTTGAAGTGCCGCTTTACCTTCCGAACTATTCTTACGGACATATAGTTCAGTTCCAGATTGAAGAATTTCTCAAGGATAAAAAACTGAGTGATGAAATTGACCGTATGTTCAAACAGGGTCGGCTTACACCCCAGCAATGGATGGTTGGAGCAGTCGGTTCAAAAATCTCAGCACAACCTATTCTTAATGCTCTGGATAAAGTTTTAAAATGACTAAATATGAAAATCAAGATCGCTGATTACCCGACATTCAATAAAGAATGGGACAGGGAAAAAACAGAAGAAAAAACGAAAAAGATCCTTAAAAAGATCGGGATACTGCAAAACAAGATGTATGCCCAGAATAAATTCAGTTTACTTCTGGTGCTGCAGGGAACTGATGCTTCAGGGAAAGACGGAGTTACAAAAGGACTCCTGAAATACTGTAATCCTGTCGGTATTAAGATTCATTATTTTAAAAAACCGACTGAAGATGAATATGCTCATGATTTCCTGTGGAGGGTTCACAATGTGGTTCCCTGTAAAGGGGAAATGAAGATCTTTATCAGATCACATTATGAAGATATCCTGGTACCGTCCGTCGAAAAATACATCCCTGCCGAGATCATCGAAAAGCGTTACAAGGTTATTAATGATTTCGAAAAGCTGATTGAACAAAATGATACCAAAATTCTGAAATTCTTTATGAATGTTTCAAAAGAGGCTCAGAAAAAAAGACTTATGGAGAGGATTGAGCTGAAGGAGAAACACTGGAAACACAAAGACGGTGATTGGGATACCCGTGAAAAATTCGATGAGTATCTCGCTGTTTATGAAAAGATAATAAATACGTGCGACATAATTCCTTGGCACATAGTCCCATCCGACAAGAACTGGCAGAAGCTTTATGCAATTGCCGAGGTGGTGCTTAAGACACTTGAGGATCTCGATCTTAAATGGCCCGAGTTGGTAACTGAAAAATTTAAACCAGGCATATAATACATATAAAAACTATGTTCCGAAAATTATTTTTACCAGCATTACTGATTGTTTCAATAAATGCGAATGCCCAGGTTGGCTATACCCCGACCCCCGAAAACCTTAAAGCCCGCGAATGGTTCCAGGATTCCAAATTCGGAATGTTCATCCATTGGGGTGTATACAGCGTTCTTGGCGATGGTGAATGGGTGATGAACAACCAGAAAATTGACAAGCAGACTTATCAGAAACTACCTGCATTCTTCAATCCCGTCAGCTACGATCCAAAAGAATGGGTTTCCCTTGCAAAAGCTGCAGGTATGAAATACATTACAATAACCAGCAAGCACCATGACGGTTTTGCAATGTGGGATTCAAAGCTTACTGACTGGGACATTGTTGACCGTACTCCGTATGGGAAGGATGTACTTAAGATGCTTGCCGAAGAGTGCAAAAAACAGGGGATAAAACTCTTTTTCTATCATTCACATCTCGATTGGTTCCAGGAGAATTACTTTCCAAGGGGGAACACCGGACAAACTGCAGGGCGCCCTGAAAAAGGTGACTGGTATAAATATCTTGATTATATGGACGGACAGCTTACCGAGCTTTTGACAAATTATGGTGAGATCGGAGGCATATGGTTCGACGGACTATGGGATAAAAAAGATGCCGACTGGAGACTTGACAAGACTTATAAACTTATACACACCCTCCAGCCTGCATGCCTGATTGGCAATAATCACCATCTTGCTCCATTTGCCGGCGAAGACTTCCAGATGTTCGAGAAAGATCTCCCGGGACAGAAAACTACCGGGTTCAATCCTGAACAGAAGATTGGAGAACTACCGTTTGAAACATGTGAAACCATGAATAATTCCTGGGGCTTCAATCTTCAGGACAAAAACTATAAATCAACAAAAAGTCTGATCCAGTATCTTGTGAAAGCTGCAGGATATAATTCGAACTTCCTGCTGAATATCGGCCCGATGCCAAACGGAAAGATCCAGCCTGAATTTATCAATACGCTTAAAGAAGTTGGCAAATGGATAGAGAAATACGGAGAAACCTTATACGGGACCCGTGGCGGTCCGGTCAGTCCAAGAACCTGGGGTGTTATGACACAGAAAGGAAATAAGGTATATGTGCATATACTAAGCCTTGAAGACAATAACCTGCTAATTCCGGATTTTGGTAAAAAAGTAAAAAGCATCACACTTTTTAATTCGGGAACTAAAATGAAATTCAAACAGGATGCTTTTGGAATCGCGGTCTCAGTTCCGGAAGGAATAGTGGATGAGACCGATACGATACTGGCAATAGAATTATAACCCCCTCAAGGGGGGAATAAGCAGACCTACTTCAAAAATACTTCCAGTACCGGAATTTCTACTGGCGGTTTCAATACGGGCAGCTGCAGGTTAATATCATTTTTTGATTCGTTGCTTCCAGTGCTGAACCTTATTTCAGAGGCATCATTAAGGAATTGAACATATTTAACCTTGTCTGCCATATTTGCAAGTGTCAGCGAACCCATCGGATAAGCAAGCAGATGCACATATAATCTTTTCGTAACAGGATTATATGTAAAGATGGTATTTGCCGGAGGAACAAAATCAGCCGGAGCTTCAGTGCAGTTGTAAATGGACCGGCCATTGAACTTCATCCACTCTCCCATCGCCTTCAGCCTCTCCTGTGCCCTGTAGTCAAATGAGCCTCTTGCGGTGGGACCCACATTCAGTAAAAGGTTGCCGCCTTTGCTTACCGATTCAATCAGCAACTCGAGAAGCTGTGCTGGGCTTTTCCATGAAGTTTCGTCGCGGTAATATCCCCATGATCCGGAGAATGTCTGGCAGGTTTCCCATGGTACTCTCCTGCCGTTCACCTCAGGCCATTTTGTAACCTTGTATTGTTCTGGTGT
>Ga0326726_10007002_pt1 | contig 10117 bp, 11 predicted proteins | sample MHFenrmetagenome_2_FD_207603 | JGI IMG/M metagenome (GOLD analysis project Ga0326726, IMG submission 207603) | Lab enriched peat soil microbial communities from Michigan Hollow, Ithaca, NY, United States - MHF15MN | ecosystem: Environmental > Terrestrial > Soil > Wetlands > Peat | place: USA... | reverse complement strand
AAATCCCCGCAGCCGTAGAGGATGAGCTTGTCCCGGTAGATCTCGATCGGCCGGACGTGGTGGGAGGAATGCCCGTGCACGATGTCGACGCCTCCATCGAGCAGCCAGTGCGCGAAGCGCTGCTGCGTCCGGGGGACCTCATAGCCCCAGTTGCTTCCCCAGTGGATGGACGCGACGACGATGTCGCGCGATCGCTTCACTCGCCGGAGCCGCTCCAGGACGGCGCTCGCCGTCGCCTCGGACAGGTCGGGCAAGAGGTCGATACCCGGGCGGTCGTCGGTCGCGGCCCAGCTCGCGGGGATGCCGCTCGTCTCGTCTCCGAACGCGAAGACGACGAGCCGGCCGGTCTCGGAGATCTCCACCCGGGCGGGCTCGCGGGCTTCCGCCAGGCTCAGACCCGCTCCCGCGGTCTTGATGCCGGCCCGCGTGAGGGTTTGAAGCGTCTCCCGGAGCCCCACGGGCCCGAAATCGAGCACGTGGTTGTTCGCGAGCGTGCACACGTCGATCCCGGCGCTGGTGAGGCAGCCGACATTGTCCGGGTGCATCCGATAGTTGATCCCCTTGCCCGGCCAGCGATCGTCACTCCCGGTGATGCTGGTCTCCAGGTTGACGATGCGCGCGTCCGGCGCCAGGCGCGCGAGCTCGTCGAGCGCGTCGCCCCAGATGTACGGAAGCTCCACCGGGCGCGGCACCGGTCCGTTCGCGGTCTCGGCCAGCCGCACGTACTCGCGCGCGTCGTGGACGAACGGCTCGTGGATGCGGGGATCGCTCGGATGAGGGAGCACCTGGTCGATCCCCCTCCCGGTCATGACGTCCCCGCACAGGAAGACGGTCACGGACCGACCCTGCTCGGCGCTGGTCTCCGGATGCTCCATGAGCGATTCTTTCGTGCAAGCGGCATGCCCCCGCGGCCCCATGGCCCTGCTCCCCGGTAAGCTGCCGCCCAACGTGCTGCGGCGGCTGCTCCGCTTTCGCGGAGCCCCGGACCGCCGCGTGGTCCTGGGTCCGGCCTTCGGGCTCGATGCCGCGGTCATCGACCTCGGTTCGCAGTACCTGATCCTGAAGAGCGACCCGGTCACGTTCACCGTCGAGGAAGTCGGGTGGTACGCGGTTCACGTCAACGCCAACGATGTGGCCGTGATGGGGGCCCGCCCGGCCTGGTTCCAGTCCACGATCATCGTGCCGCCCCGCACCACCCCCGCGACGGTGGAGCGGATCTTCCGGGACATCGATCGTAGCGCCCGTGGGCTCGGCATCGCCGTCACCGGCGGACATACCGAGATCTCCCCCGTGGTGAGGCAGCCCATCGTGGCCGGGGACATGCAGGGGCTGGTCCCACGGGACGGCCTGGTGACCGCGGCCGGCGCTCGGGTCGGAGACCTCGTCATCATGACCAAGGTCGCGGGCATCGAGGGCACCTCGATCATCGCCCGGCGATTCGCCCGCGAGGCCCGCGCGGCGCTGGGCCGCAGTGCGCAACGGCAAGCGGCGCGCTTCCATCATCGGCCCGGCATCTCGGTGGTCGGCGAGGCCCGGCGGGCCGCGCAGGCCGGGACGACCGCGATGCACGACCCAACCGAAGGCGGAGTCGCCGCGGCGCTCTTCGAGCTCGCGAGCGCCTCGGGCCGGCGCCTGGTCGCGGATCTCGACCGTGTGCCCGTGCATCCGTACACGGCTCGCCTGTGCGCCCACTTCGGGCTCCGTCCGCTCGGCCTGATCGCATCCGGCGCGCTGTTGCTGACGATACCCGAGCCTCGGGCCGGGCGATTGCTCGCGATCTTCCGTCGCCAGCGGATCCCCGCCACGGTCATCGGTGCGGTGAAGGCGGGCCGCGGCGTCGACGCGTACCGGGACGGCAGGCGCGTGCGCTTCGAGTGGTCTCCGCGAGACGAGCTGACCCGCCTCGGCTGACCCGTCCAAGGGGCTCTCTCGCCCCAGCTGGGGAAGGGGCGCCCCATCGGCGCTCGGCCCCAACTCCGCGTAAGCATGCGGGATATTGGGCGTTCCGGGCCGACCCGGCATGGCAGCGCAGTTGCACTCTTCTACTAGAAGGGGGTTGGCCATGAACAAGAGCGACCTGATCGAGGAAGTGGCCCGTGTCGCCGGTCTCACGCACGAGGAGAGCGAAACCGTCGTCACCGCCGTGTTCGAGCGGATCGTCCAGGCGCTGGTGAAGGGTGAGCACGTGGAGCTGCGCGGGCTGGGCACGTTCGGGATTCGACAGCGCCGTCCCCGCACGGGGCTGAACCCGAAGACCGGCGCGACCGTCGAGGTCCCGGCCCGGAAAGCCCCGTTCTTCAGGATGGGGAAGGAGCTGCGGGCGCTCCTGAACCCGCGAGCCGTACCCGAGAAAGCACACGCGTGACCGCCATGAACGTCAGTGACGTGATGACGAGGCAGCCGACCGTAGTGAATCTCGACACGTCCGTGAGGCAGGCCGCCGATCTGATGCGGACCGAGGGTATCCGACATCTTCCCGTCGTCGACGAGGCCGAGCACGTGCTCGGGATGCTGACGGATCGCGACCTCCGGCACGCGGCCTTCATGCCCATGCTGGGCGAGCACACGGGCTGTCCGCCCCACCGGGCGAAGGCGCCGCGCGTCAGGGACGTGATGACGTGGTCGGTCGTGACGACGGACGCGGACACCCCCCTGGTCCAGGCGGCGCTCACGATGTTCCAGCGCCGGATCGGGAGCCTGCCGGTCGTGGAGGACGCCCGGCTCGTCGGCATCCTGACCGAGCGGGACGTGCTCGCCGCCCTCAGGAAGGAACACGGCGTCGATGTCGAGAGCGATCTCCTCCTCTGGTGAGGCATGTCGACGCGAATCGTGATCCTGGGGGCGGCGGGCCGCGACTTCCATAACTTCAACGTAGTCTACCGGGACGAGCCGGGCGTCCGGGTGGTGGCCTTCACCCAGGCCCAGATCCCCCGGCTCAGCGACCGCCGCTACCCCGCCGCGCTGGCCGGTCCCCGGTATCCGAACGGCATCCCGATCGAGGACGAGGCCGACCTCGAGGCGATCTGCCGGCGCGAGCGGGTGGATGACGTCGTCTTCGCGTACAGCGACGTCTCGCACGCGGCCGTGATGCATCTGGCCTCGCGGGCGCTGGCCGCGGGCGCGGACTTCACGCTGCTCGGCCCGGATCGCACCATGGTGCCCGCCCGCGTCCCGGTCATCGCCATCTCGGCCATCCGCACCGGGTGCGGCAAGTCGCAGACCGCGCGCTGGCTCGGCCGGCGGCTCCGGGAGCGCGGCTACCGGGTCGCGGTGCTACGGCACCCGATGCCGTACGGCGACCTCGAGTGCCAGCGCGTGCAGCGGTTCGCGCGGCCGGCCGACCTGGACGCGGCGCGCTGCACCGCGGAAGAGCGCGAAGAGTACGAGCCGCACCTGGCCGCGGGGCACGTCGTGTTCGCGGGGGTGGACTACGCCGCGATCGTCGGGCAGGCCGAGCAGGAGGCCGACCTGATCGTGTGGGACGGAGGCAACAACGACTTCCCGCTCGTGAAGCCGGATCTGCACATCGTCATGACCGACGCGCTCCGGCCCGGGCAGGCCGATGGCTACCATCCCGGCGAGGCGGTGCTGCGCATGGCGGACGTGGTCGTCGTCAACAAGGTGGACGCGGCGCCGACCGGCAGCGTGCAGGTGGTGGTCGACGAGGTCCGAGCCCTGAATCCCCACGCCGCCATCGTGAAGGCGGCCTCGCCGGTACGGCTGGACGACCCCGGGGCGGTTCGGGGCCGCCGGGTCCTGGTGGTGGAGGACGGGCCCACGCTCACGCACGGGGGCATGCCCTACGGGGCGGGCTATGTCGCGGCCACCAGCGGCGGCGCCGCGGCCATCGTCGACCCGCGCGACTCCGCGACGCCGGGGGTGCGGGAGATCTTCGCCCGGTATCCCCACATCGGCCCCGTCCTCCCCGCCGTCGGGTACGATGCCGAGCAGCTGCAGGGGCTGCGCGAGACGATCGACCGCGCCGCCGCGGACGTCGTGGTGGCGGCGACCCCGCTCGATCTGGCCGCGCTGCTGGCGCTCGAGAAGCCGGTGGTGCGCGCCCGGTACGAATTCGCCGACGCCGGGGAGCCCACGCTCGGGTCTTTCGTCGACGCGTTCCTGGCGCGACGGGCCGCCGGTTGCCGCGGAACGCGATGACCGGCCCGGCCGGGCGGATCGCCGCCTGGGCGCGCGTCGGTGGGATGGCGATCACCGCGATCGGGCTGCTCTGCATCGTGAGCCTGGCGCTGGAGGCGGAGCCGACCGCCGGAGCCGTGAGCCGGAGCGGCATCCGACAGCTCCTGGGGAGCCCGGACGGGCTTCGCATCGCGGGGCGGTCGCTCGATACGCGAGCCCTCGGGCGGTTCTACCGGGCCCGCGACTTTGTTCCAGCATGGGACGCGGGCGACGGGGGGCGGGAGCGCGCCGCGCTGCTGCTCCAGGCGCTGGCGAGCGCGGACGCCCATGGGCTCGACCCGGGACGCTATCACCTCGAGGCGATCCGGGCGCGGCGGGCGAGCGCGGATGCGCGCAGCGCGACCGAGGTCGAGCTGCTGCTGACCGACGCGTTCGTGCGCTACGCGACCGAGGTCCGCGCCGGCCGACGGCCTCCCGGATACGTGGAGCCGGACTGGGGGATCCCCGCGCCGCGTTTCGACGCGGTCTCGGCGCTGGCCCAGGCGCTCCGGCCGTCGGTCAGCTTTTCCGCGATGCTGGCGTCGCTGCCGCCGCCCGCAGCGGACTACCGGAGGCTCGTCGAAGGACTGCGACGCTACCGCGCCATCGGGGCTCGGGGCGGCTGGCCGCAGGTGCCGCCCGGCACTCTCCTGAAGCCGGGAGACGAGGATGCCCGGATCGCCGGGCTCCGGATCCGCCTCGCGGCCGAGGACGATTCCGTCTCCCGGGCCGCCGACGTCCGTTACGATGACCATCTCGCCGAAGCGGTGCGGCGCTTCCAGGGCCGCCACGGGCTCGCCGTCGACTCGGTCGTGGGGCCGGCGACGGTCCAGGCCTTGAACGTCCCGGTGGCCGACCGCATCCGGCAGATCGTCCTGAACCTCGAGCGCTGGCGCTGGCTTCCGCGGGATCTCGGGCGCCACTACATCGTGGTCAATGCTCCCGACGCGCGGCTCCACGTCGTGGTGGACGGTCGGCCGGTGCTCACCTCACGGGTCGTGGTCGGTGATCTCCGGCATCCGACGCCGGTGGTGCAGGCCCGGGTGGAAGCGATCATTCTTCACCCGCCCTGGAACGTGCCGGCCTCCATCGCGGTCGAGGAGATCCTGCCCCGGCTCCGAGAGAACCGACGGTATCTGGCCGAGAACGACATCGTCGTCCTGGAGCGGCGTGAGAGTGACCCGTTCGGCCTCGCGATCGACTGGGCCGTGATCGCCGCGGATGGCTTCCCGTTCCGGCTGCAGCAGCAGCCCGGGCCCGACAACCCGCTGGGCCGGCTCAAGCTCGACATCCCGAACCGCTTCGACGTCTACCTGCATGACACGCCGACCCGCTCTCTGTTCGCGCGGCCGGTGCGGACGGCCAGTCACGGGTGCATCCGGGTGGAGGGGGCGGACGACCTCGCGGCCCACGTCCTACAGGACGAGACGCGGGGGTGGACCCGGCAGCGGCTCGAGGACGCTCTGGACGCCGGCGACACGCAGCGAATTCCGGTTGCCCGGCCGCTGCCTGTGTACATACTGTACTGGACGGCATTCGTGGAGCCGGACGGGCTGGTTCAGTTCCGGGCGGACGTCTATGGACGCGACCGGCGGCTGGCCGCCGCACTGGCCGAGGGAGGCTCGCGTTGAGCGAAATGAACGATCGGGGCAGGGCGCGACGGCGATTCGTGCGGCTCGGCATCGGGGGAGTGGTCACGCTGCTCGTGCCGGTGCGCGGTGCCGCGGCGGCGTCCGATACGCGTGCCCTCATGTTCCGCAACCTGCATACGGGCGAGTTCGTGCGCGCGACCTACTGGGCGGCCGGACGGTACCTGCGCGAGGGATTGAGCCAGATCGACCGGCTCCTCCGCGACTATCGCAACAACGAGGTGCACCCGATCGATCGGCGACTCCTGGCCTTGCTGGGCGCGCTCCACGACCAGCTCGACACCCGCGAGCCATTCGAGGTCATCTCCGGGTATCGCTCGCCGGCGACGAATGCCATGCTCGCGTCGACCACGAGCGGCGTTTCCCCCACCAGCCTCCACGTCTCGGGCATGGCCGTCGACATCCGGGTCCCGGGGCGGCCGCTCCGAGCCGTGCGCGACGCCGCCAGGACTCTGCACGGCGGGGGGGTCGGCTACTACCCGGACTCGGACTTCGTCCACGTGGACGTCGGGCGGGTCCGGTATTGGTGACGCCCGCCTGACCTTCCGAAGTCCGGCGCCGCCCGGCGCATAGCCTATTGCCGGACCTCCTCGGCCCGGCTCCGTAGCTTCCTGAGCAGCTCGTCGTAGGAGGAGGTGCGGATGACGTTGTTGAACTGGGTCCGATAGTTGGCGACGAGGCTGACGCCCTCGATGCTGACGTCGTAGATCCGCCAGCGGTCTCCCCGCTTGAGCATCCGGTAATCGATCGGTACCTCGGTGCCCTTCTTCGTGATGAGGCGCGTGGAGACGATGGCGAAGTCGCTCTCGATCCGCTCGGCGGGGTACTGGATCTGCTCTCCGCTGTAGAGCTCGATCTTCGACATGTAGGCACGCTCCAGCAGATCGCTGAAGAGCCCGACGAACTCCTTGCGCTGAGCCTCAGTGAGCGACCGCCAGTGCTGCGCCATGGCCCGGCGCGAGATCTCTTCGAAATCGAAGATCTCGTCGGCGATCTGTCGGACCGCGCGATGGCGCTCCGCCGCCCTCGCCTCACCCTTGAGAGCGGGATCCCTGAGGACCTGGAGCACGCGGTCGATCGGGCCCTTGAGCTGCTCGGTCGGACCCGAGCCGGCGCCGTCGGCCCCCGGCGCCCAGGCGAGCGCGCAAGCCAGGCATATCACCCCCAGGGCCAGGAATCGCGTCACTGGGAACGAACGGTGTAGCCGCGGCTCTCCATGCATCGAGTGTAGACCTCACGGTCGATGCAGTAGGGAGCGAGCAATTGCCCGCCGCCACTATCCGCAGTGATGGCGGACCGCAGACACGCGCTCTCGTCCCGTTCTCTCTCGGCCTGGGCGCTGCCGGGCTTTTCCCAGACGATGCGACCACTCGCCGCGCACCCCACCAGGGATGTTGCCGCGACGAGCAGCACCAAGGCTCTCGTCGTCGATCTCACGTAGCGCATCGATCCCCTCCTGTTCACCGACCGAGTCCCTTCTCGCTTGCCCCGTGCCTCTCCGTGAGCGCCTCGTGGATCTGAGACAGCAGCGTGCGCTGGTCGAGCAGCACGGAGACGAGCTGTCCCGCCACGATCATGGTTCCTCCGACGAGCAGTCCGACGAGGCTCACGACCAGGGCGGCGAGGATGCGCACCGCTGGCGAGTAGCGCCCGAACTCTTCGTCGCTCGAGAAGCCGAGCCACCACGCGAGTAACAGGGCGACGACGAACAGGCCCGTGCCGACGACCACCGACGCTTGACTCCAACTGCGAGTGAATCGATAGCGCATCGCTCTCTCCTTCACCGGCTGCATGGTGGGAGCAAGCTTCGTGCCCTGCTCTCAAGTGCCCGGAAAGGCACGCCGCCGAGCTCGAGCCGGGGCCGGGCGTGGGACCCGGCTGCCCCAGCTGAGGAGGCACAGACCCACGCGGCGCGGGGCGGATGGAGGCCAACCTCCTGGATCGAAGCGATTCCCGGCCACTCGCAAGTGGCAGGGCAGTTGCAGTCCAAACGATCTGGACAAAATCGTAGAGGGAGGAATCTCATGAAGCACCCGAAGAGAGCCATCACCCGAGACGTACGAACCCGGAATCCGAAGCGCCCCGGCAGGGCGCGGCGCGAGCTCGACGAGGGTTCCTGGCCGGAGGGGGCGGTACGGGTGCGCGACGTCATGACCCGTCCGGCCGTGACCTTCCGCGAGGGGATGCTCGTCGGTGCCGCGGTCAAGGCCATGCGGAGCCGGAGCATCCGCCACGCGCCGGTGCTGGACGAGAAGGGGCATCTCGTCGGCATCGTGAGCGACCGCGATCTGCGCCAGGCGATTCTCACCCCCGCGCTCCGCGACGCGTTTGAAGACCTGGATCGCATGCTCAGGGGCCAGACCGTCAAGGACGTGATGACCTGGGGCGTGATCACCACGAAGCCGGACGCCTTGCTGCGCGAGGTCGCGCAGCTCATCCACGCCAACAAGATCGGAGCCCTGCCGGTCGTGGAGCACGATCGGGTGATCGGCATGCTCGCGGCCGACGACGTGCTGAAGGCGGTGGTCCGGATGCTGGACGAGGGTGTGATCTCGTTCCCGGGCCGCTGGGGCGCCGAAGCCTGACGGCCCGGAGGAGCGATGCGGGTCGCAGACCTGATGACCGGTCCGCTGGTCACCATCGGCCACGACGCGACGGTCGCGGATGCGTGGAGCATCATCCGCTCGCGGCAGGTGCGCCACCTCCCGGTGCTCGACAGCGACCGTCGGCTCATCGGGATGGTCACCGATCATGATCTGCGGCTGGTGATCCTCGAGCGGTGCCTGCAAGAGGAACCGGACCGGCTGGCCCAGACCCTCGGCCGTCTGAGGGTCAACGAGATCATGACCTGGGCCGTGATCACCGTCCAGCCCGACGCCGACATCCGTGACGCCGCCCGCATCATGCACGACCACAAGCTCGGCGCCCTGGCGGTCGCCGACGCCGGCCGGGTGGTCGGGATCCTCACGGCCACCGACGTCATCCGGGCCGTCGTGGGATCCCCGGAGAGTACCGGCCAAGACCGGAGCGGCGTGAGCCGATGACGCGTCAGGCCCGACCGGCCACCTCCACGGTCGCCTGATGCGCGCCGCCCAGCTCGACCGGGGGAGCCACCGCCCCAGCTGGGGCGCGCCTGCCTCGATGGTCGCGTCGCAAGTGGCCGCGGTTGCAGGCTCCCTCGCCTGGCAGTCGAGTTGCACACCGTGGGGCGTGATCATGAAACCGACACCGGCTCCCGAGACGGACGAGTTGCTCGCGCGCGCGACGAAGCCGGCGGAAGAGGCGCTGCGCCTGCATCCCTTCTACCGCGGCAAGCTGCAGGTGATGCCGAAGTGCGCGATCCGTGGGCTGGCGGACCTGGCGATCTGGTATTCGCCCGGCGTGGCCGCCCCGTGCCGGGCCATCCAGGCCGATCCCGAGCAGGTGTATGCCCACACCAACAAGGGCAACTCGATCGCGATCGTGACCGACGGTACGCGAGTGCTCGGCCTCGGGGACATCGGCCCCGAGGCTAGCCTGCCGGTCATGGAAGGCAAGGCGATGCTCTTCAAGTACCTGGGGGGAGTCGACGCGGTGCCGATCTGCCTGGCGACGAAGGATCCGGACGAGCTGGTGCGGACGGTCAAGCTGCTCGAGCCCGTCTTCGGGGGCATCAACCTGGAGGACATCGCCCAGCCCAAGTGCTTCCGCGTGCTCGAGGCGCTCCGGCGGGAGCTCCGCATCCCCGTCTGGCACGACGATCAGCAGGGCACGGCCACGTGCCTCCTGGCCGGGTTGCTCAACGCCCTCAAGGTCGTCGGCAAGGATCTGGGCCGGGTCCGGATCGTGATGGTGGGAATCGGGGCGGCGAACGTCGCGGGATATCGCCTGCTCACCGCCAGCGGCGTCGAGCCGGGCGCCATCGTGGCGTGCGACCGCAAGGGCATCCTGCACCGGGCCCGGCACGATATCGAGGCCGACCAGGAGCGCTTCCCGGACAAGTGGCGCGTCTGCCGCGAGAGCAACGCGGACAACCTGGTCGGCGGCATCGCCGAGGCACTGCGCGGCGCGGACGTCTGCGTGGCATTCTCGGCCTCCGGGCCGGGGATCATCAAGCCCGAGTGGGTGGCGGGCATGGCCCGTGATGCCATCGTGTTCGCCTGCGCGAATCCGGTTCCGGAGATCTGGCCGTGGGAGGCCAAGGCGGCCGGCGCTCGCGTGGTCGCGACCGGCCGGGGCGACTTTCCCAACCAGCTCAACAACTCCCTGGTCTTCCCGGGTCTGTTCCGGGGCGCCCTCGACGTCCGGGCCCG
>Ga0326726_10007001_pt1 | contig 10118 bp, 9 predicted proteins | sample MHFenrmetagenome_2_FD_207603 | JGI IMG/M metagenome (GOLD analysis project Ga0326726, IMG submission 207603) | Lab enriched peat soil microbial communities from Michigan Hollow, Ithaca, NY, United States - MHF15MN | ecosystem: Environmental > Terrestrial > Soil > Wetlands > Peat | place: USA... | reverse complement strand
CATTGAATTTGCTGCTCTGGCGGCAACGAAGAATAAATCTGTCCAATAACCTGAGGCGTTAAAGACGAGTGATCAGAAAAGGTGATGGTTGTGACAAATGCACCGCCACTTAGCAATTTCTTTTGCAATGGAGGAAGACCGTCGAAGATAACTCCAGCCATTTCTGGATGTTTTAAAAGAAGTTCAAGCAAAGCGAAGCGAGCATTATTGGCTAAATTCAACGAATTATATATACTGGTTTCACAGAGCAAATCAACAATAATCTTCTTGCCATTGGAAACCGATATTTTATACGCTTGTGATCTGTAAACGTTTTGAAGATTTTCGACCCTGCCGTTTTCTTCCCATTCAATATTCATTGAATCGATATGGGATAAAAGAGTTTTCAGGGGGGCTGGATTATTTTGAGAACCCAAGCCGGCGAGAAATTTTAGATTACGCTCTGTGGTTTGCGAGATGATCGAATTATGCATCTCTTTAGAATATCCGAGTTTGCGATACTCTTCATCTGTAATCATCTTGCAATCTAAGCTTTCGTATGGCATTTCTCTTTCCAAATCTAGAATAAATTGCGGTTTTGATACTGACGCTGGGAGAATATTGACTTTCGGCGCTCCGAAAAAATCATCCCTTTGCGCAAGGTTGAATCTGGGCGGAGCACTGAATGAGAGGGTTTCCTCCTGCTTCGTTGGCTCTCCATCCTTCTTCGGCCCTTCATGCAGGCAGGAGCGGATCGAGAAAAGCGAGATGGCAAGACCGACCAATATGGCAGCCTTTTTCAGCTTGCCATGGCTTTCGCTCTTTTTGGGCTGGAGCTGGTTTTTCTTATTAGTGACCGCCATCTGCATGGGTTTATTTCGCTCCAAACTAGTTATAAAGTTATTGTTTATGGAAATAATTGGTCTAACGAACCTTCTTCCTCATCACCGAGCGTATGAAAAACAGCACCAGGATGATGAATCCCCCGTAATCGAACAACGGGATCAGGAAGCAGCAGTAGATGATGGTCCCTCCGCCTCCGAGAAGCGCGATTATCGTCTCGCCGGAATTGTGCATCGCGTGGAAGAATGCCGCTAGCGGGACTCCGACGAGGAGACCAAGGGCCGGAGCCTTGAACTGGCGTTCGATCAAGTATCCGATGACGATCCCGGTGATCGCGGTGAAGAAACCGTGGTTGGCTGAGAAGATTATCGCGCGCAGGAAGAAGATGAAGAGCCACCCGCCGATATCAGATCCCATCGGATTATCGAGGAGATAGACCCAGTTCTCTATGAAGGCGAACCCCATCCCGACCGTGAACCCGAAGACTATACCGTCTTCTATCGAATCGTATTCGTGATGCTCTGATAGGAGGGCGAGACCGGAGCCTTTGAAGAGCTCCTCCAGCGGAGGCGCCAGCAGGAATGTGCTCACGAATCCCAAGCCGACAAGCCCGAACAACGCCCCTGCGATGGAATTCAGCCCTATCGCCATGAGGGCTGCCAGCATGCCCCATAAGAAGAACGAGAACATGAGCCGCAACGGCTCCCTCTCACGGTAATCTGCATACCACCATGCCGCGCACCAGAGATAGGGCACAATGAAGGCCAATAAACCGGAGAACAGGAATGCCGCAAGCGCGGACGATGATTTCCATATCTGGGCTGTGAATGCCATGTAGAGGACGATGATGAAAATGCCTGTCAGTTCCAGGGCCCAGAAATACGGGGATATCAGGAATGAATGGAATCGTTGTATCAGACTCTTGCCATTGAGGAAGAACAGCGAGCGGAGCGAATATTCTTCCGGGTCTATATTGCCATGTTTCGTGCGCCAGGCGACAGACCAGACGAAAAGCCCCACTGGGATAAGCACGATGACGTACGACGCCAATAGCACCGCGACGATGAACCATGAGAAGACCCAGAAGTTCTCCTCATACGCCCCCCAATCCACATCCGCTGTCACCGGGCCTGCCGAATAGTCGGTATTATTTGAAGTGAGTATCCCGAAGAGATGATAATTCCCGGATTGGTCGTAATTATATGGGATCGGTATCTCGCATGCCAGCGATGTCGTTCCTATCTGGTTGCCTTCCAATTTCTCGAGGCAATCTATATGCGCGACCTGCCTCCCTCCGCTATAGATATCCACGAACAATGTGTCATCCGCTTTCAATGCAGGCGTGTGGATCCTGAGCGTTATGGTTTTGGGCGAATCGTATGATGAGAGAGGCAACGTGCTTTTCGGCAGGAAGAAATCCGTCCTTGTATGCATGGAGCTCGTGGCTTCGAACTCGGCATTGCTGCCTGGCAGGAACGGGAGGAAGATGATTATGACGCTGATCGCCATGGCGATGAGCGCTATGAGAAGTACAGCTGCGAGGAAAATCTCGTTCAGTTTGTTGAGCATCTGGTACCACGGCTTCAGTTATCATTCGGACCTGCCGATTAAAAATATGCTTTATACATCATATGTTTGGATGATGACCAAGGTGATCACCGAGCTGCTTCCCTAAGCCAGCACCGGATTGGCCGTGTCAACGGTCAGACGGGCAGGGGTTATACCCGGCCACGGAGGTTTGTGATGAGGATTGACGTGCGGTCTGACAACAATTGCATTTAGGGCAGATTGACCGGGAAGCGCCCTCACCTTCTCTTCTTCTCGCTCTAATCCTGATGCATCCGGCCCTTCTCCTCAACATACATCCCGAAAGAGACAGCGCCGAGCAACCCGATGTGCTCCTCCTCATTCCTCACTATCTTAGGGATCGAGATGTTCCCCAAGGCGTATCGGAACGGGACGAAATCCGGCGAACCATTGCTTGCCCTAGATATCGCTGGCTCGAACACTTCCTTCCAGTCATTGGTCATGCTGCCCATGCAGACCAGGAGCTCTATCGACATGCAGTTGGATGCGAGACGACAGAACGAATCCGCTATACTGTCTGCCTGGAATTCCCTTATCAGCGATTGCGGCTCTCCTGATGGGTCCACGCGATATGCATCGTAGACCATTTTCGCGTTCACGCGACGGAGGACCAGGGGATATATGGCATCGTGAAGGGCTTCGTCTGGCGTGAAATTCGTGCCGAGATCCTTGTTGCATTTCTCGAGCGCCATGCGCATGATGGGATGCTCCATCATCCTCGTCCGGTTCATGAAAAACCTCTGCGACATCCATGCCGCGCCGTTGCCTGTAAGGTCTGTTTCCAGGTGGCCTCTTCCGCTGCAACCGCAGAAAAGGCGCTTGTCCTTGAGCGCTTCCAAAGAATCGAAAACCTTCCCAGCCAGGGAGAAATCATCAGGGAATGTCTCGATCGCGAATATCGCCTGCGCTACCGCATCCTGGCTTCGCTTGGGGTCTTTGAGGGCTTCGGCACTGAGCTCAGGAAGACCATCCATGAGTAGACCAGTGCGCTTGGCGTTGAAATCCGTTATTCCGTTCAGGATAAGCTGGGATTCGCTGAGGTCCAGGTTCTTCCTCATGCAGAACTGCCATATGACTGCCCGCAAATCATCTGCCGAGAGCCATTCCGGCTGTGGCGGGCCGACCACATGGCTGAATTCCATGGGTATAAGCTGGCCCAAATCCATGACCGCGAAGTTCTGGCCAGAGGAATAAGTGCCTACAGCGACTTTCTTCAATCCCTTGCCAGGGCCCCAGCGCGCTGCGTGGCTCACAGCTGCGCCCATGTCATTCACTGCCTTGACATCGAAACCCATCTGTTTGAGGTCTTCGGCGACGGTGATTGGACCGTTTATCGCGAAATTCGGGGAGCCGAGTATCGTAAGGCCTTTTATTTCACCTGCTGAACCGATATGCACATTGTATTCATCTGGCCCTCCTGGGATGAGTTCCCGGAGCGCAGATGTGAGGGTTTCATTCTTCTGGAATCTTTGGGATTCGAGGATCCTTATAGGACCGCATATCCTGCCTGAGGATCGGTCGACCGGAGCGATACGCAAGTTGGTTCCGCCCAAATCCATGCCGATATCTTTCTTCATAAGTTGAGCCATAATTAGAACACCCACATAGTGAGATGCTCGCTCACTTTTATAAAACCTGTATAAGGTTCTTGGAATCCGATGGTTGGAGCGCAGCAGCTTGGAATATAAATTCCGGATGCGTAGACCGGTGCATGGACCTCGTCATCTTCGCGCATCCTGACAACAAAGGGAGCCACAATGCGGCAGTCCTGAAGTACGTGAGATCAAGGCTCACCGCCAACAGGAGGGAGTTCGAGATCATCGACCTCTATGCGGAAAGGTTCGACCCGCTCATCCGGACAGTGAATTTCGACATGCCTGGGGATTACGAAGGGGTAAAGGCGTATCAGGAGAAGATAAAGAAGGCAGAGAGATTGATTTTCATCTATCCGGTCTGGTTCTACAACATGCCGGCCATAATGAAGGGTTTCTGTGATAGGGTCTTCTCGAGCGGATTCGCTTATGATTTCAGCTTTGGCAAGGATGGGAAACCAGCGCTCACCAGGAAACTCGAGGACAAGACAGCCGTGGTGATAAACACGTTCGGTCATGGCGAAGAGATGTTCATGAAGCGCGGGGCTATCGCAGCCGAGGTCCTGGACAAGCTGGTCCTTGATTTCTGCGGAATAAAATCCAAGAGGGTGAATTGGTTCAGCGTGAAGGGCGCACCGATACTTCCAGGGGAGATCGCAAGAAAAATAGATGCCGCGCTGGAATGAGCATGGAACAATAGATGCGGCCGGGCCGCTCGCTTATTTCAGAATCTTCCCGGTCTCCATATACCAGAGATAGAGATCCAGTTCGCCTTGGCTTGTGCCTGATTTCTCTGCGAGGATTGCGAGCACCTCTTCTATCTCCTCGTAGCGCTTTTTAGCCAGGGATTTCTTCGATGGCTTCTCGATCACACCGTTCGCGGCGAGAATGTCGATGATGTGGAAATCTATTATCGCGAACTCCCGGTATCCGATATTTCGCAGGAAGTGGCTCGCCTCCTTGTATCCCAACCCATATATGTTTTCTGCGAGCCAGCAGCGGAGGGCACGCCCTTCCAAAGAGGAGATGGCTTTTGCCAGCGCTTTCCGTTTCGATCTGGCATCGACGATATATCTGGCACGCATGTTCGGGAAACGATATCCTAAGCGTTTGAGCTCGCTTGAGAGCCCGGATTCGCTGAGGGTCAGGAAACCACTGCCTATCTCCTTCTGGATACGGATGCCGCCTTCTGCGCTGTAGTTGGCGGTCAGTATGCAGAAGCACAGCTCTTTGAAAATCCCCTCCTCGCCGGAGCGGCCCAAAGCGCGGAAAAGAGCCATCCGCTCTTCCACTAGGGTGGAGATTTTAGTGGTTTTGAGGGATTTGATGGATTTGACGAGCTTCTGCATGTTGGATATATTTCTGAGGGTTGTTTCTTAAGATTTTTGCTTGAAAAGCTGGGCATGGAAAACCAGTTCAAAAGCGCGGCTGAACGCATATCAAGAGGGGGAATCATCCGTGGCAAGACGCCGGATGAACTGCGGGAGATGGCTAAATCCGAGGAGCTGACGACAGAATATGGAAGCGCCAGCTATATCACTTCCGTACGCTCGAGGAGCGCGAAATTCACTGATATAGTCTTCACGCCTCAGAAGAACCACGATGAGATGATCGAAAAAATCACGCAATATCTTGGAGGGAAGAAACTTATCGAAGTGGACCGCGTGATGTGCCTGCACAATGGTTATCGGACGAAGGTCCGGTTGCTTGTGACTGACAAGTATGCAAGGCTCGCGTATATGTGGGGCCAGATGCTGTTCCTGCCTGACAAGCAGATGGCGGCAAGAGAACCGGATTTCACGATAATAGACATACCGGAATGGCCTGAACGCAAGGTACTCGTGGACCCGAACAGCTTCACCACGTTCATACTCGGCTCGGATTATTGCGGTGAGATAAAGAAGGCCGGACTGCGCATGGCGATGTACGCTCATAAGAAAATCAGGGGCGGCCTCGGCCTCCATGCAGGATCGAAAGTGCTCCAAGTGAGAACAAAGGATGGGAAACTGGTCGAGAAGGGCGCGCTTCTTTTCGGCCTGAGCGCGACCGGCAAGACGACGTTGACGTGCCATCACCATTGGCTGGATACGAAATCTGGCGAGGGGGTGCGGATAAGGCAGGACGATGTGGTGCTCTTCAACAAGGACGGCTCGGCAATAGGGACCGAAGACAATTTCTATATAAAAACAGACGGATTGGAACCGGAATCACAGCCATTGCTATACAAAGGCGCGACATCGAAGAACGCGATCCTTGAGAACGTGAAAGTGGATGCGTCAGGCGGGAGGGTGGATTTCTTCGATTCGAGCATCACGTCAAACGGAAGAGGGGTCGTGATCAGGAAGGAACTCGATTTCACGGACAACTCCATAGACCTCGAACGCGTGGACATGATCGTTTTCATAACAAGGAGGAAGACGATCGTCCCTCCGATAGCGAGACTGAACCCCGAGCAGGCAGCGGCATTTTTCATGCTCGGAGAATCCGTTGAATCCTCGGCTGGGGATCCGACCCAGGCCGGAAAATCGCTCAGGGTGGTGGGCACCAACCCGTTCATCATCGGATCGCTGGATGAGGAGGGGGACCGGTTCCTTGAGATCCTGGAGGCCAACCCCGGCATAGAATGCCTGCTGCTCAACACAGGAAGATTCGGGGCGCACCCCGGGAAAGATGAGGGTGTCAAGATCACGGTGCGTGATTCGGCACGTCTGCTCGCGAACGCAGCCAGCGGAGCGATAGAATGGAAAAAGGATCCTGATTGGGATTATGAGATAGCTGCGCGTGCGGGGGATATCGACATGAAACCGTTCGATCCTTCCAGATACTATAGCAAAGAGGAATATTCGAAGCTGACCGAAGAGCTCAAAGGGGAGAGGCGTGCATGGCTGGGCCAATTCAAAGGATTGGACAGGAGGATCGCGGGCGCGATATGAATCCCATCCATCATGGATTTTATTTCCCTCGCCAGACTGTCTCCGGGACCTTCTTCCGGTAATTCACATATCTGGCCAGTACGAACAGCAGATCACCGAGACGGTTCAGGTAGACGATCGTGTCCGGATTGATCTTGTCCCGCTCGGAAAGCGCGATCGCCTTGCGCTCGGTGCGGCGGCATACGGTCCGGGCGAAATGGAGCAACGATGCCGCTTTGCTGCCTCCGGGGAGGATGAAATGGTTGAGCGGCGGCAATTCCGATGACATGCGATCGATCTCTGCTTCGAGACGGCTCATACGGACAGGCGTAATGGTCCTTGTTTTTCTGCCTTTGGATGCCAGCTCCGAACCGATCACGAACAGATCGTCTTGCACACCGGCTAGAGTGGATGTGACCGCTTCCATCTCGCTGAAAGCCAGCACGAGCCCGAGGGCGGCATTCAACTCATCCACGCTCCCGTACGCTTCCACCCGCAGATCGCTTTTGGGCACTATCTCGCCGCCGATCAGCGATGTCTTCCCCTTATCACCGAACCTTGTGTAGATGGGCATATGGAAGGTATTCCATCGCTCATTAAAAATATTGACTGTAATCCAAATCCAAAGAACCCATCACGGCGACAGGATGATATCATGACCCTCATTGACGATTTCGCGCTCTTGGAAAAGCATGGTTTCAAGCTCTTGCCATATTCCTTGGCCAAAAACGAGAAGGAGGCGCTGGCAGCTGCGAAAAAGATCGGCTATCCGGTCGCCTTGAAGATAGTCTCCCCAGGCATAACGCACAAGACGGATGTCGGCGGGGTGAAACTGAAGATAAAGGATGAGAGATCCCTCAGGATCGCTTACGAGGAGATAATCCAGAGCGCTGGCTCCGCCAAGCTGGATGGGGTGCTTGTGCAGAAGATGGCCCGGAAAGGCGTCGAGCTGATAATAGGCGGGAAGAAGGACCCGCAGTTCGGCCACATGATCATCCTCGGCCTGGGAGGGATATACGTGGAGATATTCAGGGATATAAGCGCCAGGCTATGCCCGCTTGTGAGCGAGGATGTCGATGAGATGATCGCTGAATTGAAATCGCACCCGCTCCTTGAAGGGGCGCGCGGAAAGAAACCGATCAACAAGAAGGTCCTGGAGCAGCTTGCGCTCCGCGCGTGCAGGTTCATGGCGCAGGAGGATATAACCGAGATGGACCTGAACCCGGTGATAATCGACGAGAAAGGTTGCGATATCGTAGATGCGCGTTTCAGCAGGTAATCATTATGGATAGACGAATCAGGAGCCTGGATCATATCTTCAATCCGAAAGTGGTGGCCATCGTCGGAGCATCTGCGACACCCAACAAGATAGGGAACGTGCTGATCAAGAATTTCTATGACGCCAGATTCCAGGGCAGGGTATGCCCGGTCAATCCGAAATATGCTGACATAATGGGATTCAGATGCTACCCCACAGTGGAGAGCATACCTGGCAAGGTGGATTGCGTCATAATCGCCACTCCGGCGGAGACTGTGCCCGAGATCATGGAGGAATGCGCGAGGAAGGAGGTCGGAGGCGTCATAATACTCAGCGGCGGGTTCGAAGAGGTCAAGCGCGATGATCTGGCATTGAAGATAAGAGAGGTGGCAGACAAGAGCGGCATCCCGGTCATAGGCCCGAATTGCCTCGGCGTGTACAACCCGTACACCAAGGTGGATAGCATCTTCCTCCCGACATACAAACTGGAGAGGCCGAAAGCCGGCGGGATCGCGTTCATAACGCAAAGCGGCGCTGTCGGCTCCACAGTCATGGACCTGGCCGCGTATAACGGGCTCGGGATATCGAAATTCATATCATATGGCAACAGCACGGTCCTAGATGAATCCGATTATCTCGAATACCTCATGCAGGATGAGGAGACCGAGATAATCATACTCTACATAGAAGGGGCGAAGGACGGCAGACGGCTTTATGAGACGATGAAGAAGGTGAACAAAGTCAAACCCATAATCGCGCTCAAGGCAGGACGAGGCAGAGGAGCTGCCGCTGCAGCCCGCTCTCACACCGGGAATATCGCTGGGAGCTATCTCGCCTACCAGGCCGCATTCAAGCAGGCGAAGGTCACCGAAGCCAACACCCTCGGCGAAGTGTTCGATATCGTGAAGATATTCAACCAGCCCAAACCCAAAGGCAAGAGGGTGGGGGTCATAACGAATGGCGGCGGGATCGGAGTCCTTACCGCCGATGCCATAGAGAGCGAAGGCCTGGAGATAGCGCAGTTCAGCGATGAGACCAGAGCAGGCCTGGCCAAGATACTGCCATCATATGGAAATGTCGCGAACCCATTGGATCTCGTGGCTGATGCGGGTGTGGAAGCGTATGGCAAAGCGATAGACCTGATGATGGCGGACAAGAACATAGATGCGCTCCTGATAATCATACTCACGCAGACACCCCCTATCGATGAAAGGATAATCCACGTTCTTTCCAGGGTCGTGGATGAGAAGCAGAAGGCGATCGCGACCATCTCCATAGGCGGCGCTTACACAGAGACATATAGGAAGATATTGGAAGGGAAAGGGGTGCCGAGCTACGATTCCCCTAATTCAGCCGCGAGGGCTATGGAAAGGCTCATGACTTATGCGAAGTATAGGGAGCTGCTCGGGAAGAAATGAAGAGCGCGAAGACGAGTTTTTGACGGGCGAACGCGATTTTTAGATGGGTGAGAGGGGGTGTAGTTCCACTAATAAGACTATTGTTGTATGTTTTTATTTTTATGTAACCATAGTTACATAGACACAGAAGAGAGCTTACGTCCGTATGGATGAAAGGACCGAAACAAAAAAGAGCAAAAAGGAAAGCCGGACAATAAACACGAGGCGCAAGATGTTCATCGTATATGTCTATGATCTCCATGCGAAGAATAAGAGATCGTTCAATCGTACGAAGCGCCTCTTCTATTATCATATCAACCGGCTTCCGCTGAAAAAAGAGTTATGGAAGACAAAATCGGCCTTGGCCGTGAAACCAGGCATGGAGAAAGTCATGGACTCTTTCTTCAAAAGGTTCGGCAAATCAGTCACTGTGTATAAAATAATTGCAGAAAAGATCGAAGAACTGGAATTGTAGATTTTTTAGCTAGGAAAGAAAATATCTCGAAACGAAAATATTGAAAAAAAGGAAAAACAACGAAAAACAAAAAAG
>Ga0326726_10007000_pt1 | contig 10119 bp, 4 predicted proteins | sample MHFenrmetagenome_2_FD_207603 | JGI IMG/M metagenome (GOLD analysis project Ga0326726, IMG submission 207603) | Lab enriched peat soil microbial communities from Michigan Hollow, Ithaca, NY, United States - MHF15MN | ecosystem: Environmental > Terrestrial > Soil > Wetlands > Peat | place: USA... | reverse complement strand
TGTGCTTCCTTGGGCATCATGCCCTGCCAGAGCTGCAACCGCTGCTGCTCGTCGGGCGCGGGGAAGCGGATGCGAAACCGGATGCGGCGCCGGAACGCCGGATCGATCGCAGTCTCGGCGTTCGTCGTCATGACCACGACGCCGTCGTGCGACTCCATGCGCTGCAGGAGGTAGTTGACCTCGAGGTTCGCGTAGCGATCGTGGCTCGACTTCACCTCGGTGCGCTTGGCGAACAGCGAGTCGGCCTCGTCGAACAGCAGCATCACCTGACCGCGGCCGGCTTCGTCGAACACGCGCCCGAGGTTCTTCTCGGTCTCGCCGATGTACTTGTTCACGACCTGCGAGAGATCGATCCGATACAGCTCGAGCCCGAGCTCCTTCGCGAGCAAGCTGCAGATCATCGTCTTGCCCGTACCCGGTGGTCCCGCGAACAGCGCCGACAGCCCGCGGCCATACGGCAGCTTCCGGTCGAAGCCCCAGTCGTTGAAGATCTTCGAGCGGTGCGCGGCGTAGTTCAGGAACTCGAACACCGGCGCGAGCACCTCGTCGGGGAGGATCACGTCGGACCACTCGAGCGTGGTGCCGACGCGCGTCGCGAGCGACGACAGCCGATGCGCGAGCCGGCTGCGCACGACGTTGATGATGTGCGCCTCGGTCGCGGTGCCGCCGCGCTGGTGGACGACGTCGAGCCGGCCGAGCTCTTCGCACGCCTCCTTGATCGACGCGCCGGTCGCCGAGTAGCGCTTGCACAGCGCCTCGAGCGACAGATCGGGCGCGAGCCGCAGGCCCGGCGGCAGGTGGCGCACCCACAACCGCCGCTGCACCTCGGGGGTCGGGAACGGGACGTCGAAGTGCATCGGCACGCGGCCCGCGCGCGCCACCCACGACGGCGCCTTCTCGCCGACGAACACGAGCGGCGTCCGCACGCGGCGCAGGAGCTCGGTGAGGCGCGGATGGATCCACGCCTGACCATCGGCGTCGGCGTAGTCGTGCGCGCGGTCGATCGCGAGCACGGCATCTTGGAGATGCGCCTCGCGGATCAGCGGGGCGAGCGCCGCGTCGAGGCCGCGGATCTCGACCGGGACCTCCGCGAGATCGATCACCAGGAGTGGTCGCCCGAGCGCGCGCGCGGCGGCACCGGCGATCGACTTGCGGCCCACACCGGGCGAGCCGACGAGCACGACAGCCTGATCGGGACGCGACAACGCGCGCGTGACCTGCTCGACGAGCGACGGATCGGGGAGCAGGACGTCGGCCGTGGCGATCGGCTCCGGCACGAACTTCGCGACCGCACCGAGGATCGACGGCGGTGGCTCCTGCGCGCCTTCGATGAAGTCGAGCACGCGATCCGCGATCCGCACCCGCTTGTAGACGAGCGGCGGATCGGTCGACCAGCCATTCGAGGCCGACAGCTCGACGAGCCCGTGCGCGACCAGCGGCGCGTCGGCCGAGAAGCGCAGCCGGACCTCGCCGGGCAGCATCGTGTCGCCGTTCGCGACCAGCGCGACGAGGAACGCCACGTCGGCCTGCAGCGGCTCGTTCTTGCCCATCGTGTACGGGTTGAACGCCGTGCCGCGCTCGATCGTGGCGAGCGCGCCGAGCAACTCGAGGTCGACCGGTGCCAGCGCGAACCGCTCGCGCAGGATCTCGATCGGCAGCGCCACCCCGAGCCGCCGCGCGAACCGCGCGCGCGCCGCGATCTCGGCCGTGCGAGTCGCGATCTCGCGATCGAATGCGGCGAGCTCCGGATCGCTCGCGACCAGACGCGCGCGATCGTGCTCCGAGAGCACCGCCGCACCGCGCGGTGTGCGCGCCTTGAGCGTGACCATGCGGTCGACCATGCGCGCGAACAGCTCGCTCCAGTCGGCGAGGTGCTGGCTCGGCTCGTCGTAGCCGGGCCGCGGGTCCGCCGAGATCACCATCGTCCGCTCATCCTAGCCCAGCTCTGCGAGCACCGCGCGCGCCATGTCCGCGAGCTCGGTATCGCCGAGGCTGGTGATCGCGCCGGCGAGTCGCTCGAGCTCGGTGCGGGCGGGTGCGTGGGCCCCGCGCTCGGCATCCTCGACGAGCGTGATCAGAAAGGACCCGAGACGGGCGCCGGCCCGCGAGCCCTCGAGCGCGAGCGCGAGCTCGATCCCGGCCTCGAGGTGACGGGCGCGATCGACCGCATCGCCGGTGGTCCGGACCTGGCGCAACCGCGCCTGGGCCGCGAGCTCGCGCGCGAGCGGGCTCGCCCCGAGCGCCTGCGCGCTCTCGGCCGCGAGCGCGCACGCCTGTTGCGCGGCCTCGGGAGCCTGGCGCAGCGCGAGATCCGCCAGCACGCCGTCGAGGAACGCCACCAGATCGAGTCGGTGTGCCGCACGCGCGGCATCGGCCGCCCGCGGCCCGCGCTCGGTCGCGATCTCGACATCGCCAGCGGCGGCCCAGCTCGCGACGGCCAGCGTATCGGCCTCCGGTGCGGCGACGTGCTTCGCGCGGCGCAAGAACTCGGCGGCGAACTCGAAGCACGTCGCGGCGGCGGCCGGCCGACCCTCGGCGAGATCGATCCAGCCGAGCTCGGCCAGCGCGAGCCCCGCGATCGCGGCCTCGCCGAGCCGTGCGGCGGCACCCCGCGCCGCATCGAGCAGCACGCGCGCTTCTGCGAGTCGTCCGGCGCGACGTTGCGCCGCGCCACCGACGAGCCGTGCCATCGCCTCGATGCGCGGCCGTTCGGTCGCGGTGGCGCGCTCGATCGCGGTGGCGCACGCGTCGAGCGCTTCCTCGATCGCCTCGGCGGACAGGAGCGTCGCCGCGAGGACCACGAGCGGTCCGGCCGCCGACTCGCCCCGAGCCTCGGCGAGCTCTGCCGCCTGGCGCGCGCGCAAGAGCCCGTCGGCCGGCAGGCCGAGCGCGAGGTCGGCACGCACGAGCTCGCCGAGCAGATCGATCGTGACGTCGTAGCGCCCGCCTCGCGCGAGTGCCGCGATCCGGCCACGCAGCTGCGCGAGCCGGACGAACGCCTTGCCGTCCGCGATCACCGAGCGAGCATACCTCGTGAACCTCCGCTTCGTCGTGAAGCTGGTGTACGGTCGCCGGGATGGCTGACGACGACGAGGCCCGCGCCGCGGTCGAACGCGCCGAGCGCGAGCCGTTGCTCGGCCATCGCATCGCGCCGGTGCGTGCCGCGATCGATGCGGCGGCGGCGATCCTCGATCGCGTCTCCGTGCCGGCGCTGCGCGCGCGGCTGCTGCTACGCCTCGCGACCGTGAAGCTCGTCGAGAATGACTACGAGGGCGCCGATCAAGCGCTCGAGGCGGTGGGCCGTCACGTCCCCGGCGACACGGTGCTGCGTTTCCTCACCGGGATCCGAGCGTGTCGCGTCGCGATCCGGCGCGGCCCGGAGCCGCGCAAGATCGCGCAACAGACGCTGCTCGGGGTCGCGGAACGGCTCGACGCGTTCGATACCGGCGCACCGGGCTGGGACGTGGTGAGCACCGAGGTCGCGATCGCGATCGCCGAGCTCGGGCTTCACGACGATCCGCCCGACGCGACCGCGATCGAGCCGCTGGCCGACCTCGTCGCCGCGCTGCTCCCCGGCGCCGAGCCCGAGCTCGCGTTCGTCGGGCACCAGCTGGTCGCCGCGTTCGCGCTGTCGCTCGGCGAGATCGATCGCGCCGTGCGCGCGCTGCGTCCGGTCGTGACCCTCGCGCGCGACGCGGGGTCGCCGGCGGACGAGGTCGAGGCGCGGATCGCGCTCGCGAGCACGCTCGTGGCCGGCGGCGATCCGATCGGGCTCGAGGAGGCCACGCGACACGTCCAGATCGCGCGCGATCGCGCGCTCGAGCACGGGCTCGTCGAGCTGCATCAGGCGGCACTAATCGCGCAGGCCGGCGTGTTGTCGCACGCGGGCAAGACCGCGGGCGCGATCGATCGCGTGCTCGAGCTCGCGCGCGCGGCGGTGGCGAAGCACGATGTCGCACAGTACGTCGCCGCGGTCGGCGTCATGGCCGAGCTGTACGCGCGCTCCGGCGATCACGTGTCCGCGTTCCGGACCATCGTCGAGTCGCATCGCGCGCTCGCCGACGCCACGCAGACCGACACCACCAGCCTGTTCCGGCCGCTGCTCGCGCGCCTTCGCGACCGGGTCGGCGAGGATCGGTTGGCGAAGATCGCGGCCGATGTCGACACGGCGAACCGCCTCGCCGACCAGATCGCCCAGCAGAAATCCAAGGATCCCAGCTAGTTCCAAAACGGGCTTGGAAGCCTCGAACGCGGGTGCTCTCGGGGAGTTTCGCCCTGCGATTTCCGTATGATGGGATATGGCCGAAGCACCCGCTGGTGGTGGCACGAAGCGTGATCCCCAGGCTGCGATCGCGAAGCAAGCCGCGATCACGCAGTCGGGTGCCGCGGGCGACGCCGCTGTCATCGCGCGCGTCGAGGGCGCGATCGCGCACTCGCCGATGGGTTGGTTGCAGAGCCAGCTGGGTGAGGTCGACAGTCGTGCGGCGTCCGAGAAGGGCCAGGTCCAGGGCAAGATCGACGAGCACAAGGATCTCGTGTCGTCGAATCAGAAAGACGCACCGAAGGACGCCGGTCCGGCGCCCGCACCGGGTCCGGCCGCGCATCCCGCGGTCCCACATCCGGCCGCCGCACCCGCGGGTCCGGTCGCGCATCCAGCGACCGCTGCCGCGGGTCCCGCCGCAGCGGCTCACGCGCCCGCGGCGACGGGCGCCGTCCCGAAATCGACACCGGCCGCGGCTGCGCCCGCGCACGCGCCGACGATCGCGGGTGCGGTCGCGAGTGCAGGAGGTGGCGACTCGGCGCTCGACGCGGCGTTGAACGGCTACACGCCGAAGGGCGCGCAGTCGACGCAGATGCTCGGTCGCATCAAGCAGATGGGCGACATCGCCCAGGGCTTCAACGGCCAGCTCGATGTCTACGTCGCGCAGGGCGGCGCCATCGAGCACGGCATCGCGGCGACGGCGAACTTCTTCGGGATGGGCAAGGACGTCTCGGCGGTGTGGGCGAACAACCCGTATCGCAAGGTCCACGGCATCCTCGGCGGGATCATGACCGGCCTGTCGGCGGTCAAGAACGTCACCGGTGTCGTCGGCAGTATCTGCGGCAAGCTCGGCATGGTCCTCACGGTGATCGGCCTCCTGGGCATGATCTTTCCGCCGATCGGTGCCGCGGTGTCGGGCATCGCACGCATCCTCAACGTCGTCGGCGTGATCTGCGACGCGATCTCGTTCGTGCTGTCGGGCATCCTGACCGGCTTGAACGGCGTCGTGCTCGCGCAGCAGATCGCCGCGGGCGCGTCGGCGGAAGAGAAGGCCGCGACCGCCGACCTCATGATGTCGGAGGCGAACGAGGCGGCGAGTGGGTTCGTGAACATCGCCATGCTGTTCGGCCCGAAGTTCATGAAGGGCATGCTCGGCAACTCGAAGGGCGTCATCGGGTCGCTGATGAAGTCCGCGAAGGCGACGATCGGTCGCGTGTCGCTGAAGCTCACCGGCAACATCAAGGCGTTCGCGAACAAGATCGTGATGAAGATGGGCTTCGGCGGCGTGTCGATGTCGCGCGTCGGCGGAGCGTGGAAGGACACCGGCTTCATCGCGCGCACCAAGGAGAAGATCGCCGGCTCGGCGGTGGGCAAGGCGTTCTACGGCGCGCCGCAGCACATCGAGCAGATCCAGGAGAAGCTGATGTCCAAGTACGGCAACACCGGATGGGCGAAGAAGCTCGACCGGGTTGGCGCGTGGGGCGGCAGCGTCGCGAATCGGTTCGACCTCGAAGAGAAGGTCGGCAAGATGGGTGAGAAGTCCGGCAAGTGGGTCGGCTCGATCGGCGAGAACACCACGTTCGGCAAGAAGATGGCCGCGGCCGCCGAGCGGTCCGAGCACCAGACCCGCGAGATGGCGATGAAGATGGAGGCGAGCAGTGCCGCGCATCTCGAAGAGGAGCGCTGGAAGCGCACGCTCGACGCGCGCCAGAAGGCGAACCCCGAGCACATCCGCGACCGCGAGACCGAGCACAAGTTCGTCGGTCAGCAGGGCGACAAGGTTCGCGCCGAGCACGAGGCGAAGTTCGAGCGTGCCGAGCAGCAACGCGAGGCGAAGGAGCGGCTCGGCGAGCTCCGGACCGAGCGGTTCGAGCGCAAGAACGAGGAGTTCTACAAGAACGAGACGAATCCGGTCACGGGCGAGAGCGCGCGCGACGCCCAGATGCGTGGCGTCCACGACACCCGCGAGAGGCGCTACGGGCTCGAGGCGACCTACGCCGCGCAGGAGACCGAACGCAAGGAGTTGCTCGCGAAGAGCACGAAGACCGCCGAGGAGCAGTCGCGCCTCGCCGCGCTCAACACCGAGCTCAAGCCGCTCGACGAGTCGCGCCGCGTGAACCGGATGTACGAGACCGAGCTGTCGGGCATCGCGTCGGGGAGCGAGCGCGTACGCCGCCCCGAGTACAAGAACTGGAGCGACGTCGTCTCGAACGTTGGCGATGCCGCCGCGCCCGTGCTCGAGATGGCGCACCTGAAGGATCAGGACGCGGCGTGGGCGCTCGCCGAGAAGTCGAGCCTCAAGAAGCAGACGAAGTACTCGAAGGGATCCGCGCAGGGCAACGCCGCCAGTCGCGGCGGGCACGGCACGTTCGCGGAGATCGCGTCCGACCAGCAACACGATCAGATGCAGGACTTCGGCGCGTTCGTGCGCCAGAACCAGCACACGGTGCCGGTCGCCGGCACGGTGCGCAGCATGCTGTCGAGCATCACCGGTCGCGCGCCGGCCCAGCCGGGACCCGCACCAGCGGCGGCAGCAACGACGGCTCCGGCACCCGGACCGACCGCGGCGCCCACGCCGGCACCCGGACCGACCGCGGCGCCCACGCCTGCGAGCACGCCCGCGCCGACGGCCGCGCCTGCCGCGATCGCGGCGACGCCGGCACCGAGCGCGCCCACGCACGATGCGACACCCGGCGGTGTGGCCGCCGCACCGAGCGCGCCGAGCGCGCCGGATCAACATCAGGATCACGAGCCGACCGCACAGGTCGCCGCGACGGCGGCCGCCGGCCCGGCGGGCGCTGCACCCGCGAGTGGTGATGTCGATGCCGATGGCGCCGGCGAGGCGCTGCCGTACTGGCCCGCGATGCTCCCCGAGTTCGACAAGGCCGGTCGCGACTTCGACTGGATGCGACGGATCGCGGTCGAGTTCAAGAAGGCGCAGATCGACGGCAAGCAGAAGGCCGTCGACACGCTCGCGGTCTACGGCCGTTACCAGGAGTACGCGAAGCTACGCGCGGCGTCGGCGCAACAGAACCAGGCCGCGTCGCACACCACGGCGGCGAGCACGCAGCAGAACGTCGACCATGCCGGCCAGACGCAGGCGCAAGCCGGTCAAGGCGAGGCGAAGCAGGGCCAGGCGAAGGGCGCCGCCAACGATCGCGCGGCCGTCGATCTGCCGGAGCCCGAAGAGCGTGGCTTCTGGGGGCGCATCCTCGGTGCCGTGAAGCGGTGGGCGAAGAACAAGGCCGCTCAGGTGTTCGGGTGGATCCAGGAGAAGATCGCCTCGGTGGTGTTGAAGGGGCTGTGCGGCGTGTCGATGGGGGACATGCGCGAGTACGCCGGTGCGCTTCGCCGCCAGCAAGCGTCGGCCCACGGTGTCGCCGACAGCGCCGGCAAGACGTCGGGGCAGGTCGCTCAGACCTCGATCAAGCTCGGCTCCGATGCCACGAAGGAGGCGCAGAGCGCCGCCAGCGCGATCGGCGAGTGCGATCGCAACATCACCGATGCCGATGGCTTCATGGCCGACATCACCTCGTTCGAGGCCCAGATCGCCGAGGAGAAGGCCCACGCCGTGGCGTTCCTCGCCCAGATCCATAGCGCGGCAAACGCCGAGCAAGCGCGCCGCAAGCAAGAGGCGGCGCAGCACGCGGCGGACGAACAGAAGGAGCAGGCCCGCGCGGCAGCCCTCGGTGGCGACGCGGCCGCGGCGCCTACACCCGCGCCTGCACCCACCCCCGCGCCGGCGGCCGATGCCGGCGCCGCGGCGGGTCCTGCCCAGGAGCCCGATCCGCAACCGACCCACGCCGCCAACCCCGAAGGCGAGAACGATGTCGGCCAGATCCGCGGCGCGGCCGCGTTCATCGTGACCGAGGCCGACAGCATGGTGTCGCGCATGGAGACGCGCTCCGACGACTACCAGAACCAGCTCGCGCTCGCGCTCACGAACCACACCGGCAAGGACGATCACGGCGTCGATCTGAAAGGTCCGTCGAAGAAGGAATCCAAGCACGTCGTCGAGGAGTTCAAGGAGTCTGCCGAGCACACGAAGCGCGACATGAACGGCTTCCTCAACATGTCGATCGATCCGAGCGAGTCCAAGCGCATCGCCGACACGATCATCCAGGCGGCCGAGCACCTCGAGCAGAACTTCGCGCACTCGCAGCAGGCGCTCGACGAGCTGTTCGAGCGTACGTACGTCGGGATCCGCGACGGCAAGCGCACGCTGAAGAGCCGCATCCTCGGCGGCGACAACGTGATCGGCAACATGAACCAGGCCGGCAACAACCTCGACAACAAGGTCATCGACACGGCGCTGCCCGCGGCGAACCAGGCGTGGAACCAGGTCGCGGCGCCGATCCAGCCGGGCTCCGCTCCGGCGGCAGGCGGAACGAGCCAGGCGTCGTCCTGACCGCGCCGTAGCGAGCGAGTACACTCGCGCGCATGGCGGCTGGCTCGGTGCTTCGCAAGATCGGCACGGTCGTGTTCGTGCTCGGCGTGCTCGGCGCCGGGTCGCTGGTGCTGTGGAACATGTTCGGCCAGAAGAAGTACGGCGCGACCTGCTCGTACTCGCTCGGCTGCCGGTCGTTCTACTGCGTGCACCACGAGCTCCACGGCGAGAGCCAGTGGACCGCGCCGGACGGCATGTGCACGAAGTCCTGCGACAAGGACGACGACTGCGACAAGGGCGCCCGGTGCGTCGCGCTCTCCGACGAGACCAAGGATGACCTGCCGCCCTTCGGCAAGCCCGACAAGGCCTGCCTGCGCGTCGCGCCGTAGCGCCCGGGCCCCGAACTGGGTGATAGAATTATCGGGTGGTAGCGCGATCGGTGACGGCTGCGCCGGGGTTCGTTCCGCAGGAGCGACCCCGCGTCGCGATCGCGAGCGACGGCACGATGGCCGCGATCCACGAGCCGACGCGGATCGTGGTGATCGAGCTGCCCGGTTGCGCGCCGTTTGCCGAGGTCGGCATCGATCCCGATGCGGGCGCGAGCGAGGTCGTGTGGGTCGGCGCGCCGCCGCGACTCGCCGTGCTGTCGCGCTACGCGGCGCACAGCACCGTGCACCTCCTCGATCCGTACGGGCCACGCACGATCGCCGAGATCCGGCTCGAAGCGCCGATGAAGCTGGCGGCCGCGGTCGGCACGCACGCGCTGGCGGTGGGCTCGCTCGGTGCGGCGGTGCTCACGGCGAGCGATTCGCACCTGACGCCGTATCAATTTCCGGCGCGCACCGTGCCGGTGGCCGCGGGTGCGGCCGCGAACCAGTTCGTGGTCGCGCTCGCCGGGTCGATCGAGGAGTGGGATCCGCAGACGCGGATGCCGAAGCGCCGGCTCAAGTTGCCGCGCCCGGCGGTGATCACCGCGGTCGGCGGCAGCGATCGTGTCGTCTGGATGACGACGCAGCAAGATCCGACGCGGCTCGACGTGTTCGCGCTCGTGAACCGCGGCCAGCCGAAGCAGCACGAGCTGCCGGAGCCGATCGCGCACGTGTCGTCGCATCCGCGCAGCGATCTCGTCGTCTGTCTCGGTGCCGACAGCGGCAGGCTGTACGTCGTCGATCTCGACGGCCGGGCAGGGCTGCGCACGATCGGCCCCGAGGGCATCGATCGCGTCGAGGCAGCCGGGCTCGTGCTCGGCCGCATGGTCGGCGTGCTCGCGGCGCAGGCGAAGCGACCGATCACGGTCGTCGCGCTCGACGGCCGCGATTCGGAGGCGGCCTCGGTCGCGGTGCCGTCGACGTTGCCCATCCCGCGCGAGCCCCGTGCGGCGGCCGGCGAGGCGATGCCCGAATCGAAGCCGTCGTCGCTGTTCGGCGACCAAGAAGACCCGACCGATCACGGCGTCGTCGAGGTGCCGACC
>Ga0326726_10006999_pt1 | contig 10119 bp, 9 predicted proteins | sample MHFenrmetagenome_2_FD_207603 | JGI IMG/M metagenome (GOLD analysis project Ga0326726, IMG submission 207603) | Lab enriched peat soil microbial communities from Michigan Hollow, Ithaca, NY, United States - MHF15MN | ecosystem: Environmental > Terrestrial > Soil > Wetlands > Peat | place: USA... | reverse complement strand
GCCGTCACTTCGGCGGCGGTGACCTGATCTCCCTGGTTGCCCCAGGCGTTGCGCACGTACGTCAGGATGTTCGCGATCTCGTCGTCCCGGAGCTGGCTCATCGGCGGCATGACCGAGTTGAACAGCTTGCCGTTGACCGTGACCGCGCCGGTGAGCCCCTTGAGCACGATCTCGATCGACCGCTGCTTGTTCGCCATGAGGAAGTCGGACTTCGCGAGCGGAGGGAATACGTTCGGGAGCCCGTGGCCGTGGGGCTGGTGGCAGACCGAGCAGGTACCCTTGAAGAGCGATTCTCCCGCCGCGATCTGCGTCTTGATGTCGAGCGTGCCCTTCTCGAGCGCGCTGGCGGCGGACGCGATGGCGGCCGACTGGGGCCCGGCCTTCTCGCTGATGTAGTCGACGTCTACCTCCTTGCCGGAGTACACGAGCCGGTTCTCGGGGCCGTCGACCTTGAGCATGCCGAGCGCACCCTTGTTGAAGGTCCGGAAGATGGAGTGATCCACGATGATGTACGTTCCCGGCACTTCGACCTTGAACTCGACGATGGTGGAGCCGCCGGCCGGGATCAGCGTGGTCTGCACGTTCTCCTGGTAGCGGGCGCCTCCCTCGGTGTAGACGCGGTCGAAGATCTCGCCGATGACGTGGAAGCTGCTCACGAGGTTCGGGCCACCGTTGCCCACGAACATCCGGACGCGCTCGCCGACCTTGGCCTTGAGCGCCCTGTCTCCCACGAGGGCGCCCTCCGAGCCGTTGAAGAGCACGTAGGTGGCCCGCTCGTCGATGGCCTTCTGCATGTCGAAGGGCTGGGCGCCCTTCTCGCGGTACGAGCCCACGGTGTAGAAGTCGCCCTGCATGATGTAGAACTCGCGGTCGACCTTCGACAAGCCCTGCGACGGCTCCACCAAGATCAGGCCGTACATCCCGTTGGCGATGTGCATCCCGACCGGGGCCGTGGCGCAGTGGTAGACGTAGAGGCCCGGGTTCAGCGCCTTGAAGGTGAACTGCGATTCGTGGCCGGGAGCCGTGAAGCTGCTGGTCGCGCCGCCTCCGGGTCCCGTCACGGCGTGCAAATCGATATTGTGCGGCATCTTGTTGTCCGGATGATTCTGCAGGTGGAACTCGACGGTATCGCCCTGGCGCACGCGGATGAACTTGCCGGGCACGTGTCCCCCGAACGTCCAGAAGGTGTATTCGACCCCGTCCGAGATGGGCAGGGTCACCTCGCGGACTTCCAGGTGCACCACCACTTTGGCCGGATCACGCCGGGTGATCGGCGGCGGCACCTCCGGCGCGCTGGTCAGCACGGCCTCGATGGGGGTCCCGGCCGGGGCCGGGGCCGCCGCCGCCGGCTTGGCGGGCGGCTGGTTCTGGGACGACGCCTCGCGCGTGGACGTCAGCAGCAACCCAAAGGCGGCGACGACTGCCACCACGCCCAGGACAGTTGGAACGATGGACCGCGGCACCATATTCTCCCCCCTCTAGTCGTCTCGCCAGACCGCTTCACGCCGCACCCCGGAATCGAGCGGCTCGTGCCGACGCGCCCGGTGTCCGTTCACGAGCAGCATGAGCGAGTGCGCGGAGACCAGGTATGATCCCGGTCATAGGGAGCGGGCGAAGATCCGGACCGCCGGAGGGCTCCGGAGGAGCTCCGGAGCCCTCGAGGCGCTACCGCGGCGGCTCAGGGGAAGGTGCGGAACGTCCGCAGCAGGGAGGCGCGCGCGGCCGGGCCGGGCGGCGCGAAGGGGAGCACCACCGGCGTCACCCCGGTGCGGGCGAAGGCCGCGAGCTGCTCCCGGCAGTGGTCGGCCGGACCCACCGCGCCCAGGCCGTCGAGCACGCGCTCGGAGATCCCCTTGACCGCGGAGGCCCGATCGCCCGCCTTCCAGGCCGCGTTCACCGCGGCCACCTCGGAGGCGTAGCCGCATTCCTCGAAGAACCGGGCGTACACGCTCACGATGGCGTAGCCGGTGATGTCCCGGGCCAGCGCCTCGCGCACCGGCCCGCGCTCGTCGGTGACGCAGGTCCGGACGTACACCGCGACGTCGAGATCGGCGAGGCTCCGCCCGGCGCGCTTGGCCCCGGCCTCGACGTGAGCGAGCGACGTCGCCACCGCGGCGGGCGGGATCCAGTTGAGCAGCACGCCGTCCGCCACCTCCCCGGCGAGCTCGCACATCCGCGGCCCGAGCGCGGCCAGGTAGATGCGGGGCGGCGTCGGGGGCGCCGGGATGGCCAGGCGGAAGTTCTTCAGCCGGTAGAACTTGCCCTCGAAGTTGACCCGCTCGCCCGCGGCGGCGGTCCGGATGATCTGCACCGCCTCCCGCATCTGCTGCACCGAGGGCGTGAAGGGCAGCCCGTGCCACTGGCCCACGATGATCTCGCTCGACAGCCCGAGACCCAGCCCGAAGCGCCCGGGCGCCAGATGCGCCAGCGTGGCCGCAGCCTGCCCGTAGACGATGGGGGTGCGGGTCTGCACCGGGATCACCCCGTTGGCGATCCCGATCGTGGCGGTGTGGGTGGCGATCAGGGTCGAGAGCACGATGGCCTCGGCGCCGGAGGCCTCGCCGACCCAGGCGGTGCGATAGCCGCGGCTCTCCGCCTCGCGCGCGATCGCGGGGAACTCGGCGAGCGGCAGAGCCAGCCCGGTCAGCGCGATGTCGGTGGCCATCAGAGGCGCTCGCTCACGATGTACCGCTTGTTGTAGGTGTAGGGGCGCACCTCGGGCTTCCAGCGGCCGATGTCCGAGGTGTCGTTCCAGAGCTTGGACATGGGCAGGTCGGTCCGCTCGACCTCGTAGGCCGCGAGGTAACGCGGCTCGCCCGGGGTCTCGGTCCGGTAGCGGGCCACGTTCACGCAGCCGGGCAGCTTCAGCAGGAGCGGGACGTGCTCGACGTCGTAGAGCTCGTTGAAGAGCGCCTCGCGTTGGGGCTCGACGTCCATCATGACCCAGAACACGTACGGGGTCCGATAGCCGAGCCCCGGGCTGCTCCCCACCCACTCGTAGGCCGCGAGATGGCGGTTCATGGTGTGGGGCCGGACGTCCTTGGGCCAGCGGCCGGCCTCCCCGGCCGCTTTCCACTCGGGGCTCTGGAGCACCGCTACACTCTCGAGCTCGTACGCGGCCACGTAGCGCGGCTCGGCGGGCGACGGCTGCCGGTAGCGGCTGGCCCGGATCACCCCGGGCACCGCCCGGAGCAGGGGCACGTGCTCCTTGTCGTAGACCTCATTGAACCGAGCCTCGTGGTCGTGGGCCACGTCCATCCGGACCAGGAACAGGCCGCGTGGGGCCATCGTCGCTCTCCTCTCCCCGCTTGCTCCGGGCGGGCTTCCCTCGTATCTTCGTCGGGACCGGCTGCCGGCTGAATGTACCGCGCCGGGAGTGGCCGCGCACACAAACCTCTCAAGGGAGACGACCCCGATGCCGCCAGTGGATCCGAATCAGGTCCTGATGACCGGCGAGAACTCCTTCATCCGCCTGAGCCCGGACGGCGGCAAGACGCTCTCCGACCGCGCGAGCCACTGGCGGGTGCTCTGGTGCCCGGTCGGCGCGGGCCACGCCCTGTTCTTGCAGAGCACGCTCACCGACGGGCGCGTGCGGATCTACAGCGACAACATCGCGGTGGCGCGGTGGCTGCAGAAGACCATCGAGACCCTGCTCTTCCCGGCCTTCGCCGACACGTCGCTGCCGGTGGTCGCCGCGCGCTTCGACCGGCAGGGCGGCCCCTGGTCCACCGCCACCGAGACGATCACCGCCGTCGACGCCCGCGTCACCATGTCCTGGTACGACTGCATCGAGCCCTTCGTGCTCAACGCCCCTCCCGGCTTCAACGACCGGCCGATCGGCGTGTTCAGCACCTTCTTCCCGGCCCGCGCGGCCCAGCTCGAGGTCAACGGCAAGGTGGCGTCCGCCCAGGTGTGGGCCGAGATGCGGGGAGACCGCCAGGGCAGCAGCGCCACGCTCGCGTGGTCCGAGACCTGGGTGAAACCGCGCGGATAGCGGAGGCCACGCGCGTGAGCGGACGGCTCGACGGCAAGGTGGCCCTCGTCACCGGGGGTGGCAGCGGCATCGGGCGCGCCAGCGCGCTCACCTTCCTGCGCGAGGGCGCGCGGGTGGTCATCGGCGACCTGAACGAGGCGAGCCTCGCGGAGACCGTCGCGCTCGCCCGGGCGCAGGGCGGAGGCGACCGGCTGGCCTCGCTCCGGGCGGACGTCTCGGCGGAGCGGGACGTGGCCGCCCTCGTGGCGGTCGGGGTGGAGCGGTTCGGCGGCCTCGACTGCCTCTTCAACAACGCCGGGGTCGGCGGCGCCTTCGGGCCCATCGGCGAGACCACCGTGGAGGAGTGGGACTTCACCTTCGCGGTGCTCGTGCGGGGCGTGTTCCTCGGGATCAAGCACGGCGCGGCCCGCATGAAGGCGCAGGGCCGCGGCGGCAGCATCATCAACACTGCGTCGATCGCCGGCATCGGCGGCGGCGCCGGCCCCCACGCCTACTCCGCGGCGAAGGCGGCGGTGGCCAACCTGAGCCGGTCGGTCTCGGCCGAGCTGGCCGCGCACCGCATCCGCGTGAACGCGATCGCGCCCGGCATGATCAAGACCCCGCTGGCGATGGGCCGTCGCGAGGAGGCCTGGGATCGCCTGGCGCGGGAGAAGCAGCCGTGGCCGGACCTGGGCCTGCCCGAGCACATCGCCGACACCGCGCTCTTCCTGGCCAGCGACGACTCGCGCTTCATCACCGGCCAGGTCATCGTGGTGGACGGCGGCCTCACCGCGATGGGGCCGGACCTCTTCGGGCACGAGGCGGGCAGCCGCCTGCTCCGCCGAGCCGGGCTCAACACCGGCTCCACCGGGCTGCCCGGCGTGGTGCGCGAGGTCCAGAGCCCCTAGGGCCGGCCTGAGATGCCGCCCCGGATGCTCTCGGCCCGGGCGACCGCGTGGCTCGGTGCCCTCTTCGGCGGCGTGGGCCTCTGCATCCTGCTCGTGGACCTCCGCATCATCCCCACCGACGAGTCGAGGTTCGAGGCGCCGCACTGGGTGGTGGGAGCGGCGGGCCTCGTCTTCTTCCTGATCGGCATCACGCTGCTCACCGGCCCTCCGCCCGGAAGCCCCGATACGGGCGCGCGGACGACGTGGCGCACCTTCCTGCTGGGCACCGCGATCGTGGGCGCCCTGGCCGCGATCTTCAACTGGATCGCGTTCGGTCCCGGCCCGCGCCACTTCAGCGGGGGCATGTCGATCCCGTTCGTGGCGATCTCCTCGCGGCAGGGCGAGTGGTCGGGCCGCGTCGCCTTCGGCCTCGCGGCCGGGCTCATGGACCTGCTCCTCGGGTGGGGAATCGTGCGCGGTCTGCGGGACCTGCTCGGCCGCGGGCGGTAGCGAAGCCGGTCAGCGCGCGGTCTGCCCGCCGTCGACGTAGAGCGAGGCCCCGGTGACGTATGAGGCGTCGTCCGAGGCGAGGAAGAGGATGCAGGCCGCGACCTCGGCCGGCGTGCCCGGCCGCCCGAGCATCGTGCCGCGGCCGAACTCGGTGCGGAAGTCCTCGGCGGTCCGGCCCGCGGCGGCGGCCCGCCGCTCGTGGAAGCGGGTGAAGATCGGGCCGGGGCACACCGCGTTGACCCGGATGCCGTCGGCCGCGTGGTCCAGGGCCATCGCGCGGGTGAGCCCGGCCACCGCGGCCTTGGTGGTGTCGTACTGCACCATGTTGCCTCCGGCGACGACCGAGCGAATAGACGCCACGTTCACGATGCTGCCGCCACCCCCCTGGCACATCAGCGGGATGGCCGCCTTCGCGCAGAACGCGTAGCCCTTGACGTTGACCGCGAGGATCGCGTCCCAGCTCTCCTCGCTCGCGTCGACCACCGTCTGGTAGAGCCGCATCCCCGCGTTGTTGACCAGCACGTCGAGACGCCCGAGCTCGTCGTGGGCGGTCCGCACGAAGCGGGCCGCGTCGGCCTCACGACCCGCGTGGGTCGGGACGAATACCGTGCGGCCGCCTCCGGCTCGGATCTCCTCGGCCACCATGCGGCCCCGCTCCGCGTCGATGTCGCCGAGGGCGACGGCGGCGCCCTCGGCCGCGAAGCGGCGCGCAGTGGCCTCGCCGATCCCGGACGCGGCGCCGGTCACCGCCGCCACCTTGCCGTCGAGCCGTCCCATCGCCAGGGCGGGAGTCAGCTTCCGAGCGCGGAGCGCATCACGGCCAGGCCCACCCGCAGGCCCACCGGCAGCCCCGCCTCGTTCATCTCGAACTCCGGCGCGTGATGCGGGCGGGCCGCGCCGCCAGCCGACCCGATGCCGACCCGGAAGTAGCAGCCGGGGCGCTCGCGCAGGAAGAGGCTCATATCGTCGCTCGCCATGACCACCCGCCCCTCGGTCACCGCCTCGTCGCCCAGCTCCCGGCTCGCGCACTCCCGCACGAACGCGGTCTCGGCCGCGTGGTTGACCACCGCCGGGCAGGAGCCGCCGTCCAGGCGCATCTCCGCCTGGGCCCGGTAGGCCTGCGCGATGTGGGAGACGAAGGCGCCGAGCCGCGTGACCAGGTGGTCGCGCACCTCGGCGTTGAACGCGCGGATCGTCCCGCGCATGATCGCGCGGTCCGGCAGGATGTTGCCCTTGGTGCCCGCGACGATCTGCCCCACCGTGAGCACCGCGGTCTCCTGGGCCGGGATCTCGCGGGACACCAGGCTCTGCATCCCGAGCAGGATGTTCGCCGCCGCGGTGATGGGATCGATCGAGAGATGCGGCATCGCCCCGTGCCCGCCGGTGCCGCGCACCTCCACGCTGAAGGCGTCGGCGGAGGCCATCGAGGGCCCGGGACGCACCTGGACCTGCCCCACCCGCTGCTGGGTCGTGAGGTGGAGCCCGTAGACCAGGTCGACGTGCGGGTTCTCGAGCGCGCCCGCCTCGATCATCGGCCGCGCGCCGCCCAGCACCTCCTCGGCGGGCTGGAAGAGGAAGACCGCGGTCCCCGGAAGCTCGGCGCGCCGCGCGGCCAGGATCTCGGCCAGCGTGATCCCGATGGCCGCGTGGCCGTCGTGCCCGCAGGCGTGCATCACGCCCGGCGTGCCCGAGGCGAAGGGCGCGTCGAGCAGCTCGGTGAGGGGGAGCGCGTCGATGTCCGCGCGCCACGCGACGGTGCGGCCCGGCCGGTCGCCGTGCAGCACGCCCACCACGCCGGTGCCACCCACGCCGGTGCGCACGTCGAGCTTCGCCGCGTGCAGGCGCTCCGCGATGATCGCGGCGGTGCGCCGCTCCTGATGGCTCAGCTCGGGGTGCCGGTGGAAGTCGCGGCGCAGCGCGAGCAGATCGTCGGCGTGACGGGCTACCTCTTCACTCCACTCGGAGCGCGTCTTGCTCATCGGGCGGTCTCCCTTCCCGGCGGAAATTTCTGCGCGGCCCCTGATGCTGCCCCGACCCGATCGGCCTGTCAATCGTCCCTTTCCTTACCCACAATGCACCCCGCCGTCGCCATCCTGGGAAGCGCGTCGGTGCGGGCCCCCGCCGTAACTGCTCGTTTCCCCTCGTATTTCCGGGTGGCCCGGCCCTTGCTCGCCCTCTCCCGCCATGGAAACCCAACAGCGCAGCCGTCGCGTTCACTCTCGTGCGGGCGTGTCGTGGACCGCCTGGGTCATGTCGGGAAGCCGCCGATTTCGTTGCCACACGGTCGATCTCAGCGTCAACGGGGCCAAGCTCAGGCCCCACGGCGAGATGCAGCCCGGCACGCCGGTGGAGCTGCAGCTGCATCCGCCGGAGGGCGGCACGCTCAACGTCTCCGCGGTCGTCTGGCGCGTGGACTCCGACGCGATGGCGCTCTTCTTCCTCAGGAGCATCCGGGTGCAGACCTCGGGGAGCAAGTCCTGGAAGGAGAACGGCCGCCGGGGCTGGAGGTAGCACCGCGCTCCACCATCCTGGCTCGACCGCGACGTGAAGCCACCCTCCGCGCGGCTCAGCTGACGCGGCGGTCGCGGCCGGCCCAGAAGGGCTCGCGCAGCTTGTACTTCTGCAGCTTGCCGGTCGCGGTCCGCAGCAGCGCCTCCCGGAACTCGATCGCGGTCGGGCACTTGAAGTGCGCCATGCGGCCGCGCGCGAAGTCGATCAGGTCGCGCTCGGTGGCCTGCTGCCCCGGTCGCAGGACCACCAGGGCCTTGATGGTCTCGCCCCACTTCTCGTCGGGCACCCCGATCACCGCCACCTCCGCCACCGCGGGGTGCTGGTAGAGGCAGTCCTCCACCTCGATCGAGGAGACGTTCTCGCCGCCGGTGATGATGACGTCCTTCTTCCGGTCGGCGATGACGGTGTACGCGCCCTCCGCGTGGCCGCCGTCGCCGGTGTGGAACCACCCGTCCGCGATGGCCTTGGCGGTCTCCTCGGGCTGATTCCAGTAGCCCTCGAAGACGTGGTTCGACTGGGCGAGGATCTCGCCGCTCGGATCGACGTCCATGCGCACGCCCACCGCGGGGACGCCCGCCCGCGACAGCCGCTTGGCGCGCTCGGCCGGGTCGAGCCCGTCCCACTCCTGCGGCGCGCGGTTGATCGTCAGCAGCGGCGACGTCTCGGTGAGCCCATAGATCTGGATGAACTCCCAGCCGAGCTCGGTCGCGACTCGCTCGATGGTCTTCGAGGGCGGCGGGGCGCCGGCCACCACCACCCTCACGCGGCCCGCGCCGGGCACGGCCTCTCCCCGCTTGCGGCGGGCCGCCGCCGCGTCGAGGACCGCGTTGATCACCGCGGGCGCGCAGTTGAACAGGGTGACGCCCTCGGCCTCGACGCGACGGAGGATCTCCTCGCCGTCGATCTTGCGGATGATCACCTGCCGGGCGCCCATCGCGGTCACCGCGTAGGGCATGCCCCAGCCGTTGCAGTGGAAGGTGGGCAGGGTGTGCAGGTAGACGTCGCGGTCCGACACTCCCACGTGCCACCCGAACGTCACCGCGTTGAGCCAGCAGCCCCGGTGGGTGAGCTGCACGCCCTTGGGCCGCGCGGTGGTGCCGGAGGTGTAGTTGATGGAGACGGTCGCGTTCTCGTCGGTCACCCCGAAGCGCGGGCGCGCGTCCCGGCGGTCGAGCAGCCCGGCGTCGCTCGCCGCGCCCAGGATGATCCGGTGCTTGACCGGGATCGCCCGCAGGGGCTCATCCAGCTCGCGATCGATGAGGGCGACGGTCGCGCCCGAGTGCTCGACGATGTAGCGGATCTCCTCGGCGTTGAGCCGGAAGTTCACCGGCACGAGGATGCGGCCGAAGACGCTCACCCCGAACAGGCTCACCAGGAAGCGGGCCGCGTTCGGCGACACGATCGCCACCCGCTCGCCCTCCCCCACCCCCATGTCGTCGAGCGCGACGGCCAGGCTCCGGCACATCCCCGCGAACCGACGGTAGGTGATGCGCCCGAGCCCGCCGCCGGGCGGGTTGGGCTCGTCGACGATGGCTTCGCGCTCGCCGTAGACGAGCTCGGCGCGGTCGAGGAAATCGGCCAGGGTCAGGGGAACGATCATGTGGGCCTCCTGTCGGTCGATGCGGTCACGAGAATCGGCCGAAACCCCTTGCCGCGTCAAGTGGCCCGGCGCGTTGACTCCTGCCCGGCCCCGGGCGCACCATGGCGCATGGCGGCGCGCCCAGGAGCCGTGAGGTGAACTCCGACGTGGTCGCCGCGATCAGCCGCCTGAGGGCGGACGGCGTCCTCTCGGCCGGGCAGGCCGACCTGTTCGACCGGGTGGCCCGGCGCGGGCTCGTCTCCATCCGCTTCGAGATCCGGGCGCTCCTCTATGCCGGGGTCCTCCTGCTCACCTCCGGGGTCGGGGTCCTGGTCGCCCAGCACCACCAGGAGATCGGCCCGCTGGCCATCGCGACGGGGATCACCCTCGCCGCCGCCGTCTGCCTGCTCTGGGTCATGCGCCGGGCCGCGCCCTTCTCGTGGGGCGAGGTCTCGTCCCCGACCGTGGCGTTCGACTACGTCCTGCTCCTGGGCCTCCTCCTGTTCGCCTCGGCCCTCGCCTACGTGGAGGTGCAGTTCACGGTGCTCGGGCCGCGCTGGGCCTACCACCTCCTGATCGTCGGGGTCGTCTACCTGCTGGCCGCCTATCGCTGGGACTCGCGCACCGCGCTGGGCCTGGCGCTCGCCACCCTGGCCGCG
>Ga0326726_10006998_pt1 | contig 10119 bp, 9 predicted proteins | sample MHFenrmetagenome_2_FD_207603 | JGI IMG/M metagenome (GOLD analysis project Ga0326726, IMG submission 207603) | Lab enriched peat soil microbial communities from Michigan Hollow, Ithaca, NY, United States - MHF15MN | ecosystem: Environmental > Terrestrial > Soil > Wetlands > Peat | place: USA... | reverse complement strand
CCAGAAACCAGAAACCAGAAACCAGAAACCAGAAACCAGAAACCAGAAACCAGAAACCAGAAACCAGAAACCAGAAACCAGTTTCCCTACTCCGCCATCTTGGCCACGTGCAGATCAAACCCCGTCTTGGGTAGCAGCGACGTTAGCTCAAACGCTCTAAAGCCATCGCCCGCGATTTCCGTGTGCCGGTAGAGTCCGGGTTCGCTGTCAACCGTCTCATGACGTCCATCCAGATGGTTGAGAAACTCCTGCGCCAGCTTGATGTCGGCAGCGCGGTCTTTAGTTCGGGTCACAACCGCTTCTGCGGCGTAGGATCGCACCAGCTTGGGCCAGTATTTTTCCAGAAGGTTGGTGCTTGCGAAGATATCGGCCCAGACAATCTGTCCGTTCACCGCCACCACCACGCCCACCGCATTCTGATCACGGAGTTGCTGGATCAGGCTCTGGTAGTTTCGCTGGATGGGTTCCGCCACGGAATCGACTTGCAGTTTTACTTCCTCGTTCTGCATCACGCGGGCATAGGAACTGGTTCCCATCACGGCCCCAGCCGCGGGCGCGGGGACCATGGCTGACATCGCCTCTTTGGTCCTGCCTACCTCTGCCCATACTTTTGACTGATCCTTGTCGGCCATGGCCTTGGCACGGACATTCGGGGCTGCCATAGGCGCTTGCACCAAGCCAGCGCTTCCATCTATTCCAAATCTGTCGCTGCTGCCGGTCCAGCGTCCCGGCTCGACGCAGAACACGCCGAGATCAATGGGATCGCTCTCCGCCGGGATGATGCGATCTTTGCCGATCACCCGATCCTGTTTCCCCCCGGTCACGATCTCGCCGGCCAGCAGGATCAGCGGCCGTTTGGAGTTATTGACCAAGACCAACTGGTTAACCTGGGCGCCGCCCTGTGAAGGCCGCGTTCGACGCCGGCGCATTAATGGTTGCACGCTTCCGGATTCGGTCACGATCACGTCGCCGGAGCGCAGTCCCTCGTCCAGGGTCAAGAATTCCTGCGTGTCGTGGGAGCGGGCGGCAACCACCGGGAAAACGGTCAGGTTGCCGTGCCGAATTGGCTCCAGCACCTTGTAGCCGGAAGGGAGAGTAGCCTCTCCGGCGGGGGCGGTTGAGGGCATAAATAAAGCGATTCCGGCAAGCGCAAGCGCCGGAAGCAACGCAAATAGCTTGGGATTCATGGTCTTCCTCCTGTAGCGTCGGCGTCTCGCCGGCTGTCCAGCGGGCGTCCCGCCCACTGCCCGGCAGTGCCTGCGCTTGTACGAGGAACGGCAAATATTCAGCTTCTTGCAGCACAAATGTTGATAGCATCCGGGATGGCTGCCCGCCATGACCAACCACGGTGTCCAACCCATAGTGGAAGCTTCCGCGGGGTTGGAATCCGTGATCACCGAACTATACGAAAAGAGTGGAAACTCGGGCCTCAGTCGCGAGCAGTTCGGAGTCATCCTGAGTGAGGTCGCGGCCAAGTATTTGCCAGCGGACGCCTCCGCCCGGCAGACCGCGGAACTGTACGCCAGTTTGCGGGTGGAAGAACTTGCGCTGGCCCGGGCTTGTGCCGCCGGCCACGAACGAGCCTGGGAAGTCTTCATGGCGCGCTACCGCGAGAAGCTTTACGACATTGCTGCCTACATCGCCAAAGAAAGCTCCGCCGCTCGCGAACTCGCCGACTCGCTCTATGCCGATCTCTACGGAACGACCACCCGCGACGGGCAGCGCATTTCAAAACTGGCTTCCTACACCGGCCGCGGTTCTTTAGAGGGCTGGCTGCGCACCGTGATGGCGCAGGAGTTCGTGAATCGCTTTCGCCGTCAGCGCCGGCTGGTCAGCCTGGATGAAGAGAATGAAGACGGCGCGCAGTTTGCCGCGACCGATCCTGAGCCTGCGGTGGCGGTCGATCCTCGAGTTGAAACCGCGACCGACGAAGCCCTGTCCCGACTCGCCCCGGAGGATCGATTCCTTCTGGCATCTCATTACTTAGACGGTCGCACCCTGGCTGAGATTGCGCGCACGCTCACTGTGCACGAGTCCACTGTCAGCCGCAAGATCGATAAACTGGCCAAGTCCCTGCGCAAGCAAATTCTGGCGGCGCTGGAGCGCAAGGGCATGAGTCGCCGCCAGGCCGAGGAAGCATTGGATGTAGACGTGCGTGACATGCGCCTGAATATACGCGACCGGGTAGCGCAAGAAACCGCTTCCCAGACGTTCTCTGATAAGAAGGGTGAGGTACGGGCGTCGGACGTCGGACCTCGGGCTTCAGGCGTCTGACATCAGACATCGGGCGGAATGCCTCGATCGGATGGCTGCGAGACGGCGCCTCGAGCCGCGAAGCGGCGTAAGAATGCAGCTCAGGGCGCAAGCCCTGGGGTAAGAGATACAAGACAAAGCCCCGCAGGGGCGAAAGAAAATGGAGAAACTTCCCAAAATCGTGCAACAGCGCCTGCAGGGACCTGCAAAGCCCGGGATCCATCCTGATCCCGACCTGTTGACTGCCTTCGCGGAGAAATCGTTGAATGACCGCGAACGCGCCCATGTGCTGCAACACTTGGCGGAGTGCGCCGATTGCCGGAGTGTCATGTCGCTGGCCATGCCCGAGATCGAACCCGCACGAGCGCCAAGCTTGGACCGCTCACGCTGGCTGAGCTGGCCGGTGCTGCGCTGGGGGGCGCTGGCGGCATGCATCGTGGTGGTCAGCGCGGCGGTAACGCTTCGCTATGAGCGCCGACCAGCCGTCGAACCTCCTCTTGCAGAAAGGGCTGCCGCAGCGCCGACGGATCTCAGGTTGGAGGGCGAGGTTTCCAAACAGCCTGGTCAGAAGCTGGCGGCAAATATTGCGCCCCCCTCACTTTCCGGGTCGGAGCGCGACTTTGGGGCAGCGGGAAAGCTGGCCAAGCGGCGCGAAAAGGGCACTGAAACAGGGATGATGGCTGCGCAGGCAGAAGAGTCCGTGTCACCCGCGCTGGCCATGGATCAAAATAAAAAGGGACAGGAGCTGACCAACAACCGGTTGGTGAGCGTTGATGCGGTCCGATCTGCCGAAAAGCCGGCGGAGCCTGCGGCACCTGTGCCTTTGTCGGCCGCGAAGACAGCGGGACCAGGGCAACAGACCAAAGCACGGAATGACGCCGTAGATTTCTCAGACAGAGCCAGCACGCAAGCTGTCATGGTGGGGAACGCACCGGCTCCGGTGCCGGAGGCGGCTCAACCCGCCGAGCGGAAGGCAAAGGACGAGTCACGCACGAACGAATCGCAAAAACAAGTTCAGGCCGTAAGCGGCGGAGCGAGCGCGGGATCGCTCGCTGATCGGAAGGCGGACACGCTCTCGGGTTTAACCGCGCCAGCCGCTACGGTCCAGTACGCCGGACGGTTGCGGGCCGGCAACAGCACGCTTCGCTGGACCCTCTCCGCCGACGGAGTGCTGCAGCGCTCGTTCGATTCCGGCAAGACCTGGCAGACGATTCCGGTGGCGAACAACGTTACCTTCCGCGCTCTGGCTGCGAATGATTCCGATATCTGGCTGGGCGGAGCCGCCGGCGCTCTTTACCATTCTTCCGATGCGGGCCAACACTGGACCCGGATCAAGCCGGTGGTGGATGGGAAGTCCCTGGCCGCTGACATTGTCACGGTTGAATTCAGCGATAGCCAGCATGGCAAGGTGATCACCGGCAACCGTGAAATTTGGACTACGAGCGACGCGGGAGCGACCTGGCAGCGACAGTGACCGCTCGCATCCAACCTTGAGCTTCCACCCCAGCACATTCCTGAAACGATCCGGACCGAGGCCCTGCCGCTATCCCGTTTTGCTTTTCGATGACTATCAATATGACTATCAACGGGTTTGCAGACCAGGCTACCGCGGCACTCCCGATTTGAACCGGTACCCTTCATGAGTTACCAAAGTGACGTTTACAGCAACATAGGGCGGGCCTAGTATCCATCTCGTGGTTTGGCAGTTCTGGGGGAGGGCTGCCGAGGCGTCCTGAACTGAAAAGTTCAGGGCGCTTTTTGTTTGTCAGAGACTGTCCGGAAACCAGCAAGTGGAAACCCGAAACTCCTGGCTTTGCGACTTCTGTGGCTACGATGCATCCAATGAGGTGGTACGATACATGCAGCCAACGTTGGCTGATAGACCGCTCCCGACCCGGAATCGCGGCGAGCGGCACTCCCGGAGGAGAAATGGCAAGCAACGGAATTGTGGAAGTGACGGACGCAAACTTTGACCAGGATGTTCTGAAGTCAGAGCAGCCCGTATTGGTGGATTTCTGGGCGGCCTGGTGTGGACCTTGCCGCGCCCTCGCTCCCATCGTGGACGAGTTGGCCAAGGACTATCACGGCAAAATCAAGGTCGGCAAGATGGATGTGGACAGCAACCAGGCGACCCCCATGCGCTATGGAGTCCGCGGCATTCCCACGCTGCTGGTTTTCAAGGGCGGACAGGTGAAGGAACAGATCGTAGGCTACGTCCCCAAGGAAACCATTCAGAAGGCGATTGACAAGCACGTCGGGTAAGCTGTCAGCCGTCAGCTTTCAGCTATCAGCAAAACGCCCGGGATTCGTCCCGGGCGTTTTGTGTTTTCCGCGAAAAAATATTCTTCTGCTCCAGCGAAGTCCGCGGTTCAAGCTGACGGCTGATAGCAGACAGCTGAAAGCTGAAAGCTTCTTTCAGTATTTCCGCAACACCCCAATCACTCTACCTTGCACCTCAACCGACGCTGCCGGCACGATGATGGGCTGCATGCTGGCATTGGAAGGTTGCAGGCGAATATTTTCACCTTCACGGTAAAAGCGTTTGAGCGTTGCATCGGTGCCTTCCACCAGGGCGACAACGATATCGCCATTGTGCGCCGTCCTGCTTTTTTCTACCATCACGTAGTCGCCGTTGAGGATCGCCTCATCCTGCATGGAATCGCCGCGGACTTCGAGCACAAACACTTCTTTGGAGCGGACAAAATCAGCCAGTGAAATGGTCTCGTTGCTTTGCACCGCTTCAATAGGCTGACCGGCCGCAATGCGGCCCACCAGCGGCAGCACCATCGTAGTGTTCACCGCCATGGCCTGTTTGAGCCGGCCCTTGGGCGGCAGCAGGTCGATGGAGCGGCTGCGGTTGTAGTCGCGGGTAAGCAGCCCCTTTTTCTCCAGGTTGGAAATATGCTTGTGTACCGTCGCCAGCGAGCTGAGCTCCAGACCTTCGCCGATTTCCTCGAACGAGGGCGAGTAGCCGTTCTTCTGCACGAACTCGGAGATGAAGTCGTACACCTGCCGTTGCCGCTTGGTGATTGCCATAGCGCAATTTTGGGCGAAGGGAAGGCGAATGTCAAGAGAACAGTACAGTAAACACTATGCGGTAAACAAAGAACCGGGTGTCATCCTGAGCGGAATGGGCCCATTCGCTTACGAATGGGCCGATGGAGTCGAAGGACCCCTATGATTCTTGTGTTCTACCGGAAGCAATAGCTGTCGCGGTCGGGCACACACAGAAACCCCAAAATAATCCATCTGACGAGCCGGTTCGAGGAGGTAGGGGTCCTTCGACTCCGCGACTGCTTCGCGAAGCGAAGCAGTCACTCCGCTCAGGATGACACCTCGTTTCTATTGCGCCGTCAACGCTTTCAAGTAACGGTAGTAAAAATCCACCGCCTGATAGAAGGCGTCCACCCGGATGCGTTCATCCTTGCCATGGGCGCGGATGTCATCGCGATCAATGGCTTCTCCCGATACGCAATAGGTCGGCATGCCGGCGGCATTGGTGTAAACGCCGTCCGAGGCGCCGGTTGCCATGTCGGGAACCACGGCCAGGCCCGGCCACATGCGGTTCACCACTTTCTCCAGGGGCTGGAATACGTCCGGACGCAGCGGGGGCGGCGCGTAGGAGCGGCGGTTGTTGACTCCGCCGATCGCTCCCATGTCCTTCACCGAAATCTTGGGATCGGCCACGATCTTTTCCAGTTCCTGCCGGATCTCCTCCGGCGCATGGCCAGGAACGATGCGGCAGTTCACACTGGCCTGCGCCATCTGCGGCAAAGCATTGTTGGCATGACCTCCATTCAGACGCGTGGCCACGCAGGTGGTGTGCATGATCGAATTGTCGATGGGGTCTTCCGACAACCGCGCCACGGCGGCCATGTCGGGAGGAGTCTTGAGGATCGCACGTATGTCGGCTGCACGCTCGCCGGTCGCTATCTTTGACATGCGCTCGTAATAGGCGCGCGTGATGTTGGTCAACTCGAAGGGAAACTGGTAGTGCTCCAGCCGCGCCAGACCGTCGGCGAGATGATAGATGGCGTTGTCCGGCCTGGGTAGGGAACTGTGGCCTCCAGGATTGGTCACGGTCAGCTGATAATCGGAATACAGCTTTTCCGACGCATCCACGGTCATGAACTGCGGATTGCCCTGCTCGGACAAAATTCCGCCGCCGTCGTGGTTGAGTACGAATTCGGCATCGATCAGGTCGCGGTGGTTCTTGATCAACCAATCCACGCCGTTCGAAGTGCCGCCTTCTTCATCGGCGGTCAACGCCAGGATGATGTCGCGGTCAGGTACGAAACCTTCCTTCTTGAACCGGATGAGGGTCGTGGACATGATGGCGTCGCCGTCTTTCATGTCCTGCGTGCCCCGTCCGTAGTAGTAACCATCCTTCTCCACGAACTGAAAGGGATCGGTGGTCCAGTCTTCGCGCCGGGCTTCGACCACGTCGAGATGCCCGATCAGCAGGACCGGTTTGTGCTTGCCACTGCCATGCAGCCGGACAACTAAATTCTTCTTGCGATCGTTCGGCCCCATGATGTGGAGGTCGCTTTCCGGAAATCCGGCATCCCGAAAGCGCTGCGCCATGGCTTCGGCAGCGGTGGTCACATTTCCGACTGAATCGGTAGTGTTGATTTCGATGAGTTGCTTGAAAATGTCATGAGAAAGCTGGCGGGTAGAGTCGTCAATTTGCGCTGGTGAAGTTGTTGCCAGGAATAAAATCGCGAGAGTCAATGACCGGTTCCGATATTTCAATCGAGGGCTCCTTAGGTAGAGCCGGCGTTCCGCCGGCTGCCCGGAGGGCGTCCCGCCCTCCGCTGGTACGGATAAAACGTCCGTCTACAGTACCAGAATGATCGTACCGGAACAGGCAACAACGACAACTCGAGCCCGCATTTTACTGCTTCAAAAAACGCGACGATAGCTGGGCTGTTATTCTGAGCTGGTGAGCGCTCCCGCGGAAAAGTCGTCGCCGCAGACCCGGCCCGGACTCTGCCAGGACTGCTCGCATGCGCGGCGCATCGAGTCCGACCGCGGTTCGGTGTTCGTTCTTTGCCAGCTGGCTTTGACCGACTCTCGCTTCAAGAAATATCCCCGGCTGCCGGTCATCTCGTGTGCGGGATACGAGCGGAAAGCGGCGTCAAGTGTGTGACCCGTAGCGCATTAGCCCCGGCGAAACTTTTGTCCCTCTCAGGACTCTAATAGACTGCGGCCGGCAAGAGGGTCGCAGGAGTGTCCTCCATGTTCAGATTCTCTGCTCATATCTTCTTATTGTTCCTGGTTCTGGTCGGGAGCACGGTGGCGTGCAGCGCGAGAAGTGCTGCCGGTGCCGCGGTGCCGGGTCCGGCCGTCGATTCGGCCAAAGCCGCTGCGCCGGGTCAGCAAACCGCGGTGGTGGCGGGCGGATGTTTCTGGGGCATACAGGCCGTCTTCCAGCATGTGAAAGGCGTAATCAGCGCGACTTCGGGATACTCCGGAGGCGATGCCAAAACCGCGCAGTATGAAATCGTAAGTACGGGCGAAACCGGACACGCCGAGTCAGTGAAAATTACTTATGATCCGGCGCAGATAACATACGGAGAACTGCTGCGGGTGTTTTTTTCGGTGGCCCACGATCCCACGCAGCTGAATCGGCAAGGGCCGGACGACGGTACGCAGTATCGCTCGGTGATTTTCTACGGCAACGACGAACAGAAGAAGATTGCGGAAGCGTATATCGCACAGCTCGACAAAGGCAAAGTATTTCCACGGCCGATCGTGACCCAGGTGGTTCCACTGAAGGCGTTCTATCCTGCCGAGGCGTATCACCAGGATTATGCGACGCGTCACCCGGACCAGCTTTACATCGTCTATAACGATGCGCCGAAGGTGGTGCATCTGAAGCAGCAGTTTCCGGAACTCTACACGGGCAAGTAGGGCAGCAGGTTCGGTGGCGAAGGCAGGTCAAGGAGTGAGCTATGTTTGACTCAGAGCTTGATCGGGATGATTCATCGGTGAAGGTGCGGCGCCGCGCCTTTCTGGGTATTTCCCTTTCTGCAATCGCCGGCGCTGCCCTATGGTCGCTACGGAAGCCGCGGCTCATCGAAGCGGCCATGCCCAAGGGCGACCCCGGGGAAGTCACCATCGTGCAGTTCTCCGATTCCGGGCAGCGCCTGCAAAAAGTTCGCGTCCCCAAAGTGGTGAAGAGTGACGAGCAGTGGCGCCAGCAACTGTCCCCGGGGCAGTTCGACATCACGCGTCATGCCGACACTGAAATTGCGTTCAGCGGAAAGTATTGGAACCTGCACGACAAGGGTCTCTACCGCTGCATCTGTTGCGACAACGCGCTGTTCAGCTCGGAGACGAAGTTTGAATCCGGCACCGGCTGGCCCAGCTTCTGGCAACCGATCGCACGGGAGAATGTTCGGACCATCAACGACACCAGTTACGGTATGGTGCGGAGCGCGGTTACCTGCACCCTGTGTGACGCGCATTTGGGGCACGTCTTCGATGACGGGCCTCAGCCTACGGGGCTTCGCTATTGCATGAATTCGGCTTCACTGAAGTTCGTGAAGCAAACCTAGCCCTCGACGTTCCTGCCGCGTAGTTCTCCGCCACTCCGACCCACGTAGGGGCGGGTGACCTCACCCGCCCAGCCGGGCAACGCCCGGCACGATTTAGCTGATGCGAACGCAATCCCAAGGCCGCGCTCGGGATTACAATTCAGGATAGAGTTTGAATATGAATTCCTCTATGCCTTCATTTCGTGCGCCCAGCGCGGGCGAACGCGTGTTCAATCGCATTTTTGGATTTGTGGTGGGGCTGGGCCTGGGTTTTTCCCATAACTACCTGCTGCAGGTGCGCGGACGCAAGAGCGGGAAGATCTACTCCACCCCGATCGATCTGCTGGAACTCGGCGGGAAACGGTTTCTGGTGGCCCCGCGTGGACGCACACAGTGGGTGCGCAACGCAGAAGCGGCTGGAGAAGTCACGCTCAAGAAGGGAAGCAAGCGGCAGCAGCTCCGGCTTCGAGCTCTCTCAGATCAGGAGAAACCGGAAATCTTAAAGGCCTATCTGGATCAGTTCAAGCGCGAGGTGCAACGCTACTTTCCAGTGCCGGCCGAGTCACCGGTCGAGACTTTTCGTGAACTGGTGCAGAGCTATCCAGCGTTCGAGCTAACGCCGACATAAGATTCTTCCGGGAAGTTGAGAACTCGATCGTGTTTGTCCGCGCGGAATCGTGGTCGGTTCTGGCTGTCGAGCTGCGCTCGACCTGGACGGGTCCTTCGACTTCGCGCAGGGCAGGCTCCGACCCGTCCCTACATGTTTGTTGCCGAGGTCTGACGCTCGATGCCCGCTACTCCAAAACGCTGTCATCCAGTTTCTTCTTTCCCCAGTCGGCGGCGGCTTGCACGAAGGCGAGCACCAGAGGGTGGGGCTTGCCGGGTTGGGAAGAAAGCTGCGGTTGGAACAAGGTCGCGATATAAAAACGATGGGTGGGCGACTCGATGGCCCGGATCTCGCCTTGGGGGCCGCGTGCCACCACCGGGAACCCGGCTTCCATGGCCGCCCATTCATAGTCGGGATTGACTTCGAAGTTGCAGAAGAATTCTTCGGCTACCGTGTCCTGCGAATAATACGACTGCAGATAGGAACCGGGACGCAGGCGGATTTCCGGTATCGGACCAGAAAGCTTGGGTTTGCCCTTGACGCGATTGGGCACGGCGCAGGCTACCGGATAAATAATGATGTTTTTCGAACCTGAATTGTTCTCCGCGCTGTCCGCGTCCGTGATGCCCAGGACATTGCGGGCGCACTCGATCAGGGCGTATTGAAAACCGCCGCAGGTGCCGAGGAAAGGCCAGTCGCGCCGGCGCGCAAATTCTATGC
>Ga0326726_10006997_pt1 | contig 10120 bp, 12 predicted proteins | sample MHFenrmetagenome_2_FD_207603 | JGI IMG/M metagenome (GOLD analysis project Ga0326726, IMG submission 207603) | Lab enriched peat soil microbial communities from Michigan Hollow, Ithaca, NY, United States - MHF15MN | ecosystem: Environmental > Terrestrial > Soil > Wetlands > Peat | place: USA... | reverse complement strand
CCCTCGCGCTCGTCCCGGGCCTGGTCGAGGCCGCCTAACCCTGGATTCTGTCTAATCTTCCGGTGCCCCCAGAAAACTGGTAACGCCACCGATATTTTCGATTACCATTGGTCGGACTCGTGATTTGCCGTGCCTGGAAGTCGCGAGCGGGGGGCGGCCAGAACGAAAAAAGAACAGGCCGACCTAGCTAGGGTTGTTCTCGATCTCGCGCCGCGCGTGAGCGCGGTGGGTGTTGTCCAGAACTTAGGGGGAAACGCCGAGCCCGAATAAGAAGAGCTGCACTGGATGGTGCGGCAAAGGGACGGCGAGCAGGCCCAGAAGGAGTTGGCTATGCTGATCTTGACCCGGCGGGTGGGGGAAACGGTGGTCATTGGCGACAATGTCACTGTCACCGTGCTAGGAGTGAAGGGGAATCAGGTTCGGCTCGGCGTGAATGCTCCGCGAGAAGTCGCGGTGCATCGCGAAGAGATCTTCGAACGTATCAAGCGCGAGCAAGCCGAAGACAAGTCACCGAGACCGCACGTCAACGGCACTGCGCATCCATAGCGGCCGTCCAGCCGGGCCGCGCGTGGCCCTCTAGGCAAACGCCGTCATATCGCGACCCGTTACGCGGGCGTCGCGCTTCTGTCGTTGCCCCAGTAGAATCACCCCCCGCAAAGACCGATGTCCCCATCACGGAGAGATGGCCGAGTGGTCGAAGGCGCACCCCTGCTAAGGGTGTAAGGGCCAAAAGCCCTTCGAGGGTTCGAATCCCTCTCTCTCCGCCAATTTTTTCCTTTTCGCCGTCATTGCTGTCGGCGCGCGTTTGATCGTGGGCCGATACCGCACGCCATCGAGCATGAAATCAAACTGGATGCGGTGGTTGGACTTCGCCCGGACGCCTTCGGCGCTGGGACCTCGGTGGTTCATGATCGGTTCTCCGGGCTTTCGTAAGACGCTTGGCACGGTCGCGTCACGCGTGCTGCGGAAGATCACGCTGGATGGTTACTTGCCGAGCCGGTGCGGGCTGTGGCTGTTTTCGAGTCGGGCTCGAGTGTCAACCGCCAGATGGCGGCGGTGGCAGAGTTCCGAGCACGCCAACGGCTAGCAATACGAGCGCCGCCAAAGCCATTTCCGCCAAAACGCTCGTCTTGAGAGCCCGCAGCGGTGCTGAGGTGCCGCGATTCTCGTTGTCGTCGAGCGCGTAACGCAGTCGGGGTGCGAGGCGGAGGCGGTTTGTCGTTGCGAGTGCCAACATCAGAGCGAACAGAGTGAGCTTGATGAGTAGCGCGATACCGTAGGCGGTCGTGAAGAGAGCCCGCCAGTTCGACAGACCCACCAGAAACCAGCCATTGATCAGACCGCTCGCTGTGAGCGTGACGACGACGACGGAGCCAATCGCGGAGAACCGATCGAGGCCAAAGCACGCGGCGCGCGCGTCGTTGAACGTTCGAGATCGCAGGGCTTTCAGGATCAGAATGCCGAGGGGCAGTAGCGCTCCGAGCCAGATCCCCGCAGCCCACAGATGCAGCAGGTCACCGGCAGTGTGTATCGCGCCCGGCCATCCCGAGTGCATGGCGCCATGGCCGGTCCACGGGAAAGTGGCAATGACCAAGGTGCCCAGCCCGGCCTGCACGATCCACAAGGTATTCAGCCGCTTGATCAACCAAGGAGCGGCGAGCGAGAGCAGCGAGAGACCGACGCGCCACAAACTGGCGCGACCGAAGCGTGTTTCGGAGAACACGAACCAGACGGCAGGGACATCGAATACGTCCTTCAGCTCGCCGCTAAACAGCGCCGTCTCCGCCATCACCCAGAGGACGGTCCCAACTGCCGCCGCGAGTGCCGCGATCGTCAGAGTCCGTTGCGGCCATTGCCGGCGCTGCAACGCCGGCAATGGGAACGCACTCGGTTGGAGTCCGTACAGGTAGAACAGCGACGACCCGAGGAGAACCAAGGCTCCGCCGAACTGGAACAGCCGGGAACCGACGAGCATCGCGTCCGACATGAAGCCGGACTACTGAACGGTGAACTTGAAGCTCCCGGTCTCCTTGTGGCCGTCGTCGGACACGATGCTCCACACCGCGGTATAGACGCCCGGCGGCAGCTTGGCGTTCGGCATGATCGACAGTGTCGAAGGGTCCTTCGCATCGTTCATGCCCATGATCGGAACCGCCTTGCCGTCACTTGCCGTGAGCTTCAGGCTGGAGAGCTTCACTTCGATCGCTTCGTCGAAATGCACCTGAATCATCGCCGGCGAGCTCACCGTCGAATCGGCCATCGGTGTCGTGCTCTTCAGCTCGGCGTGGGCGTTGGCCTGGGACATCGTCAACATGAAGGCCGCGGCGATACCGGCCAACGCGGCCGCGCGCGGTAGGATTGTCGTGGTCATACATAACTCCATTTACGCCGGTCGTCGTGACTACCACGCGACCTGGTGTTATCAATACGCGCGGGTCGATTCTGCCCCTCTCGGAGGGGTGCCGGTCAGGCGTGCGTATACCACGAGCTACCAAAGTGAGACACCACATGATTGACGACGATATGCGCCGACTCGAAGAACGGGAGCGCGATCACTCGTTGAACCAGCTCGAATCCGATATTTGGACAGGCGTGGCGGCCCGGGCTCGGCAGCGTGCGGCAGAGCGAAGGATCGTGTCTTTTCAAGGCGTGATCATGGTTGTCGCGTTGCTCGGCAGTGCTGCCGCCGGCCTGAACATGGTGCGGCCGGCGGAGGGGCCGGCGGGGGCCGGGGTTCTCGCGTCGGGAGTCGAGTTGATGCCGTCGACTCTTCTGTTGGGCGAACACCTGTGAGCTCACCGGGGCGAACGTCGGTCGTCATCATCGTCTTGACACTGGTGGGGGCGATGCTCGGCGGCTGGGCTGGCGTGCGTTACGGCTTGCGCGAAGGGCGCGCACCGCAGCAGCTCGATGAACTTCTGCATCATCGATTGAGCCTGTCTGCCGCGCAGGTGCAGCAGCTCAGTGCGCTCGAAGCGGACTTCGCGGCGCGCCGCACGGGTTTTGAATCGCAAATACGCGCCACCAACCGGGATATCGCGGCCGCGATTACGGTGCGCCACACCTATGACGCCGAAGCCCAGGCGGCCGTCGATCGGCTGCATCGGGCCATGATGCAACTGCAGGAAGCCACCATCCAACACGTGATTGCGATGCGTGCGTTGCTCACGCCCGATCAGGTGCAGCAGTTCGACCAAACCGTCGAGCAGGCATTGGCCGCCGGCCAACCGTGACCGGGGACGCATCGGCGCCCTCCGATGAGGCGCTGGCCCTGCGCGCTCAACAGGGTGACCGCCGAGCGTTCGACGTTCTCGTCACTCGCCACAAAAGCGTGTTGTATCGCATGGTCCGTCGTTACGTCGGCGACGCCGATGAGGCCTACGACATCCTGCAGGACGCGTGGATTTCGGTCTGGGAGACGCTTCATCGGTACGATGCGAATCGCCCGTTCTTGGCTTGGGTGCGTGTGATCGCGCTCAATAAGTGTCGTGACTTCTCGCGACGTCGACGGTTTCGTCGGCTGGTTCTGGAAGCGTTTGCCGCGGAGCCGACTACGGCGACAGTGCCAGAGTTGCCAGAGCAAGTTGACGTTCATACGCTCGCCGCGCAGGACGACCTCCGGTTGCGGCGGCTCGCGGAAGCCATTGCGGCGCTCCCGAAGTCGTACAAGGAGCCGCTCGTGCTGACTACGGCAGGCGGCCTGACGCAGGAGGCCACCGCGGCGCTCCTGAAGACGACCACCAAAGCGATCGAAATGCGCTTGCGCCGTGCGCGCAGCAAACTGATTGAGGCACTTAACCCTCCAAGAGAGGGGCAAACGTGATCCACGCGTAATGCGTAGTGCTAGCGGGACTGGGGCGCGCGACTCTACGTACAACCTCGTATGAGATGCGGAGTCACCCGCCCCTAGACTCTCTGAACAAGGAGTCGGTGCCATCAGGGTGATGTTTACGGCAACTATTTCACGATGCGCGGCTCGGTCCGAATCGGATCGAGCTTCGATCACACAGGAGAATTGCACATGAAGAAAGTCTATTGGTTGGTCGCGTTGTCGTCGTTCGCCTTCGCGTCTGCTGCGCAACAACCGAAAGATGCCGGGCAGGGCAGCTCGACAACTCCGCCGCAGAATCAACAGGCGCAGATGCAGATGCAGATGCAGCAAATGCAGCAAATGCAGCAGATGGAGAGCCGCATGCAGGCGATGCGGGCGCAGATGGAGCGCATCCAGAACACCAAAGATCCGGCGGAGCGGCAGCGCCTGATGGACGAGCACGCCAAGTCCATGCAGCAGGGAATGATGATGATGGGCGACATGATGCGTGGCGCCGGTGCAGGTCAAGCCGGTGGACAATGCGCTCAGAACGACACGCAGTGCCAAATGCAGCGCATGCAGGGGCAGCAGCAGATGATGGGACAACGAATGGGCATGATGCAGATGATGATGGAACAGATGATGGGGCAGATGATGATGCAGCGCGGGGCGCAGCCGGAGGCCGGCACGACGCCGCAGCGGCAGAATCCGCCGGAACGTCACTAAGCCAAGTTGGGCGCGTGCGCGAACGCGAGGAGGACGGCGTTCGCCTCAGAGGGGGGTGCGGACATGAAACGGTGTAGCGGAACAGTGTCCACTAACCCTCTCAGTCCGATGGGGGCATGAACGCTCAAGGAATCCTGATCGCAGGGGGCTATGGGGTCGTCGGCCGGCGGATCGCGGCCGATCTCGCGCCTGACTACGGTGACCGAGTAGTCATTGCAGGCCGCAACCTCGAGCGGGCGAAGACCGTTGCATTGGCGGTTGGTTACGGAGCCCGGGGTCGCGAGATCGACGTGACCGTGCCGGAGTCGATCGCGGCGGCGTTGGACGACATCGCCGTCGTTGTGAGTTGTATCGATCAACGCGAGCGCAAACTACTGCACGCGGCCGTCGCGCGCGGTCTTGCGTACACGGACATCACGCCACACCTAACCGAGCTCGGACGGGGTGCCGCGTACGAAAGCATCCATGTTGCGGCGCGGGCTTCCGGTGCACGCGTGGTGTTGGGGACGGGGATCGTCCCGGGGATCGCCAACGTGATGGTGCGTGCTGTCGCGGACGCGCTAGGTGGGGCAGAGCAGATCGAAACATCTCTGCTGCTCTCGGCCAGTGACGTGAGCGGCCCGGCCTCGTTCGACTACTTCCTCCAAGAGCTTGCAATGCCGTTCGTGATCCATGTCGACGGCGCGGATCGGTCCGCGCGGGCGTTCACCGACCCGCGCCCCATCGAGTTTCCGCTGCCGATCGGCGTCCGGCCTGCCTATCTGTTCCCGTTCTCCGACCAAGTGCTGTATCCGCGGACCATGGGAGCGACTACCGCACTCACGAGGTTGGCGATCGAGCCCCCGCTAGTCGCAAAGCTGCTTGCGGTCGCGGTGCACACTCACGCGGCGCGAGTCATGGCCATCGAGCCGGTGCGTCACGCCATCGCGAAGCTACGCGCGGGCAGCGAGCCGGGTGCCGCTGGCATGTTTGCGCTGCGCGTGGACGTGCAGAACCAAAGAAAGACGAGTCATGCCACGCTTCTCGGTCGGGGCCAGGCGGATGCTGCGGCCGCCGGAGCGGCAGGTGTGGTGCGGTGCCTGCTCACCGGCGAGCGTTTAGAGGCAGGGGCATGGATGCCGGAGCAGGTCATCGATCCCAATCCTTTCTTCTTACGCCTCGCCGCCCAGTCGCTGAACGTCGAGCGGTCTCCGGTAGTCCTTTGTTCGGCCTGAGCGCGTACTCGGAGATCCGCTAGAGCAGGGTAGGGAGGCCAATCACCACGTTCTCATTCATGTCCTGAAGCGTGGCGATCCGGCACCGACGTTGCGGGATCAGACGCACGAACTCAGCGCACGACGTCAAAGTGCGCCATCATTCCGGCGGCATGGTGTTCGAGGATGTGACAGTGATACATCCAGCTGCCCGGACGGTCGTCCGGCATCCAGGCGATGCGTGTGGTGCTCTTGGGTGGCAAGTTGACGACGTCTTCCCAGGAACGCCAGGCCGGAGGAACTCCATCCACCGAGAGCACTTGGAAGAAGAACCCGTGTAGATGAAACGGGTGATCCATAAGCGTCGAGTTGACGACATCCCAAACCTGCAATTCGCCAACCCTCACCGGCTCATCGATCCGGTGCGTCTCTCCATTGACCACAAAGTCCATGCCGCGGCGCAGGCTGTACTTGATACCGAAGTTCACGGTGCGATTCGGCGTCGCCGAGCTCGATGCGAGCGGCGCGATGACACGGAGGCGCTCCGGCAACACCGCGGCGGACGACTCGGCGGGGCCAACGCGTAGCACGGCGAAACGCTCGTCGTTCCTTCGCTTGATGGTGGTTCGCCAGTAGCGCAGGGAATCGACTGCGAGCTCCTCTCCCTCGGCGAACGGCCCGACTGCGATGTCGACTCGATCGCCGGGAGCGAGTAGTACGTCGCGGACCGTGGTTGGCGCTTCGAGCAAACCTCCGTCGCTGCCGATGATGCGGAACGGAGCGCCGCCGATCGAGAGACGCACATAGCGTGCGCTTGCCGAATTGATGACGCGCCACCGTTCGATTTGGCCGGCCGCGATGGTCAGCGTCGGCTCGAGCTTGCCGTTCACGAGGCGCGTATCGCCCTCGCGTCCGTCGTGCCACTGAACGAGACCACCGAACTTCGCGATTCGCCCCTTCCGATCGAGCTTCATATCGTCCAACACGAGGATTTGCTCGCGGTCGAGCACTGGCTCGTCGTCTCCGCGGACGATCAAGGCACCATAGAGCCCGCGCTCGAGCTGCACGGTTTCGTTGACGTGCGGGTGATACCAGAACGTGCCTGCATCGAGGAGCTTGAACCGGTAGGTGAAAGACTCGCCCGGTTGCACGAGTCTTTGCACCATTTCCGTTCCGTCCATCGAGGCAGGCAGGCGCAAGCCGTGCCAGTGCACGGCCGTCGGCTCCGGTAGACGATTCGTCAGGCGCACCTCGAGTACGTCGCCAACGCGGCCTTCGATCACGGGCCCCGGAACCTGGCCGTTGAAGGCCCAAGCCTGGATCACCACCCCGGGCGCAATCGACCACTCGACCTCGCGCGCGTCGAGCTCGACGGCTACGACCCTTCTCCCGGGCTCGGGCTGCGCGTGGTCGTACGCCTCGCGATACAGCTCCTGCGCCGCGGCCGGCGGCTCGTGGACGAACGAACCTTCGTGCGAATGAACGTGAGCGGAGTGATCGTGCGGAATGCGATGTTGGGCTGACATGGCAATCTCCTGACGTTTGAGTGGCTGCTGCGAAAGGCTCGTAGGGCAGACTCTAGGCCACGCCCATTCGCGGCCACTTGAACGAAAGGGCTAAGCTAGTCGACCATCTGGGAAGCGCAGCCCATGCGGTGTCGTGATGCCGAAACTCGGTCGCGGTCGCATCTTGATTTGGGAAGGCGGCAGCCTTTGGATCATGGAGGCGGTGTCGGGCAATCGGCAACGTACGCGACTCAACGACGCCCACGTTCACCACGCCGTCCAGGTCACCCTTGCGCTCGATGGCGACTTCGAATTCGAGAGCGGCGAGCACCGCGTCGGCGGAGAAGTCGTCGCCGTGGCAACTGATGCGCCGCACGCGTTCAACGCACGCGGATTGTTTGCGCATGTGTACATCGAGCCCGAGTGCCGCGCCGGCCGCGCGGCGGCGAAGACGCTGTTCGCAGCAGACGAGCCCTTGGCGCCCGTTGCCGCCAGCCGACTTACCGACCTAGCGGCGGAAATGACGGCTGCGTTTAATCGACGGGGTCGGGATGATCACGAGTTGGCACGTCTGGGACAGGGCGTCATCCAACGGTTAGCCGGTGAGGCGAACGCGGCGGAGCCCGACCCTCGTGTCCGGGCGATACTGGCTTGGGTCCAGTCGCGGCTCGACACCCCCGTCAGCTTGGCTAATGCAGCAGATTTGGTGGCGCTGTCGAAAACGCGACTCCGGCACCTGTTCGTCGAAGAAACCGGATTGCCGTTTCGGACCTATCTTCTATGGCTGCGTCTGATGAAGGGACTCGAAGTGTATGCCCGAGGAGCTTCCTTGACAGACGCTGCGCACGACGCCGGCTTCGCGGACTCCGCGCACTTCAGTCGAACCTTTCGCCGCATGTTCGGCACCTCCGCCGCAGCGTTGGACCTCAAGTCCCACTAGCTCGACTACGGTGTCCCGGATCGTTGCGCTCTCGCCTTCAAGCCGAGCCAGCCGCGGGGCAGGCCGGTTGCGGCGTCTTGGGCCTGCATCGCGGCGAACAGCAGCTCGACGGGGATCCAATGGGGCGGGTACTTGAATCTTGCAGTATCGAGCACGAGGACCCGGTCTGAACCCGCGTGATATCCGCCGATCGGGGAGAAGTGCCCGTCGCCGGTTTGCCCCAGTGTCTGCCGCGAGTAGTTGACGATCAGCACGGGTGCTTCTTCTCGCGTCGAGCTTTCGATGACGTGCGCGCGGAAACGCTCGACGCCGTACTCGAAACCAGGCCGATGGATCATGACGTCGGAGCCGCTGCATCTGGCAAGACAGGCCACCTCGTCGAGGCTGACACCGAGACGGCGAATCTCCTCGAGCGGTTTGCAGCAATCGAGCAGCTCTTCGCTGAACCAGCGCCACGGGCCTTTCCATGCCCGAGCCGGATCGATGCCGAGCCCGTTGAGCGCGCAGACGAGCGAGCCAAGGCCGCAGTAGGCGGGGTCCGATTGGGTGTGAAATTGCTGCGCGAGCCGGAAGTAGCTCGCCATGCTGCCGTCGAGTAGCCCTTCCGCAAAGTGACGCCGACCGGTGTCCGAGTCCAATGCGTGCAGCGTGAACGGCAGCGGGCGCATGTAGAGCGTGGGCTGGGACGACGGTGTCGACGCTCGCATCGCGGAGACGGATTCGTTACAAATCGCCATGACAACATCTCCTAAGGCGCAACCGAACACGGCGTTGGGCGTACGTCCAGATTGGCATGGCGGCCGCTGCCGCGCTTGAATCAAGCGGCTGGCGGAGGTCGCGCGGCAGCACCGGAGCTGCCGCGCTTGCGGCTGACAATGCCGTTCCTACGCTGTGGGCTGTGCGCAAGCGTTCCCGCAACGGCACTGTGGACCGCACGTGCAGGTTTCTCGCACCACGGCGCTCTGACACCCGCAGCCGCAGCTTGATCCGGTGCAGGGGCTGCAAGCACACGAACTCTTTGTCTCTTCGTTCATGATCGTTCTCCTAATCAGATTGGTGTTGAAGTACGAGCTCAATCTACAGCGTGCTACGTGAGGCGCCTTGAATGAAACGGCTATATTCAATGCGCGAGCGGAGCCGAGCTACGAATCGAATCGACGATTTCGCGCACGGCGCGAACCACAACATCGGGACGGTCAAACTGAATGTAGTGCGAGCTGTCGCGCACGAGCTCGTGGCGGGTATCGGTGGACCAGCCGGCGATCTCGTTTTGGAGCGCGAGCCATGCCGCGAGCTTCTCCCGACCCTGTTCCGGCGTCATCGACATGGCTTGGAGCTCCTCGGCGGACATCTCTGCCATTGCGGTGAGCACGACGAGCGGCCTACTACCAAAACGCTGACTCGCGCGCGTAGACGCGAACGTAGCCGGTAGCGCTTTCGCTTCGCTTACGAGCGCCGGAAGCGCGATCGGCATGTACGCGGCAACGGCTTTGTGAACGGCCGGCGGCGCGCTCGGCGGCGCGCCGTCCAAGTCCGCGAATCGGAGGATTCCCGTCCATGCGATGCGTGCGCCGAGCGACATTACGCCGGTCGCCAGCGTCATGGGCGCACCGGTGGCCCGTTCCAGGCGCTCTACCTGGTCAGGATGGGACGAATCGACGAGCACGAGACCGGCGATATCGGCGCCGTACAATTCTGTGTACTTCACGCTGTACAGACCACCAATCGAGTGCCCAACCAACACGAACGGTGCCTCCTCGCCCCCGCTTTGCAGCGCAGCATGCAGGTCACTCGTTGCGCCGACGATGCTGAACGGCGCACCGGCAGCGTCGCTCCAGAGAATGCCCGCTCGCGTATACGCGCAGACGCGAGTAGTCGTCGCGATCGCGTCTTGTACAGCGGACCAACTGAGCGAGCCGAGAGCATCGAGCCCGGATTCGAGCAC
>Ga0326726_10006996_pt1 | contig 10120 bp, 9 predicted proteins | sample MHFenrmetagenome_2_FD_207603 | JGI IMG/M metagenome (GOLD analysis project Ga0326726, IMG submission 207603) | Lab enriched peat soil microbial communities from Michigan Hollow, Ithaca, NY, United States - MHF15MN | ecosystem: Environmental > Terrestrial > Soil > Wetlands > Peat | place: USA... | reverse complement strand
TCGACCGTGAAGGCCAGATGGATCTCGTTGTCGCCCAGGTCATAGGGCTCCTTCCGGTCGCGGAGCCAGGTCAGCTCGAGGCGATGGGCCGACCGGCCGTCGCCGAGGTAGACGAGGATATAGCTCCCGTCCTTCGCCTCCTTACGGCGGACCTCCTCCAGGCCGAGCGCCGACCGATAAAAGGCCAGGCTCTTCCCGAGATCGAGGACGTTGATGTTGTTGTGGGCGAACGTGAATCGCATGGCCCCTCCCGATCCAGCTAGCGGAGATTTGGCGTTATGAAGCCCTCGATGAAGGCCGCGATGAGGAGCAGGGGCAGGACGACGAGGACGAACGAGCGGAAGACGTTCCCGGCCAAGCTCTCGTATGCGGCTTCCGGCTTCTCGGGGTAGGTTTCGAGAAAATTCGTCAGGTCCGCGGCCGGGGGCGGCTGGCCTTTCCTCCGGCCCTTCTTCCCGCGCCACGCGGCCAAGGCCCTTTTCCCCACGCTCTCCGAGAGGTAGAGCCCCACGCTGGTCGCGTAGAGGACCGCCGCGAGCTCGAAGACGCCGTGGGGCAGGACCTGGGTCAGGATCATCAGCGGCACATTGAGGCCCTGGTGTTTCATGATGGAGGAGAGAAGGCCGATCACGGCGCCGTTCATGAGGGGGTCGAGAATGGGCAGGAACAGGAAAGGGACGATCCCGGCCGCGACGGCGACGACCGAGGCCCGGGCGTTATGGTAGAACAGGGTCAGGGCCAGGGCGAACGGCGGCTCATGGAGGTGGATGTCCTTGAAGGACCTGACGACGAACTCCAGGGCCTTCTTTTCCTGGGCCGGCCAAAGCATGAAATAAAGGAAGCCGGCGATGAAACCCAGGCCGAGGGAGCGCGCCGCGTGCTTGAAGTATCTCCGGTAGTGGGCGCGCCAGGCGTCACGCTCTTCGCGATAGAGGGCGGCGATCATCCCGGCTCTGACCTAGCTTCCGACGAGCTCCCGCTCGATCTGTTCCAGCGTCTTGCCCTTGGTCTCGCGGACGCGGGACTTGATGAAGAAGAACCCGCCGACGCTGATCACGGCGTAGATCCAGAACGTCCGGGCGGGGCCGACCCCTTTATTGAGGAGAGGGAAGGTGTAGGTCAGGACGAAGCAGGCCGACCAGAGGGAGAAGGTCGAGATGGACATGGCCGCGCCGCGGATGCGGTTGGGGAAGATCTCGGACAGGAGGACCCAGGTCACGGGCGCGAGGGACAGGGCGTAGAGGGCCATGGCCGTGACGACGAGGATCAGGATGTGAAGGCCCCGGCTGTGGAGGGCGTAGCTCCCCCCGATCAGGCCGAAGGCGAGGGCGAGCCCGGCCGATCCGACGAGCATCAGGGGCTTTCGCCCGAGCTTGTCCACGAACCGGATGGCGATGAGGGTGAAGATGAGGTTGACCGTGCCGGTGATGACGATGTTGAAGAGGACGCCGCTCACCCCGTAACCCGCGGCGGTGAAGATCTCCTGGGCGTAGTAGAAGATGACGTTGATGCCGCACCACTGCTGATAGACGGCCAGGACGATGCCGATGAAAAGGACCTTCGTCAGGCCGGGGTCGAGGAGATCGCGGAAGCGGACCCGGCCGATCTCGCCGGCGGCCAGGGTCGCCCGGATGTCGGCCAAGGCGCCCGCGGCGAATCCCGCACCGCCGACCCGGGCCAGGACCTTCCCGGCCGCCTCCGCCCGCCCGTTCTTGACCAGCCAGCGCGGGCTTTCGGGAACGAGGAACATCAGCGCGAAGAAGAGCAGGGCGGGCACGGCCTCGGCGCCGAACATCCAGCGCCAGCCGGTTTGCCCGTTCCAGGAGGCGAGGATGTCGGCGGCCGTGGCCCCGGCCGGGACGGGCCTGGCGATGAGCCAATTGGCCAGCTGGGCGGCCAGGATGCCGATGACGATGGTCAGCTGGTTGAGGGCGACGAACCTGCCGCGCATGGCGGCCGGCGAGATCTCGGCGATGTACATGGGCGAGAGGTTGGAGGCCAAGCCGATGGCCACTCCGCCGAGGAGGCGGTTGGCGATGAAGACGGAGAAGCTCGGGGCGAGCGCGGTGAGGATCCCCGTGACGGTGAAGAGGAAGGCCGCCAGAATGAGGAGCTTCTTCCGGCCGAAGCGGTCGCTCAGGCCTCCGGAGAGGAGAGAGCCGGCGAGACAGCCGATGAGGGCGCTCGACATGGCCCAGCCGATCTGGGACGGCGTCGTCAGTCCGAAGAACTTCTCATAAAAGGGCTTGGCCCCGCCGATGACGACCCAATCGTAGCCGAAGAGGAGGCCGCCCATGGCCGAAACGACGGTCACGCCCCAGATGAAGCGCATGTTGTACCGGGGGCTCTCGTTCATGGCGACTCCTTGTCGTCGGACCGGAGGCCGGCCGCCGGGAGCGGCGGGCTGCCTGGGAGAGAGGTTTTTACACCAAATCGCGGCAAATGTATAGGCGGAAGACGCCGGCGTCATTGACTTCGGCCCGAGGCGCGGACCATAATCCCGCGGAGGGATCTTATGAACATGCGCCGCTGGACATCGTTGTTCTTGGCCGGGCTTGTCTTCTGCGCCTTGGCTCCCGTCATCCGCGGACGGGGCGCCGCGGCCGTCCCTTCCGATCCGGGCGCGCCGGACGCCGGGCGGCTGGCGTGGTGGCGCGAAGCCCGCTTCGGCCTGTTCATCCACTGGGGCCCGGTCAGCCTCAAGGGGACGGAGATCAGCTGGTCGCGGGCCAATTCCAATCCTCTGTGCCCGAACAAAGGAGAGATCCCGGTCGAGGTCTACGACAACCTCTACAAATCGTTCAACCCGACGCTCTTTGACGCCGGTCGATGGGCCGCCATGGCCAAAGGCGCCGGGATGCGTTACGTCGTCCTGACGGCGAAGCACTGCGACGGGTTCTGTCTCTGGCCAACTCAAACGATCGACTATCACATCGGCCGCACTCCGTTCCGTCGTGACGTCTGCGGCGAGCTGGCCGAGGCCGTCCGCAAGGCCGGCCTGCGCATCGGCTGGTACTACTCGCCGATGGATTGGCGGGACCCGGACTGCCGGACCGGACGCAACGCGGACTATGTGAAGCGCATGCAGGGCCAGATCCGGGAGCTCGTGACGCGCTTCGGACGGATCGATCTCCTTTGGTTCGACTGGGACGGCGGGACGATCCCCTGGGACCAGGAAACGACCTATCGCCAGGTCCGCACAGCCCAGCCGGGGATCATCATCAACAACCGGCTGGACTGCAGCTTCGGCGGGCTCTCCGCGGACCGTGATATCGGCCCGAATGCCGATTACCTCACGCCCGAGCAGGTCATCGGGGCCTACGACGACCAGCGGCCCTGGGAAACGTGCATGACCCTGGGCACGCAGTGGTCCTGGAAGCCGGATGACCGCATCAAAACGGTGGACGAGGTCATCCGCATCCTGGCCGGATGCGCCGGCGGCGACGGCAACCTCCTCCTCAATGTCGGGCCGATGCCGGACGGCCGCGTCGAGCCGCGCCAGGTGGATGTCCTCAGGGGCGTCGGCGCCTGGATGGCCACGCACGGCGAAAGCATCCACGGCACGCGGGGCGGGCCGTTCAAGCCCGGCCGTTACGGCGCCTCGACGCGCCGGGACAACCTGATCTACCTCCACGTCTTTTCCTGGTCCGGTCCATCGCTGAAGCTGCCGCCGATCCCGGCGAAGGTCGTCGCGGGCCGCGTCCTCGGCGGCGGACCGGTTTCGGTCCGGCAGACCGGCGCCGGCCTCGAGGTCATGGCCCCGGAAATGGACCGGCGCCCCGCCGATACGGTCATCGTTCTCGAGCTTGATGGTCCGGCCTCCCGGATCCCCGCCGTGGATGTGCCCGGGCAAGCTTTGAAGTGACCTGAGCAGGCTGCCCGGGAGCTCCGCGAAAGGGGCTGTCCGGCCTTCCGGAAAAGCGAGCAAGGTCCAAATAAATCGCTTGATTTTTCATCTGATATCTGATATATTACATGATGATAATTGATATAAAATATTTATATACAATTATTTAGAATATGGCAATGAGCGACGGGGACAGCCAAAGCGCCAAAACCATGCCAGGCACGATCTTCGACATCAAGCGCTACTCGATCCACGACGGGCCGGGCATCCGGACGACCGTCTTTCTCAAGGGCTGTGCCCTGCGCTGCCAGTGGTGCCACAATCCCGAAAGCATCGACCCCGGGCCCGAGCTCATGCATTGGCCGGCCCGCTGCTCCAGATGCTACGCCTGCGTCAAGGCCTGCCCGCCGGCCGCTCTCTCGAAAGACGCCTTGGGCGCGGTCGTCGTCGACCGGACCCGCTGCGATCTCTGCGGCAAGTGCGCCGAAGCCTGCCTTTATGACGCCATGCAGATCGTCGGCAGCGAAATGAGCGTCGAAGAGGTCCTGGCCGAGGTCGAGAAGGACCGGGTCTTCTACGAGCAGTCGGGCGGAGGCGTCACGCTCTCCGGAGGCGATCCGTTCGTCCAAAGCGATTTCGCCGCGGCGCTCGTCGACGCCTGCCGTTCTCGAGGCTTCCGAACGGCCATCGACACGGCCGGGCTGTCGTCGAACGGCGTCCTCGACCGCCTGGCGCAAAGGACAGACCTCGTCCTCTATGATCTCAAGGTCATGGACGACGCCCGTCACCGGGAATTCACCGGCGCTTCGAACGCCCCCATTCTCGAGAACCTGAAGCGCCTCGCCGCGTCCGGGACGGAGATCTGGGTCCGCATCCCCCTCGTCGCCGGGGTCAACGACGACGACGACAACATCCGGCGGACGATCGTCTTCCTTCTCTCTCTCAAGACGATCCGGCGGGTCGGGCTCCTGCCCTACCATTCCGGAGGGCTCGACAAGGCCCGCAGGATCGGCAAGGCGTCTCAATTCCGGAGATTCGAGAGCCCCTCGGAAGAGCGGATCGCGGCCATCGAGGCCGCGTTCCGGGAAGCGGGCTTCGACGTCCGGCGCGGAGGATAACGATGAACGAACGCATCATGAAACTGAGACGGCAGACGCTCGAGGCCAAGCCGACGATCAGCGCCGAACGGGCCAAGCTCGTCACCGAATTCTACAGCCGGCCGGAGACGCGGGCCCTGTCGACGCCGATGCAGCGCGCCCTGGCCTTCAAGCACATCATGGAGACGAAGAGCATCGTCTTCAACGACGGCGAGCTCATCGTCGGCGAGCGCGGGCCGGCCCCCAAGGCGACGCCGACCTACCCGGAGGTCTGCATCCATTCCCTTCAGGACCTTCTGTACCTCAATGACCGGAAGAAGACCGCCTTCGCCTCGGACGGCGAGACGCGCCGCGTTTACGCCGAGGAGATCATCCCCTTCTGGAAAGGCCGCTCGCAGAGGGACCGCATCTTTGCCGAGATGACGCCGGAATGGATCGACGCCTACGAGGCCGGCGTCTTCACCGAGTTCATGGAGCAGCGCGCCCCCGGTCACACCGTCCTCGACGGCAAGATCTACCGGAAGGGCATGCTCGACTTCAAGACGGACATCGAGGCGGCCCTGGCCGGGCTCGATTTCATGAACGACCCTTCCGCTTACGACAAGCAGGAAGAGCTCAAGGCCATGGCCGTGAGCGTCGAGGCCCTGATCGCCTTCGCCCGGCGGCACGCCGCGAGGGCCCTGGAACTGGCGAAAGGGGAGACCGACGTTGTCCGGAAGAAAGAGCTGGAGCGGATCGCGGCGGTCTGCGACCGGGTCCCGGCCCACGCTCCCCGCGACTTCTGGGAAGCCCTCCAAATGTACTGGTTCGTCCATCTTGGCGTCATCACCGAATACAATACCTGGGACTCCTTCAACCCCGGACGGCTCGACCAGCACCTCTGGCCGTTCTATCAACAGGGGCTGGCCGACGGGTCCCTGACCAAGGAGAGCGCCCGGGAGCTCCTCCAGGCCTTCTGGGTCAAGTTCAACAACCAGCCGGCCCCGCCCAAGGTCGGCGTCACCGCCGAAGAAAGCGGCACCTACACGGATTTCGCCCTGATCAACGTCGGCGGCCTCAAGGAAGACGGCACGGACGGGGTCAACGAGCTCAGCTACCTCATCCTCGACGTCATCGAGGAGATGCGCATCCTCCAGCCGAGCTCGATGGTCCAGATCAGCGCCAAGGGGCCCGACGCGTTCCTTCTGCGCGCCCTCAAGATCGTCAAGACCGGTTTCGGCCAGCCCTCGATCTTCAACTCCGATGCCATCGTCCAGGAGCTCGTCCGTCAGGGCAAAAGCGTCGTCGACGCCCGCAACGGAGGGGCCAGCGGCTGTGTTGAATCCGGCGCCTTCGGCAAAGAAGCCTATATCCTGACCGGCTACTTCAACCTGCCCAAGGTCTTCGAGATCACGCTGAACAACGGCGTCGATCCGAGGACGGGGAAGAGGATCGGGCTTCCGACCGGCGACCCGACGGCGTTCACGACCTTCGACGAGCTGTTCGAGGCCTTCCGGAAGCAGATCCGCCACTTCGTCGATATCAAGGTCCGCGGCAGCAACGTCATCGAGAAGCTCTACGCGACCTACTTGCCCGCCCCGTTCCTTTCGGTCCTCATCGACGACTGCGTCAAGAACGGCAAGGACTATCATGCCGGCGGGGCCCGCTACAACACGAACTACATCCAGGGCGTCGGCATCGGCACGATCACCGACGTCCTCAGCGCCGTCCGCGCCAACGTCTACGACCACGCCCATTTCACCATGCGGGAGCTCCTCGCGGCGCTCGAGAGCAATTTCGCCGGCCATGAAACGCTCCGTCAGCGCGTCCTCAACCGGACGCCCAAGTTCGGGAACGACGATGATTACGCCGACGGCCTGATGATGCGCGTCTTCGAGGCCTACTTCGAGGCCGTCGACGGCCGGCCGACGCCGCGCGGCGGCTCCTACCGGATCAACCTCCTGCCGACGACGGCCCATATCTATTTCGGAAAGATGACCGGCGCGACGGCCGACGGGCGGCTCGCCGGCGAGGCCGTCTCGGAAGGCGTTTCGCCCGTCCAGGGCGCGGACCGCAAGGGCCCGACCGCCGTCGTCAAATCGCTCGGCAAGATGGACCACGTCCGGACGGGGGGGACGCTCCTCAATCAGAAGTTCACGCCCCAGCTCGTCGCCGACGAGACGGGGATGAGCGGGCTCAAGGACCTCGTCCGGTCCTACTTCCGGCTCATGGGTCACCACATCCAGTTCAACGTGGTCACGGCCGCCCTCCTAAAGGAAGCGCAGGCCCAGCCGGAAAAATATCGCGATCTCATCGTCCGCGTCGCCGGCTACAGCGATTACTTCGTCGACTGCAGCGCCGAGCTCCAGGACGAGATCATCCACCGCACGGAACACCAGGAGCTCTAGGGACTGTCCCTGAACGGGACTGTCCCTCTTTATTTCTTGAGCTTCGCCTCCAGGCTGATCCTGACGCCTGTCAGGGCCTGGGAGACGGGGCAGTTCGTCTTGGCCTCATCGGCGGCCTTGAGAAAATCCTCTTCTGATATGTCCGGCACCTCGGCCGTCGTGTGCAGCTTGCTCGTTGTGATCCGGAATCCCTGGCCGACAGGTTCGATCTGGACCTCGGCGGTGGTCTCGATCCTGCGGGGCGGCTTCCGTTTCGCGCTCAGCAGCGCGGACAGGGCCATGGAAAAACAGCTGGCATGAGCGGCCGCGATGAGCTCCTCGGGATTGGTCCCCTCGGCGTTCTCGAAGCGGGTCGAGAAAGAATAGGGCCCCTCGAAGAGCCCCTCGACCCGGACCGTTCCCTTCCCTTCGCGGAACGATCCCTCCCAGACGGCGGATCCCTTGCGGATAGGCATGGTCGTTACCTCCGGCCCTTAAGACGCAAAATCCGTGCCATCTTCCCGGACCGGCCCTTGTCCCATGCCGCGGAACATCCTCGAGGCCCGGGGGGGCCCGGCCGTCCCTCCGGCCGGGATTCCGTCCCGCCACGCAAGACGCGATCCGGCCCGGACAGAGATGTCCGCCGTCGGTGTTCTGGCCTTCCAGGGAAGAGCCTTGCTCCGCTTTTTGGCACGAAACTTGCCAATTTATTCAAGCAGAATGGGCGGCCTTGGCCGCCGGGTCGAGATCGGTCCTCGAGGAGGGTCCAATGAAAATGAGACGCTTTTTGCTCCTGGCCGCGCTGATCACAGGCGTCAACATCCTGATGATCCAGGCCATCCCATCGATATTCACCGGGCAGGAAATGACTCCCCAAGCCAAGAAGATGATGGACCAGATGATGAAGTACGGCACGCCCGGCAAGAGCCACGAGTTCCTCAAAAGATATGTCGGCGATTGGGACGTCGATATCACGTCCTGGTCCCCGATGGGCGGCCAGCCCCAGATGAGCAAGGGGACGATGAAGAACACCCTCATGTTCGAAGGCCGCTACGTCAAAGGAGAGTTCGCCGGCACGATGGGTGGGATGAACTTCGCCGGCCTCGAGATCATCGGCTACGACCTGTTCAAGAAGACGTACACGACATTCTGGATCGACAGCATGAGCACCGGTTTTCTCACCACAGGCGGGACCCTCGACATGTCCGGCAATGTGCTGACGGAGACCGGCGCGTCCCCCGATCCCATGACCGACGGAAAGACCCTGCAGAAGTACAAGAACGTGACCACCTTCATGGGCGACGGAAAATACAAATTCGAAATGTACATGGTCATGCCCGACGGCAAAGAGACGAAGGGCATGGAGTTGGTCTGCACACGTAAGAAGTGAGGGGTATTGGGGATCGGCGGCGGACCCGGGGACTCGTCCCGGGCCCCGGGTCTCGCCGCTTCTTTTCCTGAATCGCCCCGACCGTCCCGCTCCCTCCCCCGGCCGCGGTCCCCTATACAGTCTCCGCGGAATGATGTAAGAAGAGGTCATGACGGACACGCCGGCGGGCCTTGCCGAACTCCTCAGAGAGCCGACGTGTCTCGTCGGGGTCGGAAATCCGCTGCGCCGGGATGACGGCGTCGGCCTCTGGATCGTCGGCGCCATCCGGGGCGCCCTCTCCGGAACGTGCCTCACCGCGATCGACGCCCAGGATGTCCCCGAGAATTTCGTCCACGGGATCGCCCGCTCCGACTGCCGGAACGTCGTCTTCATCGACGCCGTCGCCGCCGTCGGACAGCCCGGGAGCGTCATCTTCGGTCCCCTGGCCGGATTCGCCGAGGCCGAGAGCTTTTCGACGCACCAGCTCGCCCTTTCGTTCAGCGGCAGGTTCCTCGAAGACGCCGGGAAGAAGGTCTTCCTGCTCGGCGTCGTCCCGGCCGACCTCGAGTTCGGGGCCGGGCTCACGGCCCCGGTCGAAAAGGCCGCCGTCTCCCTCCGCGACCTGATCCTTCGGGCCTGCGCCCCGCGGCTCCCATATTGACGCCGCCCGCCCTCCCGAAGGATACTAGTCCAGCCGGCACGCCCCACGCGCGACCCCAGGAGAGGGAGATGGCCAAGGAAGTCCACGCCGACGTCGTCTTCAAAGCGGGGATGAGATTCGACGGCATCTCGGGCCGGGCCGGCACGTCCGTGGATATCGATTTCGCCCCGGAAGGGGAGCCGATCGCCGGCTTCTCGCCCCTCGAGCTTCTGGTCACGAGCCTGGCCGGCTGCAGCGGACAGGTCGTCGTCGGTCTGCTCAAGCGCATGGGGCAAGAGGTCAAGGACCTGACCGTCCACGCCCGCGGCCTCAAGAAAGAGATCCATCCGACCGTGCTCACCTCGATCGAGCTCGAATTCGAGTTCCGCGGCGGGCGCCTCGACGGCGCCTCGGTCGAGAAGGCCCTGGCCCTCTCCGAGGAGCGCTTCTGCCCCGTCTGGGTCATGCTCAAGGCCGGCACCCCCATTAAAGCGACCTATCGGCTGGCGGCCGGCAGATGATATCCGAAGGGAGAACACCATGCGAGTCCTGATCCCCGTTCTCGGATTGACCATCCTCATGTCCTCGTTCACCGCCTGCGAGCGCGAGGACGACGAAAAAGAACAGGAGGCCGCCGTGCCCATCTCTCAGAAGCTGAACACCCCGGCCTGGATGGACACCCTCGCCGCCTATCTTCCCGCGCTCGGCCACCGCAACTGGATCGTCGTCGCCGACTCGGCCTTTCCCCTCCAGATCAGCCCGGGGATCGAGACGATCGTGACGAACGAGGACCATTTCGCC
>Ga0326726_10006995_pt1 | contig 10121 bp, 11 predicted proteins | sample MHFenrmetagenome_2_FD_207603 | JGI IMG/M metagenome (GOLD analysis project Ga0326726, IMG submission 207603) | Lab enriched peat soil microbial communities from Michigan Hollow, Ithaca, NY, United States - MHF15MN | ecosystem: Environmental > Terrestrial > Soil > Wetlands > Peat | place: USA... | reverse complement strand
TGCGCGAGGTGTGGCGATTCCCGCGTCGGGGCTCGGAAAGATCAAGATGGTGGGGGAGGTCGTCGCGATTCTGGCGCTGATTCTGGCGCACGGCGCCGACGGCCCGCGCCAGCCGTTCCTGCTGATCGGCCAGGCGGCGCTGTGGGCCGTTCTGGTCACAGCGCTCGCCTCGGCCGCCGATTATTTCCGCCGCTTCAACCTCGTCCTGAACCCGCGCGTCGCCGACTTCGCGACCGCGCGCGAGCAGCGCCGCAGCACCGACAAGCCGCCTAACGCGGCAGGTGCTGCAAACGGTCCACGGTCCGCGTGGCGGCCTTGAGGCGCTCGTCCGCCTCGCGAAACGGGGTCGCATCAAGAGGCACATTCGCCGGCTGATGCACGCTGTCGACCATCAGACTGCCGTATTCCGTCAGCTCGCGAATGGCCGAGTTCACCAGCGCGTAGACATCGCCGGACGCGGCGATCAGGGTCGAGTCGACCGGCGGGCTCACCGAGAACTCCGAGGGCGTGCCTTGATAGATGTCTTGCCAGGGACGCGGCAGGCGCCGGACGATGTTACTGGCCGCCTTGAGGTGGCCAGCGGCCTCTCGAGTCGACTCGTCGGCCATCAACCGGCCATACTCCGCCAATTCCGCGATGGCGGAGGCGACCCGGGCCAGCATATCGGCCGGCAGCGCCGGCCCCGGCGTCGTCTCGGACGTCGCACTGGGCCCATCTGATGCCGAGGTCTGCCATCCGGGTGCCGCTCCAGAGCCCCCTGCCCGTGCCGGTCCGCGCGGCACGACGACATCGCGCGTCGAGACGGCGTCACGAGCCTGCGTGATTCGCACGACCGAGAGCGTCGGCCCCACCGACACCGCGGTCGCCTCGCCAATGGGCGTCTGAGGCAGGCCGGTGACTTCGCGATCGCGATAGATCGCGAAGTGGCTGCCGACCGACACGTTCTTGTCGGCGCCCCGATCGATCAGCATGAAGTCGCCCGGGCCGGCAATCCACCGCTCTGATTGGCCGTACAGCACGCGTCCATAAGCTTTGAAGTTGAGTTCACCCGTCGTCTCTGCGAACGCGATGTTGTCGGGCACGTCCGGCGCATGAAACGGTTCGAGGAAATCGCCTTCGAGGATGTGCGAGCACGTGTGATCGACCGCTGCGAGCGCCATCGTCTTGTTCACGGCGGTGATGTGCAGCCAGCCGGTCGTCGTGACCAGGTGTGGCTCCTTGCTGCGGATGTCGTCGGCGTTCCGGTAGATTCGCCGCACGAAGTATCGCTGGTTGAACTGGACGCCGCGGTCGGTGCCGGCGTTGATCACGAGCTGGAAGTTGTCGCCCACGAGCGAGCGCGTGACGGTGTCCTGGTTGCCTGCCACGAGCGGCGCATCGATCGGCGCGACGCCCAGAACGGGCGACGGTGCACACGCAACGTCGGTCTGCGCGGCCGTGAGCGCAGGAGCTGACGTCTGCGTCTGCGCAAGGGCGCTCGATGCCGCGAGCGCGATGCCGAGCGTGAACGTAATGCTGCGTACGGAAGCCATCGATCCTCCTAAGACTTGTTCGCTGCCTGCGCCTTCAGTTCGGCGATGCGTTTCTGGGCGTCCTGCAGGTGCTCGCTTTTCTGGAATTCATTCACGAGCTTTTCGTAGAGGGGGAGCGCTTGGGCCTCTCGCTTGGTTTTCACGTACGATTCCGCGAGATAGAAATAGACGTTGTCGCGAGCGGTGTACTCGGGGTCGTTCTTGAGCAGGGAATTGAAGCGATCGATCGATCCCGGGTACCACTTCTGCCGGTAATAGAAGATCCCGACCAGGTAGTCCGACTCGGCGATGCGATCCTGCGCGTCGCGGAGCTTCGCCCTGACCTCGGGCAGCAGCTTGCTGTCCGGATAGCGCGCCTCGAAGGTCTGAAATTCCTTGATCGCATCGCGGGTCTCCGTCTGGTCGCGTGGAGCCGCCCGCATCTGGCGGAAATGCGTCATGCCGAGCTTGTACTGCGCGTAGTCGGCCCGGGGACTCCGGGGATAGAACGACAGAAACTCGCGAAACTCGTTCATCGCGAACACGAGGTTGTCGGCGCCGCCCTCTTCGAGATAAGTGTCGCCGACGCCGAGCTTGGCGTCCGGCCTGTAGGGACTCTGCGTGTACGTTTCAACGACCTGCTTGAAGTACTCGCGAGCGGTAATCCACTTCTTCGCCTTCAGTGCCGCTTCGCCCTTGTCGAACAGAAACTTGTCCGGCTCGGACGTGCCCGACGGCACGACGTTTCTGGTCTGCGGAGCACAGGCGAAGCTCAGCGCAAGCGCCGCCACGACGGCGCCGAGTCGAATCGAGCGATTCATGAACATCGATGCTTTCACAACACTCCCGCCAACCATTGGAATTCCGCGCTCAACCCTTCTTCGAGACTGACCTGCGGTTGAAAGCCCAGCTCGGCGCGTGCCAGCGACGTATCCGCGTAGGTATGCCGCATGTCGCCTGGCTGCGCTGGGTCCACCTCGACGACAGGCTGCCGGCCGGCCACGCGCGCAATCATCTCAACCACGTGATTGACCGACACGCGAGACCCGCCTCCAATATTGTACACACGACCAGGGACGCCCCGGACCGCCGCGGCCACGGTCGCGTTGACCGCATCGTGCACGTACGTGAAGTCGCGTGTCTGCTCACCGTCACCGTATAGTCTTATCGGCTCGGCGCGAATCGTGGCGCGTAGGAATTTATGGAAACCCATATCAGGCCGCTGGCGCGGTCCGTAGACGGTGAAGTACCGAAGTGAGACAGTGGGCACCCGGTAATTCGTGTAATACAGGTGACACAACTGCTCGGCTGCAAGCTTCGTCACGCCGTACGGCGAGACTGGCTGCGGCAGCGCATCCTCGCGCATCGGGATGGCGACGTCGTCGCCGTAGACGGAGGAGCTGGACGCGTAGACAAGGCGCTCGAGTGACGACGCGCCACACGCCGCCTCCAGCAGCAGCTGCGTCGCTTCGATGTTGTTGACTGTGTACACCGCGAAGTCGCGTCCCCAGCTTTTCCGGACGCCGGCCTGGGCCGCGAGATGGAAGATGTGGGTGCGATCGCGAAGCAGCGCGGAAAGGTCCGCATCGCGAATCGTCGACTCGACGAACCGGAACCGTGGATGTCCCGCCAGCCCGCTGAGGTTACGCTCCTTGACCGCGCGAGCGTAGTAATCCGTAAAGCAGTCGAGGCCGACGACGTCGCCGCCGTCGGCGATGAGCCGCTCTGACAGCGTCGATCCGATGAAGCCGGCGGCTCCGGTGACGAGCGCCTTCATGCAAATAGTCCTCTCACCCGATCGGGCAGTCTGGCCGGCCGGCCGCCGCGGTCGAGCGACGCGTGCACCGTTCGCCCGGTCGCCAGGAGTTCCTGATCGGCAGGCCGCACGATCTCATAGCTGAACGTGACTCGCACGGGCGACATCAGCGCTCCGGTCGTCCGAATCTCCAGCTCATCGTCGTATCGCGCCGATTGTTTGTAATCGCAGTGCGCCTCGATCACGGGCAGCGAGAGACCGTCGGCTTCCATTTCCCGATAGGTCCAGCCCGCGGAGCGGAGCAGATCGGTCCTTCCGACTTCGAACCAGACGAAGTAGTTCGCGTGATAGACCACGCCCATCTGATCCGTCTCGGCGTACCGCACGCGGACCCGGGAGAGGCTTCGCGGCGCGCTCACCGCGAGGCCGGCGACGCGAGAGCCGTTTCGGCGGCCGCCCGCAATTCGGCGGTGGCGCGTTCGGGATCGGGCGCATGAAAGATCGCCGATCCAGCGACCAGAATGCGGGCGCCGGCTCTGACCACCCGGCCCACGGTCGTCAGGTCGATGCCGCCGTCGACCTCGATCGGCGCGGCACTTCCGGCAGCGTCGAGCAGCGCCCGCACCTCCGCCACCTTAGACTCGCTGCGCGGGATGAAGGTCTGGCCGCCGAATCCGGGGTTCACCGACATGACCAGGACGAAGTCGACATCCGCCGCGACTTCCCGTATCGCAATAACCGGGGTCCCGGGGTTCAGCACAACGCCCGCCTTGACCCCCAGCTGCTTGATCGCGCCGATCGTCCGGTGGAGATGAGGCAGCACTTCGACGTGAACCGAGATCATCGCCGCGCCTGCCTCCGCGAACGGGCCGATGTACTTGTCCGGATCGGTGATCATCAAGTGAACATCGAGCGGGACCTTCGCGACGCGCTTCAACGACTTGACGACCGGAGGTCCCATCGTGAGATTGGGGACGAAGTGGCCGTCCATCACGTCGACGTGAATGAGGTCGGCGCCGCCGCGCTCGACGGCCGCGACCGCCTGGCCGAGCGCCGCAAAATCGGCGGAGAGGATCGACGGAGCAATGCGCACGCTCACCGGCTGACCTCGAGGGAGATGGGCTCGCCCGGCTCGATCTGGAAGCCGGCCTGCGGATTCTGACGCAGGACGACTCCGGCGGCGAGACCGGGGTAGGGGGTCGATGCGACCACGGAGGCTCTGAACCCCCGCTGTCGAAGCACTTCGGCCGTGCGATCGCCGTTCAGGCCGATGAGATCGGGCATCACGTACGTCGCGCCTCGATCCCGGCGATTGACCAGGATCGCCACGGAGGCCGCCGGTGTCTTCGGGGGCGGCTGCTGCGCGACGACGGCGTCGGCGGGGTAGTCCTGTGAGCGGATCTCCGAGACGGCCTTCAGGACGAAGCCGCCCTCAGCGAGTCTGAGCTCCGCGGCGCGCTGGCTCTCGCCGGTCACGCTGGGTGCCGTCGTGGCCCGCGGGCCGGCGCTCAACCAGATTCTGACCGTGCGCTGACGTCTCGACGTCGAACCGGCCGCAGGCTCCTGCCCGGCGACGCGTCCGGCGGGAATCCTGAGGTCGGCGCGCCTGACCTCGTCGACCTTGAGGCTCAAGTCGAGGCCCGCGACAAGGCCGCTGGCTTCGCTGGTGGTGCGGTTCACGAGATCGGGCACCTGGATGTCGCGGGTGCGAAGGGCGATCTGCATGGCGACGACGGCGGACACGAGATAGGTCAGGACCAACGCGCCGGCGATCACGAGCAGCTTGCCCGCTCCGTAGACGCGTCTTCGAAAGGCCATGTATCGCCGTGATCGTACTACAGTCGCACGCGCTCGAACACGGCGCCGAAGAACGCCTCGAGGCCGTGCAGATGCGGCGCCGTTCGAAGATGGCCGCGCGGGTCGACGACCGCCGCGGGGACGCCGGAGATCGTCCGCGCGTCGACCGGAACGAACCCGGGAATGTCCGCCGCGAATGCCGCCGCGACGTCTTCGTTCTCCTCGGGTTCGCTGGAGCACGTGGCGTAAATCAACCGCCCGCCGGGAGCGACGACGTTGGCGGCATGCCGAAGCATTCGACGCTGCGCTTCAGCGAGCGCTGGAAGATCTTCCTCGCGGCGACGCCATCGGATATCGGGATCACGGCGCAGCGTGCCAAGACCCGAGCACGGCGCGTCCACGAGCACGCAGTCGAACCGCGTGCTGAAGGGGAGTGGTCCGCCGGCGTCTGCCTGAACGATGCGGACGACAGACGCGTCGCATGCCGTCACCGTTCGCTTGAGGAGCGCGACGCGTTTGTCGCGCACATCACACGCGACAAGCAGCCCGCGATTCCCCATCGCCGCAGCCAGCGCGACCGTCTTGCCGCCAGGCGACGCACAGGCATCCAGCACACGGCTGCCGGGCGGCGGCGCGGCGAGCGTCGACACCAGTTGCGATGCCTCGTCCTGGACGACGAACCAGCCCTCGGTCCAGGTGCTTCCATGCAGCGGCTGGCCGTCTCCGCCACCGGGGCTCGAGTCGACGATCAGCGCGTCGGGTGCAAACCGCCCTGGGGAGACGCCGACATCCTCGGCGCTCAACCGCGCGACGAGGGCCTCCGGCGTCGTCTTGAGGCGGTTGACCCGCAAGGTCAACGGCGCCGGCGTGTTGTTGAACTGCTGCCACGCTTCGGCGGCGTCGAAGCCGATCCGGTCGTACCAGCGAGCGGCGAGCCATCGCGGATGCGACAGCGTGATGGACAAATAGTCGAGCGCGGCCGTCCGGTGCGACGAGTCTGCTGGCCGCGCCGGCAACGGCAATGCGTTTCGCGATCGCGAGATCGATCGCAACACGGCGTTGACAAAGCCTGACGCGCTCCGCTTCTTCACCCTCCTCGTCATGTCAACGGCATCGTCAACCACGGCCGAGGCCGGGACCCGCGTCAGATGGAGCAACTGATACGTGCTCAGCCGGAGAATCGTCAGGACTTCCGGGTCGAGCCGTTCGATCGTGCGCCTGGCAAACGCCGCGATCAGATGATCGATGGCCGAGCGATGCCGCTCGACGCCCGTGGCGATCTCGGAGCAGAGGGCCCGATCGCGGTAGTCGGCGAGGCGCTCGCGGGCGAGTGCCAGCGCCGTCGGAAGGTCCGCCCGCCCAGCCGAGATCGCTGCAAGCACGTCGAAGGCCGCAATCCGGGCCGCGCCGATCATGGAGACGCGTGGAAGATGGAGCCGGCGGTCAGCGGATGACCGGCGAGAAACTCCCGCACCGACATCGGTCGCTTGCCTTCAGGCTGGATCTCGACGATCTCCACGATTCCCGCGCCGGCCGCCACCAGCAGCCGATCGCCGGCGGCCTCGAGGATCGCTCCTGGCGCGGCAGGCCCCTGATCGCGCAGCGGTCTCGACCGATGCAGGATGAACCTCCGGGAGCCCAGGAACGTGGCGGCATGCGGCCAGGGATGCAGTCCCCGGATCAGGTTGTGAATCCGCTCGGCCGGCCACGTCCAGTCGATTCGGCCGTCGTCTTTGGTCAGACGCGGCGCGTAGGTCGCGGCGGAGTCGTCCTGCGGAATCCCGGTCACGCGGCCTTCTGACAGCGCGGGAATCGTCGTCAGCAGGAGCCGGGCGCCGATCTCCGCCAGGTCCTGCTCGACCTCGTCGCTCGTTTCGTCGGCGGTAATGGGCCGGCGGGCGGTGGCCAGCATCGGACCGGCATCGAGCGCCTTCACGACTCGCATGATCGTGACGCCCGTCTCGATCTCGCCGTCGATGACGGCGCGGTGTACCGGCGCCGCGCCTCGATAGCGCGGCAGAATCGATGCGTGGACGTTGATCATCCCCAGCCGCGGAATCGTCAGCGCTCTTTCCGTCAGAATCTGGCCGTACGCCGCGACGACGCCCAGATCGGGAGCAAGGTCTGACAGCTCGGAGAGAAACGCAGCGTCCTTGACCGAGGTGGGCTGGAGTACGGGCTTCCCGGCGGCGAGTGCCGCCGCCTTGACCGGTGACGCCGTCGTCTTCTGACCCCGCCCGCGCGGGCGATCGGGTTGTGTCACCACGGCGACGACGTCGTACGGCGATTTCAGCAGCGCGTCGAGCGTCGGCACGGCGAACTCGGGCGTGCCGAAGAAGACGACGCGAAGGGAATCGGTCGCTACCATTTGCCGGCGCGCGTCAGTTTGCGGATTCTCCGGACGATGACGTCCCGCTTGATGCCGCGCAGATGGTCGATGAACAGCCGGCCGTCGAGATGATCCATCTCGTGCTGGAACGCACGCGCCAGCAGCCCCGTGCCTTCCCGTTGATGCTCGCGGCCGCTGCGATCGAGTCCCTTGACGACCGCGTTCATCGGCCGCACCACCGTGGCTTCAAAGCCGGGAACGCTGAGACAGCCCTCTTCTTCCAGCTGCATGCCGTCGCGGGAGACGAACTCCGGGTTCACCATGACAATCAGGCTCTCCGGATCACGGCCGACTGAGACGTCGACGACGAAAATCCTGAACGGCACGCCGATCTGAGGCGCGGCCAACCCGACGCCCGGCGCTGCGTACATCGTATCGATCATGTCGTCGATGAGCCGCTCGATGACCGGGTTGATCGCCGGCACGTCAGCGGCTTTCTGATGCAGGGTGCTGTCGCCGTACTTGAGAATGGGTCTGATCACGACGCTGAACGCAGAACTCGCAGAATACGCAGAGCCGGAACTACTCTTTGAAGCCGTTTACGACGCGTTTCACACCGTCTTGGACGAGCCACTTGACGTTGAAGTTGAACAGGAGACCCACCTGGCATCTCGCGAAGCGTAAGTACGACAGTAGTTGCGCCGAATGCACGCGTTCGAGTCTCTCGACCGACTTGATCTCGACAATGACCAATTCTTCCACAAGTAAGTCGATCCGATAGCCGCAGTTCAGGTGTTGGCCTTTGTAGACGATCGGCAGTGTCTTTTGGCGCTCGATTTTCAGGCCCTGACTGAGCAGTTCGAACGTCAAACAGGCTTCGTACGCCTGCTCCAGAAGCCCGGGCCCGAGTTCGTGGTGCACTGCAATCGCGCCGGCGATCGTCATACGCGTGATTTCGTTCAAGTCGGTGGACATTCATGGCGACACATGCAAATAGCGTGTCGAGGTCGGAAGGCAGGTAGTTCTTCACTCCGCGGGTTCTGCGAGTTCTGCGTTTATCGTCGTGACGTTGATCTCGTTGCTATCAAGATCGCGCAAACCGCGCAGACGTCCTGTCCCTGAACGCCTGCCAGTTCGCGCGCAGTTCTTCGACGGAATCGCCGCCGAACTTGTCGGTGAGGGCGTCGGCGAGCACGAACGCGACCATCGCCTCGGCGACGACCGCGGCGGCGGGAACGGCGCACACGTCGCTGCGCTCGATGGCGGCCGGGCTCTCGGCCATCGTCGTGAGATCGATCGAACGGAGCGGCTTCATCAGCGTCGCGATCGGCTTCATGTAAATCGTGACGCGCAGATCCTCCCCGTTGGTGACGCCGCCTTCGAGGCCGCCCGCGTTGTTGGTCGGCCGCGTGACGTCGACACCGCTGGCGGTACGGGGTCCGGTGCGCGGCAGGATTTCGTCGTGCAGCCGGGAGCCGGGCAGCGACGCCGCGTCGGGTCCGCGGCCGATCCCGACCGCCTTGATCGCGGGAATCGACATCAGGGCCTGTGCAAGACGGCCGTCGAGTTTGCGGTCCCATTGCACGTAGCTGCCGAGACCCGCCGGCACTCCGTGGGCGATGACCTCAAAAGCGCCGCCGACGGTGTCGCCGGCCTCGCGCGCGCGGTCGATTTCCGCGATCATCTCGCGCTCCAGGCCGGCGTCGACGCAGTGGAGCGGCGCGTCCGTGCTGATCGCACGCGCTTCGTCGAACGTCACGGCGAGCGGGTCGGGAAGGGACACGGGCCCGATGGAGAAGACATGGCTCGCGATCTCGGTGCCGACGACGGCCAGCAACTGGCGCGCGATGGCGCCGATGGCGACGCGCGAGGCCGTCTCGCGCGCGCTCGCCCGCTCGAGGACGTCGCGGATGTCGTCGTGTCCGTACTTCACGGCGCCGGCCAGGTCGGCGTGCCCGGGCCGAGGTCTGGTGACCGCCGGGCGGTCTGTCCCCGATGCGTCGGGAGGCTGGACCGGCTCGACATGCATCGTGCGCTGCCAGTTCTCCCAGTCTTTGTTCGGAATCATCAGGGCGATAGGCGCGCCGGTCGTGACGCCGTGACGGACGCCGCTCAGTGCTTCCGCCCGATCGGATTCGATGGCCATGCGCCGGCCGCGGCCATAGCCGCCCTGACGCCGCCGGAGATTCGCGGTCACCGCTTCGAAATCGATCGACAGTCCGGCGGGGACGCCTTCGACGATCATCACGAGCGCTTTGCCATGTGATTCGCCGGCGGTGAGAAAACGCAGCATCGCAGGCTCATTCTAACCGAAATATTTGCGCCCCTTGAGCGGCCGACTGGCGTTCGCGCTCAGCGGATCGCGCGCTTCGACAAGGCTGGCTTCTTGCACACCGCCTTCCACTGAGGGAGCAACCTCATGGAATGCATCGCGGATCGTTTTGTCGAGACCACGAATGGAGAAGTCGTCGACCTCGCAACGGGAGAGCGCGTGCTTCTGAAGATCGCATCGGCCGGCGGCGAAACGGATCAACGACGATGGACGATTCGTTGCGATCTGTTTCAGAAACTGCACCACCAGGCGATCGCGCTCCTTGTCGATTACGGGCTGATTGGCGAGGCGGGTCGGTTCGAAGCATGGCGCTGCTCGGGACCGTGGTGTGGCACTGAGGCCGCCGCAACCCAGATCTCCTGGGAAGCGACATCGTTTCTCGAAGCCTGTGGGCTG
>Ga0326726_10006994_pt1 | contig 10121 bp, 9 predicted proteins | sample MHFenrmetagenome_2_FD_207603 | JGI IMG/M metagenome (GOLD analysis project Ga0326726, IMG submission 207603) | Lab enriched peat soil microbial communities from Michigan Hollow, Ithaca, NY, United States - MHF15MN | ecosystem: Environmental > Terrestrial > Soil > Wetlands > Peat | place: USA... | reverse complement strand
ATCAGTCGTTCAATCCGGCGGCAACGACGGGATCGCAGGCGTGGCTGGCGCCGCTGTCGGTGCTGACGCCGCGCTTCATGAAGATCGGCGTGCAGATCGACTTCTAAACGGGGCGCGAAGGCCAGGAAAGGCAGGAGGGGCAGGAAGGCCCGTTCCAGCCTTTCCTGCCCTCTGTGCCACCGGAGCGACGCCGCCTGGGTCACTTGGCGGTGATCACAAAGTGTCCGCGCCGGTTCTTCGACCAGCACTCCTCGCTGTCATCTCGACACACAGGCGATTCCTTACCGAGGCTGACGATGACGACGCGCGAGTCGGACACGCCAAGACTGGCCAGGTAGTTCTTGACTGCCTGGGCGCGCTTGTCCCCGAGCGCGAGGTTGTATTCAGCGCTGCCACGCTCGTCACACTGTCCCTGCACCGTGACTTTCGTCGTCTTCCACCGGCTCAGCCACTGCGCATCGCGCTGGATGGCCGCGCGGGCGTCGTCGCGCAGGTCGGACTGGTCGTAATCGAAGAACGCATCGGACAACGGGTGTTCGGCGTTGAGGGCGTCGAGCGACTCGCGGCTGAAGGTCTCGTCCTCGCTGAGCGCGCGGGGCGCGGCAGGAGACGCCGAGGCCCGAGGCGGCGGCGCCGGAGCGGGCGGCCGCGGGGCGGCGACGGCCGGAGCCGGCGCGGGCGCTGCCGACGGTGTCACGGCGGGGCGCACGGGGTTATGGCAGGCTGCGAGAGCGGCGGCGAGCCCGAGAACGGCCAGGTGGCGGTGGAAGCGGTCGATCGGCATGCGATCCTCCCTTCGTCAGAGGGCTACAGCGTAGCGCCGAGTTGTTTTGAGGTCAAATCAATATCGTTGGTGGTCATAGTGATATCCGCGGCGCGTAGAATGGCCCGATGACGACACGGCCCGCCGGCGCATCGCCTCAGCCGCCGGATCTCGGCGAGGTGCTGGAGTTCATGCGACTGCTGTGGGCCGTCGAGCACGGCCTGCAGCGAACCTCGAAGGACATGGCCCGCCGGCTCGGCGTCACGGGACCGCAACGCCTCGGGCTGCGTCTGGTCGGTCGGTTCCCCGGCATCTCGCCTGGCGAGCTGGCCGGCCTGCTGCGGCTTCACCCGAGCACGCTCACCGGCGTCCTGCTCCGGCTCGAACGACAGGCGCTGATCGAGCGCCGCTCGAGCGCCACCGACCGGCGGCGCTCGCATCTCTATCTCACCGCGAAGGGCCGCCGTGTCAATCAGCCGGCAACCGGAACCGTGGAGACGGCCGTGAAGGCCGTGCTGTCTCGCCTTGGCGAGCGGCGTGTCACGGCGGCTCGACAGGTCCTTGCGGCGCTCGCCGAACACCTGCTGAACAGAACGTGACGACGCGTCACGGCGCGATCCGTTCGCGCGGTCCGATGTACTCGGACTGCGGGCGGATCAGGTGGTCGTCGGCGTGCTGCTCGATCACATGCGCACACCACCCCGCGCACCGCCCGCACGCGAACATCGCCACGAACATCGCCGGCGGCAGCCCGATCGATTGCAGCACGAGCGCCGTGTAGAACTCGACGTTCGTCCGCAGGTGGCGGCCGGGCTTTACCTCGTCCAGCACTCGCAGGACGGTGGCCTCGACCTCGCGCGCCAGATCGAACAGCGTGCGATCGTGCAGGGCGGCACCGGCCATCTCCTCCGCAACCTTGCCCAGCACTTCTGCGCGGGGGTCCCGCACCTTGTAGATGCGGTGACCGAACCCCATGATGCGGCGCCCGGCGGCGAGCTCCTGCCGCACCCAGGCCTCGGCACGCCCGGCGCTGCCGATGTCCGTGAGCATGTCGAGCACCGGCCCCGGCGCGCCGCCGTGGAGCGGCCCCTTCAGCGCGCCGATCGCTCCCGTGACGGCGCTCACCATGTCGGAGCGCGTGCTGGCGATGACCCGCGCGGTGAACGTCGACGCGTTCATGCCGTGGTCGATCACCGTGACCCAGTAGGTGTCGAGCGCGCGGGCCGCAATGGCGTCCGGTTCCCTGCCGTTCAGCATGTACAGAAAGTTCGCCGCGAGCGAAAGGTCCGTCCGCGGCGCGATCGGCTCCTGTCCCGCGGACGCCCGCATGTACGCCGCGACGATCGTGGGAAAGCGCGCCACCAGCATCTTCGCGTTCGCAGCGTCGGCGTCACGCGAGATGTCGTTCGCGTCGGGCAGATCGAGCGACAGCGTCGAACAGGCCATGCGCAGCGCATCGATCGGCGGCGCACGCCGCGCCGCCGCCTCGCGGACGATGGCTGTTGCCGCGTCCGGGATCGGCCGGAGGCCGGCCATCTGCGCCGACAGCGCCACCGCCTCGGAGGGGCTGGGCAGGTGCCCCGTCCACAGCAGGTGCGCGGCCTCTTCGAACGTGACCCTGCCCGCGAGCGCCTGCAGTTCGTAGCCGCCGATGATGAGGACGCCGTTCTTGCCGTCGACGTGGCTGAGCCGGGTCTGGACGGCGACGACTCCGTCGAGACCGCGTGGAGCAGACGTCATGCCTTCAGCAGTCACGCGACTCTCACTTCCTTGTCCGCGACGTTAATCTCCGGACGCCGTCAAATATTCTAGCAACAGAAACCCATGCGTCAGCCCACCACGATCTGGCCGGTCATCTTCGGGTGGATCGAACAGAAGTACTTGTAGGTTCCGGGCGTGTCGAATCGATAGGAGAACTGTTCGGCGGTGTCGAGCACAGGCGACTTGAACTCGTGCGCGGTGCTCACGACGTTGTGCGGGACGTCGTCGCGATTCGTCCACGTAATCGTCGTCCCCGCCGGCACGAACGCCATGGCCGGGCCGAAACTGAAGTTGTCGATGACAATGGCGCGGGCGTCGGTCGCCCCGCTATCGGCTTCGAGCGGCACGTCGGTGATCGCGATTGGGTGATTGACGCCGTGAAACGACATGCGAGACAACCCGAGCACCTTCCGCAGCCGATCGTCGGCCACTTTCATGGGGCCCGGCGACGCCGCAGCGCCCGGCGCGGGCTGGGGGAAGGCGGTCGACATCGCCGTGTGAAACGTCACGTGGCCTTCGACCTTCTGCATCACCTGATGAATGTGACCGTTCAGGACCGAGACGGACCCAAACCGCTTGAGATACGACAGCGCGCGTTCGCTGTCTTCCGTCCCCCATCCCCACTCGGGGTACACCGACCACAGCGGGATGTGGGCAAACACGACGATGGGCGTGCTGCTTTTGAGGTGTTTGACGTCCTTCTCGAGCCACTCGAGTTGTTCGGCTCCAAGCAGGCCGAGGCCTCCGGCCTTCAGGTTGATCACATTCACGAGACCGATGAAGTGGACGCCGCCATGGTCGAAGCTGTGCCACCCGGCGCCGTGCGTCCCCTTGCCGAAGCGCTGGAGGTAGCTCCTGCCATCGTCCTCGAGCACGTCGTGTTCGCCCGGGACGTAGAAGACCGGAACGGACAGTTCGGCGAGCACCTGTTGCAGCGTGTCGAACTCCGCGGGTTTCGAAAGGTGCGTCAGGTCGCCCGTGTGCAGGACGAACGCCGGCGGTTCCGGAGCAGCCTTGATCTTCGAGATCGCCGCGCGCAGAGTCGCCGTGACGTCGGTGTTCGCCGGTTTATTGAACCCGATATGGCTGTCGCTGATCTGGACGAAGCGGAGTGCCCCGTCGCCGTGCGACATCGGCATGATCGACGCGCGAGGCGACTCGCCCAGCGGAGCGCCTTTCAGGATGCCCCCCGATAGCGTCCAGGCCGCGCCAGTCCCGACCCATGCCATGCATTTCAGAAAGTTGCGTCGATCGAGATCTCTTTCGTCATCTGTCCTAGCCACACGTGCCTCCCTCATGGGCGCAGGAAGTTCGCGCCCCACACCAGCTGTCCTCCGAGATGTGCGGCAACGGCGACCAGTGCTGCCGCGGCGAACAACGCGATCCTGTAACTCCGTACTCCGAGCGGCGAACGGCTGCCCGCGCCGGCCGTCGCAATCGCGGCCGCGAATGTCACGAAACCGCCAATGGTCCCCAGCCAGCGGTGCCATTCGAGGAGCGGCGACGCGTCCATGCCCATCTCCAGGGACAGACGCCAGCCCGCAATCGCCGCCAACACCGCGAACACCGCGCCGGCGCGAACGTTGCGGACGGCCACCATGTGCCACTTGTCGTCGGCGGTGACGGCCGCCGCGCCTTCGGCGGCGACCGCCGCGATGACGAGTGCAATCGGAAAGTGAATCAGCAGCAGGTGCAATCGGCCGATGAATGCCATCTGCCGGGATAGACCGCATCGACCCGTGAGCTATTCCCGGGAATAAGAACGGCCCGCCAGGGGTCTACACAAGGATTGATGGCTCCGCGAGTCTTCGAAGAGACAGTTCTGCCGCACCTGAACGCCGCGTTCAACTACGCGCGATGGCTCACGAGAAACGACGCCGACGCGGAGGACGTCGTCCAGGACGCCTGCGTACGGGCGATGCGCTACTTCTCGTCGTTTCGAGACGACGACGCACGCGCCTGGCTGTTTACGATCGTGCGGAATGCCTGGTACAACCGGATTTCCCGCCGGCCCGGCGTGGCCGATGCGGGCCCGTTGGACCCACAGGATGAGCCGCCCGATGGCGCCCTCGATCCGGAGGAACGCCTGCTGCAGCAGCACACCGTCGCGCTCGTGCGATCGGCGCTCGAGCGGCTGCCCGTCGACTTCCGCGAGGTGATCGTGCTGCGCGAGATCGAGGGCTTGTCCTACAAGGAGATCGCTGCGGTCGTCCGCGTACCGATCGGCACGGTGATGTCCCGACTCGCGCGTGGACGCGAAAGACTGACTGCGGCGCTGAAACTGGCGGCGCCGATGGAGGCTCCCCGATGAGCTGCGAACAGGTGGAACGCGACCTCGACGCGTATCTCGACCGCGAGCTCAATGCGGAATCCGCGACGGCCATCCGCGATCACTTTGGCAGGTGCGCGGCCTGCCGCCGGCAGGCTGCCGAACGCGAGACGCTGAGCCGGCTCATCCGGAGCGCGCCGTATTACTCGGCCCCGGATCACCTGCGAGCGCGAGTGATGGCACAGACGACTCGCCGCAGATCGGTGCGTCGTGCGATCGGGTGGGCAGTGGCAGCGGTGCTGACGGTCTCGGTGGGCGGCGGGATGAGCCTGCTGCAACTGGCATCGTCACGCGGGGACGCGATCGCCGAGGAAGCGGTCAACAGCCACGTGCGCGCCATGATGGCGAACCACCTCTTCGACGTGCGGTCCACGGATCAGCACACGGTCAAACCCTGGTTCCAGGGCAAACTCGATTTCTCCCCGCCGGTTGCCGATCTGTCGTCGATCGGATTCCCGCTCGTCGGGGGCCGTCTGGATTACCTGCGCGGGCGGCCGGTGGCCGCGCTCGTGTATCAGCGCCAGCAGCACACCATCAACGTGTTCGTCGCGCCGGAAGAGGCGGGAATGCCGGGACTGAATGACGCGTTGGCGCAGGCCTCCGTCCGATCGGTCCGGGGATTCCATGTGCATCACTGGAACCACGGCGGCATGTCGTTCTGGGCCGTCTCCGACCTGAACGACGCGGAGTTGACCAGGTTCAGCCGGGCGCTCGCGGCCCCGTAGCGGATCTTTCAGGGAACGGCCTGCGTCGTCCTGACTCCGTGATGACTGTCGATATCCTTCAGCAGCGAGTCGATCGAGGCGCTGCGGCCTGCCGCGTACGCGCGAGCCCACCGATCCGGGCCGAGGCGTGCACGCGCCTCCCGTTCCGACTGATCTCTGAGGTCCTGCACCGATTTGTCGACCACCGTGACGCCGCTGCGCTCGGTGACCGCGTCGCGGGCGCCGAGGATCCGCGCCGTCCACGCGTCGTCGCCCTTGAGGACCGCCGCGGCGGCAAGCGGGACGAGCGCGTACACGAACGCGAACTTGTCGTGGAGTTCGCGGATGCGCGTGAGGCTTTCACGCATGAGCGCGATCGCCTCATCGAAGTTCCGGCGCCGCACCGCGAGGATGGCGCGGACGTACAAAGCCCATGTCAGGAACCACGGACCGGCCTGTCGAAGGACCGATGTCGCCTCATCGAGCAGGCGCTCCGCGTGATTGGCGTCGCCGGTCGCCAGGGACAGCACCGCCATCCCGCTCAGCGCGATACCGGTCCCCGACGGAATCCCCAGCGCCCGAAACCCGTCGATGCTGCGGGCAAAGGAGTCGCGTGCCGCGTCCTCGTCGCCAACCGCGTGTTCGACGTGCCCGGAAATATGCTCGGCGTGCACGACCGTTTCCGTGTCGCCGGCCGCGCGGGCAAGCGACAGAACACGGGTGAGCGCGGTGCGGGCGCGCCCGAGCTCGCCTTGCGTCCACCACATGCCGGCCGCGCCGAGCAGCGCTCTCGATTCAGCAGCGGCAGGAGACGATGGCAGGCTCAGAATCTGCTCGTACCACTGCAACCCTTCGGCGTGCGCGCGAATCAGCCAGTAGTACTTCAGCCCCCACGCGATGCCGGTCGCTTCGGCCGAACGGCCGCGCTCGATGAGCCACGTCAGCGCACCGCGGTGGTTCTCGAGATCGTCACGCACGCGATCCAGCCATTCGACCTGCGCAGGTCCGATCAACCCCGTTGAGGCGCGGGATGCTTCGCCTGTGCAGTAACCCGCCAGCCTCTCCATCGCGTCGTCGCGCTCGCCCGCCGCGGTGAGCTCCAGGGCCGCATACGCGCGCACGGTCTCGAGCATCTGGTACAGCGGACGCGTCGCCACCGAGCTTTCGGCCCGCAGAAGGAGGCTCTTGTCGATCAGCCCCGCGACGGCGTCAAGGGCGTCGTCGCTCCCGGCCGACGCGCCGTCCTCAACGGCGAGCACGGCGGCAGCGGCTTCTATCGGAAAGCGACCCGGCAGCGCGCCGAGACGCCGAAACGCGCGCTGCTGGTTTGGCGCCAGAAGTTGATAGCTCCAGGCGACTGTCGTGTTCATCGTCTGCTGGCGCTCGGGGACGTCGCGAGGCGAGACGCTCGAGAGCAGGACATCGTGTGCCAGCCGGCGGAGCAGATCCTCGGCCGTCAGCACTTTCATCCACGGGGCCGCGAGTTCGAGGGCGAGCGGCAGCGCATCGAGCCGGCGGCAGATGGCCGTCACTGTCGGGCCGTTCGTGGGCGTGAGCTGAAAGTCAGGCTGGACGTCCCGAACGCGTTCCACGAACAGCCGCACCGCGGGAGAGTGCGCCAGATCGGGAGGCGACATGACGTCGGCGTCCGCCTCCAGCGCAAGAGGCCCGACGGCGTACTCGCGCTCCCCTCGGACGTGGAGCGGCGCGCGGCTCGTGGCCAGACACCGGAGCAGCGCGACCGATGTCAGAAGATCCGCGACGAGCGGCGTCGCGTCCAGCACCTGCTCGAAATTGTCGAGCACGAGCAGCGTGGGCTCATCGTTGCATGCGGCGCGTGCGCGTTTCGGCAAGTCGATCGCCGTCACGTCCGACAGACCGAGCGCTTCGCCGATCGCCGGCGCAACGAAGGCAGGGTTGCGAATCGCGGCGAGCGGAACGAACGCCACGCGCGCTGCCCCTTCCGCAGCCGTCGAACGCGCGAGCTCCAGCGCGAGGCGGGTCTTCCCCGCACCACCCGGCCCGGTGAGCGTGATGAGCCGTGCGGCGGGATCGGCCAGCCAGCTCCCGAGCGTCCGCAGCTCCGCATCGCGTCCGAGCAGAGGCGTGAGGGCCAGGGGCAGCGAGACACGGCTCAACTCGTCGACGGCCGTGTTGTGCGCACGTGCGCGCGCGCCAAGGAGTGCGTCACGCGTCGCACCAGTGAGGTCGAGCGCCGCCGACAGCGCGCGGACGGTGTCGACGTGGGGCCGACGTCGCTGCCCACGCTCCAGCGCGCTCACGGCATGGACCGACAGGCCCGCAATGGCGGCGAGTTCCTCCTGGGTGAAACCCGCAGCCTCACGGAGCGTCTTGAGCTGCCCGCCAAATGACCGCGGAGAGCCGGGACTCATGGATCCCACATATTACTGCCGCCCTCACATCGGACACCGGGCGCGGCCGTCAGTTCTCAGGTAAAGGGCAGGCAACGAAGAGACGGCTCGAGGCGACCGTGTCTGTCACATCTGTCCGTCCATGCGCGTCTACGAAACATGGAGGGCAGGTTGTCGAGGCCAGGCCTGACGATTCTGCTCCACGAGCACGACAGCACGTTCCGGCAGATCTTCACGGAGGGGCGGCCGCTTCCGGAGGATCCGTTCCCCACAGGGATGGGCTATTCAATCGGCAGATGGGATCACGACGTGTTCGTGGTGACGACCACCGGGTTGACGGATCGGAGCTGGCTCGACGTCGCCGGACATCCGCACACGGAAGCGCTGGTGATGACGGGCTGCGGCTGCTCCCCGATCAGGAGCTGCTCGAGTATTTCTGCACCGACAACGAAAAGGACCGGCAGCGTTACTTCACGACGAAGTGATCCGGGGCGGGTTCACCACTTGTCGTACTGCGCCAGCACGCGGCTGACTTGATTGCGCTCGTTCAGCATCATCGTTTCCGCCGCCAGCAGGCCGTTGACGCTCTCATACAGCAGCGTGACGCTGTCGATGCCGCGAAACACATCGAATAAGCGAAACGTCAGCGTCGGGTACTTGTCGAGAGCGGTTCTGAAATACGCACGCAAGGCGTCCCTCCCGACAACGGCGCCTGACGGGTTCACCCCGATCTTCTGAATGAACGGCGACGAGAAGACGACATCGTCCGCGTAGTGCGTGATGATGCGATCCAGATCGTGGTCGTTCCACGCCTCGATCCAGTCCTGCGCAAGTTCATGGCCTTCAGCAGCGGTGAGCATTCCGGGTTTCCTCTCTGACTGGACGGATCAGCGACGGCCGTCCAGGTCGCCCCACTCGCCCGACTGAATGAAGCCGGCCCAGTAGTACGGATGTCGCCGAGCCGGGTTCTTCCGGATGGCGAACTTGGCCTCCCGCAGCGCGTCGCCGCGCCCGAGCCCCGCCCGCAGACGGGTGTAGTAGCCGACCATCGCGTCACGCGCAACGTAGTCGCTCACCGGCCAGAGGCTCATCACGAGCGTCTCGGCGCCGGCCAGCACGAACGCGCGGCGCAGGCCGTATACGCCCTCCTGGTTCCGGATTTCGCCGACGCCCGTGTCGCAGGCCGAGAGCGTCACCAGCTTCGTGCCCCACAGGTCGAGGCCGGACGCTTCGAGCGCCGTCAGAATGCCGTCGCCCTGCGCGACGTTGCCCCCGGCCAGCGCGAGACCGGATCGCAGGAGCGGATTCTGCGCCACGGCCGATCGCCCGCCCTCGTCGTTCAGGAAGAACCCGTGCGAGGCGATGTGCAGAATGCGCGGCGCCTTCACCTGTTCAACCATCGCCTTGGTCGCACGGCGGCCCAGCAGCAACGTCGCTTCCGGGAAGAGCCCCTTGATCGTCCGGGCCTCTGCCGCGCTCCCCGGCAGAGGCGCGAAATAGAGCCCTGAGACAATCGCGCCGCTTGTCACGCTGCGCCGCTCGATTGACGCCGACGCGTGCGTCCGCGGCGCTCCCGCCGACGGCGGCTCGCCGAACAGCGGATCGGCGACGATGACCGGACGGCCGGGAATCACGCGCGGCACCTGCATACGCAGAAGGTCGCGGCCGCTGGTCAGGTAGCTCACGGCGTATCGATCGAGCAGATAACGGCCGTGCGCGTCGAGCAGCGCTTCGAAGGGCATCAGGTTCAGCTCGCCGTCCGGCGAGATGAGCAGACGCGCCGCGCCGTCAAGCGACGCCCGCAGCGGCCGCATCACGCGTTCGTCGAGCGCGTGCGCGTGCGCGGTCACGTCGATGCGCGGATCGCGCAAGGCGTTCCGAAACCGGCCGATCAGCCGGTCGATGTCCGCGACCGTGCCGAGGTCCACGCCGGCCGGCGCCGCATGCTTCCGCACGACGTAGGCCGCGTAGTGCGCGGCGCCGTACGCTTCGGCGTTCCGTTCGGCCTTCGGATCGAACCGGCGGAAGACCGCGAACTCCAGCAGCGCGGCGTCGTCTGGCAACGCGGCCTGCACGGCCTCCAGCGTCACCGGCTGCATCTGCGCACGGAATTCGGCACTGTGCGCGCTCAGTGTGGCCTCGAGCTGTTCCTTGCGCGCTTCGAGCTGTGCGAGCGACGCTTCGCCGTGCTG
>Ga0326726_10006993_pt1 | contig 10122 bp, 11 predicted proteins | sample MHFenrmetagenome_2_FD_207603 | JGI IMG/M metagenome (GOLD analysis project Ga0326726, IMG submission 207603) | Lab enriched peat soil microbial communities from Michigan Hollow, Ithaca, NY, United States - MHF15MN | ecosystem: Environmental > Terrestrial > Soil > Wetlands > Peat | place: USA... | reverse complement strand
GCGACATGTCCTCGATGAGCGCGTAGGGCAGGATGCAGACTTCGCTGTCCTCGAGCGCGATGGCGGTGCCGTGGTAGCTGCCGCCGATGCCGTCCATGCCAAGGAGCTCCCCGCCCATGAAAAAGCCAGTCACCTGCTCGCGTCCTTCGCGGTCCAGCAGGCTGGTCTTGAAGAAGCCGCTGCGGATGGCGTACACCGCGCTGAATTCGCCGCCCGCCTTGAACACGGACTCGCCGCGCTTCACGCGCCGGCGGGCGTACACCACGTTCTCGATGCGCTCCAGGTCCTCCGCGCACAGCCCGGCGGGCAGGCACAGCTCGCGCAGGTTGCAGCTCGAGCAGGTGACCGCGAACTTGCTCGGGGCGGCGACGGAGTGGATGGCGGTGACGGCGTGCATGGTGTTCTCCTCTGTTCAGTGCTTGGTGGCGGAGCGTGCGGCGATGATGTCGCGCACGCGCTCGAACTCGCTGCTCTTGTCGAAGAAGTCCTGTGCGCCCAGCCGTGCGGCGAGCTGGCGGTACGGGTCGGAGGCGAAGCTGGACAGCATGTAGACCGTGACCTCGGGCGCGCGCTCGTGCACCACGCGCAGCACGTCGAAGCCGCTGCCCTGGGCGAGCTTGAGGTCGAGCAGCACCACGTCGGGCCGCTCCTCGAGGATGTCGCGGATCGCTTCGTCGGCGCGCGCTGCGGCGCCCACGACAAGCGTTCCTGGCGTGGCGTCGAGCATCTCGATCAGGCGCTCGCGCACCAGAACGGAATCTTCGACGACGTAGACTGTTTGCATGCCGCCAGTGTGGCGGCGTCCCGGAGGGGCCGGTATCGGCGGAGTCCGGATTGCGCGTGCGAAGGCTCGCACGCGGGGTCGGAAAAGTCCTACTGCAAGCTACAGCAGCTGGTTCTCGAGGGCGTAGCGCACCAGCTCGGCGGTGCTGGAGAGGCCGAGCTTTTCCTGGATGTGCGTCTTGTGGGAGCTGACGGTCTTTACCGACAGGTGCAGGCGGCGGGCGATCTCGGTAGGGCTCGCGCCGCCGGCAAGCTGCTTGAACACCTCGAACTCTCGGTCCGAGAGCCGGCTGTGGGGCGGGCCTTCGCCCCTGCTCGCGGCAAGCAGCCCCGCGGCCGCGGCCTCGCTCACCAGCAGCCCGCCGGCGGCGACCTTGCGGATCGCGCCGACCAGCTTCTCGGCGGCGCTGTCCTTGGTGAGGTATCCCGCCGCGCCCGCCTTCAGCGCGCGCGCCGCGTACTGCGGCTCGCCGTGCATCGACAGCACGAGGAGCTTCATCTTCGGCTTCTCTGCCTTCAGGCGCTTGACGAGGTCGATGCCCGAGAGCCCGGGCATGGACATGTCGAGCAGCGCGAGATCGTAGTCGTTGGCGCGCGCCAAGGCGAGGGCCTCGTCGCCGTTGGCCGCCTCGCCGGCCACCTGCAGATCGCCGCTGGCACCGAGAATGCGCTTCAGCCCGTCGCGCACGATCTCGTGGTCGTCGGCAAGGAGGACGCGGATCATGCGTTGCCGCCCGGGGCTGCCGCGCCCTGCAGCGGCACGCGCAGGCGCAGGCGCGTGCCGCCGCGCGGCGCCAGCCCTACCTCCAGCGAGCCGCCATAGTAGGCGACGCGCTCGCGCATGCCCTTCAGGCCGAGCGAGCTCGCCTTGGCCATGTCGGACGCGGCGATGCCGCGACCGTCGTCCTCGATCTCCACGTATAGCGAGCCGTCTTCCTGCGCCATGACGATCCACGCGTTCTTTGCGCCCGAATGTCGCGCGATATTGGTGAGCGATTCCTGGATGGCGCGGTAGACGGCGGTGGCCGCGCCCTTCGAGAGTGACTCGAGCGCCTCGGCCTGCGCTGCGCGCAGCTCGAGCCGGATGCCGGAATGCTTGCCGAAATCCTCCACCAGCCATTGCGCGGCATCGGCGAGCCCGAGGTCATCCAGCATCAGGGGGCGCAGGTCGGCGGCGATGCGCCGGCTCGAGCTGACGGTGCGGTCGAGCAGGGCCGACATGCTGTCGGCGCGGGCGATGAGCTCGCGCTCATGCGTCGGCAGGCGCTCGCGCAGCCAGGCAAGGTCCATCTTGAGCGCCGTGAGCAGCTGCCCCAGCTCGTCGTGCAGCTCGCGCGCGATGCGCGTCTTTTCCTCCTCGCGCGCTTCCTGCACGCGCGCCGAGAGCTCGCGCAGCTCCTGCTGCTGCTGCCGCAGGGTGTCCTCGAATACCTTGCGCCGCGTGATATCGCGCAGGATCACGGTGTAGAAGCGATGGCCCGGGTCGCCGCCCTGGGAGATGGACGCGTCGATGGGGAACTCGGTGTCGTCTGCGCGCAGCGCCCACAGAGTCGTCACATCGCCCATGCGCCGGCTGGTGACGCCGGTGCTGCCGAACTGCCCCACGTGCGCGTGGTGCGCGGCGCGGAAGCGCTGCGGAATGAAGCGCTCCAGCGGCCCACCGATCGCTTCCTCGCGGCGCACGCCGAACATCTGCTCGGCGGCGCGGTTGAATTGGACCACGCGCTGCGCCGAGTCCACGGTAATGATGCCGTCCATCGCCGATTCGACGATCGAGGCGAGGCGCGCCTCGCTCAGGTCGCTGCGCCCGCCCCACACGGCAATAGCCCAAAGGCCGCCGAGCAGGCTCGCGCCCATCGCCAGCATGTCAGTGAGGATCACCCCACCCAGGATCAAGGGAGATTCCTCGGCGAACGTGAACGCCGCCACGTTGGCCAGCACGATCGCGGCCAGCAGCGCGCCACCCGCGGCGATTACCGCAGGGTGGCGAATGAGGCTTGGTTTGATGGAAATCAATGTGCGGGAACCGTTTGCGTTCAAAGTGCTACCAGATGCACATGCACTATCCCGCCTCCGAACTGGTGATCGACCCGGTCCTCATACGAAAGTACGACGTGAGCGGGCCGCGCTACACGTCTTACCCGACCGCGGACCGGTTCGTCGAGGCTTTCGGCGAAGCGGAACTCAAGCACTGGCTGGCCAAGCGCAACATCGGCGGCTTTGGCCAGCCGCTGTCCGTCTACGCCCACCTGCCATTTTGCGACACCCTGTGCTGGTACTGTGGCTGCAACAAGGTGGTGACGCGCGACCACTCTCAATCGTCCAAGTATATCAAGTACTTGGAGAAGGAACTGACACTGCTCGCGCCGCATCTGGGCGAGGACCGGACGATCAGCCAACTGCACTGGGGCGGTGGCACGCCCACGTTCCTGTCGCGCGAAGAGATGCGGTCCCTGATGGGTGTCCTCGACCGGATCTTTCAGCGCGCCCCGGGCTGCGAATGCTCGATCGAGGTGGACCCCCGCCGCGTGGCCTCCGGTACGGCGCAGTTCCTGGCGGACCTGGGCTTCAACCGGATCTCGATCGGCGTGCAGGACTTCGATCCGACGGTGCAAAGGGCGGTGCACCGCATCCAGACCGAAGAGGAGACGCGGCGCGTGGTCGGCGAGGCGCGCTCGGCGGGCTTCCGCTCGGTGAACATGGACCTGATCTACGGGCTGCCGAAGCAGACGCTGGACGGCTTCAACCGCACGCTCGACCAGGTGATCGCGCTCGACCCGGACCGCATCGCACTGTACAGCTACGCGCACCTGCCCAAGGTGTTCATGCCGCAGCGGCGCATCGCGACCGCCGACCTGCCGGGCGCGGAGACCAAGCTGCAGATCATGAGCCTCGCCATCGGGCGCCTGACGCGAGCCGGCTACCTCTATATCGGCATGGACCATTTCGCGCGCCCTGACGACGAGCTGGCGATCGCGCAGGCGCAGGGGCGCCTGCAGCGCAACTTCCAGGGCTACTCCACGCATCGCGGCAGCGATCTCGTCGGTCTCGGCGTGTCCGCCATCGGGGCGGTCGGCCCGACCTACTACCAGAACCAGAAGCAGCTCGACGACTACCGCGCCGCGCTCGATGCCGGCCGGCTGCCGGTGGCGCGCGGCATCGAGCTGACGCCCGATGACCTCGTGCGCCGCGCCGTGATCCACGCGCTCGCCTGCCATTTCCGGCTCTCGATCGAGTCCATCGAGCTCGCGCACCTGATCGATTTCCGCGGCTACTTCGCCGAAGAGCTGAAGGACCTGCGGCGCCTGCAGGACGAGGGGCTGGTCGAGATGCACGACGACTGGATCATCGTCACCTCGCGCGGCCGTCTGCTGGTGCGCGTGGTGTGCGCGGTATTCGACCGCTACCTGCGCACGCGGCAGGCGCGCGCCGAATACTCAAAAGTAATCTGAGAAAGTGATCTGATTTGGACGCCGGCATCCCGTTCGCCCTGCTGCTCCTGGGGCTCGCATCGGGCGCGCACTGCGTCGGCATGTGCGGCGGTATCGTCACGGCCTTCTCGGCGCCGCAGCCGCTGCTGCCCGCGCGGCGCCTCTGGCGTGCGCAGGTCGCCTTCAATGCGGGACGCGTCTCGAGCTACGCGGCGGCTGGCGCGCTCGCGGGACTCATCGGTTCCGGCGCCTACGCGATCGCAGCCGCGCCGGCCCAGGCCATGCTGCAAGCGGTTGCAAGCCTGATGCTGGTACTGGTCGGCCTCTACCTCGCGGGCGTATCGGGCGCCGCCACCTGGCTCGAGCACCTTGGCGCGCCGCTATGGCGGCTGCTGCAGCCATTGGCCGTGCGCCTGCGGGCGCATTCTTTCGCGGCTGGCGCTGTCTGGGGCTGGCTTCCCTGCGGGCTGGTCTACGGGGCGCTCGCCACTGCGGCGGCCACCGGCGATCCCTCGCGGGGGGCTTTGGCCATGCTCGCGTTCGGCTTGGGCACGCTGCCTTGGCTGCTCGCCGCGGGGCTGGCGGCCTCGCGCCTGCGCGCCTGGCTCTCGCTGCGCGCCTTTCGCATCGCCGCCGGGAGCCTCGTGCTCGGCTTCGGCGTGTGGGGCCTTGCACGCGCTGGCGGCTTGCCGGCGGCGCTGGGCGAAGCCATCCTCTGCTTCTAGATGTACGACATTCACGGATCAGGGCTGCTCGATCCAGCCCTGTGGCTTGCGGTGGGCGGGGGCCTCGGCATCGGCCTGCTGATCGGCCTGGAGCGCGAGCGCAATCCTGCCGCCAAGGCGGGCGTGCGCACGTTTGCGCTCGTGTCGCTGCTCGGCGCGCTCGCCGCGCTCGTCGGCGTCTACGTCGACACCGAGTGGCTGTTGCCGGCCGGGCTGCTCGCGGTCACGGGCATGCTCATCGTGTCCTACGCGCGCGTGGGCCCGCAGGAGGACCCTGGCACCACGACGGTGGCGGCAGCAGGCGTCGCATATTTGCTCGGCGCACTCGCGGGACTCGGTGAGGCGCCGCTCGCCACGGCGCTCGCCATCGTGGTCACCGCGCTTCTGTATTTCAAGCCCGAGCTCGAGAGCGTCACCAAGGCGCTGACGCGGGAAGAACAGGTGTCGCTCCTGCAGTTCCTCGTCATCACCTTCATCGTGCTGCCGATCCTGCCCGATCGCGCTTACGGGCCCTATGGGGTGCTCAACCCGCGCGAAATCTGGCTGATCGTGGTCCTGATCTCGGGCGTCGGCGTCGCAAGCTATGTCGCCCTGCGCGTCGCGGGCGAGCGCCACGGCGTGCTCCTCACCGGGCTGCTGGGCGGACTCGTGTCCTCGACGGCGACGACCGCGCTCTACGCGCGGCGCAGTGCGGAGGCGCCGGGCGCGGCGCCCGTTGCGCTGGTCGTGGTTTCGCTCGCGAACTTGGTCGCCCTGGTGCGCGTGGGCGTTCTCGCCGCGGTGGTGGCTCCCGCCATCCTGCCGCAACTGCTGCCCGTGCTCGGCTCGGCGCTCGCGGCGGGATTGGCGGTCGTGGCGTTCCTGCTCGTGCGCGCGGAGCGCGGCACGCGCCTTGCGCTGCCGCCGGCGCGCAACCCGGCGGAGATCGGCATGGCGCTGCGCTTCGGCGCGATCTACGCCGCGGTGCTGCTCGCCGCCGCCTGGCTGCAGGACGCGATCGGCAACCGGGGTCTTTTCCTCGCCACCGCGCTCTCCGGAGTGGCCGACGTGGACCCGGGCGTGCTCTCCGCGCTCAATCTTTTCGGCGCGGGCCGCGTCGAGGCGGTCACGGCGGTCACGGCGATTGCCATCGCGCTCGCCGCCAACATGCTGTTCAAGCTCGGCGTGCTCGCCTGGCTGGGCCGCGGCCTGTTCTTCCGCGCTCTCGCCCCCTTCGGCGCGGCGCTAGCCGGCGGCGCCGCGGGGCTGCTCGTGGCGGCCGGTTGATCTTCGTCAACGTCGCCTGCGCACTCGCGTCTAGACTTTGATCCAGTCCCTGCGCGAAGGAGCGCTGCGATGAAAAGGATCCTGGTACCGGTGGACGGATCGGACATTTCGACGCGTGCGCTGCGCGTCGCGGCGGAGCGCGCGCGCCTCACGAAAGGCGAGTTGCACGTGCTGCACGTCGAGCCGCCGATGCACTACGAGGAAATGCGCGTGTACGTGCTGCGCGAGGACCTGGAGAAGGTGCGGGCTGCAGCGAGCCGGAGCGTGCTGGACGCTGCGGCGCAAGTCGCGTCGGCCGAGAAGGTGGCGCACGTCGAGCACCTGCGGCACGGCGAAGTGGCGCACACCATCGCCGACCTGGTCCAGGCGCAGGGCATCGAAGAGGTGGTGATGGGCACGCGCGGCATGGGCGCGCTCGGCAGCTTGTTCCTCGGTTCGGTGGCCTACCGCGTGGTGCACCTCGTGCACGTGCCGGTCACGCTGGTTCGGTAGGGGACGCATGCACAAGGCCACCCGCATCCTGCGCGAAGAGCACCTGACGATCTCTGCCGTGCTGCAGGCGCTGCAGCACCTCGCGCGCATGGCGCAGGATCCCGGCGTGAAGGCCGATTTCAAGGCGTTTCACGCGATGATCCACTACATCGACGCCTTCCCCGAGCGCTTGCACCACCCCAAGGAGGACCAGGTGCTGTTCGCGCGGCTGGCGCAGAAGTCCGCGGAGGCGCGCCCGCTGGTGGACAGGCTGAAGGCCGAGCATGTCGAGGGCGCGCGCCTGGTGCGGGATCTGGAAGCCGCCGTGCGCAAGTACGAGGAAGCCTGGCCGCGCGGCGCGGAGGAATTCGCCGCCGCGGTGAAGGCGTACGCCGACTTCCATTGGCGGCACATGCGCAGCGAGGAGCAGGAGCTGCTGCCCCTCGCCGAGCGCGCGCTCAATGAGGAAGACTGGAATGCGATCGAGCGCGCGTTCGCGCAGAACGAGGATCCGATCGCGGATCTGCGCGGGCAGGATTTCGAGAAGCTCTACACGCGCATTCTCTCTCTCGCCCCGGCGCCGATCGGCCTGGGCGAGCCCTGGAAGCGCGCTTAGCTCGCTGTCTGCTTGAGCGGCGGCGCAGGGCAGGGGAGCGTTCCCCAGCGCCGCGAAGAAAATCGGGGTCAGGGCCGAATTTCGCCTCGCAAGCGAAATTCGGCCCTGACCCCGATTTTCCTTTCCGCGGCGCGGCACGATGGCGACCCCTCGCGCCGCACTTTGGGGCACCTCAATCGCCGACGGCTACTGCTACTGGGCGATCTTCGTCATATGGGTCCTGCTGCCTTGTGGCGTTCCCCATCTATTCTCGATATTCACCGTGAGACCGAGCATGCGTCTGGCGTCGAGATCGAAACGGAGCTCGCCGCTCACACTGCTCATGGCGGCGGCCGTGTTTGGGCTTGCCTTGAGCTCACCTTTGTGCCCGTCGGGCTCTAGCCAATTCACAATCGCGCCGTTCATGGAAATCACGCCCACGCGTGCACCGCCTGCGCGATCGATCCGATTCAGCCTGTAGGTGACTTGCGCCTCACCCTGTAGCCCGCGAGTTCCCGGACCCATGCTCATTCGCTCCGCTGCAACCCATGTGTCGCCGATGCGGACCGGGCCCTCCGGCAAGGTGAACGCGCCGCCGGCGTGCGATGGGGCAGGCCCTTGGCCGCGCATCAACTCAGCCTCGCGCAATACATCGCTCGTCAGCGTGCGGCCTCGGCCGTCGATCCGTTGAACCGTCTTCTGGCCACGCAACATGTTCGTCAAACGCCTAGGCGGATCGTTCATCTCCAGCTCGTCGGCATCGATGACCGCGACCATCGTGCGGACATTTCCTTCGATTGCGGTAATCGATTCCGTCGTGATGTCCGTCTTGATCACCGTGGGCTTGGTGGGATCGGTGGAAGATCCCGGCAACCAGGACTGCGTCTGAGTCCGGTACTTGCTGATGCGCCCAATGGTGGCATCCAGGCGCAAGAGGATACGCTCTTGGGCATCCGCTTCGGCGGTGATGCCAGCGAAGCAGGCACACATGAAGACAGCGGTCAAGATACGATGCATCGCCATCCTCCTTAGCGTCGGATAGAAGAGTAGGTCTCGCCTCGGTCACACGCCCGGGCATGCTGTGTGATCTGGGGCAGATCGAGGAGCGTTTCCCGATTGTGCACGGGTCATTTTGCCTGCGGGCTCGCCCGATCCACAACGCGAACAAAGTCAAGTGGCTGGATCCCCCGCCGATACGCCGCGGCAAATCCCGCCGAAAGCGGTCATTCGGAAGCGGGAGTTCCCCCGTGCAATTGGTGCGAATGTGAATGGGGTGCAAAAAGGCTACGGTATATCGGCAAACCTCTGGGATAACTGCGAAGCTACGAGATCAAGAGTGCCCTGGTGCCGGGCGGTGGCCCGGCGTGAACGCCGGCATTGAACGACGCCAATTGGTAAATAGGGCCAGGCGGAGTCGCGCCTTGACGGAAGGGCATTGCTGGTCGTGCGAGCAACGACGGCGCGAGGAGCGCCTAGCGCACGACCAGTACGGCGATCCGGGTGTGCGTGAGCACTTTCTGGGTTTCGCTTCCGAGCAGGGCCTTGGCGATGCCGCGACGGCCGTGCGAGGCCATGACGATGAGGTCGCACTTGCGCCGGCGCGCCGCATGCAGCACGCCCGACCAGGGCTCGTCGGCATTCACTGCCAGCGTCTCGCTGTCCACGCCCGCCTGGTGCGCGATGCGCGCCGCGGGCGCGAGCACCTTCTTCGCCAGCGCGTCGGCGCGCTGCTTGTAGAGATGCGGGGTCACGCCCGGCAGGTACTGAGTCGCCTCGCCGTAGGCGGGCAGCACGTACGGCGGCATGACGAAGAGCACCGTCAGCCGCGCTCGGCACAGGCTCGCGAGCCTGGCCGCCGTTGCCACCGCCTTGCGCGAGCGCGGCGAGCCGTCGGTGCAGGCGAGCAGGTGCCGGTAGCTCACCGGCAGACGAGCACGGGGATCTTGGAGTGCGTGAGTACCTTGGTGGTCTCGCTGCCGAGCAGCAGGCCCGCGATGCCGCGCCGCCCGTGCGAGGCCATCACGATCGCGTCGCAGCGCTTGCCGCGCGCGGTTTTCAGGATGCCTTGCCAGGGCTGTTCCGCGAGCGGCGCGACGGTCGCGCACGCCACGCCGCCGCGGTGTGCCTCTGCGCCGAGCGCATCGAGCGCCTTTTTCGCCGCCTTGGCCATCAACTCCTTGTGGCGCTGCGGGCCGATGTCGGCCATGTAGAGCATGCCCTCCGAGTACACCGGGGGCACGTAGGGCGGGATGACGTAGACGCCCGTGATCTTGGCGCCGCAGGTCTTCGCCAGCGCCACCGCCGATCGCACGGCGCGCGCCGAGAGTTTGGTTCCGTCAGTAGGTACGAGGATGTTCTTGAACATGGAGCCTCCTTGAAAGTCTGCGAATAGTATCGTCCCGGCAACCGGCGTCGCGTTTGACTTGCGTCAATGGCGCGATGCGGCAACGCCGCGTGCGGCGGCGCGAGGGGGCACGCTCAGCCCGGCTGCCCGTCGAGGCGCGGCCGCGAGAGGATCGGGACATAGGCGACGGTGAAGGTCGCGAACGCGGCGAACCAGAACAGCGCCGATGCGAGCGTCGCGGCGAGATACGCGGCCGGGATGGCGAGCGGCACGAGCACACGCGCCACGGCGGCGAGTTGCACCAGCAGGTAGGCGGCAGTCTCCGCCGCGCCGGCGACGAGCGGCCGCGCCGTGTGGCCGCGAGCCGTGCGCGTCATCATCCCGAGCGTTAGCCCGCCGATCGCGCCCACCGTGAACGCGTGCGTGGCGAGCGCGATCGGCACGAGACCGAAGCCGGCGAGGCCGCGCAGCAGCAGGTGCGCGACGATCCACGCGTAGGAGACGTGC
>Ga0326726_10006992_pt1 | contig 10123 bp, 14 predicted proteins | sample MHFenrmetagenome_2_FD_207603 | JGI IMG/M metagenome (GOLD analysis project Ga0326726, IMG submission 207603) | Lab enriched peat soil microbial communities from Michigan Hollow, Ithaca, NY, United States - MHF15MN | ecosystem: Environmental > Terrestrial > Soil > Wetlands > Peat | place: USA... | reverse complement strand
GGTCCTATAAAAGAGCCGCTCTCTGCCTGCATCCGGATGGCAAATGCTTCCACGGCGCAGATTATCGCTGCGGACGTCCCCACATCGGGAATACGGGCTGATCGTATCTGTGCATTCCACCGGGCAAAAGTTGAAGGATCAATAGTTGTTGATATTGGTATCCCTCTCGAAGCAGAATGTTTCACTGGTCCCGGCGATCTCACCCTCCTTCCATCCCGTGAACGGCACGCCCACAAAGGGGCCGGGGGTGAAGTCCTTGTTATCGGAGGAGGACCGTACCAGGGGGCTCCCTGGCTGGCCGGTCTGGGTTCGTTACGGGCGGGGGCGGACATTGTCCGGATAGCTTCACCGGTGTTTGAACCGGTTCCCGATCTGATCTATGAGCGTCTGACAGGGGATCGTATTGGTGAAGAACACATTGAACAGCTCATACCATTTGCAGAACACGCAGACGTAGTTATCTGCGGGAATGGGCTGGGAGCAGAAAGTCACAGTGTTATACGAACAATCGCCCCGTATTGCAAAAAAGCAGTCATTGATGCAGATGCCCTCAGGCTCCCGTTGCCGGCTGCTTCAAACGAAACCTTATATACTCCGCATGCCGGGGAATTCACCCGGATCACCGGGATGAGACTAGCGGATGATTCATGGGAACGTGCAGTTGCTGCAAAGCGTGCTGGTATCGATGGTACAATACTTCTCAAGGGATCTACTGATATCATAACCGATGGAAAGCGGGTACGGTTCAACCGGACCGGCGATCCGGCGATGACGGTAGGCGGGACGGGGGATGTGCTTGCCGGAGTAGTGGGTGCATTATTCTGTCACCTTCCTGCATTCGAAGCGGCATGCATCGGAGCGTATGTCAACGGCAGGGCAGGGCAGATTGTCGCCGCAGAGAGGGGGGAAGGTATGTTGGCCACCGATCTCGTAGACCGGATTCCGGTAGAATTATTCAGAGGAAGGATAAAGAATGGTTGAGTTCACTCACATCCAGAACGATCGGGCACAGATGGTGGACATAAGCTCGAAAAATGAAGTTACCCGCGAAGCAGTTGCTGTCGGAAAAATTTTTTTGAAGCCGGAAACCCTCAGGGCGATACGGGAAGGCGTTGTCGTGAAAGGAAACGTCCTTTCTACTGCCCGCGTTGCAGCGATACTGTCGGTTAAAAATACTCCTTCACTCATTCCCATGTGCCACTCAATACCGATCAGTGCAATTGAGGTTGATTTTGAAGAAGGCAACGGGTTCATACAAACGACCGTTCGGGTAAAATCGACGGGCAGGACGGGTGTCGAAATGGAGGCATTGGTCGGAGTTTCCCTTGCGCTGCTGACCATCTGGGATATGGTGAAATCTGCAGAAAAAGATGCAGCCGGCCAGTATCCGGTTACCCGCATTGAGCACATACGGGTTACGGAAAAGCGTAAAGGAGTCTGATCGCAGAATTCCAAAAGAGTCAGGTGCCGAAGTACTTTAATAGCCCTCCGGTTAAAGTATGTGGGAATATGGGATCCGTCCCGTAGACAAGGAATGTAGCTCTTCAAAGAGCCGAACCTTAGGTGATTACCATGGTAAAATCGATGTACGCCTTCGTCAGGGAGGCATGGAAAGTACCGGCAAAGAGTGGAGTGAAAGAACTCCTCTGGAATCGTATGCAGGAGTGGCGTCGTGAGGGAAGTGTCGTTCGTATTGAGCGCCCGACCCGGATTGACCGCGCACGGAACCTCGGTTACAAGGCAAAACAGGGTATCGCAGTTGCCCGCGTGCAGGTACGCAGGGGAGGCCGGCGCGCTTCCCGGTATGTCCGAGCACGCCGATCGGCACGAATGGGGAAGAACCATTCCACTCCAGGTAAAAGTATCCAGCGGATTGCCGAAGAGCGAGCTTCAAAGAAATTTCCCAACATGGAAGTGCTCAACTCCTACTGGGTCGGACAAGACGGGAAGCTGAAATATTACGAGGTAATTCTCGTAGACGGTCATCACCCGTCAATCCGGGCTGACAGTAGCCTCGCATGGCTGGCAGAATCCACGCACCGGGGACGCGCTGAGCGCGGGAAGACTTCTGCAGGACGCAGGGGGCGCGGGATGAGAACACGCGGGAAAGGTACAGAAAAGACACGACCGAGTATCCGTTCCCACGCGAACCAGGGCAAATAATCTTATCCTCTTTTTACTCACGTTACCTTCATGAAGATCACCGATGCCTGTGTTTATCCGTATCCATCAGGGGACTCGTCGGTGCGCAGAATGGCACTTGAAGCCAGATATCTGGGATTTGACCGTCTCGTAGCGCCTGGGATATCGTCCGGGGAATTTTTTGGCATTGAGGTGTCTCATGGTATCCTACTCCGGGACACCCCCTTAAAAGATCTTATCAGCCGGATCAGGCAGGAGAAAAATAATGCGACAGTTGTATCAGTACAGGCAGGAGATAACGGCTTCAACCGGGCAGTGATAGGTATTAAGGGTGTCCATATCCTGAGAGGTATTCAGTCCGCAGATAAAACAGCATTTGACCATGTCGCAGCCAGGATGGCAGCTGATAACCGTGTCGCTGTTGATGTTGATCTCTCTCCCCTTATATGCGGGAGGGGTATTACACGCCAGCGTGCTATTCACCGGTATCGTGATATCCTTGTCCTCGAGCGACGGTTTGAGTTCCCAATTACCCTCTCATCGCATGCACGTTCGATACTTGAAATGCGGGCAGTCCGCGAGATCGCCGGGCTCTGCTCTCTCATCGGCATGGATATCCCTGATGTTGAACGGGGGTTTACCGGAATAGACGTCGTTACCACCATTCCAAATCCGGCAGTGAGGATAATCTGATGGGTGCCAGACCGCCGACTTTACGCGAGAAACGTCGTTATATACTCGTTTCCGTCGAACCTTCCGGCGTAACCATTGATCGAAAAGATCTTTATTATGCAATATGTGATGCCAACACCTCACTCTGGGGCGATGAAACGGCCTCAGTCATCAATCCGGCAGTCATTGTATCTGAAGGACAGTACGTGATCATTCGGTGCCGTCGGGGAACCGAGCGGGAACTCTCAATTGCCCTCTTGACAATCACGAGTTGTCGCGATCACCATATCGCTCTGCGCATCGTTGCGGCCTCCGGCACGATTGAGACGCTGCGGGAAAAAATAAAAAAGCCGGGTACACCCGATCCGGATTCGACATCTTTACCCGAATGCAGTTTTGGGGAAAAATTGTTCCAGACAGAATATTGTTCCGGTCAGAAGGTTGATGTGATTGAAAAGGGATTTAAAAATACAAACCGATTATTCCTAACAAAAGAAGATCTGGAGAAATTCTAATGCAACCACAATATCAGATGGGATACGACCGGGCGATCACGGTCTTTTCACCGGACGGAAGACTCTATCAGGTAGAGTACGCCCGGGAAGCAGTCAAGCGAGGGACAACTGCAGTGGGTATCAAGGCAAAAGACGGGGTTGTCCTGATAGTCGATAAACGAGTGAGTTCGAAACTTCTCGAAGCATCATCGATTGAAAAAATTTTTAAAATCGACGAACATATTGGTGTCGCTTCCTCTGGCCTTGTAGGAGATGCGCGTGCGCTTGTTGACCGGGCAAGGATAGAATGCCAGATAAATCGTGTCTCCTACGATGAGCCGATTGAAGTTGAAGCCCTCGCAAAAAAACTCTGCGACCATATGCAGACCCTCACTCAGTACGGTGGCATTCGTCCCTATGGGACGGCGTTGCTCATTGCCGGTGTCAGCGATGGTGAGTGCCGTCTTTTCGAAACCGATCCATCAGGAACTCTTCTGGAATACAAAGCAACCGGCATTGGTATCGGACGTCCCGCTGCAATGAAGGTCTTTGAAGAGGAATACAATCCTGAATCTGAAGTTAAGGATGTAATTCTCCTCGGGCTCAAGGCCCTCCATTCCGCCACTGAAGGTAAGTTTGATGTTGACACGGTTGAAATTGGTGTAATCAGTCGTGAGAATCCCGTATTCCGTAAGATGAGCAAAGAAGAAGTCGCTTCATTTGTCGGACAATTCAAGCAGTGACCTTCCATGATCCCGCTCGAAAAGGCAGTGGTAGCCCGTCTCGAGAGTTTCGGTGAACGCTTTGAGATTCTCGTGGATCCGAATCAGGCAGCCCTGGTCAGGCAAGGCCAGAAAATAGATATCGAAGACGTAGTTGCAGCATTGCATGTTTTTGGCAATGCTTCGAGAGGGACCCGGGCATCAGATGAAGCCCTTGAAAAAGTGTTTCATACGACCGATTTTGATGCTGTTGCCCGTCGCATCATTGAAAAAGGAGAAATACATCTTACTGCCGAACAGCGCAAACATATGATTGAAGAAAAGCGCCGGCAGGTAATCACCTTCATTGCAAGGAATGCGGTGAACCCGCAGACAGGTCACCCTCACCCTCCCCAAAGGATAGAAATGGCAATGGAGGAGGCGAGGGTAAATATCGATCCCTTCAAACATCTTGATGAGCTGGTCAAAGAAACAGTTAAGGCATTGAGACCGCTTCTTCCTATCCGGTTTGAAGAACTGCGGCTTGCAATCCGGATACCGGCAGATTTTGCTGCAAAAGCCTATGGGGATATCGCCGCCGGCTCCACCATGGAGAAAGACGAATGGCAGAAAGATGGTTCATGGGTCTGCGTGGTCCGTATACCTGCCGGAATCCAGGGCGAATTTTATGATCTCATTAACAAGCTCTCAAAGGGCGAAGGGCAGGTTAAGATCCTCAATCAAGTATATTAATCCCGGAGACAAATAAAAGAAGACAGATCGATGGGTATGCATTATGGCAAGCTCGACACATAAAGCGAAGGGAAAAGTAACTGGCAGCTCAGGACGTTTCGGCTGCCGGTATGGAAGATTTGTACGTAAGAGAGTGGCAGATATCGAAGCGGTTTCCAGAGCTCTCCACCGCTGCCCAAAATGTGACATGCAGACCGTTCAGCGCAAGGGTACCGGCATCTGGGAATGCCGGAAATGCAGCTATAAATTTGCCGGCGGGGCATACCAGCCGCAGACACCCGCCATGAAGATAGCTCAGCGCGCGATTGACCGGACTCTCGAACAGATTAAGGGATAAATTCCGGATTGAACATGGCAAGTACATACAAATGTGCACGATGCAAGCAGAAAGTCGAGATAGATGTCAACGTAAGGTGCCCATACTGTGGTCATCGCATTCTTTTCAAGGAGCGCGGTGCTGCAATAAAAGAGATGAAAGCTCGTTAATTAATTATTAGTGTAGAAATCCAGGTGTAATAATTACTTTTATCATCTTTTTTTTCCATACACCATGCGAGGAATCCTGTGTCGGTTCACGAGTCCATCTTCCGGTTTTCGACACCTCACGCCCGGCAAATCTTCATGGCACTGGCCCCGGAACTTTGCGATGAGGTTAATCCCCGTTCACGAATCCATTGCTCGATTGAAGGGGAAGAGGCGCTTGTGCTTGCGATTGAAGCACAGGATATTCCAGCACTGCGAGCAGCACTTAATATGTTCCTCCGCCTCGTCAATATCGCCGATGAAATGCAGGATATCGTGTAGTCATTAGATTTTACTTGTCTGAGCATACCACCAGTTTGAGAATAACCCTTTTTATCAATTGGAACCGATAACAATAACAGGAGAAATTCGTATGAACAATCTTTCACCCAAAGTCCAGAACCAGCTGGGCATGCTCCAGCAGATACAGCAGCAGTTACAGACTATCCTTTCTCAGAAAGCCCAGTATGAGATGGCAGTGCGTGAGGCAAAACGTGCCCAGGAAGAGATCAGCGATGCTGCTGACGATGCGGTTATGTATTTGAGCGTCGGTACGGTGATGATGCAGAAGAAAAAAGATGTAATCAATGCAAAACTCACTGAGAAGGTTGAGTCGCTCGAACTTCGCATCAAGTCACTGGAAAAGCAGGAGAAGATGATGCAGGGAAAATTTGAGCAGCTTCAGGCTCAGATTAAGGCAGCGATTGAGGGTAAGGGTGCCCCAGCTGCAGCGTAATCCCTTTTCTCTCATGTAGTATCACGTGGCATTCGTTTTTCATAAATCTCTCCCGGCGATCACTTCATTAAACCCGAAAAATTTATACTGACAAGCATGACGATTCAGGTTAGCCCACTCCGAAAAAAAGGACCGGTTAATGTGCCCGGTTGATCAGATTAATCGCGTTCACCAGTGCGTCGACAGATGATAGAACAATGTCGTCGCCGCTCCCGCTTGCATCGAAGATATGCCCATGTTCATCCTCGACTGCAATGGTGACATGGCACATTGCGTCCGAGCCGCCGGTGATCGCCTCGATGTTGAACTCTTTCAACAGGATCTCGGCAGGGACGATGCCAAGGATTGCCTTAAGTGCAGCGTCAACGGGACCATTGCCTACTGCGGAGAAAACATGCACCTCGTTGTTCACCAGGGCTTTGACACTTGCCGTCGGAATCATGTGGTTGCCGGTCATAATTGCGATATCCTGCAGGTCGAACATTTTGTGGTTTAATTCTATCCCCATCGTGGTCTCAGCGATTTCATAGAGATCTGCTTCGGTCACGCGTTTCCCCCGGTTGGCTACCGCTTTAACCTTCTCGACAATGATATCCAGCTGGGCATCGGATGGCCCAATATGTACATCGTTGAGCATCTGGCGTACCGCGTGCCTCCCGACATGTTTTCCCAAGGTGAGCCGGCGCCGGTGCCCGACCATCTCAGGCGTCATAATACCGGGCTCAAACGTCTCGGTACATTTAATCACACCCTGAGTATGGATCCCACTCTCATGAGAGAAAACGTTCTCACCGACAACCGGTTGCGTGGGCGGGATGGAAAAGCCCGAGAACCGGGAGACCAGGTGCGAGGTCTCTACGAGTCGTTCCTTTTTGATCCCGGTCCGGATCCCATAGATCGATTCCATGATCATGATAGTCTGGGCGAGATCTGCATTCCCCGCCCGTTCGCCAAGCCCGTTGACGGTTACCTGAACCTGCGATACCCCGGCTTCAACGGCCGCGATCGTGTTTGCCACGGCAAGCCCAAAGTCATTGTGGCAATGGACATCAAGCGGGCAATCGACATTGCTTGTAATCCGGGTGATCAACGTCTTCATACCGGAGGGTGAGATAACCCCAACCGTGTCCGGAATGTTGATAATCGTAGCTCCTGCATCTGAAGCTGTCAGGCAGACCTTCATCAAGTAATCACTCTCGGTCCGGGTCGCGTCCATGGGTGAGAACATGCACTGATCAACATGCCCGCGGATGTACCTGATAATATCTCCGGTAATGGTGAGTACTTCATCCCGGCTCTTGTTGATCGTATTCGTACGCTGGATATCAGAGGTTGGGATAAAGACATGAACCATGTCTACATCGCAATCAAGACAAGCATCAACATCTGCTTTTACTGAACGGGCAAGCCCGCAGATATTCGCCTGAAGACCGAGTTTTTTAATAGCGGTCACCGTCTCCTTCTCGGCTTTCGAAGATGCAGGAAATCCTGCTTCGATTACGTGGACGCCGATTGCGGAGAGCTGACCTGCGATCTCGAGTTTCTGTTCAAAGGTGAAGGCAATCCCCGGGGTTTGTTCACCATCCCGGAGCGTAGTATCAAAAACAGTCACTTCTTCATGAGCATGGCTATCGGTGAAGAAGACGATCCCCCGCAACATCCTTGCGAGCAGTCATAGATCTTAATGGTCATGTAGATTATAAAAATATACTCATTAATTAACGGAATCCGGGTCTTATGGACACGTTATCATCGATTTTTAACGATATGTTTAATACCAAATTATCCCAACATAAATAGCGCAGTGCCCCGCCTTAACTCAGCTCGGTAGAGTGCGCGGCTGTAGTATGGTTTACCGGAAACGGTAACTGCGCGGCTACCGCGATGTCCCCGGTTCGAATCCGGGAGGCGGGACATTTGTTCAACAAGGAGCCCAGGTAGTGTAGTGGCCCATCATGTTTGCCTGTCACGCAAACGACTCGGATTCGAATTCCGACCTGGGCGTCACTCGTTTTTTCGTGTTCGACAATCCTGTATTTCATTCAGGGAATCAGTATTTTTTTTAAAGACAATCTCTATCGGTTAATCTGCAGGTCCGACGGTCCGGGATTATATGACATGGTACCCGTGATCTTCAAAAAAAACCTGAATTCTGGATTCGGCATCAGGATCAGATTCCCGAATATTCTTCCACACCTCTTCCCACATGCTCCGCAGCCCGGGATCATCTGAATGGAGCGAGAGCGTTCCTGTCACGGTTCCAATTACTATCCCCGTTTCATTTAAAATCCGCATGACTATACAACGATAGAATTTGCACTGCGCCGGACTATCCCGGTGAATGGTGCATTGTAAAAGATTTCCCTTCGGCCGGAGGAACCTGCAGGCCTCGGGATGGAGATCGGGAAAGGTCTGATCCGAGAAGATCTCTCTCTTGTCTTCATCAACTTTCACGTTAAAAGACGTCCCGGTCGACACCGACTCACAGGCATATTCGAACGGGCGAATCATATGATCGATGACAATATAGTCACCCATATATATACAGCATGTCCCACATTGCCTGCAGACAAAAACCATCAGCGTCAACCTGTCAGAAAGGAATTGATAGATATGGTTTGATTATACGCATCATTCGTGCAGGAAACCCTTCTGACCTTGTTACCGGTATTTCCTTGTATAACCTCCGATCAGACTCAGGTTTTCCCAAAAGCACCTCACCGGATCTTTTCCACTGCTCTTATTGCAATATCCTTGAATGTCTCATAATCGGTCGTCGTGCCGGTCATCGTAATCTTTTCATACACATCCTTTTTTGTAAAGAGGACCGAATAAATCACCAGGCCATTAGGATCACTGTCATTCGATCCCCTGAATGCGATACTCATATCCCCAATGGTCGGGAAGGGCATTTCATGGAAGATGGTTGAACCACTGGACCGGGACTTCATATCCTCTTTTTCAGTAGTGAATACCTTATTCATGTTCTCAATCGGGAAAATACTGATCGACTGCCGGACAAACGTCTGATCATCTTTATCCTTATTCAGGCGATAGAACAAAACAAAATATCCCTGTCGCCAGCCAAGATCCCGCGTGAGCTGGGCTACCTCCGGGGTGATCATGACTGATCGGTCTTTGATGCTGTAATCCGGGTTCATATCCGACAGCTGGAGTGCCATGTCAGAGGGAGGAACCGTAACGGTCCTGCTCTCCTGCACAGGCGGGATAATCTGGGCTAAAGTCGGGGTTGTCACCTGTTGGGTAGGAGGAGTGGATGAACATCCGGCAGAGCATATAAAAAAAATAAGAATCAGGACAAGAATCACATACCATTTTTGCATATCGTACTCCATTGTAGAGCGAATTTAATATGTTGCCGGTGTGCTTATTTTTTCGGCGTCAGAGAGAACAATAAATGCAGTAGTGCCTTGAAGCGGTAAAGACCTAAGGTGCGTTCAAAATCAGCTCGCCAACTTGAAAAATTACTGGTGCTGACCATTCTTTTGACCTTTTTTTTATAACAAATCTTTTTCTGGCTGGAATTACTAATTTCTACAGAAGTATCGAGTGCTGAGGGGGGTATGAATGGGCGATCCGGAACTTCGTAGCGATGAATCTATAATCTTGCGAACAGAGGGGATATTTGTCAAATCAATCCCGTTTGAAGGTATTCTTACCAACAAGCGGATCATCCTTGTTGACAGGGTAAAAAACCTCTTACCACAAAAAGAGATTCCGCTCGTAACGATTAGAGATGTTGAAGTGGGCGAGAATGCGATCCGTGACCAGATTATCAGCTTGTCGGTTTTGTCCAAGACAGGTGAAACACGACAGATGATCCTCACCTTCTCCCGCCAGACTGGTGGGAACCGGATCAGGGAGAGGGATGCGTGGGCCAGGGCATTGAAGGAAAATATATCCTCGTCATTCGAACAGGTCATTCGTAAGGTCGTCCCGGCACGTGTACCGGCTGTGAAGAAACCAGAACGTACGGTACAGCCCCGTATCGAGGTCAGCGGACCACAAGCACCACCTGCTTCCCCTTCAAAAAAACACATCCCCCAAAAAGAGACAGAAAGACATCCTCCGGTAAAAATTGC
>Ga0326726_10006991_pt1 | contig 10123 bp, 9 predicted proteins | sample MHFenrmetagenome_2_FD_207603 | JGI IMG/M metagenome (GOLD analysis project Ga0326726, IMG submission 207603) | Lab enriched peat soil microbial communities from Michigan Hollow, Ithaca, NY, United States - MHF15MN | ecosystem: Environmental > Terrestrial > Soil > Wetlands > Peat | place: USA... | reverse complement strand
GAGGACGACGAGCGGATCGCGCGCGAGCCCCTGGGAGCCCCGCGGCTGACGGCGGCCGACGATCATGTTTTCGACGTGGATCCGGTGCTGTCGGCACTCGATGAGCCGGCAGCGGATGTTGCCGTCGCCGAGCGTACGGCCTCGATCGACGCGTGGCCCAAGGAACAGAAGATCGTGACGCTGCGGGTTGCCGCGGCACCGCTTGAGCGCTTCGAGGGCCAGGCGCTCGTCGACGCGCTCAAAGCCGAAGGCCTGGTGCATGGCCGCTATGAAATCTTTCATCGCGACGCGGGCGGCGACCGCACGATCTTCAGCGTTGCGAGTCTGGTCGAGCCTGGGACATTCGATCTCGGCAATGTCGCCGGCAAGCGCTTTCCCGGCGTCACTGTCTTCGCGGTGCTGCCGGGTCCGCTCTCGCCGATGGCGACCTTTGACGCGATGCTCGAGGCCGCGCGCAACGTGGCCGAACGTCTGCGCGGAGTAGTGCAGGACGAGCGCGGCGCGAGCCTGTCCACGCAACGTCTGATGAGCATCCGTGAAGGATTGATCGACTACCAGCACCGGCTGGACCGTCTCGCCGCCGCCGGCCAGCGCTGACGTCCTCGCCATGACAGACGTTGCGGCTGCTCGCGCCCGTACGATTGAGCTGCGCGCCGAGCTGCAGAAGCACAACTACAGCTACTACGTTCTCGACAACCCGCGCGTCCCGGATGCCGAATACGACCGTCTGATGCGTGAGCTCCAGGCGCTCGAAACGCAATTTCCGGAACTCATCACGGGCGATTCACCGACGCAGCGCGTGAGCGGCGAGCCGGCCAAAGGCTTTGGCGCCGTGGTACATCGGATACCGATGCTGTCGCTCGAGAATGCGTTCGCCGAGGATGACGTGCGCGCATTCGACCGGCGCGTGCGCGAACGCTTGCGGCACAAGGACGACGTCGAGTACTCGGCAGAGCCGAAGCTCGATGGCCTGGCGGTGTCCCTTGCCTATGAGGATGGCGTGCTGGTGCGGGGTGCGACCCGCGGCGATGGCATGACCGGCGAGGATGTCACCCACAATATTCGCACCATCAAATCCGTGCCGCTCAGACTTTCAGGCACAGGCTATCCGCGCCTCCTCGAAGCGCGCGGCGAAGTCTTCATGCCGCTGGCGGGTTTTCGCCGCTTCAATGCGGCGGCGCAAGCGCGCGGCGAAAAGAGCCTGGTGAATCCGCGCAATGCCGCAGCGGGGAGCCTGCGCCAGCTTGATCCGCGGCTCGCAGCAGCCCGACCGCTCGATATCTTCTTCTATGGTATCGGCGCGATCGATGAGGGCAGAGTAGCCGCAATGCACAGCGAGATGCTGGTGCAACTGCGCGGCTGGGGCCTGAAGACGTGTCCCGAGACGAGCAGGGTGCGCGGCGCCGAAGGTTGCCTTGCCTACTTCAAGGCGCTCGGCGAACGGCGCAGCCGCTTGCCCTATCAGATCGACGGCGTTGTCTACAAAGTGGACAACATTGCCGATCAACAGGCGCTCGGGTTCGTCTCGCGGGCGCCGCGCTGGGCGCTCGCGCACAAGTTTCCGGCCGAGGAGGAGCTGACGGTCGTGCGCGCCGTTGAATTCCAGGTCGGACGCACGGGCGCATTGACGCCGGTGGCGCGCCTCAAACCGGTGTTCGTCGGTGGCGTTACGGTGAGCAATGCAACGCTGCACAACATGGATGAGATCGAACGCAAGGATGTACGCGTCGGCGACACTGTGATCGTGCGTCGCGCGGGCGATGTGATTCCGGAAGTAGCGGGCGTCCTTCTCGAACGCCGGCCCAAGGGCACGCATCCTGTGAAGCTGCCCTCGGTCTGCCCGGTCTGCAAATCACCGGTCGAGCGTGTGCCCGGCGAGGCGGTCGCGCGCTGCACCGGTGGCTTCGTGTGCGCGGCCCAGCGCAAGGAGTCTCTCCGGCATTTTGCCGGCAGGCGGGCGCTGGATATTCAAGGGCTCGGTGTCGAGCTCATCGATCAGCTCGTCGATCAGAATCTGGTCACGGCCCCGGCGGATCTGTACCGGCTCACCGCGGCGCAGCTTGCGGAGCTCGAGCGCATGGCGGACAAATCCGCGACCAAGGTGATCGGCGCGATAGAGAAGAGCAAGCAGACCACTCTGGCGCGCTTCCTGTACGCGCTCGGCATACCGAACGTGGGCGAAGCGACGGCGCTCGCACTCGCGCAGCACTTTGGCGATCTCGCGGCGCTGCGGGCCGCAACTGCGGAACAGATCGAGGAAGTGCCGGATGTGGGTCCGGTCATCGCGGCCAGCATCCACCGCTTCCTCCATGATCGGCGGCACAGGGAGGTTATCGACGCGTTGCTCGCGGCAGGGGTGCGCTGGCCAGCCATCGAGCGCAAAGCCGCGGGCGGCTCGCCCTTTGCCGGCAAGACGGTGGTGCTCACCGGCACGCTCGCCAGCTTGAGCCGTGACTCTGCCACGGATCGCCTTACCGCTCTCGGCGCGAAAGTCGCGGGTTCAGTCTCGAAGAAGACTCATTTCGTCATTGCCGGAGCCGAAGCCGGCAGTAAACTTGCCAAGGCGCAAGAGCTCGGCGTACGCGTACTCGACGAGCAGGAATTTCTCTCCCTGCTCGGCGAGTAAAGCAGCGCACGTCAGCCTTTTGCCGGCGGCTCCTCGATCTTCGCCTTCTTCTTCAATTCATCGACCAGTGCGTCGACCTTCTTCGAAAGGAGGTCGCGCGTCAGCGCCTGACGCACGCGGTCGTATTCGGGCTTCTCGGCCGCACGGGTCTCTTCGAGCCGGATGATGCCCCAGCCGTCCGGCAACTGGACGGGCTCGGTCGTGTATTGGCCGACCTTGAGGCCGGAGATGGCATTGGCAAGCGCAGGAGCGGTGCCCTCGAGCGTGATCCAACCGCCGTTGCCCGCCGCCTCCTTGGCGGCTTCGCCGCTCGCCTCGCGCTTCGCGATGGCGACAAAATCACCGCCCTTGCGCAACTCATTCACAATATCCTGCGCGAACGGCTCCGTCTGCACGCCGATCATGCGAATGCGGTATTGCATGCGCGGCAGATCCTTCACCCACTGTTCGTAGTAGGCGCGTACTTCCGCCTCACTCGGCTGCTTGTCCTTGAGGTACTCGGTGAGCGTTGCCTGCATCAGCACGTTGCGGCGCCCAAGTTCGATCGCCTGCACGACGTCGACATCCTTGTCCTTGCCCTTGGCAATGGCCGCATTGGCGAGCAGCTGTATCTTGATAAGCTCGTCCCTCAGCTTCTTCTGCTGATCGGGCGTGAGCTCATCGTATTTCTTATTGAAGTTGTTGCGTGCGACGAAGTCGAGCGCTTCGTGACTGATGGGCTGGCCATCAACGACGGCGGGCGGCAGGCCTGCGGCAGCGGCCGTAGCCTTGCCTGCGCCTGCGGCCGGAGCTGTGGCGCCCTGGCTATTGCTGGAACCGTTGTTGGCCGAGGGGCCGCAGCCCGTGAGAGCCCATGAGCCGAGCGCCGCGAGCACGCAGGCAAACGTTGTCGTTCTGATGTTCATTTCGATCCTCGTACAGTGAAATCAATGCGGCCGGGAGCCGCGAGCGCTTCCGCCGGGGTGAGTGTTTCAAGACTCAATGCGTGAATGTCCGTCTGCATCAGCGTGCCGAGCGCAGCGTACACTTCGCGGTGGCGTGCGATGCGCGTGAGCCCGGAGAACCTCGGGCTGACGACGCGCACGCGAAAGTGTCCGCGTCCGGATTGCGCGCCGGCATGGCCCGCGTGCAGGTGACTCTCATCCGTGAGTTCAAGTTCGCTGGGGGCGAGCACGGCAAGTGCAGCGCGCATGCGGGCGATACGGTCGCTGGCCGCGCCTATCGATGCAACGCTCATGGCGAGTGCTCAGGTGGCTGGGCGGACTCGTCCGGCGTCTCCTGCGCACGCGAGGCAAGCCAGACTGCCTGCGGGAGAATGAAAACGAGCATGAGCACCGGCAGCCCGTACGCTTTGAAAGTCACCCAGGTGTCGAGGGTGAAGTGATGCGCCACATACAGATTGAGCGCGCCGAGCAGGGCGTAGAAGACGACCCAGATGAAATTCATGATCCGCCAGTTGCGCGAGTCGAGCGTAAACTTGATCTCGGTCGTCGTCTCAAACAGCCGCTCGACCAGCGTGCGTGCGCCGAAGAACTGACTGCCCAGGAAGGCGAGGGCAAGTATCCAGAAGAGCAGTGTTGCCTTCCACTGGATGTAGCGTTGATCGTGCAGGAGCAGTGTCGCGCCGCCCAGCACGATCGCGAGCCCGGCCACCAGCAGATGCAGTGACTTGAATTCGCCCGTACGCCATCGATGCCAGACGAGCTGCAGCACGGCGGCCGCGATGAGTACGGCCGTCGCAACATAGATTCCGGCCAGACGGTAGCTGGCGAAAAACGCGAACAGGGGCAAGAAAGCCCAAAAAATCTGCATGCGTTCAATGCGTCCCGGCGCTCACCCGAGCGCGCCAAAGAAGGTCGCGTATCATACTGAAACATGAGTCAGCTGTTCGAACTGCACCCTCGCAACCCGCAGCAGCGCCTCATCCGTCAGGCGGTTGCCATCGTGCGCGCGGGCGGGCTCATCGTGTACCCCACGGACTCCTGTTATGCCCTCGGTTGCCATATCGGCGACAAGGATGCCCTCGAGCGCATCCGGCGCATCCGCAATGCCGACCGGCACCATCATTTCACGCTGGTCTGCCGCGACCTGTCGGAAATCGCCCGTTATGCCCGTGTCGACAATGCGCAGTACCGGTTCCTGCGCGCACACACGCCCGGCCCCTTCACATTCCTGCTGGCGGCAACCCGGGAAACTCCGCGCAGGCTCCAGAATCCACGTCGCCGAACCATCGGCATCCGGGTGCCGGATCATCCGGTACCGCAGCTCCTGCTGGCAGAATTGGGCGAGCCGCTCATGAGCTCGACCCTGTTGCTGCCGGGCGATCCGCAGCCACTGACCAATGCACATGAAATTCGGGACCGCCTGCAGCACGAGGTCGAGGTCGTTCTCGACGGCGGTGACTGCGGCATCGTGCCAACCACAGTCATCGACCTCGCTGTGGATCCGCCCGCGGTCGTGCGGTCGGGCAAGGGCCGCCTGCTGACGGCCGCCGACGCCACGTCTGCGAGCTGAGCCACGTATAATTACCCGGATGCCGCCGACAACAGGCAATAACGGGCAATGACGAGCTGATGGGGGAGTTGTTCGTGTTAAGAAACAGATACTTACAAAGTATATTTACGAAGTCTATTGAAGAAGGCTGTCACGCTCCGCAGCCTTGCGACCGTCACCTGTCGACCTGAGCGGCACGCATCAGTGTCCAGTATTCCTCCCCGCGGACGTGTCGTCTCCGGCATGCGTCCGACGGGTCAATTGCATCTCGGCAATTTCCATGGCGCGCTCAAGAACTGGACACAGCTGCAGTACGAGCATGAGTGTTTCTTCTTCGTGGCGGACTGGCACGCGCTCACCACAGGCTACGAGAAGTCAGCCGAGATCGCCGGGTTTGTCTGGGAGATGGTCATCGACTGGCTGGCTGCGGGTCTGAATCCGGGCGTCGCAACCATTTTCATCCAGTCGCGTATTCCGGAACACGCGGAGCTGCATCTGCTGCTCTCGATGATCACGCCCCTGAGCTGGCTCGAGCGTGTCCCCACATACAAGGACCAGCAGGAGCAGCTCAAGGACAAGGATCTTGCGACCTACGGCTTCCTTGGCTATCCGCTCCTGCAGTCGGCGGATATCCTCGTTTACCGGCCGGGCTATGTGCCGGTGGGCGAAGACCAGGTGGCGCATGTCGAGATCACGCGCGAGATCGCGCGGCGCTTCAATCACATTTATGGCCGGGAGCCGGACTTCGAACAGAAGTGCGAGAAGGCCATCAAGCTGCTCGGTGGGCGCAACAGCACGCAGTACCGTCAGCTGCGCAAGAAATTCCAGGAAGAAGGCGATGCCGACGCATTGGGGCGCGCGCGCGTGATCGTGGAATCCAATACGCGGATTACGGTTGCGGACCGCGAAAGATTGCTGGGCTTCCTCGAAGGCGGCGGCGTGACCATCCTGCCGGAGCCGCGAGTGCTCCTGACCAGGACGCCCAAAGTGCCTGGTACCGATGGCCGGAAGATGTCGAAGTCCTACGGCAACACGATTGGACTTCGCGAAGACCCGGATGAGGTCGCCCGCAAGCTCAAGACCATGCAGACCGACCCGGCGCGTGTGCGGCGGACCGATCCAGGCGATCCGGACAAATGTCCGGTGTGGGATCTGCACAAGATCTATTCGACCGCTGATGTGCAGACGTGGGCGAGCCAGGGTTGCCGCAGCGCGGGGATCGGCTGCCTCGAATGCAAGAAGCCACTCATTGACAAGATCGTCGAGGAGATCTCCGGCATCCGCAAGCGCGCGCAGGAATTCGAGGACAATCCCGAGCTCGTTCGTGGCATTATTGCGGAGGGTTCCGAAAAGGCGCGCGAGGCTGCGCGTCAGACGCTGGAAGTAGTACGGCAGGCTATGGGCCTGCAGTACCGGTAGGCACTAAATCTCAGGGCCGCTTGGGCGTACACCCATGAAACCTCAACTCACTGTTATCGAAAACGAACGCGAGCTGCCGCTCGGCGAAGAGTCGCCGTCGCAGGGTGAAATGCCGTTCGCGATCGTCGACGGCGAGCCGATGACTGAGATGCCGCGGGACCTCTACATACCGCCGCAGGCGCTCGAAGTTTTTCTCGAAGCCTTCGAGGGCCCGCTCGACCTGCTCCTCTATCTGATCCGCCGACAGAATATCGACATTCTCAATATTCCGATTGCCGAGATCACGCGCCAATACATGCGCTATATCGAGCTCATGCAGGATCTCGAGCTCGAGCTTGCCGGCGAATACCTCGTGATGGCCGCGATGCTGGCCGAGATCAAGTCGCGCATGCTATTGCCGCGTCCGCAGGGTGACGGGACGGAGGAAGAGCAGGACCCGCGCGCAGAGCTCATCCGGCGGCTGCAGGAGTACGAGCGGTATAAGAAGGCGGCGGAAGACATCGATACCTTGCCGCGTCTCGAGCGCGATCAATGGGCGGCGTCGGCGGAGCTCGCCGACCGGAAAGTCGTGCGCCTCGTGCCGCAGGTGGGGCTGCAGGAAATGCTGTTCGCCTTCAAGGACGTGCTCGCGCGCTCGCAGATGTTCGCGCACCATCACATCCAGCGCGAAGGACTCTCGGTGCGCCAGCGGATGTCGGACGTGCTCGCGGCATTGCGGGCCACGAGCTTCGTTGAGTTCGTGCAGCTCTTTCGTCCGGAAGAGGGACGGCTCGGAGTGACCGTGACTTTCGTCGCGCTGCTCGAACTGATGCGGGAAGGCCTGGTGGAACTCGTGCAGGCGGAACCCTATGCGCCGCTGCACGTGCGATCCGCGAGCGGCCGACACCTGACGCTGGTTGCCGACAACCCGGAACCCGAAGTGGCGCTGTCGGTCGAAGCGCTCGACCGTGAAGACAGCAACGATGAGGCTAGCGAGTGATGAATGAACAATACGTTCGCAATGTGGTTGAGGCGGCGCTACTCGCGGCGGGACGTCCGCTCGGCATCGATGAGCTGCTCGCATTGTTCGAGGAGCGCGACCGGCCGGAGAAGGACGATGTCAAGTCGGCCCTCGAGATGATCGCAAGCGAGTACGGCGACCGCGGTATCGAATTGCGCAAAGTGGCGAGCGGTTATCGCGTGCAGATTCGAACGAACGTTGCCGCCGAGGTCTCGCGTCTGTGGCAGGAGCGGCCGCAGCGCTACTCGCGCGCGCTGCTCGAAACGCTGGCCCTGATCGCCTATCGCCAGCCGGTGACGCGCGGCGAGATTGAAGACGTGCGCGGCGTGCAGGTGAATCCGAATATCGTGCGCACGCTTATCGAACGCGGCTGGGTGCGCGTGGTCGGGCATCGCGAGGTTCCAGGACATCCGGAGCTGCTCGCGACGACGCGTGAATTCCTCGACTATTTTGGTCTCGCCAGCATTGACGAGCTGCCAACACTCGCGGAACTGCGCGACATGGACAATGTCGGCCTGCAGCTCGAGATGCCCGCAACCGATGCCGCGAGCGCCGATGGCGGTGATGCGGGTCTGGCTGCCGCAGTGGCGCTGCAAGCCGAAGCGGAGCTCGTTGGCGCAGATGACGGCGCGGACGAGCACGCGGACGACAATAGCGGCGATGACGAAGAGACGCAGGCAGGCGACCCGCAGGCGGCCCGCCCTGGTCTCGTTGCTGCGCCGGACAAACGCGACGACGCCTGACCCAAGCGAATCGCAATGCGTGAACGCGTGCAGAAGCTGCTCGCGAGCCAGGGCTATGGTTCGCGCCGGGAAATCGAACGGTGGATACGCGCTGGGCGGCTCGTAATCAATGGCACGCCGGCTGTGCTCGGAACGCTTGTTGACCCCACTGACCGAATTTCGCTGGACGGCCGCCCCCTGCATTTGAACCGGCCGGCCGCCGGCCCCGAAGTCTGCATCATGTATCACCGTTCAACCGGTGAAAGCCTCGATCCGGATGCGGATCCACCCGCGCGTCTCTTTGCGGCGCTCCCGAAGCGTGCCGGGCGGCGTTGGATCTTTGTGAGCCCGATGAATCCGCCGGACAGCGGCCTCGAGCTCCTCACCACCGACGGCGACCTCGCGAGCGCGCTCATGCGCCGCGCCAGTACGCTCGGTGCGCGTTTTGCCGTGCGCGTGCGGGGCGAGATTTCGCCGGAGCAGCTCGCGCAAATTTCCGCTGGTCACCTGGACGACGGCACGGAACTCGGTGCGGTTACCGTCGAAGCGGCGGGCGGCGAGGGCTCGAATCGATGGTACGAGATTGCACTCGCGAGCCCGCGCGCAACGTCGGTGCGGCGGCTCTGTTCGCTCGCCGGTCTCGAAGTGAGCCGCTCGATGCGAATTCTCTATGGACCGCTGGGACTCGATCCCGAACTCCCGCGTGGCCGGCATCGTGAATTGACTCCGAGCGAAGTCGCCAGCCTGCGTGTCGCGGCCGGACTGGAAGCTGCCGCACCGGCGCTGGCTCCGGCCACATCGCAGGCGCGTCGCAAGTCGTCCCGCGAGGCAGGTCGTGCGATAGCAGGCCTGCGAAAAGCGGGTCAGCGCAAGAGCAGCAGCAAGAAGGTGCGATAAGTGTTCGAGCTGCGGTACGCGTTGCGCCGGGATTAGTTTCCATGCGACCTCGGCTGCTTGCACCGCGCTTCTGGCCTGCCTGGATCGGGCTCGGCATCCTGCGGCTCTTGCAGCCTTTGCCTCTCGCTGCGCAGATCCAGATCGGATCGCTCCTCGGATGCCTCGTCTCGTATCTGCCGCTCAGCTATGTGCGGGTAGTGCGGCGCAATCTCGAGCTGTGCCTCCCTGAACTCGACGGCGCCGAGCGCAGGCGCCTTCTGCGGCGCAACTTCGCGAGCCTCGGCGTCGGTGTGCTCGAAACCGCCAACGTCTGGTGGTGTTCGAATGAGAGTATTCGACGCATGACGGAGTTCGTGGGCTTCGAACACCTGCATGCAGGGCTCGCGCACGGCCGCGGCGTGATCGTGATCGGGGCGCATTTCACCACGATGGAGATGGGCGCCCGAATTCTCGGCACCGTCGAACCGCTCAACGTGCTCTATCGCGATCCCAACAACGAGGTGCTCGCGCACACCATGCGCAAGAACTATGCGAAGTTCGCGCGCCGCGCGATCGTGCCGGACGATATCCGGACGCTCGTGCGGGCGCTGCGCTCGAACGAAGTCGTCTGGTACGCGCCCGATCAGAGCTTTCGCAAGAAGGGCGCCGTGATGGTGAAACTGTTCGGGATTCCCGCGCCGACGAACGTCTTTACCTCACGCCTCGCGCGCATGACAGGCGCAGTCGTGCTGCCTTATTTCTTCGAAAGGCTCCCCGCCGCGCGCGGCTATCGGGCCGTCATGCTGCCGCCCCTCGAGAATTTTCCGAGCGACGACGCGATCGCCGACGCGGAGCGCTACAACCGGTTGCTCGAAGCGCACATCCGGCACGTTCCCGAGCAATACCTCTGGGTGCACCGGCGCTTCAAGGGGCTGACCGCGGCGGATCCCGACTACTATGGGCGGGATGCGCGGCCGCTCCCGCCCA
>Ga0326726_10006990_pt1 | contig 10123 bp, 9 predicted proteins | sample MHFenrmetagenome_2_FD_207603 | JGI IMG/M metagenome (GOLD analysis project Ga0326726, IMG submission 207603) | Lab enriched peat soil microbial communities from Michigan Hollow, Ithaca, NY, United States - MHF15MN | ecosystem: Environmental > Terrestrial > Soil > Wetlands > Peat | place: USA... | reverse complement strand
GATGACCGGCTCAAGGCCTACGAAGACGCAATCGCTGCTAAGAAAGGGGGTAAGTAATTATGGCTGATTATAAACTGACAGAACTTATGACAATCCGCTGTGCCAGGGAAATTAAGGACGGAGAGGTTGTCTTTGTGGGAGTGGGACTGCCAATTATGGTGGCCGCATATGCCTTTGCCACCCACGCCCCGAACATGATTATGATGACCGAAGGCGGCGCTATCCGGGCGACGGCGCCTCCGGCCCTTGCGATCACCGTGGATGACCCTGCTGCTTTTGTCGGGGGCGATGCAACATTCGGCATGCTCGCCACCATGGCAGCGTTGCAGCGCGGCGAGGTCGACGTTGCCTTCATCGGCGGCGCCCAGATCGACAAGTTCGGCAACATCAATTCGACGGGAGCAGGGAACTGGTCCAAGAAAGAAAGCTTCACCTACTTTGCCGGAAGCGGCGGCGCCAACGACATGGCGACTTCGGGCAAAAGGGTACTTGCCATTATGCCCCAGGATAAGAAGAAGTTCGTCGAAAAATGTGAATACATTACCACTCCCGGCTACCTCGGTGGCCCGGGAGAACGCGAGAAATGCGGCATGATCGGTGGCGGGCCGAACTGTGTGGTCAGCACCATGGGTGTCTATAATTTTGACGATAAAACCAAGGAGATGTACCTGTCAGAATACTACCCCGGCCAGTCAATTGAAAAGATCAAGGCGAACTGCGCATGGGATTTGAAGGTATCGCCTAAAGTGAAAGAGACCGCTATTCCGACCGCGGAGGAGCTCAAAATCCTCAGAGCCCTTGACCCGACCGGTTTTTACCTCGGATAGTTGTAGAGAAAGCAAAACATAATAACGTAAGAGAGCGGTGTTTTTTTCTTGCACCGCTCTCTTTTAGGGATATTTACCTGATAAGCATCTGATTGAGGTCCTCACAAAGAGGCCATTTCAGCATCGGCAATTATTCCCTCTCATTAAAAAGCGTTCCGGCGACTTGCGCGCAGTTGCAGGAAATGTGTGCGCAAGACACGAGAAGTGTGGATTGGGCTGCAACAATCGTTCTCTGGATTCGTGAGACGATTACGGCCACGCACCGTCGGATACCCTGCAGGTCGTATGATGCAACCAAAGATCATAGAGGCAAACTTGCAAAATAACAGCCGCAATAAAATGGAGGAAAGATACCTTAAATACCGGCACTATTATGCGGGGATTGACATTTCCGGTTTCGGCGAATACGGAAAGGCCGTCTATTCACCTCTCTTGCCCGTGTTTGATCGCTGTTATAAAAGGAAGTCTCTCCATGATGTCCCCCCCAATATCACCTTTCTGGAAGACAGGGCATATCTTGTCGAGCATCCGGATTACAAAAAGGAAAGGGGAGGCGCGATCAGCTTTCACATAAAAGTGATGGCCTTGAGCATGATCGGGCTCATTATGAATCACAACAAAGATACAATTTCGAGGCAACAACTGCAGTATCTGATCTGGGATGTTTCACATCATACCAAATCGTACGATTATTCCGACTGTGTGTGCTTTTCGATAACCGTAAAGATGTTTATCGATATGCTGAAGGAGGAATTTTCTTATTTCGGAAGTCCGGTGACGGATCTATCGTTTTGTGATTTTGCCAACGAGGAGACATTGACGCCAAAACCGGAGCCGGTCATCAGCGTCCTCTAAGGGACGTGCCCGTCTCTCCATCATAAAATCTCTCACCTTCTATCAAAAAGATACACTACAAGTAACAATGTTCTCAATAGGCTCCTTGACGATAAAGAAGCAAAAATGTTAAATTATCATGAGGAGTGCCAAGTATGTATCTGCACCAGGTTGAGGTTGGTCATATGGCCGTATTTGCCTATATTGTGGGCGACCCGGAAACAGGCGAAGGCCTGGTGATAGATCCGGCAGGAGCTGTGGACGGCATCATCGCGACAGCGAAAGAGAACAACATCGGGATCAAATACATCATCAATACACACGGGCATGTGGACCATATGACAGGGAATGCGGAGATGAAAACCAAGACGGGCGCGCAGATTATCTGCCACAAAGATGATGCGGAACTCGTCATGTTCACGCCGCTTCCTCTCTTCAGGATGCACGGGGCTGAAAAGTCTCCCTATCCAGACATTATTGTAAATGACGGCGATGATATTACAGTGGGGGACATTTCGCTCAAGGTCATCCATACGCCGGGACATACCCTCGGCGGCATGTCTCTTTATACAGAAGGATATGTCTTCACCGGGGATACCTTGTTCGTAGAGGCTGTGGGGAGAACCGATTTCCCTGGAGGATCGTGGCCGGCTCTGCGTCATTCAATAATGGAAAGGCTCTTCGCACTGCCGGATGATACGAAAGTGATGCCAGGCCACAACTACGGGAGGATGTCATCATCCACCATAGGGCATGAGAAGGCGCATAATCCATACCTGAGATAGACGCGCCGATCCCTCCTTATGCCGGCAGAGAGGCGTATAGTGATCGTAGGACTGCAGTCATATTATCGATAATCTCTTCAGTTATGGCGGGGAGTTTTTCATTCAGCTCCGGTGAAAGACTCTCATCGAAGGCCACTTCACTGCCTATTTCGACACCGTAGACCGCGGCAAGACGTGGCATCTCAAAACCGCACTGCACTCCGAGTTCCATAAGCTCAAAGATATTCAAACCGTGTGAGGTAAAGAGATGCAGCGTGCCGCAACGGTCATCAGCGCCGATCTTCTTGAGTTCTCCCTTCCTTCCGTCTTTCGTGGTCATGGCATCGATGATGAAGACCGCATCGTAGCCCACGATCAAGTCGAAGAGGGCAAGGCCGATCATGGCGCTCGCCGCGACATCCGCCCCGGGGATTTTATTCCGGAGCATTGCAGCCAGCGCCAACCCCACCCCGTCATCTGACAGAATGGGGTTGCCCATGCCAAGGATAAGCGTCTTCATTGTCAATACAATCCTCCCACATTCCCTTTTTGCATAAGGGGTGAAGTGTGCATCTTCCAAAGCCTCCCATCTATCAACGGCTTATTTCCCTGATTACCCTGCCTTCGTGATCTCTGATCTTAACCTCCAGGGGCATTGTGCCCGGCAGAGAGTGGGTGGCGCAGGACAGACATGGATCGTAGGCCCGAAACGCCATTTCCACCATGTTCAGGAAGCCCTCCTTTACATCCGGGCCATGAACGAATGCCTGCGCGGCCTTCTTCACGGACAGGCAGATGGGGGCGGCGTTATTCTGCGTAGCCACGATGAGGTTGACCTTCGTCAGTATTCCTTCGTCATCGGTTTCGTAGTGGTGGAAAAGGGTTCCCCGTGGCGCCTCCACACAGCCAACACCTTTATTCTTAAGCTTCAGGTTCATGTTTCTGATATCCTTGCTGGTAAGCTGAGGTTCATCCGCGATGATCACATTATTCTCCGCGGCCTGAAGCGCGCAAATGAGGCGCGCCCAATGCGTGGCGAGCGTTTGATGGGCGGGCTTGCCTCCCAGGGTATCGAACATGATCTCCGCTTCCTTTTGCGCAAGCGGTGTCTGCATGGCGCTGGCAACGTTGAGTCTGGCGAGCGGCGCGACACGATATAGCGACGTGCCGTTGCCTTCCGTGAGCCCCTGCCAGCCAAGCTGTCTTAAGTGGTTGAGTCTGATATATGTCCACGGCTCCACCCATTCACCTATATATTGTTCGTAGTCGCGTGGATGGAATCTCACATATTCTTTGCCTTCAGGGTCGACGACCTTGACCGTCCCGTCATAAAATACGGACTTGTCGTTCTCATCCACCAGGGCCATGTAATAAGTCTTGAGCTTATAGGCCTCGTTCAGGATGAGATCCACGTAGGACTTGTTTGTGAGAACTACGTCCTTGAAGAGCTGAATGGCGAACTTGGCGAAGTCGAGAGAAAATGCGGCGGTATCCTTGACCCATTTGCGGTCCTGTTCGGTAAATCCCCTCGGTACGCCCCCGGGCAGTCCGCCTTCCGGGTGCGGCGCTTTGGTGAAAATATGCCGGATGATGTCTCGGTTTCTCTTCCTGACCTCAATGACCTTGAGGCCTATTTCCTTGCCCACCTTGCCTATAACGCCGAGAATATTTCGCTCTTTCGGATCGGCGTGCGGGCCGACGACAAAATCGGGTGCCGCGAGGAAAAAAAAGTGTATATAATGATCCTCAATATAGAAGGCATTGAATTCGAGTTCCCTGATTAGCCTTGCCGCCGGGGTAGGCTCAACACTGTAAAGGTCGTCGAGAGCCTTGGTGGCAGCCATGTGGTGCGCTGAAGGACAGACACCGCATATATTCGGTACGATTCTCGGCATCTCCTCTGCGGGTCGGCCGAGGCAGAAGCGCTCAAACCCCCGCAGTTCCGCAACCTGCCAATAGGCATCCTTTACATCGCCGTTCTCATCGAGAAGCAATTCTATCTTCCCGTGTCCTTCAAGCCTGGTGATCGGATCTATTGTTATTTTTCGTGCCATGATTATTTCTCCTTATTCTTGCTCTTTCGTTTCAGCGACGCTGAAGGGAGACTGAAGCGGTAACAGTAGCCTGCCAGGTCGGCAATCCCTTCGATGGTCTTTTCGGCCTCCGCCTCACTTTCCGCGCCGATGAGCGCGGACAGCCCCGAGATGAGCTTCGCGCCTGCGTCATCTACGCCGTCAACGGGACCGAAGCAGCCCCTGCAGGGAATATTAGTTCTGATGCACGTTTCGCCGCACCCTGAGCGGATTGCGGGTCCCGCGCAGAGAACGCCTTGTGCAAGGAAACACTGGTCGTCTTTTGCTTCAATCTCGTGTATCCTTTTAAACTCCGAAATTTCCATCCTCAGCGGCTTGGATTTGTTCCGCGGACAGGTGTCGCATAAGGGCTTCGTCGGCGCAAGCGTCGCACCCCTGGGAGGCAGCTTGTCTTCCAGGACGGCAAAGACCGCGTTTGCTATAAGTTCCGGCGGCGGCGGGCATCCCGGCAAGTAGTAGTCCACGTGGATGATATCGTGGAGCGGATATACCCGGTCAAAGAATTCCGGCAGAGTCAGCTTGTTCCCGTTGACTTTGGTTTCAGTCTGGGGCCTGTTATTGTTCGGGTTCACCACTGTCGGCGCATCCCGGTAGACCCAGTTGAAAATTTCCTCCTTTGAAATGAAATTGGCCAGTCCTGCGGTGCCTCCAAAGCAGGCGCAGGCGCCGAAGGCCAGCACAAGTTGCGATTTCTCCCGGAGCAGCTTGGCCATCTCTTCCTGTTCTGAATTCCGCACGGAACCATGAAGTATGGAGAGGGCTATCTCGCCTTTCTTCATCTTGCGGATGCTTTCATACTTGAAGTCCAAGGCGACAGGCCATAGTACAATATCCACGGCATCGGCTACGGTTAGAATCACTTCGTTCAGATCCACTATAGCCTCATCACAGCCCGCGCAGGATGCGAGCCAGTAAATTGCTACCTTGGGTTTCTCTGCCATATTATCCTCCCATCTTCCCCTGTTCTCGTTTTACATAAACTTCATGAGAGCCTTGAAATAGTCCCGTTTTGTCATTCCCACCGATCAGTACCTGCATTACACAGCCACTGAAAGGGGCCCCAAACTCTCGATCTCTTTTTTCATCTCTTCGATGAAGACAGGTATTCTTGTGCCCTCCGGGTCGAGGCTCAGGGCGATTTTGAGACGTCCGGGTTCGATGCCAAATTCTTTGAGCGTCTTGCGCAATAGGAGCACCCTCTTTCTCGCCTGGTAGTTGCCGGTCTGAAAGTGGCATTCCTTGTCGGGGCAGCCGAGTATAAGCACTCCGTCCGCCCCTTCCTTGAAGGCATCGATGATATGCGTCGCGTCCACCTTGCCGCTGCAGGCTACCGGGATTAGGTTTTTCAGTTTTTTGGCATAGCCGTTGCCATTCAAGTAGCCCCACCCGAATTTACAGGAGAAGCATACAAGTTTGGGGGTGAACTCCTTCATATTATCCTCCTTGCACACTGGGAATGTAAATTTACCGCATGCTGCCCGTGAACAAATGTGGTGGACATCCTTCCGGCACCCACTGGGCAATAAGCTCTGCGTCTAATTGAGCGCCTGCTTCATCCCCAAAGAGGGCAATCCTACCTGACAGCTGATTCAGATAATCAGCAAATGATCTTCTTCTTTCGGAAGCTGCCTTCTCATACTTCTTACGGGCCAATTTCACAGGGATGTCGATGGTGTGAAGCCAGTTAATCAGCTGAGCGCGTCCTATAGTGATCCCATGCCTCTCTTTCAGATATCTTCTGACCAGGGGATTGTCCCAGCGCGACTGCGTGTATCCTTGATCCATCGGTGGCCGAATTAATGTCTTTTTCAGATCCGCTACGATGTCAGCCGTCAGCTTGCCAGGGCGTCCGAGATGCTGATCCTCGAGACCCATTATTCCCTCTTCATTTATCCGTTTTACAAGATTATAGATGCCCTGCCGGGACATTTTACGCCTGCGACTTAGGTGATCGATAGGCACTTTGTCAATGACCCCCTGTAAGATAGCTATCCGCAATCCTACACGAGTAGGATGCGGTCGCGACAAATATCCATCCAAGAGCTCATGTGTAATCTCAGGATGCGTAATCATAAGTTTAGATGTTCCCATTTCTGCTACTCCGTCTAATCTGAATTCTCAGGCATTGATCCTTAAAGTGAAGCATAGACTTCGGCGATACGTTCTTCCATGTCGGAGCCGATCAGCTCTCTTGCGCCAGACGGGCAGGCTGATACGCACATGCCACAGGCCTTGCATCTGAATATATCGGTTGCGGATACCAGGTGGCCGCCGTGCTCCTTGAGATAAGCGGCGTCGTAATGGCAGGACGATACACATATCCCGCACCCGCTGCACAGGTGCTCGTGAACAACAACCGATGGCAGTTCTTCTTGCATGCCGATGGATATGCATGCCTTACACGAGACGCAAGGGCCGCAGCAAAGACAGCGCCTTGCCTCTTCAATGGCTTCTTTGAGGGTAAACCCTTTCTCGAACATCTGGAAGTGTACGCGCTTCTCTGCTGGTATCCATACTACCTCGGGCTCAGACCTGTAATCTTCATCCTTGAGCTGGGGTATCTCGAATGCCTCGACGTCCTTCTTCCTGCCGGCCCTGATATCAATTCCTTTGAGGTAACGCTCAATGGATTCCGCCGCCTCCTGACCTTCCCGCATGGCATCCACCATAAAACCGACCCTTCGCACGTCACCGCCGACAAAAACCCAGTCTTTGTTACTGCTTTGAAGCGTGAGAGGATCGACCGCCAACCGTCCATTTTCATCCAATAAACCTTCTCCCTGGAGAAATGCCCTATCCGGTCCCTGACCGACGGTGATGATAAGGGCATCGCCTGGTATAGTGACGGTGTCTCCGGTGTCGAATTCCGGATTGAACCTCCCGTCCTTATCAAAGACGCTAGTGCATTTGGGTGATATTATACCTGTAAATCTTCCCTCTTCTCCCAATATCTTGCTTACACCTCGTGAGTATATGATCCTTATGCCTTCTTCCCAGGCGCCGCGGATCTCCTCGTGATCAGCGGGAATGCAGTCTTTGGAAGACTTATCCTCACATTCGAGGGCCACCAGGGTGACGTCGCCACCGAGTCTCTTGGCTGATCGCGCCGCATCAAAGGCCACATTTCCGCCGCCGATGACGATAACCTTCTTGCCTCCCAGGTAGTCTTTCACGAGGATGCCGCGACTCACTTCATAAAGGAAAGTCTGCCCATACAGGACGCCGTCCAGATCCTGGTTTTCCACCAGTTCCCGGCCAAAGGTAAGAACTCTCGGTGAGGGTGTTCCTTTGGCGATAAACACTGCCTTGTACCCGTCCTTTTTCAGTTTATCGAGAGTAAGATTCCCCTCGCCGATCCTGGAATTGTATTTGACTTCTATACCGGCCACCCGCAGCATGTTTTCAATGACTCTCTGAAGCACAATCTTGGGAAGGCGATAGTGGGGGATCAGCCAGAGCGCCCCTCCCAGTCTGCCTGAAGCCTCAAAGATAGTTACTCTGTAGCCTTTTCTGCCGAGGTGAAAGGCGCACATCAACCCGCCTGGGCCTCCGCCTATGACAGCTACGTTCCCCTTGTCCTTAACGACGTCATATTCTTTCTTCTCATCGAGGTGGTCTAAGAAATGGTCAGATACAAACCTCTTCAAGAGTCTCCTTCTGATGGAACCGCCCTTGCTCTGGTAATTACAACCCAGCTCGCATATGCCGCATACATAGCCGCACACAGGGAAAAGCGGATTGTTCTCAAAAAGATAGTCCCCGATCTGAATCAAGCCCTCTTTGGCTTGCTTGATATCTTCCGGCAGCAGGGAAATGAGGACGTTTGTGCGCTGGATATCCTCATTGATGGGACATCGTTCCTGACAAGGTGCGAGACACTGCTTGATGGCAGGCTCCACAAACGCCTCTCCTTGAATGGTGGTCTTCCACATGGTGATCCCTCCTCAAATTTTTTTCCGCACCTGTAGACCGCTTCTCTGTGTGATCTGCCCACTGTCATTTCGGTTGAGAGACTAAGTGAAAATTCTTTCAACTTAGACAACATGGTACGGGGGATGCGATCTATCAATCAGAATGTAAACTCTACAATTAGCAATACTGATGCCACATGTTTTTGCTGAATTATTACGATGAGTTATGAAATATGAGGGATATCAGTGTGCCTGTTTAGGGGTAATATTACCCCCAACGGGGGTCTTATTCCCCGACAGAAACTGTGTCGTAATGCCTACTTGTCATCGTTCTTACCGTCGACAAAGATAGGGTGCTGAAACCGTCATAGACGTTGATATGTAAGGTAAGGCCGCAATCTTCGAGCAACACATGAACTTCTTGACAAAAAAGGCCGATTTTGTTTGACTGCAAAACAGGTGATGGAGTTCACCTCCTAACAAACCGCCCGCAAGGCTGATAACTCCTACCAGTGGATTTCTGGGGGAGTTTTTTTATGTCAGATACAATCAACCGTGATTCAGTGAGCCGAGTACAGGATGTTTCACAACAATCTTTGAAAACCGTTCTTGACCTCTGCTCCAGATATTCTATTATTTCACTGAACCGCCAGATAGAAGCCTGCGAAAAAATGCTTATCCAGAGCTCGCCTATTGATGTGGCTATCTTAGGCCAGTTTAAGGCAGGCAAGAGTTCCTTCATCAATAGTCTTATCGGTAAATCCATTCTCCCCGTTGGCGTAATACCGGTCACTACGGTCATTACCCGCCTTCAGTTCGGGGAAGAAGAAAGAGCCGTTATAAGATTCTTCGATGGGAAGGTATCCGAGATTGATATGAGCGACATTCATGCCTTCACCTCTGAAGCTGAAAATCCATCCAACAAAAAAAATGTAGAGGTTGTGGATATTGAGCTTCCGTCTATTAGGGCTTATGCCGGTCTCCGCCTGGTAGACACTCCAGGCTTGGGAAGCGTATTCAAATATCATGTGCAAACCTCTGAAAATTGGCTTCCCCATGTCGGAACGGCCATGCTTGCCGTAAGCTCCGATCGACCCCTTTCAGATAAGGATGTGCAATTGATTCGGGAGCTAACGAGTCACACGCCGAATATTGTGCTCCTTTTGACAAAAGCTGATCTTCTCTCCCCGGTGCAGCAGAACGAAGTCATAGCATTCTTTGAGCGAACGATTCAGCGTGAATTAAACCGGCGGTTGCCGATATATGTATATTCGACCCTTGTGAACACGAAACAGTGCAAAGATCGATTGGAAGAAGGCCTTCTCTTTAAGTTGTCGTCAAATCGTGATTTCGAGTTCAGGAAAATCCTCCAGTACAAGATGCAGTCCCTGATAAGGGGTTGTCTCAGTTATCTCGATATTGCCCTGAGGACATCTTTGCAGGCTGACCTAGACCGTGAGAATCTCCACAAACAGATCTTCGATGAAAAAATCAATTTCGACCTCGTCCGTGAGGAACTGACCATCATCGCTCGGGAGAACAAGAGACAAACTCGAACCCTTATTATAAATTACCTCGATAATTTCCAGAGACCTCTTGGAAAGAAGCTCTTGCTAGATTTGGAAAAGGAGCTTTCCACGTGGAAAGTGAATCTCTGGAAACTCACCCGGAGATATGAAGAATGGCTTGCCGAC
>Ga0326726_10006989_pt1 | contig 10124 bp, 9 predicted proteins | sample MHFenrmetagenome_2_FD_207603 | JGI IMG/M metagenome (GOLD analysis project Ga0326726, IMG submission 207603) | Lab enriched peat soil microbial communities from Michigan Hollow, Ithaca, NY, United States - MHF15MN | ecosystem: Environmental > Terrestrial > Soil > Wetlands > Peat | place: USA... | reverse complement strand
TGGCGCCGACGCTCTTCGAGTTCGCGCCCGATGCAAAGGCGGAGGCGGTCCACGCGCGCGAAGTCTTCGGTCCGGTGGTGTCGATCCTGCCCTACACGCAAGACCCGGCGGCGATCGTCGCGCGCGCCGGCGGCGGGCTGGTGTGCTCGCTCTATTCGGAAGACGCGGCGTGGCTCGAGGACGTGGTCGCCGGCATCGCCCCGCACCATGGCCGCATCTACATCGGCCATCCGAAGATCGAGCTCTCGCCGGGGCCCGGCACCGTGCTGCCGCAACTCGTGCACGGCGGCCCGGGGCGCGCGGGCGGCGGCGAAGAGCTGGGCGGGCGCCGCGCCCTTGGCTTCTACCTGCAGCGCGTCGCGATCCAGGGCTCGCGGCCGCTCGTGCAGGGACTGGGCAAAGCGGGCACGCAGGCCTAGCTCGGCAATGTGCGGGCGCTACGTCAGCCCCGACCAGGCCTCGATCGAGCGCGCCTGGCAGATCCGGCGCGATAGCGGCCTGTCGTTCCCGCGCCGCTTCAACGTGCAGCCCACCACGGCGGTGCCGCTGCTATACCTGGATCACGGCGAGCTCGCCCTGACCGGCGCGCGCTGGGGACTCATCCCGCACTGGTGGAAGCAGGAGAAGCCGCCGACGTTCACCATCAATGCGCGCCTGGAAGAAGCGGCGGGCAAGCCCATGTGGCGCGATCCGATGCGCCGCACCCGGTGCCTGCTGCCCGCCGAGGGGTGGTACGAATGGCAGGCGCTCGCCGGCGGCAAGCAGCCGCATTACCTGCGCCGCAGCGACCGCCGGCCGTTCTGCTTCGCCGGCCTGATGTCCGCCTGGAAGGACCAGTTGAGCTGCGCGATTCTCACCAAGGCCGCAGAGGGCCCGGCGACCGAGATTCACGACCGCATGCCGGTGGTACTGCCCGATGAGGCGCACGCCGGCTGGCTCGATGCGGGACTCAAGGACGCGGCGGAGTACGCGCGCGCGCATGCGCTCGCGCGCGAGTTCATGCATTACGCGGTGAGCAAGCGCGTCAACAACGCGCGCAACGAGGGCGAGGACCTGATCGAACCGCTTGCGGCCTAGGTCGCGAGCCCGCGGAAGAACTCGCGCACCTCCTGCGCGAGCAGCGCCGGCTGCTCGAGCGCCGCGAAGTGGCCGCCTTTGGGCATCACGCTCCAGCGCCGGATATCCGTGTACATGCGCTGCGCGAGCGAGCGCGGCGGGCGGAGGATCTCGCGCGGAAACTCGGCGTAGCCCATCGGCACGTCCACGGTCTGCCCCTCGGGCACCGGCCAGGGCCCGTGCCGGCGCGCGTAGTAGGGCCAGAACGACGAGCCGATCGCGGCGGTGAACCAGTACAGCGAAATATTGGCGAGCAGCACGTCGCGCGGGATCGCGTTCTCGATCGTGCCGCCGCAGTCCGACCAGCTGCGGAATTTTTCCGCGATCCACGCCGCGAGCCCCGCCGGCGAATCGGTCAGGCCGAAGGCGAGGGTCTGCGGCCTGGTGCCCTGGATCCACTGGTAACCTGATTCTTCATTCAGAAAGTGCTGCAGCTGCTTCAGGTAGACCTTTTCCTCGGGCGTGGGCGTCTCGAGCTTGGCCTCGCGGCGCAACGCGAGCAGGTTGAGGTGGATGCCGATCACGCGCTCGCGGTGGCGGTGCCCCAGCACCGTGCTGACGAAGGCGCCCCAGTCGCCGCCCTGCGCGCCGAAGCGCGCGTAGCCAAGCGCCGGCATCAGCTCGGCGAAGCACTGCGCGATCTCCTCCACGCTGAAGCGCCGCTGCCCCGGCTTGAAGGACAGCCCGTAGCCCGGCAGCGAGGGCGCCACCACGTGGAAATGCGGCGTGAGCAGCGGGATCAGCTCGTGGAACTCGAACACCGAGCCCGGCCAGCCGTGCGAAAGGAGAAGCGGCATCGCATCCGGATTTGGCGAGCGCGCATGGATGAAGTGCAGTTCGACGCCGGCTACCTGCGCGGTGAATTGCGGAAAGGCATTCAGCCGCGCCTCCCACGCGCGCCAGTCGAAGCGGCTGCGCCAATACGCGCACAGATCCATTGCGTAAGCGAGGCTCGTGCCCGTGGACCATGGTTCGAGCGGCGGCTCGTCCGCCCAGCGCGTGCGTGCAAGGCGCTCGTGCAGGTCCCTGACGGCCTCATCGGGTACTTGGAGTCGAAACGGGCGCGGCGGGTGGTCCATGGCACGGGTAGTATCCGGCCATGCGACGGCTCTGGGCAATCGCTGCCCTCATCGTCCCCATGACCGCCACCGCATTCGACCTGCAAGGCCATCGCGGCGCGCGCGGGCTCGCGCCCGAGAACACGCTGCCGGCGTTCGCTGCGGCGCTGGAGATCGGCGTGACGACGCTGGAGCTGGACACCGGGGTGACCAAGGACGGCGTGGTGGTGATCCACCACGACCGCCGCCTCAATCCCGACATCGCGCGCGGCCCGGACGGGCGCTGGGTGGAGGCGCCGGCGCCGCTCATCCACGAGCTCACTTTCGAGCAACTGCATCGCTACGACGTCGGCCGCCTGCGCCCGGGGAGCAAGACGGCTGTGGATTTCCCGGAACAGCAGCCTGCGGACGGGGCGCGCGTGCCGCGGCTCGCCGAGCTCTTCGAGCTCGTGGAGAAGGCGGGCAACGCCACGGTGCGCTTCAACATCGAGACCAAGATCTCGCCGCAGGCGCCGGATGAGACGCTCGCGCCCGAGCCTTTCGCGCTCGCCGTGATCGCCGAGATCCGCAAGGCCGGAATGGAGACGCGCGCGAGCATCCAGTCATTCGACTGGCGCACGCTGCAGGTGGTCGAGCGCGAGGCGCCCGCGATCGCCACTGTCTATCTGACCGGCCGGCGGCGCGAGGGCTCGCAGCCGAAGGCGGTGCACGCGGCGGGCGGCCGCATCTGGTCGCCCAACCACGAACAAATGGACTCCGCGTCGGTCATCGAGGCGCGCGCCCTGGGCCTGCAAGTGATTCCGTGGACCGTCAACGAGCCGGCCGCGGTCGAGCGCGCGCTCGACCTGGGGTTGGACGGGCTCATCACCGACTTCCCGGACCGGGTTCGGGCCCAGATGCAGCGCCGCGGGCTGCCGTTGCCGCCCCAGGGACGATAGTCATCCTCTGGCCCTCGCGCGCGGCCGGAGACCCCGTTTTTGGTGTATAAGGGGTTGATGAAAAAGCAGACAGAAGCACCCCGGGAACATCCCGGGCGGCAGGCCCGCAGCCGTTTCACGGTAGGCAAGTACGAAGTGATCGCCCAGCCGATCGCGGGCTCGGCCCACATGCTGCGCTACACGGTGTTTCTCAAGGGCATTCGCATCGGCGCCATGGCGAGCTTCCCCACGGAGTCGGACTGCCGGTTCCTCGAGGCCCCGCCGCCGGTGCCGCCAGTCAAGCCCTTCCAGGTCTTTTACCGCCCCGGCCGCCCGAAGAAGGGCGCGCAGCCGCCCAGCGCGGTCGACCGCAACCACGGCGTGACGCACGACGATCTCGCCTCCGGCATCAGCCTGCCGGCAATGGAGAAGTCCGCCGAGTAGTCAGGCCGCGGAAACATTCTGTTGCAATTCGCCCCAATTGACGGGCGACTGTAAGGGGGCGTCGGTTATATAAAGTGGGCGGAGGTGCTCCATGAGAGTGCTGATCGCTGCCCTGCTCGCCGCAACCGTCGCCGTATCCCCGGCCTACGCCGAGGAACGCAAGACTTTCACCCAGGCTGAGCTCGACCAGACGCTCGCGCCTGTCGCGCTTTATCCGGACGCGCTGCTTTCCCAGGTGCTGATGGCGGCCACCTATCCCCTCGAGGTGGTCGAAGCCGCCCGCTGGTCGCGCGCGCATTCCGGCATCCAGGGCGACGAGGCCGTGCGCGGCGTCCAGGACAAGGACTGGGATCCGAGCGTCAAGTCGCTGGTCGCCTTCCCAAATCTGCTCACGCGGATGGATGAAAACCTCGAATGGACCCGCAGCCTGGGAGACGCCTTCCTCGCCCAGGAAAAGGAAGTAATGGAGACGGTGCAGCAACTGCGCCAGCGCGCGCAGGCTGCCGGCAAGCTGCAGTCCGACGAGCGCCAGCGCGTCGCCAGCGATGGCGGCAACATCGTCATCGAGCAGGCCGACCCGCGCGTGGTGTACGTGCCCTACTACGATCCGTACGTGGTCTACGGACCGTGGTGGTGGCCAGCGTACCCGCCGGTCTACTGGGCCCCCTGGCCGGGCTATGCCGTCGGCTACCCGGGATTCTGGTGGGGCGTAGGAATCGGCATCTCCGCCGGGTTCTTCTTCGGCGGCATGGGCTGGCATTCCCATCACGTGGCGGTCGTGTACCCCAATGTCTACTACGCGAGGCCCGTAGCCGCGTATTCGAGGCCGTACGGGTACCCGCCGAAGCCGATGCAGACGGGCAACTGGCAGCACGACACCTGGCACCGCCACGGCGTGGGCGAGCGCTACGAAACCCGCCGCGCGAACGCCATGCCGCCCGCCGGATTCCGCGCTTCGACCGACCACCGCGGCTACGAAGGACGCGGGGAGAATCGCGGCGCCCAGCCGCACCAGCAACCGCGCTTCGAATCGCCACGCGCGCAGCCGCGCTCGGAATCCGCGCGTGCCGCCCCGCAGGCAGAGGCACCGCGCGGCCAGGCCCGGGCCCAGATGCCGCAGCAGCAACCACGCGCCGAAGCACCGCATAGCCAGCCACGCGTCGAGGCTCCGCGCGCTCAGCCTCGCATGGAATCGCCGCGCGCCATGCCGCGCATGGAAGCGCAAGGCGGGGAATCCAGAGGTTGGAGCGGTGGCGGCGCCTCGCGCGGCTGGAGCGGCGGCGCGGCCGGGGGCGGTTTCCGCGGCGGCGGCGGTGGCGGCGGCGGCGGCGGTGGCGGCGGCTATGGCGGAGGCCACGGCGGCGGCGGTCGCGGCCGCGGCTAACGCGCGCCCGGACTGCGTCGCGCCGCCGACGCAGACGCGGCGGACCTAGCCGCGCCGCTGCATCAGCTTGTCGAATTCCTCGGCAACGCGGGCGTCGTTGTCGAGCATTTCCTGGGGATCCTTCTCCGCGTAGTGCAGCACGCCCAGGTCGGCGTACGCCTTCTGCACGCGCTCGCTCCACAGGCCGATGTCCTTCACCGTGGGCACGATGCGGCTGAAGAGGCGCTTCTTGAAGCGCGTGTGCCCGTCGGACTGGTCGTGCTGGCGCATCGCCTCCTTCGCGTCCAGGCCGACGCGTTCCCACATTTCCTCGGAGTTCAGCCGGTCGCGCAGGTGATGCGAGCCCTCGATGACGAACTCCTCGCGCTCGCGCCGCTCTGCCTCGGTGAGCTGCGGGTAGTACTCGCGCAGTGCGAGGCGCCCGAAGGCGACGTGGCGCGCTTCGTCCTGCATGACGTAGGCGTTCACCGCCTGGCAGAGCGGGTTCTTCGCGTAATCGCGGATCCTCTGGAAGGCCACGAGCGCGAGCCCCTCGATCAGCACCTGCATGCCGAGATAGGTGAAGTCCCAGCGCTTGTCGGTCAGCGCCTGCTCGAGCAGCACCTTGAGCGGCTTGGAGATCGGATAGGCGAAGCGGAACTTCTCCTTCAGCAGGCGCTGATAGGCCTCCACGTGGCGCGCCTCGTCCATCACCTGCGTGGCGGCGTAGAACTTGGCCTCGATGGTGGGCACGTCCTGCACGATGCGCGCGGCGCAGATCAGCGCGCCCTGCTCGCCGTGCAGGAACTGCGACAGGTTGTGCACCTGCGCGTGGTAGCGCAGGTCCGATCTCTGCCGGTCGGACATTTTGCTCCACAGCGGCGTGCCGTAGAGCGGCAGTACCGTCTCGTCGATTTGCATCGGGTCATCGGGATCGACCTCGATCGACCAGTCGATGCGCTTCTCGGCGTCCCACTGCTGCTGCTTGCCTTTGGAATAGAGGCGCAGCAGGTCTTCGCTCTGCGCGTCGTAGCTCCAGGTAAAAGTCGTCTCGCCCTTGCCATCGAACTTCCATTGCGTTTCATCGACGGGGAGGACGTACTTGAAGATGGCGGCCATGGGTCGGGACTATGCCACCGTTCCGCCGTTCGCGTCGACCATTCGCCAGGCGGCTGCCAGGCGCCGCTCGCGCGCGGAGCCCGCGACACCCAGTAGATCGCGGTCGCGCCTCCAGCGCCGGAAGGGCTCGTCATCACGCTCCGCCCAGAAGCGCTCGGCCTCTTCGATCAGGCCCCGGCCGAAGGCGAGCGCGCCCGCAAGCGCGATGTGCGTGGCCGGGGCGAGCGGGTCGAGGCTGGCGAGCCGCGCCAGCGCCTGCAGCGCCGCGGCCGTACGCTCGATCCAGGCCACCGGCCAGCCGCGCGCGCGCGCTTCGGCAACAAGGTACGCGAGCGTCGCTGCGTGCACATGGATGTCTTCGACCGTCCGGAATGGCTTCACGTAGCGTTCGTAGGCGTCTCCCGCGAGTACCGAGGCGGGTTCCACGCGCACGTTTTCGAGGCGGATGCGCGCATGCGGCACTTCCGGCACGAAGCGGGTCGGCGGCATCGGCAGCACGGATAGCCCCGCCGTGCCCGAGTGCAGCAGGACCGCCTTGAGCGACGGCCGTTCCCCGGGCGAGCCCGACTCGCGCGCGATGACGATGAACTGGCCGCCGTCGGGCCCGAGCGTGGTCCAGCGCTTTTCGCCCTGCACGCGAAAGCCCGCCCCATCCGTGCCGAGCACGGTGCGGATCGCCTTGGGATGATTGCCCTCGGCCTCGGTGACGCACAGTGCGGCGAGCACGTCATCGGGCAAAGACGGCAGCAGCGAACGCAGCGCCGCCTGATAGCCTGCGGCGAACGCCCAGCCGAGGCGGTCCGCGTCGCAACCCGCTGCGATCGCGCGGTCGATCGACGACCGATGCCGCGCCGCGACCGCGAGCCAGCGCGGCCACCACTCGCCGACCGTGCTGCAGGAATGGGTGCGCTGCGACGCCTGCAAAGCCTCTGCGATCGCGTCGGTGCTCATGCGCTCAAAGATTGCATCCGCGCACGCCGGCGTACAGCGCTTGCAGCTTCGCGAGGTCGGCTTCGTAGTCCCCGCTCGGCTCGAAGAGCGGAAACAGTGTCAGCGACTTGCGCCCGTAGTCGAAAGCTGCGGGCAGGATCGGCACCTTCGCGGCGCGCGCGATGTTGTAGAACCCACTGCGCCAGGGCTTGCCGCGCTTGCGCGTGCCCTCCGGCGCGATGCCGAGCAGCACTCTTTCCTCGCGCGCGATCATCTCCGCCGCGTCGCCGACCGCGCCCTGCGGCGTTTCGCGCACCACCGGCGTACCGCCGAGCCAGCGCATGAACCAGCCCAGCGGCGGCTTGAACAGCGTGTGCTTGCCGAGAAAGCACACGCGCAGCCCGAGCGCGAACACCACGAGGATGCCGACGACGAAGTCCCAGTTCGAGGTATGCGGTGCGACGATCGCGATGAGCTTCGCGCGATCGGGGAACTCGCCCGTCACGCGCCAGCCGAAGACGGCGAGCAGCGCGCGCGCGAACGCCCTGGAAAGCGCGTTGCCGCGCCGCGGCATGCTGGGCGGCAGGTCCGGGAACCGGCTCACGGCCGCATTGTAGGTTGGGGTGGCCGCCTGACCGCCCTACTTCTTGAGAGGCTTGAAGCGGATGCGGTGCGGGCGCGCCGCTTCCTCGCCCAGGCGCTTCTTCTTGTCGGCCTCGTACTCCTGGTAATTGCCGTCGAAGAACACCCACTGCGACTCGCCCTCGGCGGCGAGGATGTGCGTGGCGATGCGGTCGAGGAACCAGCGGTCGTGCGAAATCACCAGCACGCTGCCGGCAAACTCCAGCAGCGCCTCCTCGAGCGCGCGCAGCGTCTCGACGTCCAGGTCGTTGGAAGGCTCGTCCAGCAGCAGCACGTTGCCCCCCGACACCAGCATCTTGGCGATGTGCAGCCGCCCGCGCTCGCCGCCCGAGAGCTGCCCGACCAGCTTCTGCTGGTCGGCGCCGCGGAAGTTGAACCGCGCGAGGTACGAGCGCGCGGGCATCTGGAATTTGCCCACCACGATGTTGTCCTGGCCGCCGGAGATGTCCTCGAACACGCTCTTGTCGCTTTGCAGTGCGTCGCGCGACTGGTCCACGTGCGCCAGCTTCACCGTCTTGCCGATCGTGACCTTGCCGGAGTCGGGCTTGTCCTTGCCGGTGATCATGCGGAAGATGGTGGACTTGCCCGCGCCGTTCGGCCCGATGATGCCGACGATCGCGCCCGGCGGCACCTTGAAGGAAAGCTTGTCGACCAGCAGACGGTCGCCATAGCCCTTGGAGACGTCCTTGAACTCGATGACCTCGTTGCCCAGGCGTTCGGCCACCGGGATGAAGATCTCCTGCGTTTCGTTCCGCTGCTGGTGCTCGTACTGCGACAGCTCCTCGAACCTCGCGAGGCGCGCCTTGGACTTCGCCTGCCGGCCCTTGGCGCTTTGCCGCACCCACTCGAGCTCGGCCTTCACGCTCTTGATGCGCGCGGCTTCCTGGCTCGCCTCGGTCTCCAGGCGCTTTTCCTTCTGCTCGAGCCACGAGGAGTAGTTGCCCTCCCAGGGAATGCCGCGCCCGCGGTCCAGCTCCAGGATCCAGCCCGCGGCGTTGTCCAGGAAATACCGATCGTGCGTCACCGCCACCACCGTGCCGGGAAAGCGCTGCAGGAACTGCTCGAGCCACTCCACGCTCTCGGCATCGAGGTGGTTGGTCGGCTCATCGAGCAGCAACAGGTCGGGGTTGGAGAGCAGCAGCCGGCACAGCGCGACGCGCCGCCGCTCGCCGCCCGAGAGCACCTCCACCTTTTGGTCCCATGGCGGCAAGCGCAGGGCGTCGGCCGCGATCTCGAGCTCCTGCCCGCCGCCGCCCGCGTTCACGATCGCCTCCAGCTTCGCCTGCTCGGCGGCGAGCTTGTCGAAATCCGCGTCGGGCTCGGCGTAAGCGGCGTACACCTCGTCCAGGCGCTTCTTCGCCGCAGCGAGCTCGCCCTGGCTTTCCTCGACCGTCTCGCGCACGGTCTTCTTCGGGTCGAGTGCAGGCTCCTGCGGCAGGAAGCCGACCTTGATGTTGGGCATGCGCACCACTTCGCCCTCGTAGTTCTGGTCCTCGCCCGCCATGATGCGCAGCAGGGTGGATTTCCCCGAGCCGTTCAGGCCCAGCACGCCGATCTTGGCGCCGGGAAAGAAATTGAGGGAGATGTTCTTGAGGATCTCGCGCTTCGGGGGCACGACCTTCGCCACCCGGCGCATGGTGTAGACGTACGCGGCCATGCCGCCATGATAGCGGCTGGCGCAGGGACGGCGCTGAAACGGGGCTAGAGCGTGCCTGCCAGCGCGCGCAGCTCGAGTTCCGACTCGACGATCCCGCCCAGCAATTCGATGCGCGCCGTTGCGGCCTCGAGCTGCGTGCGGTGCGCGTCGAGCAGCTCGAACATCGAGCCGCGCCCGAGCCGGTAGGCGCTCTCCGCCATCTCGAGGAAGGCGGCCTGCCGCTCGAACACTTCCCGGTCGAAGCGCGCCAGCGCGTCGCGGCGCAAGCGCAGCGCATCGCGGTGGCGCTGGTGCTCCGCCTGCAGCGACGCGAGGATTCCGCGCTCGCGCTCGCGCGCCGACGCCGCCTCGGACTGCGCCCTGTCCACCTGCGCGCGGCGGGTGTCGAGGATCGGGATTTCGCTCGAGAGCCCCACGAAGTTCGCCGCGCCGAACGGCCCCTGGGTCCAGGTGCGCCCCACCGACAGGCTAGGAACCGGGTAGCGTTCGCGCTGCGCGAGGTCGATGCGCGCTGCCGCTGACGCCGTCTCGTCGTGCGCAAGGCGCGCGGCGGGGCTGCTGTCCGGAAGCCCGGGCGTCGTGCTGCTGTCGAGCGTGCCCTGCAGCGCCTGCAGGGAGCCCTCTGCGCGCGGCTGCCAATCGGCAGGCGCGGCGAGCAACCCGGCGAGCGCCGCGCTCTGATCGCGCAGCTCGGTCTGCGCACGCTGCACGGCCAAGCCGACAAGCGCGAGCTCTGCATCAGCCCGCGCCTTGTCGTAGCGGCTCGCGACGCCGCTCTGCAGCCGGCCCGCGGCCAGCGTGCCGATGCGCTCGACCTCCCGGCGTGCGGCGCTGCGCGCGGCCAGCTGCTCCTGCGCGCCCAGCAGCCGCACGAACGC
>Ga0326726_10006988_pt1 | contig 10125 bp, 5 predicted proteins | sample MHFenrmetagenome_2_FD_207603 | JGI IMG/M metagenome (GOLD analysis project Ga0326726, IMG submission 207603) | Lab enriched peat soil microbial communities from Michigan Hollow, Ithaca, NY, United States - MHF15MN | ecosystem: Environmental > Terrestrial > Soil > Wetlands > Peat | place: USA... | reverse complement strand
GACCGAGCAGGAACTGGCCGAGTATCTCACGCCGTTCGCGCATCGAGTGAAGGGCGGAATCGTCATGGTCGGCGCGCCGCCTGTCGTGCCGGTGAACTTCAACGAGCGTCCGAAGCGCACGCCCGACGATCAGGTACGCGAGCGATACGCGCCGCAGGATCCGACGCAGCAGGGCCGCGGCGGGCGCGGCGGCGGTCGCGGCGGCCGCGGCGCGCAGACGCCGCCGCCCGAAGGGCATCTTTCGGCGCAGCAGGTCAATCAGCGAGTGACGCAGTTCCTGCGCGACAACCCGCCGGTGTTGCGCCTCACGCCACAGGGTGGCGGCCGCATTCCCGGCGTCATCGTCGCGCAGAACGGCGCCGGGCAGATCTACGACGACACGACGCCGCAGCCGCCGGCGGTCATTCTTCGGAACGACGACTACGGTCGCATCTTCCGTATCATCGCCGACGGCACGCCGGTGACGGTCGAGTTCAACGTGTCGAACCAGTATTTCCCGCAGGGCAAGACGTCGTATGTCACCGTTGGCGAAATCCCGGGCACGGACAAGGCCGACGAGGTCGTGATGATGGGCGGCCACCTCGACTCGTGGACGAGCGCGACCGGCGCGACGGACAACGCGATCGGCTGCGCGATCATGATGGAGGCGGCGCGCATCCTCGAAGCGGCCGGCGCGAAGCCACGCCGCACGATCCGCGTCGCGCTCTGGAGCGGCGAAGAGGAGGGCTTGCTCGGCTCATTCGCATATGTGAAAGATCATTTTGGAAGCGCCGAATCGCCGGGGAAGGATTTCGGCAAGGTCGACGCGTACTGGAACATCGACGACGGCACGGGCCGCGTGCGCGGCGCGTCGATCTTCGGTCCGCCGCAGGCCGCGGCGATCCTCGCGCAGTATCTCAAGCCGTTCGAGGACTGGGGCGTCTACGGTGCGCTGCCGTCCACCGCGCGCGTCGAGGGCGGCAGCGACAATGGCGCGTTCGCGGTCGCGGGCCTTCCGGGAATCGGCACGCAGCAGGACCCGATCGAGTACAACAGCACGACCTGGCACACGAATCTCGACACCTACGAGCGCATCGTGCCGGAGGACGTGATGCACAACGCCGTGCTCACCGCGTCGGTGATGTGGGGCATCGCCAACCGCGACGAGATGCTGCCGCGATTCGCGCCGGGCGAGATGCCGGCCGTGCCCACGGGACGTGGAGGCGGGCGGGGGGCGGGGACGAGTGGACCCATCGCGTTGCCGCACGTCTATGCGCTTGGGAAAGGCAAGCCGCTCACCGTGCGCGCGCCCGGCCTCCTGGAAGTCGGAGGCCGGGGTGGGGCGAACGCGCCGGCATTGACCGCCGCGATCGTCACGAAGCCCGCGCACGGCAAGCTCTCGACGAATGCGGACGGCAGCTTCACCTACACGCCGAGTGCCTCGTTCGCCGGAACGGACTCATTCACGTACACGGTTGCGGACGGCAGTGCAACGAGCGCGCCCGCAACCGTGACGTTCGTCGTCAAATAGAAGCGCCATCCCGCGAAGCCTCAGCTCGCGCAGTACGCGATCGCCTCAATTGCGAACTGCCCTGCATTTATCTCATAATTGTAGACGTAGATGAGCCAGCCGTTCTTGGAATCGTCGGCCGATGTCGAGATCCACGGCGGCGAGGCCCCGGCGGAGAAGTGGGTGAAGATGTGGCCACCGCCGACGAGCGTGGTGCCGACGGGGCAGGTCGCCGTTGAAGTACCACTATGGTTTGCATTGGGAATTTCGAGTTCGGGGCCAACAACCTTGGTGATCTTGGTGAAGCCCACTTGGTCGACGGGCTTTCCGTTTGCGGACGGCCCTGACGAGGCTGACACGGCACTCGCGGGAGCCGCCGACCTGTTCGAAGTTCGTGGAGACGTCGGGGACGAGGATTGGTCGTCGGAGCAAGCGGCGACGACTATGGCGGCGCCGAGGGCGAGCAGGGTGGTGGTACGCATCAGTCCTCCCTTGAGGGCATTTGAGTTCGGACGTTTGGTCCGGCGCGCCGAGCGACGCGCAAGCGACACGGTACGCCGCGCGATGCCGCACAAATCACGAAACGCTCACCGCGCGTAACTCCTTGCCGACCAGCGCCCTACACGTCGAACCGATGGAGGCGGTCGCCGTCACCTGCAAGGCTGGGTCGCGATAGGTGATGTCGGAGTGATCGCCGGGCGGCCTATCGCTCCGCCGCGGCCCCCGCGCGCACCGGCAGCCGGGTGTCTGCCAATCGCTTGGCGACCTCTGCGAACGAGCGCGTCGGTCCCCGCCATTCGAGCACCGCAACATTTTCGAACAGCGGAGCATCGGTGCGCAGGGTCGCGAGCGTCTTGAACAGGAGCGCCAGCTCGCGCTTTTCGCCGGCGAGCACATCGGTGGGAAAGTCCTCGAGCGCGCCGTGGCGGTTGATCAATCGCGCCGCCGTCACCGCGCCAATCCCTGGTAACCCCGGATAGCCGTCCGCACTGTCGCCGACGAGCGCGAGATAGTCCGGGATCAACCGCGGCTCGACGCCGAACTTTTCGCGCACTCCCGCCTCGTCGCGAATCTTTTGCGACTTCCGGTCGACTTGCACGACCCGGCTGCCGCGCACGCACTGCGCGAGATCCTTGTCCGGCGTCCAGATCGACACTTTCTCGACGGTCGAGTCCTGCGCGGCGATGTGCGCCGCTGACGCGAGGGCGTCGTCGGCCTCGAGCTCGACCATCGGCCACGTCACGACACCCATCGCCTCGAGGGCGTCCTCCAGCGGGCGAAACTGAGCCCAGAGCGCGCGGTCGATCCCCGCACCCGTCTTGTACCCCGGCCAGAGATCGTTGCGAAACGACTCGATCACGCGATCCGTCGCGACGCCGACGTGTGTCGCGCCCCCCTCGATCATCTGCAGCACGGTGTTCAACACGCCGACCGCCGCGCCGTACTTGGGATCTTTCCCTTCCGCGAATCTCCGCAACCCGTAAAAGTGGCGGAACAGCTCGTACGTGCCGTCGATGAGATGGACGATCATCGGGAGTGGGATCGAGTTTCGGCGATGCGCCGCCGTTCGGCAAAAGATGATACGAGTTGATCGCTGTGTGTATCGAACCGAGGCCACCGACCGCGAGGTTCGTCCTCGTTAGGGCCGCAGGACGATGCTAACACGCTGTGCTACAGGCGTTTGGTGTTCGACGGGGCGGCCGCTTGCCAACGTCGGGTACGGATGCCAGAGTTGGCGTCGAAGGCCGCCGTTCTTCCGCCGGTCCCCGTTCTCAATCCCGCCTCGTGTCGCTCCGCAGCAAGCTGCTCGGTCTGTTCGCCGTGCTGGCCGTTCTGCCGCTGATCGGACTGGGAATCTTCGACTACGTCCGATCTCTCTCCGCCGTGCGCCGGATGATCGCCGATCAGACGTCGGTCATTGCGGAGCGCACGGCGAATCAACTCGGCGCCCGGTTTCAGATCATCTCGGGCGATCTGCAACTGCTCGCCGACAACGACGAGACCCATCGTCTCTTCGAGGTGCTCGGGCGACGGGATTCCCTCGCCGTCACGGCAGCGCGAGTCGGGGCGAGCACATACCTGGAGACCGCGTGGCGCGTCATCGGCACCGACTACGCCTGGATCGCACTACAGGATACCGCGGGCAAGGAGATCCTCCGAGCCGGCCCCCGGGATGCCGGATCTCAGTTCGCGGGTGTCGCGGGTCCGTTGCAACTCGTTCGGATCCCCGTGCGAATCGATCAGCGAGCGCCAGTGGCGGGCTGGGTTGTCGCCGCGGTTCGCGCCGACGCGCTGATTCCGCGCGCCGTCCTCGAAACGCGATTCGGACGAGGTGGATACACGCTCATCGCCAACGCCGGCGATCGCGTGCTCTTCGATCCGCTCGCGAAGATACCGCGCGGCGCCGCGGCTCTTGCCATCGCCAGCGGATACAATGCGGGTTCCTCGGCCCAGCCCCGCGTCGTGGAGTTCTCCGAGGGCGACACGACGCGAGTGGCGTCCATCGCGCGAGTCGCCGGCGCGCCACTCACGGTGATCTCTGCCGGCGCCGTCGAGGAGTTCAGCCGCTCGTTCGTCGTCGTCCGCATCGCCAACCTCGCCTTTGCGCTGCTGTTCGCGGCGATCCTCTCGGTAGTATTCGTGGTTCTGACGCGGCGCGCGACGCGCCCCCTGGAGACGCTGACCGCAGCGACGGGCGAAATCGGGCGCGGCAATTTTGCGCCGCGTCTACCGGCCGCAGGCGACGACGAAGTCGGGCGCCTTTCCGCCGCGTTCGCAGCCATGTCCGGGCGCATCGACGGCATGATCGCGGAGGTCGAATCCAGCCGGCAAATGGCCGCGGTCGGATCGTTCGCGCGCCAGATCGCACACGAAATCCGGAATCCGCTTACGTCGATCAAGCTGAACCTGCAGAGCCTCGAGCGCGACGTGGTCGCGGGCATCGTCGCGCCGGACAGCCAACGAACTGTCCAGATCTGCGTGGAGGAGATCAACCGGCTCGATCGCGTGGTTCGGGGCGTCTTGCAGCTTGGCCAGACCGCCAATCGAAAGCGGACGCCCGTGACGATCGAAGCGCTGGTGTCGCGGACGCTCGACGTAGTGCGGCCGCAGCTGGAGCAACAAGGTGTCGTGATCGAAGCGGAGAACTGCCGCGAAGATCTGGCGGTCACCGCCGACGGCGAGCAGCTCACCGGGATGTTTCTCAACCTGTTCGTTAACGCGGCCGAAGCGATGCTCGACGGCGGCCGCCTCACCGTCACCATCGAGCGCGGGCGCGCGGTCAACGGCGACAACGTCGCGCGCGTGACGGTCGCGGACACCGGGCCGGGCATCGCGACGGCGGATCGCGACCGCATCTTCGAACCGTTCTATACGACGAAGCGCCTCGGCTCCGGGCTCGGCTTGGCCGTCGCGGCGCGCGGCGCCGAGCAGCATCGCGGACGATTGCTGCTGGCCGAGCCGATCGATCACCGACCGGGTGCAACGTTCGTCGTCGAACTGCCGCTCGCGGCGGTCGGCGCATGAACGCAAAGCGCGTGTTGGTCGTCGACGATGATCCGGCGATTCGCGAAACGTTCGAGCGCAACCTGAGCCGATGGGGCTACGCCGTCTCGAGCGCGGCGTCGGCGGAATCCGCGCTCGCGTCGCTGCAACAGATCGATCCCGCGGTCGTGATCACCGACGTCCGCATGGCGGGAATGAGCGGGCTCGATTTGCTCCAATTGCTGCGGGAGCGCTTGCCGGAGGTCGACGTCGTCGTGATCACGGCGTTCGAGGACATGCGAACCGCCGTTTCGGCGATGAAGGCCGGGGCTCATGAATACCTCGTCAAGCCCCTCGATCTCGACCACGTCGAGCTGGTGCTGCAACGCTGCTTCGCCAACCGCGCACTGCGTCGGCGCGCGCGTCAGCTCGCTATCGAAGCCGGCGATTCGCACGGGCTGGAGTCGGTTGCGGGCCGCGACCCGCGCATGATCGAGATCTACAAGTGCGTTGGGCAGCTGGCTCGAACGAAAACCCCTGTACTCATTCGCGGCGAGACGGGAACCGGCAAGGAGTTGATCGCGCGAGCCATTCACTTCAACTCGGCCCACGCCGACCAGCCGTTCGTGGCGGTGAACTGCGCGGCGATCCCGGAGCCGCTCCTCGAATCGGAACTGTTCGGCCATCGCAAGGGCGCGTTCACCGGGGCGATCGCCGACCGTCGCGGGCGATTCGCGATCGCGAGCCAGGGTACGATCTTCCTCGACGAGATCGGTGACACGAGCGGGGCGTTTCAGGCGAAGCTGCTGCGCGTTCTTCAGGATCGCGAATTCACGCCGGTCGGTGCGGAGGGGGTCGAGCGTACGGATGCGCGCGTGATCGCCGCGACCCATCGCGACCTGGAAACGCTCACGCGCAGCGGCGGATTCCGCGAGGATCTGTATTTCCGCCTGCGCGTCGTGGAGATCACCGTGCCGCCGCTCCGCGACCGCCCCGGCGACATTCCGATTCTCGCTCGGCACTTCGTTCGACGGATCTCGCGCATGCTGGGATGCCCGGAGCCGGCGCTGACGGCAGGGGCCGTCGGGGCGCTGATCACGCACTTGTGGCCGGGAAACGTGCGTGAACTCGAGAATGCGATCTTGCGCGCCGTCGTGCTGGCGCGGAGCGGTGTCGTCGACGCGGTCGATCTGATGCTCGATCGACCCGTCGGAAACGCGCCGCAGAAGGACGCCCCGGTGGACGACTCGCTCGCGGCGCACGAGCGACGGCACGTCGCGCAGGTGCTGGCGAAGACGGGCGGCAACAAGAGAAAAGCGGCGCGGCTCCTTCGCGTCTCCAGGGCGCGGCTCGATCGGCTGATCCAGCGACATAAGCTGGAGGACACCGGCCTCGGACCGAGTCCGGAGCGACGGCGGAATGGGCACGATTCGAGTCCCGGAGGCGGCGGCGCGTCTACGCACGAAAACGCCTAAGCCGTTGTGTGTGATAGGCCTGACGTGGGAAGCGCAGCGCGGCACTGCGGATGCCATGAGGACGCGCGTTCACGGATCGCCGTCCCACGAGTGCCACGCTCACCGGAGCGCACGACCATGGTCATTCATCGAGTGTTGATTGCGTCTGCCATCGCTACGCTGTGTCTCGTCGACGCGGCGGCCGCGCAAGGACGGCGAAACTTCCCGCCCGCCAAGTACACGAAGGTCATCGAACTAGACTCCGGCACAGCGGACGCGCCGTCGCTGTCCCCGAATGGCCGTTGGATCGTGTATTCCGGCGGACCCGAGAACTCGCGAACCAGAAACCTCTGGATCGTGACCGCGAACGGCGGGACACCGAAGCAACTTACGCGCGGCGATTACGTCGACGACATCCCGGTCTGGTTCCCGAGCGGCGATCGCGTCGTCTTCACGTCGACGCGCGTCGACCACGCGCTGATGACCCTAGGCGTGAATCCCGGCACCGGTGAGGTGACGGAAGTTCCGCGTCGGCTCACACTGGACGGCGTCGGCGATCACTACGCCGTGTCGCCGGACGGACACTGGGTGGTCTACGGTGAACGAACGCGCACTGGACCAGGGGCACTCAAGATCATTCCCGCCGCGGGCGGGAATGCGAGAATCCTCGATTCTCTTTCGGGAAGAGACGGCGTGAACCCAAGAGACGGCTTCCTGAGCATGGCGTTCACCAAGGACGGACGGTTCGTCGAATACATCCATGCCGACAGCGGCCTGCGCGAGGAAGTGCGTCGCGTGCCAACAACGGGCGGACCTCCGGAAACAGTCTTCCACGGAAAACCCGGAGTCCTCATGCGCTACGCCAACGGCGTCGTCGCCGATGTCACGCCGCGGAACGATACCGTGTGGCTCCAGAGCCTGCGCGGAGACACCATCGGCATGTTCGCGCTCGCGAACATCTTCAAGAGAGCGCCTGTTCGCACGATTCGGTTCACGTCGAGCCCGACAACGATGTTGGCGGCGTCGGTCCAGGGTTCCGTCGACGTGCACGTTCTGCCGATCGACGGCGGGGTGCCTCGCGTTATCCGCGCAGGCCGCGACGATTACACCGGCGGGTTTCTCAACGACGGAAGCGTAGCTGTGACTAACGCGACCGGTGGCCGTTTCGGCGTCGACGTCATGTCGGCGCGCGGCGGCATGGTTCGGCACGTGGCTCTGCCGGATTCGGAACAAGCTCTGCTGATGACCACGGACGGTCGCCTCGTGTACTGGCGGAAGGAGCGAGTGCGCGGCGTCTTCGAAACGGCCAGTGGAGTGAGCCGCGTGATTTCGCGCAACGCGGCCGGCGGCGGGTCGGGCTCAGGTGTCGACTACCGCGCGCTCCTGTCGTCGCACGATGAATACCCGTTTGTCGAACGCGTGGGGCCGGAGGCCCTGCGGATCGTCGCGTGGTCGCCGGATCGCCACGACCTTCGGACGATTCGCGAGGTCGCCAGCCGCGGTCTCGATTTCGCGCTTCACGGCAATCTCGTCGCGTACAACCTGATGAGCGGGGATTCCGTGGGTGTATTCGTGGCATCCGGCGCAGGGCAGCCGCATCGCATCGCAGTGATGCGCGGCGGCCACGGCGACGGCATCGCCCTATCCGACGACGGGCGGCACCTCGCGTTCGCCGCGCAGGTCATCCGCGATCGGGATACATCCCATGTGATCGGATTCGCCGATCTCAACCCCGACGGCGCGCCAACGGGGCAGCCGCGGTTCGTTCCCGTGGGCAACGTGACGGGCCTGACCTGGCTCCCCAACAACCGCGAAATCCTCTACGAGAGCATCAACAAAGCGGATCCGATTACGACGCTAGTTCGCCTCGCGGATGAAGAAGGCGCCATGCCGCGCGTGATCTCGCAACAGGAGCACATCCCGTTCTACGACTTCGTGCTCTCGCCCGACGGGCGTACCGTTTCCTATCCCGCGCAGCCGCCGGCGCGGAAGGCGATCTGGCGGATCGACCTGCCCGGACTGGACGCAAGGGTCCGCCCCTGACCTCAGCCCGGCAACTTCATCAGGTGCAACGTCACCAGCAGTGGAATGATCACCGCCACGAGCGCTTCGCCCGCGATCAACCCTGATGCAATGGGAATCGAATAGCGCTCGTGGCTGTCGGGCTTCACGAGCTTCCAGATCCGATCCGCGACTGCGCCCACGAAGATCATCGTCACCGCGCTGAACGGAATCAGCATCGCGATGCCCATCCCAGTCGGCGACGGCAAGAATCGATGCCATTCCTTCCGTAGCTCGAGGACGGTGAGCACGGTGCCGACGAGCACGCCCGCGCCGAACGATTCCTTCATCCACGCCAGGCGCAGCGCAGCGGCGGGCGTCAACGAAGCCGCCGAGAAATCCTGCGTGACGATCTTGGCGAAGCCGACCCACCGCTGCGACGTCGGACTCAGGAGCTGCGCATGCTCGCCGATGATCCCGTACGTGTCGCGTAGCAACGGATACATGAACGCCAACGCTATCGCGCCGAACGGCACAGCGAGCAACTGCATGTAGGTCAGGATGCGCGGCGTCGAGTTGATCATCTGACCCGCGCGGAAGTCCTGCATCAACCCTTCCGACTCGGCCGCCACCGCGCCGGTGATGCCGCTCGACACCATGCTCGCGCGCAGGTCGCCCGGCGCGAGGCCACCGAAGATCGCCTGCACGAGATTCACCATCGTGCTGATCGGCCCCCAGTTCGTCTCGCCGAGCACGCGCAGCGCGACGAGACCAAGCGGCACCGAGAGGGCGATCGCGACGACGGACTGCCACACCGGCGTGCGAAAGAATGCGCTCTGCACGATGATCAGGAAGACCGCAGCGGCCCCCGAGCCGAGCCAAACCCAACGCAGCGGGAGGTCGCCGCTCACTCCTTTCGCCGTGAGTCCCTTGAACGACTTGACCAGCACGCGCCACCGCAAGGCGAGGCCGACGATGCCGCCGGCGATCAGCATCCCCACCGCGAACCACATTACCGTGAGCAGGATGTCGACGCGTTTCGCGTCGGGCGCGATGAGGCCGTGCGACAGGAGCCACGGCGGCGCGAGAATCCAGCCGATCACGCCGCCGATGAACATGCTCGTGCTGATCCTGAGTCCGATGATGATGCCGGACCCGATGTTCAGGAACGAGATGCCGAAGCCGATGCCGACGCGCGCCGAGAACGCGTTGAGCGACACGGGAATCGTGTCGACGATCCACTGGAGCTGCGTCGCGAGGAACGTGAACCCCGAGACGACCAGCGCGCCGACCATCGCGAACGCCGACTTGCGCGCCTGCGGCCCGCGCGAGTCGAGCATGATGAGCGTCTCGCCCGCGGCGACGCCGTCGGGGAAGGGCAGGTTCTCGTCTTCGATGAAGTGCTTGCGCAGCGGAACGGCCATGAACACGCCGAGCAGCCCCGCCGCCGAGAGCCAGATGAACGTCTGCATCCGCGTGAGATGCACGTTGAATCCGCTCGTCGGATCCGCGCTCATGATGTCGAACGCGGCGAGGAGCCAGCAGAGAAACGCGATCTGGCCCGCGGTCGTGCCAGCCGTCTGCACGACGTTGTTCTCCCAGCGGTTGTAGTTGCGCGTGAACAACCCGAGCGCGAGGAAGCCGAAGAACGCCGAGACGACGGAGATGTTCGGCCCGAAGCCGAACTTGAGGACGACG
>Ga0326726_10006987_pt1 | contig 10125 bp, 10 predicted proteins | sample MHFenrmetagenome_2_FD_207603 | JGI IMG/M metagenome (GOLD analysis project Ga0326726, IMG submission 207603) | Lab enriched peat soil microbial communities from Michigan Hollow, Ithaca, NY, United States - MHF15MN | ecosystem: Environmental > Terrestrial > Soil > Wetlands > Peat | place: USA... | reverse complement strand
GTCGCGATCAGGAGGCGCGTCGGCTGCGCGATCCCGGCGGCGTCTCGCGCCCGCACGTGTGCGGCGTCGGCCCCCAGGTCTTCGAGCAGCATGCGCACCGATTCCAACTCGCCGTCGTCGATCACGAGAACGGGTGAGACGGAGCTCATGCTTCGCACCCGGAGCGCATCCAGTCTCGATCGGGAGCGCGAGAGAGGCGCTTGAGGCATGCGCGGCGGTCCTTCGCACGAGCGTCGTTCGTGTACCTTCGTGCCGAGGTCGTCGCGCCATGCGGATCGCAGACATCGCGACTCGGTCGCCCGCGCCGGCTCCGACGGGTGCGGGCGAGCGAGGGCCGTCCCGAGCGAGCCCCGCAAGCGGCGCAGCCGCGCGCAGCGAGGCGGAGCCGAGCGAAGTACACTGACCCGATGAGTGGGACGGTGCGCATCGAGAAGGACGGGTCGATCGGCTGGATCGTCTTCGACCACCCCGAGCGTCGCAATGCGGTGTCGGCCGACATGTGGCGACAGATTCCGGGCGCGGTCGAGGCGTTCGCGAAGGACGAGGACGTGCGCGTCGTCGTGCTGCGCGGCGCAGGCGAGGCGGCGTTCGTGTCGGGCGCGGACATCTCGGAGTTCGAGGAGCGGCGCAAGGGCGGCGGAGGCGGCGCGCAGTACGACCGCGACTCCGGGCTCGCGTTCCGCGCGCTCACCGGTCTCGACAAGCCGCTGGTCGCGATGATCCACGGCTTCTGCGTCGGCGGCGGCGTGGCGCTCGCACTGACTGCGGACCTGCGCTTCGCGTCGGACGACGCGCGCTTCGCGATTCCCGCCGCGCGCCTCGGTCTTGGCTACTCGGCGGCGCTGCTCGAGCCGCTGCTCACCTTGGTCGGCCACGCGAAGGGACTCGAGATCCTGTACACCGCTCGGCGCTACCGCGCCGACGAGGCGCTCGCGATGGGGCTCGTGAACGCGATCGCGCCCAAGGACGCGCTCGAGGCACTGGTGCGCGAGACGGTCGACCGCATCGCCGCCAACGCGCCGCTCACCTTGCGCGGCGTGAAGGTCGCCGCGCGCGAGCTCGCCAAGGACCCGGCGAGGCGCGACTCGGCGCGCGTCGAGGCCGCCGTCGCCGCCTGCTACGACAGCGAGGACTACAAGGAAGGCGTGCGCGCGTTCCTCGAGAAGAGAAAGCCCGCGTTCAAAGGGCGCTGACGGAGCCCGGCTCCGGTCGAGTCACTCCCGGGAGCTCCTCGGGGATGTGGTCCGCGATCCGCGCGAGGCTCTTGTTGCGCGACAGTAGATCGACAACGACCGGCGCGGGTCGCGTCCAGATCCAGGGATAGACCCACTCGCCGCGCGCCGGATCAGCGTGAACCGCGAGGCGAGGCGGATCGATCGAGAACCGCGCGTCGAGGCCCGGCTTGTTGCCGCGCGCGTCGAGCTGGATCCAGCGCTCGCGACTCGCGAGATACACGCCGTTGAAGCCGTACAGGATCCTCTCGCTCGCGTCCGCAGCGCGGCGCACGACCTGGTAGCAGAAGCCGGCCGGGATCCCGAGCGAGCGGAGCAGGGCCGCGAGCAAGTGACTCTTCGAGAAGCCGATGCCGGTGCGCGCCGCCAGCACCTCGCTCGCGCGACACGGAAGTGCGTCGAGCCCGGCGTCGGCGGTGTGCACGATCTCGTCGCGCACGAACTCGTAGCAGGCGCGCGCCTTCGTCTCGTCGCTGCGCTCTGCGCCGGCGCTCGCCAGCGCTCGCGCACGCTCGACGATCGCCGGCGTCTGCCAGTCGATGACGATCGTGTCCTCGACGTAGCCGTTCCAGCTCGCGGACTCGGGTCGCATCCCGAGTCAGTCTACCGGGACGACCGTGACCTCGGTGCGCACGGAGTTCGCGATGAAGCAGGCGTGGTGCGCGGACTCGTGCAGCTTCGCGATCTCGTCCGGCGTCGGCCGCCGCTCGCCGGAGAAGACGATCCGCGGGCGGAGCTCGCAGCGAGTCACTGCGAGCTTCCCGTCCTCGTTCTTCTCCATGTGCCCGACCGCGTCGTCCTCGTACGAGTCGACGGCGAACCGCTTGCGCGCGGCGACCGCGAGGAACGTGAGCATGTGGCAGCTCGAGATCGCGGCGACCAGCGCCTCCTCGGGGTTCGGCAGCGCCGCGTCGCCGAGATACTCGGGCGCCGACGACGCGTCGAGCTCGGCGCCGCCGCCGAAGCGCCAGCGGTGCTGGCGCGGGTAGGTCTCATACGTGAACGCTTTGCCGCTCCGGGCCCATTGGATTCGCGCGCGGTGTTCCGACATCGAAGCCAGCGTGACCGAAGACGCGTCTCAGCGCCAGCGGCACGGGCTGCCGCCCCGCGGCTAGTGGGCGGTCTCCGGAATCACGATGTCTCCTGTGCTCGCGTCTTCCATCGACTCGAGCACGCTCGCGTCCTCCCACACCGGGATGGCCGCTTGCTTGTACAGCTCGCGGGTTCGCGGAGTCACTGCGCCCACGCGCACCAGCGCCGGCATCATCAGGTCCTTGAAGCTGTGAATCGATCCGGGCGGCAGCTTCGCGTTGATGCCCGCCGCGCCCGCTTCGATGATGCCCTTGATGAAGTCCTGCGGATCGATGTTGCAGTGCTCGAGCACCTTGAAGAAGCCCGGGTCGCCCTTGCGCTGGCCCTTGCCGTCGACGCCGCCCTGTGAGTCGACCATGCTCTTCACCGCGTCGAACGCGAACTGCGCGACGTCCTCGCGGTCGTCGGGATGCATCGCCGCGATCGTCTCCTTCACGTAGACGTTCCCGAAGGCGACGTGCCGTGACTCGTCCTGCAGCACGTAGTGAGTCAGGTCCTTGAGCAGCGGGCAGGTGGCCTGGCGGCGCATGTTGTGGAAGGCCGCGAGCGCGAGCCCCTCGACCACCATGTTCATGCCGATCAGGATCTTCACGAAGTGATCGCCCTGCAGCGTGAGATCGATGATCTCCTTCAGCCACGGGGAGATCGGGTACACGATCGCCAGCTTGCGCACGTAGCGCTCGTATACTTCGACGTGTCGCGCCTCGTCCATGGTCTGCGTCGCGCCGTAGAGCTTGGCCTCGTAGTCCGGCACCGCGTGAGTCAGCGCCGCCGCAGTCATCAGCGCGCCCTGTTCGCCGTGCAGGAACTGCGACAGCAGCTGCGCGGTCGCGTGCGCCGTGAACATCTCGCGCTGTGACTTGGACATTCGCTGCATGAACGGCATGCGCAGGAACATGAAGCGGTCTTCGCCGACGATCGGCTTCGAGGGATCCACCTCGACCGACCAGTCGAGCTTCTGCTCCGCATCCCACTGGAACTGCTTCGCCTTCGAGTACAGGTTGCGCAGCTTCTCGATGCCGATCTCGTAGTCGAACTGCCAGGCGATCTCCATCGGCGTCTTGTAGGTGTCGAGAACCTGCCAGTCGAGCTGCGGTGCGACGGGTTGCGTGGCCATCAGTGGGAATCCTCCGTGAAGATGTAGCGGCAGATCATGTCCGTGAGTCCCTCGAGCATCCGCTCGGGGGCGGGATCGGTCATGCGGTGCACGAAGACTTCGGTGGCGGCCGCTTCGATCGAGCGGCGCATCAGCACCGAGGCGGCGAGCGGGTCGATCTCGGCGCGAATCACTCCGCGCTGCTGGCCGAGCGCGAGTAGGTCGCGCAGGCGCTCGTCGGCGACCTGGTTGATGCGGTTCAGCCGCTGGCGCGCATCCGAGTCGCGCTCCGCGAGCTCGAGCAGCACGAGATAGAACCCGCCTTCGCGACAGAGTCTCTCGTAGCTCTGCCGCAAGTCGTCCGCGAACGCGGTGCGCGCGTCGTCGGCGAGAAACCGCTCGGCGTTGTGGTGCGAGCGCCGCTGCGCGAGCTCGCGGTCGCCCCAGTCGTCGATCAGCGCCAGCAACAGCGCGCGCTTGTCGGGGAAGTGGTGATACAGCGTTCCGACGCCGATGCCCGCGCGCTCTGCGACGTCGGCCATGCCGCTGGCCTCGTAGCCGCGCCGCGCGAAGAGTGACTCGGCTGCGAGCAGCACGCGCCGACGGGTCGCGACGCCGCGCGCTTGGGATCGCGTGCGTTCGAGCCGGACCACGGAGCCGCGGGGAGCACGGGCCATCAGACGTGCAGGCTACTCGGGCCGAAAACCGAATGCAAGTTCGAAATATGCAGAAAATCTATTGCAGTATCAGCATCTTAGAAGACCGCAGGAAATCGGGGCTCGCCGCGCCGCGCATCAGCCGAGCAGCGCTCGCGCTCGCTCGAGCAGCGGCACGATCGAGCGGCCAGTCACTTCCCACAGCGGGTCGTGGCGCTTGCCGCGCCGGTGCAGGCCGAGGTTCAGTCCGGTGATGATCGCGAACTTGTAGGCCGCGAGGGCGCGGAACCAGGCGACGTCGGCGAGTGACTCGCCCCAGGCGCGCTGGTACATCGCGATCAGCTCGTCGGCCGGCAGCAACATGGGAGTCACTTCGCCGCCGGTCGCCCAGGCCGCCGGATCGCTGAAGGTCGCGACCCAGCCCACGTCGTTCAGGGTCGCGCCGATGCCGCACAGCTCCCAGTCGATCACCGCGAGCAGCCGACCTTCCTTGGACCAGAAAGTGTTCCGCCAGTTGTAGTCGCCGTGAAACAGGCCGATCGTCGCGCCGCGCGGAACCTTCGCGAGCAGCTTGGCGCGCACGTCCGGCACGAGCCGCATCGACTCGGGCTCCGCCGCGCGCTCGACGAAGCGGTCCCAGCGAGTCACGTCCTCCTCGAACGGCATCGGCGCGCCCAGGTAACTGAGCTTGGCGCGCCAGTCGACGCGGTGGATCTCGGCGAGAGCGGTCATCGCCTCGGCCGCCATCGCGCGCTTCTTCTCGAGAGAGAACGGCTCGGCCCAGCCACCCGGGCCGAGCATGAGCACGTCGCCCTCGAGCCGCGGCACGACGAAGTACGGCCGCCCGAAGAACTCGAGCTCCTCGCCCGCCCACTTCACCGAGCAGTGCGGCACCGGCCCGCCGTCGAGCGCGCGCAGCGCCGCGACCTGGCGCAGCACGTCGGCGGTTCCCTTCCATTGGACGTTGGGCGGCGGCAGGCGCAGGAACCAGCTCTCGGTCGCGCCGCGCGACCGCACCGAGAAGCCGTAGGAGAAGCCCGCGTGCCCGGGCATCTTGTGCACCGCGAACACCTCGGCGGCCGGGTCCGCGTACTTCGCGCGCGCAAACGGGATCAGTCGCGCTTCGAGCTCGGGGAGCTCCATCGTGCCCTCCGCGCGCACTCTACCGGAGAGAGGCCTTCAGCGGCGACTCACCGGGCCGGACGGCGGGCGCGCGCGGAGCTCGTGCGCGTTCTGCTGGATGCGCGCGAACGCGGCGACGACGTCGTCGACTTCTGCGTCGCCGCCGAGGAAGAGCTCGTGCGGCAGCCAGATGGATTCGTCGAACGCCGCGCGGTGCGCGACCGGGAAGGCGGCGGGGTCGTAGCGAGTCGCGTCGCACGCCGCCGGGTTCGTGAGTGGATCGGGCGCGAAGAGCGGATCCTCGGCGAGCGGCGTGTAGAAACGGCCGGAGCAGGGCACGCCTTCGGCGCGCAGCGCGAGGATCACGTGGTCGCGCGGCACGCCGGCGAACGCGCGCGGGTCGTAGCGCAGCACGAACTGATAGGCGGCGCGCGTAGTGACTCGCGGATCGCGGCGCAGCGGGTGAAGACCTGTGACTCGGGCGATCTCCCGCTCGAAGCGAGTCAGGTTCCGCTCGCGCCGCGCGTTCTGCTCCGGCAGGCGCTCGAGCTGCGCGCGCAGCACCGCGGCCTGCCACTCGGTCATGCGCAAGTTGTGGCCGAGCATCTGCTCGGGGAACCCGTCGGCACCGGGCTCCTTGCGCCCGCAGTTCACGAGGGACGCGAGGCGCGCGGCGTACGTCGGATCGCTCGTCGTCACCGCGCCGCCTTCGCCCGCGGTCAGCAGCTTCGAGCTCTGCATCGAGAACGAGCCGAAGTCACCCAGCGTTCCCGCGCCGCGCTCGCGCCACTTCGCGCCGTGCGCGTGCGCGCAGTCCTCGACCACCAGCAGCGAGCGCCGCGCGGCGATCTCCCCGAGGGCATCCATGTCGGCCAGGGTGCACGCCAGGTGCACCGGCATGAGCGCCGCGGTGCTGGGCGTGAGCGCCGCCTCGACCGCGCGCGGGTCCAAGCAGTAGGTCTCGGGATCGACGTCGACGAGCACCGGCACGCAGCCGGCGGCGACGATCCCGCCCGCCGTACCCACAAATGTGTAGGCCGAGGTGATCACCTCGGAGCCGGGCGGCACGCGCCCGGCCTGCAGCGCAAGCATCAGCGAGAACGTGCCGTTCGCGCACGTGACCGCGTGCGCCGCGCCGGTGAAGCGCCCGAACTCCTCCGCGAACGCCCGCGCCTCGGTGTTCGGGCTCGGGAACCCGCCCCAATTGCCGCTCGCGAGCACGCGTTCGAGCGCCGCGCGCTCGGGCTCGCCGTGCTCCGGCCAGCTCGGCCACGGCCGAGTGCGCAGCTTCCCGCCGCCGTGAATCGCGAGCGACTTCGTCACGGAATCCGCCATCGTCGTACGACTTCGGAATCTCGAGCCGGAGTGTTCAGGGTGCCCTCGCGGCGACCCTGTCGTCACGCCGGCTAGGGTGAGGTGTTCACGCCGCCGCCGAGGCTGAACTTGGTCTTGCCGCCGACGCCCATGGTTCCGCTGAACGTGACGGTGTCGTTCCCGGACCCGCCGACGACCGTGAGGTTCGCGCCGAAGAGTGAGTCCTCGAGCGCGAGCGAGTTGCCTCCCCCGCCGAGCTTGAAGCTCGCGCTCTCGCCGACTTGGAGTGACTGCGCGGTGAGGAAGTCGCCTCCGCCGCCGCCGGCGTAGGCGAGGTTCTCCCCGACGAGCGTGCTCTGGAGCGTGAGGTGGTTCACTCCGGCGCCGAGCGCGAGCTTCAGCGAGGTGGCGATCGACGGCGCTTCGGCGGTGACGACGTCTACGCCACCCCCGCTCTTGATGCTGAGAGACGCGTACGAGCCTCCGCCGATGTCGAGATCGTTCGCGCCGTCCCCGAGACTGACTTGCGCGCTGCCCTCGACCACGCATCTCAACGACGCCGAGTCTGCGGCCCCACCGCTCTTCACGTTCAGCTTTCCCGCGATCAGACTGTCGTCGCAGTCGAAGCCGAGCGTTCCCTGGCCGCTGCTCACGCTCAGGTTGCCGCCGAGCTGAGAGCTCGTCACGAAGATCTGCGCGAGCATCGGGCCGTTCTTCACCGTGATTCCAGCGTCGAGCTCGACGTGATCGAAGATCAGCGAACTCGCCGCGCCGACTGCGACGCTGATTTGTGTCACGCCGCTGAACTCGGCGATCGCGGCGACGCCGTTCACCGTCGTGCCCGGGTTGGGAATGACTCGCACGAGGCCGTTGACTTGCACCGCGTTGGGCTCTTGGCTCGTGAACACCGCGCTCGCATCGAGATGGTCGCCCTTCACCTTCAGGGTGGAGCCGTGCTGCGACACCGCGAGCTCGCCCGCGCGCGCGAGCGCCGCCGCCCCCAGCACGAGTGACACGCTCAGCCCGACGACGCGCGACCAGAACGACATGCGCAACCTCCAAGGATCCCTGCGAGTGATTCGCGGCGGGCGCGCAGTGTCCTCCGAATCGCCGGTCGCGAGCAAGAGGCGACCCGACGGGCGTCACCGTCTGTGCGCAAACGACAGCCCAACCCCCCGCGCCTGCGGGCCCCGAAGGCGCGGGACTTTGAAACGCGGCAATCGGCCCGTCACAATGGGGCCATGACGACGACCTCCACGCCCCCGTCCGAAACCCGACCCCTCGGCCTCGACCCCGATGCGCTGCGCGCCAAGTACCGCGAGGAGCGCGACAAGCGCCTGCGCGCCGACGCCAACGACCAGTACGTCGAGGTGAAGGGCGACTTCGCCCACTACGTCGACGACCCCTACGTCGCGCCCGGCTTCACGCGCGCGCCGCTCTTCGACGAAGTCGAAGTCGTCGTGATCGGCGGCGGCTTCGGCGGCTTGCTCGCGGCCGCGCGCCTGCGCGAGGCGGGCATCGAAGACATCCGCGTGATCGAGAAGGGCGGTGACTTCGGCGGCACGTGGTACTGGAACCGCTACCCGGGCGCGATGTGCGACGTGGAGTCGTACATCTATCTCCCGCTGCTCGAGGAAGTCGGCTACGTGCCGAAGGAGAAGTACACGCGCGCGCCCGAGATACTCGCGCACAGCGCGGCGATCGGCCGCAAGTACGACCTGTACAAAGACGCGCTGTTCCAGACCGAAGTGACCGAGATGCGCTGGGACGAGGCGAGCGCGCGCTGGATCGTGAAGACCAACCGCGGCGACGCGCTGCGCGCCCGCTTCGTCGCCATGTCGAACGGCCCGCTGAATCGCCCGAAGCTGCCCGGCATTCCGGGCATCGAGTCATTCAAGGGTCACTCGTTCCACACCAGCCGCTGGGACTACGCCTACACGGGCGGCGGGCCGGACGGGAGTCTCGACAAGCTCCGCGACAAGCGCGTGGCGATCATCGGCACCGGCGCCACCGCCGTGCAGTGCGTGCCGCACCTCGGCGAGACCGCGAAACACCTGTACGTGTTCCAGCGCACGCCGTCGTCGATCGACGTGCGCGCGAATCGAGACACCGACTCCGGATGGGCGCAGTCACTCCAGCCCGGCTGGCACAAGCACCGCATGGACAACTTCAACATCCTCGTGTCCGGCGGGTTCCAGGAAGAGGACCTGGTGAGCGACGGCTGGACCGACATCATCCGCAAGCTGCTGATCATGGTGCAGCAGGACCAGAGTGGCTCCGCCGGCCAGGACGTGGGCAAGACCATGGAGCTCGCGGACTTCGAGAAGATGAATCAGATCCGCGCGCGCGTGGACGAGATCGTGAAGGACGAGGCCACCGCCGAGTCACTCAAGCCCTGGTACCGCCAGTTCTGCAAGCGGCCGTGCTTCCACGACGAGTATCTCCAGACGTTCAATCGGCCCAATGTGACTCTGGTCGACACCAAGGGGAAGGGCGTCGAGCGCATCACCGAGAGGGGCGTGGTCGCGAACGGCGTCGAGTATCCGGTCGACTGCATCATCTTCGCGACCGGCTTCGAGGTCGGCACGGACTACACGCGGCGCGCGGGCTACGAGATGTACGGCCGCGGCGGCGTGTCACTCAGCGAGAAGTGGGCGGCCGGCCTGCGCACGATGCACGGCATGCACAGCCGTGGCTTCCCCAACTTGTACATCATGGGTCCGCAGCAGAGCGCGTTCACCGTGAACTACCCGCACATGCTCGACGAGCAGGCCCAGCACATCGCCTATCTCGTCCGATACGGACTCGATCACGACGTGCGCACGATGGAGCCGTCAGAGGCGGCGGAGGAGCAGTGGGTGCAGACGATCATCGCGTTCTCGCGCATGGGCCGCGATTTTCTCGAGTCGTGTACGCCGGGCTACTACAACAACGAGGGCAATCTCTCGAACCTCGCCGCGCAGAACAGCTTCTTCGGCGGCGGCTCGATCCTGTTCTTCAACATGCTGAAGGACTGGCGCGACAAAGGTGACTTGAACGGGATGGAGGTCGGCTGATGACGAGTCGGATGAGTCACTGGTGCGGAATGCTCGCCTTGGTCGCGTGGGTTTCGGGCGCGCCGGCCTTCGCGGCGGAGCCCAAGACGAGCGCGCCGGCCGAGCCGGGCGCCGAGCAGCGCGAGAAGATGGCGGCCGTCCATCAGAAGATGGCCGAGTGTCTCCGCTCCGCCCGACCGATGGCCGAGTGCAGATCCGAGATGGCGAACAGCTGCCACGAGATGATGGGCGACAGCGGCTGCCCGATGATGGGATCCGGCGCCGGCGGCATGGGGCCGGGAATGATGGGGCACGGACAGATGGGCGGCGGGATGATGGGCCAGCCGGCACCGGAGGCGCCGAAGAAGAAGTGACTCGAGCGCGGCAGCGGCCGCGTAGTCACTCCTCGTTCTCGCGCCCGCGCACGACGCGCGTGCCGGCTCGTGGCCCCGCGTGCTCGGTGACCACAGTGCACTGGCCTTCGCGACCGTCGCGCTCGAAGTAGATCACCACCCAGTCACCGGTCGTGCCGAGCTGGTGCGCGCGCGCCGTGTTCGAGAACAGCGCCGTGAAGGCCC
>Ga0326726_10006986_pt1 | contig 10126 bp, 7 predicted proteins | sample MHFenrmetagenome_2_FD_207603 | JGI IMG/M metagenome (GOLD analysis project Ga0326726, IMG submission 207603) | Lab enriched peat soil microbial communities from Michigan Hollow, Ithaca, NY, United States - MHF15MN | ecosystem: Environmental > Terrestrial > Soil > Wetlands > Peat | place: USA... | reverse complement strand
GACTGAGAACAAGTTTGCTGGGCATCAGCCCTGAAGGTCGGCGCGGCACCCGTTGCTGAAAGCTGACGGCTGATAGCTGACAGCTGCGACTTGTCGGTGATCTTACCGCGGGGGATCCACCCGTTCCCATCCCGAACACGGAAGTTAAGCCCCGCAGGGCCGATGGTACTGCACGGGAAACTGTGTGGGAGAGTAGGTCGTTGCCGGCATAAATAAAGGCCGATCATGGAAACATGATCGGCCTTTTCCTTTCCGCCCTTAGTTTTTGTGAAACAGAAATCATGGAGCTGAGCGACTGTCCGGTTGCCCGAGTCTTGACCACTGGTTTTCCTGCTAGACTCGTCTTTCATTCTTCGCGATAGCCAGGAGCCACATTCGGATGGCTGACCACTGCACTCCAACGCCCCGCACCCGTGTGGTGCGGGAGCCGCATCGCGGCGCCTATGACCAGGAGACCGCCTATCAGATTCTTGATGAGGGCTTCATTTGCCACGTCGGTTTCATCGCCGACGGCCAGCCGTTTGTGATCCCCACCGGCTACGGCCGCTCGGGCGACCATCTCTACATCCACGGCTCGGCGGCCAGCCGCATGCTGCGCCGTCTGGACCAAGGCGTTGCGGTGTGTGTGACCGTCACCCTGCTCGACGGGCTGGTGCTTGCCCGCTCGGTGTTCAATCACTCCATGAACTATCGTTCGGTGGTGGTGCTGGGTACGGCAACCGCAGTGGAAGATCCGCAGGAGAAACTGCAGGCGCTGCGCGCGCTCTCCGAACACATTCTTCCCGGCCGCTGGGACGACGCCCGCCAGCCCAATGAAAAAGAGCTAAAAGCCACGCTGGTGATGCGCCTGCCGATTGCCGAATTTTCGGCCAAGGTGCGCCAGGGAGCGCCTATTGACGACGAGGAAGACTACGCATTTCCCACTTGGGCAGGCGTGATTCCTCTAGAGATGGCGGTGGGCGCGCCGATTAACGATCCCCGGCTCGACCCCACGAAGGCCGTCCCATCGTATGTACAAAATTACTCGCGAAGAAGATGATGCGTAGCCGCTACGGTATCAGCAGCAGTTTTCCCGTGGTCTTCCGCCCTTCCAGGTCGCGATGGGCTTGCTGCGCCTGGGCAAGCGGATAAACGTGCTCGATGCGAAGCTTGAGCTTGCCGGCAGCGATCATGCCAAACACGGCATCCGATCGCTCGACCAACTCATCGCGGCTGGCAATGTAGTGACCTAGTGACGGACGCGTTAGGAACAGTGAGCCCTTCTGGGTAAGGATGATCGGGTCGAACGGCGGCACCGCCCCGCTCGATCCTCCGTAGAGCACCATCATCCCGCGCGGCCGCAGGAGGTTGAGCCCCTTCGCGAACGTGGTTTTGCCGACAGAGTCGTAAACCACGTCCACGCCCTTGCCGTTGGTGAGGCGTTTGGTTTCGCTTTCAAAATCGGCTTGCGTGTACAGAATGATGTCATCCGCCCCGGCCTCACGGGCCAGTTTGGCCTTGTCCTCGGTGGAAACGGTTCCGATGACGCGCGCGCCGAGACGGTGCGCCATCTGCAACAACAGGAGCCCTACGCCTCCTGCAGCGGCGTGTACCAGCGCGGTGTCGCCCCGCTTCAGGGGGAAAGTGTCGTAGCAGAGGTAGTGAGCCGTCATCCCTTGCAGCATGGTCGCGGCCGCTTCACGATCATTCACACCCTCAGGAATGGGCACCAGTCGGTCGGCGGGCAAAGCGGCGTACTCGGCGTAGCTGCCCATGATCCCGGTCCAAGCCACGCGATCTCCGGGCTGGAGCGACTTCACCTCCCCGCCTACCGCTGACACTACGCCCGCGCCTTCCTGCCCGGCCACGTACGGCAGTGGCACCTGGTAGCGGCCTTCGCGGTAATACACGTCAACGAAGTTCACGCCGGCGGCGGCGATCTTCACTACCGCCTCATTCGCTTTCGGCTGTGGAACCGGCACCTCCGCCAGCTCGAGCGCTTCCGGTCCGCCGACCTGCTTCACTTGGATGGCTTTCATGTTCGGGTTTGATTCGACGCCGTCAGGAAAGGATTCTGGCGGTGAACTTCCCCATGATGCTTATTGCAAGTTCTTGGCCGCGCCCCGTGCATCCGCTTTACGCGCGCGCACTCCATTCAGCCAGTCCCGCAGCTTGGGCCCCCAAATCGTCGAGGTCCGCCCCAGGGCGCCATGGCCGTACTCGGCTTCCTCTTTGATTTCCAGATACGTGGCATTCTTCAGGCGCGCTACAACCTTATCTGCGTGCCCCAGTTCCACGGGAACCATGTTGTCACCGGCCACATTGATCATGAGCACAGGACAGCTTATCTGGTCCAGTTGCGACCAGGCATCGAAGCCGTTGTTCAGTTCCATCATGTAGATAAAGTCGTTGGCATCGGGCCAGTTGAACTGTCCGTGGCCCTCGCGCACCCATCTCTCGGTATCCGACCGAGTGGGCAGTTCCTGCTGATACCAGGCTGGAGTGCGCAGGAACAAGGAATAGGTCAAGTCTGCCAAGCGCGCGCCGTCTGGATTCTTCTCGTAGTTACCCTGCTTCCAGTCCGGATCTGCCTTGATGATCGCCTCGGGCAGAAAGTCAATCACTCCCCGGCGGCCGGCGTTCGGGAAGGGAGAAGAAATCATGGGCACCAGCGCGTCCATGAACCCCGGATATTGCACACCCCACTGCCAGGTCTGGCGGCCGCCCATAGAAGCGCCCAGCACCGCGATCAGATGCTGCACGCCGAGATGGTCAACCAGCAGGCGTTCGGCCTTCACCACATCTTCTAGGTTGTAGTGGGGGAAACCCATGCGCCGCCCGTCACTAGGCCGGGAGGAGTTGCCGGAGCCTATCGTGTCTGGGGCAATGACGTAGTACTGTCCGATGTCCAGGGCACCCTCGGGCCCGAACAAGGGATGCACCTGTGGATTGTTAACCGGCGGGAGCCCCCACTGGATCCCCGAGCCCAGGGTGCCGTGCAACAGCAGCACGGCGTTAGTGACCTCGCCGGCGGCATTGCGCCGGGCCGTTCCCCAGGTCACATAGTGGAGGCGCAGCTCGGGAAGCGTCTCACCACTGTGAAACTGGAAGCTGCGTACGACAAAGTCACCCAGCGTGGCCGACTGGGTGTAGTCACCAGCGGGTGTCTGGGCAAACAGGCAGACAGAAAGCAACGGAAAGAAAACCGCCGCCACCACCGGCCGTATGCGACCTGCCATGGATCCCTCCACGTTCTCGGCGAAGTCTGGATTTTGCGCCGTAAGGGAAAGTCATTGGTGTTTGAGCTCCGCCGTCCAGTTGGTCACCAGGGTGATGGGTGTAGTCACCTGCTGCGGGCTCACGATCAGGACGAAGCGCTGGCCGTCCGCCGTAACGTCGTAAGGGCTGAGAATCCCGATATTCCCCACCGGACTGTTGAAACGAAACAACGGGTGTGCCGCGCCTACCTCGATTCCTCCGGGCTTCAGCGCCATGGGAACGGACACCACAGTGTTTTCTGCGGACCAATAGAATAGTTCTTTGCCGTCGCGCCGCCAGAGGGGTTGGGTTCCGCCTGTGCTGGAGATCTGCCACTTGCCGGCGCCGCCGCCAAACGCTATGACATACACTTCCGGGCGGCCGGATTCGTTCGAAGTATAGGCCACCCAATGACCGTCCGGCGAAAACTTGGCGCTGGTGGAGACAAAAGTGCTCTGCACCAGAAGCACGGGCTTGCGATCTCCCGTGAGAGGCAGCACCCAAGCCTGGCCGGAAGAAATCAGATCGCCGACGCCAAACAGGATGAAATTTCCATCCGGTGACCAGTCAAAGGTCGCCCGATTTTCACCGCTGCCCTCCAGCAGCAATTCTTCCTGACCCATGCCATTGGCGAGCTTACGATAAAAATTGTTCTTTCCACGGACTCCCGTATAGACGATCCACTTTCCGTCGGGCGACCAGACGGGCGAAGAGCTTGCTCCCGGACCAAAGGTGAAGCGAGTATTTACTTGCCGCTTGAGGTCATAGATCCAGAGGTCGCTGTTGGCTTCTCCCGACTCGCTCAGCAAGCGGGTTCCGTCCGGCGACAGGCGGACGGCGAACAGGTTGAGGGTTTTCTCACCCGCCGTGCCTACTTCCTGTCCCGAGCGGTCGTACCACACCGCCTGCCAGGGAGTCACCCCCCCGGAAGCATAGGTCAGAAGCCCGCTGCCGGCTACGTCGAATGCAGCATGCCAGATAGTTCCGTCCACCAGCACGTCTTCCGCCACCCGTTCCGCTTCCCCATGGAGGAGTCCCGTTCCAGGATCAAAGGGTTGCGCCATGAGCGCACTGTCCCGCAGAAACAACAGGCGGCCAGCCGCATACGCCGCGTTGGCCAGGCTTTGTACCAGCAGGCGGTTTTCCTTGCCATCCAAAGACGCGTAGAAAACGCCGGTGTTGGGATCGTGGGCATTGCCATGGCTGACGGCCAGATACAAAAAATGCTTGCCGTCGGGAAGAAAGTATGGCCAACGCTGGCTGTCATAGGTAGAACCGGTCAGCACGGTTACCGGCTTGGGTGTTCCTCCTGCCGCCGGCACCTGCACGAGCGCGCCTTGGAATTGGGGAGCAAAGACAATCGTCCCCTGAGCGTTCCAGGTGCCTCCTCGACCAGCGGGCGCGTCACATACGTCCGAAGGCGTGCCGCCATCCACGGGCACAGTTTTCAGCTTGCCGCCGGCGAAGAAACCGAGCGAGCGGCTATCGGCCGACCAGAAAGGAAAAGTCGCGCCCTCGGTTCCCACCAGCGCCCGGGCATGAAGCGCATTCAATGGTCTGACCCACAAGGTGACTGCCTGTTGGTTTCGGGCCGCTACAAAGGCCAATACCTTCCCGTCGGGCGAAAGTACGACAGGACCGCCAAAGTCCCCCGAAAACACCACCGTTGTGCCTTCTTCCGGTGCAATCAACGACCGGACCACACGTCCGGGTTGGCCAGCTTCCTGAAGATGGATCACCCCCACCACTGCGGCGGTGAGCAGGCCCAGCACGGCCAGGCCCCAGGCAATTCTTTCACGATGCTTGCGCTTGGAAGCCACGGGCGCAGGCACACCGGCTGGCGAACCGCCTTCGGCAATCCAGTTCAGCTCACTCGCCAGGTCGCTCACACTCTGCCAGCGATCCTCCGGATCCTTCGCCAGACACTTCCTGACCACCCGCTCCAGCGCCGGCGGGGCCAGCGGTTGCAGTTGAGTGATGGGCGGAGGATCGGCGGTCAGGATCGCCGCGATCAGGCTCGCGCGGCTCTTGCCGTTGAAAGCCGCTTTCCCGGTCGCCATCTCGTACATCACTTCACCCAGCGCGAAGATGTCCGTGCGTCCGTCGGCTTCCTTGCCTTCCACCTGCTCCGGCGCCATGTACTGGAACGTGCCGACGATGGTGCCTTCGCCTGTGAGCTTTGACTGCGCCAGGGTCATCTCGGTCAAGGCAGCCGCCAGAGGGGCTGGGCCGGATTGCTTGGCCAGACCGAAGTCCATCAGCTTGGCTCCCGACTTGGTCAGCATGATGTTTGCCGGCTTCAGATCGCGGTGAGTGATCCCCAGCTTGTGCGCTTTGGCCAGCGCATCGGCAATCTGCGCCGCACACCGGATGGTCTGTTCCGGCGGAAACGGTCCTTTGAGCAGCCGTTGCTCCAAGGTTTCCCCCTCCATCAGTTCCATGACCAGAAAATCCGTCCCGTCCTGTTGGCCGATGTCGTACAGCGTGCAGATGTGAGGATGAGAAAGTTTGGAAACGGCCTTGGCCTCGCGCTCCAGGCGCTGCCGTAGGGCAGGGTCCGCAGAAAGGTTCGATGGCAGGACTTTTATCGCAACATCCCGCTCCAGGCGGGTGTCGCGCGCGCGATACACCTCGCCCATGCCGCCCGCGCCCAGCGGAGACTGGATCTCGTACGGCCCGAGTTTTGTACCGGCAGCGAGCGTCATTTGGAGTTGATGATCAAGCGTCAGGCATCAGGGCACGAACTTGCGTTAGCAAGCGCGAGGCAGCTTCTCCCGCCTCCAGGGCGCACAGATCTTCGCCGAGAACGAGCAGCGGCATTGTGCAATCCATGCCCGCCAGCCACTCTTTTGCGCACTTGCCGTCCGCGGTCTGCAAGCGCGGCCCCACAATGACCAGCGCTGGTTTCCTGGCGCGCAGCAGTATCCTGGCATCGTAAAGGTTGCGCCCGCTCAGAACCCGGTAGCCCGAGCGGCGCAGCAGCTCCGACAAATAGGCCAGCAAATCTGGAGATTCCTCCACACACAAAACTTCCTTTGCCAACCCCGTGAACTCCGCCTCCCGGCGGGTGCGGCGCTGATAGCAGGCGGTAATCGCCTCCCCTTCGGTTTCGTGGATCTCGAAGATGCGATTCAGATTGGTGATCCGCAGCGTATTCGAAACCTGCTGCGGGACGGCGCACAGCTTGATGTCTCCGCCCGCGGCCCGTGCATTGGCAACCAGACGCACCAGCGTGCCCAATCCGCTGCTGTCCACGAACTCGATTTTGTCGAGCACCAGGACCAGGTCGGGGATCTCGGCAATGCTCTTTTTCAGGTGCGCGTGCAGGGTCTCCACTTCGACGCCGGCCACGATGCGTCCGGCGCACTGCACGACCAGCACATCCCCGACTGCGCGAGTTGAGAAGGCTAGACGCATGATGATCCCAGGGTAAAGCCTCGGGCCGCCATTATAGCTTTGTTGATCCGATAGAGTGCCGCGCGAGCAGCGCAGCCGGCGGCAAACCCTCCCGGATCGTGCCTATACCGCCGCAGTCCGGCCACGGAGCAGCAGGTACACCACCGGACCCACCGCCAGCGCCAGCGGCCCGTACGTCAGCCCGGTGCGGTCGCTGCCCAGCATGGCGACCGCGCTCATTACGATGGGAGCTGCCACGGCATAGATCAGGCCGCGACGCCGCCACGGAATCACGAACGGCCTCTTGAGGTCCGGCTGTTTGCGCCGCAATTGCCAGGCCGCTAGCACGGTCATGACGGTGGTCGCAATACGCAGCCAGCTGTACACGGTAATCAGTTGGGTCAGGCTGCGCATCGCAAGCAGTCCATACACGGTTGCCGAAGTGATGATGGCGATCCAGGGCGTACCGTAGCGTGGGTGTACGCCGGTCAGGGAGCGTGGCAAATAGCCGTCTTCCGCCATGGCGAAAGGCATGCGGGTGGAGGCCAGCACGGTAGCGTTCAGGAGCGAAATGTTGGTGATCATCGCGGCCAGGGTCATCCAGGCGCCCAGCCACGGCCCGCCAATTAGTTGCGCGGCATCGGCGAAGTAGCGGGTGTGCCAATTCTGCCAGTCACCCAGCGCCGCCAGCGACGCGAACGTGGGCAGGAAATATACCGCAATGGACATCGGCACCACGAATGCCAGGGCAAGCGGATAGGTACGCTGCGGGTTCTCGACTTCCTCTGCGACGGTCGAACATTGCTCGTAGCCGGAGTAGAGCCAAAGTCCCAAGGCGAGCCCCACTCCGAAAACATTGAACTTGGGTTGATGCGGGGGAATGAGCGGGAGGAAAGGATTGTGGTGCCATTTGCTAAGGCCAACCACAACCAGCACCAGCACTGGAAGGAGAATGAATAACTCCAGCCCGGTAGCGAACTTCCCCACCGCCTGAATGCCGCGCACGTTGATCCAGGTGATGAGCGCGACAACCAGGAGCGACACCCCATAGTGCTTCCATCCCGTAAGGTCGGGGATATAGAAGCTGAGGTAGTCGGAGAACTGCACCGCATAGGCGGCGCCCAGCAGGAACGACGCGCACCAATTCCACCATCCCGCGAGAAATCCCCAGAAGTCGCCGAAGCCGGCGCGCGCCCAGCGATAGAAACCACCCTCGACCGGCATGGCGCTGGTGAGTTCCGCGGAAACCAGAGAAACCGGCACCGACCAGAAGAACGGAATCACCAGCAGGTAGATCAGGGTCATGCCGGGCCCGGAGGTGGTGACCATGTCCTCGAGGCCGAATGGGCCGCCGGTGCAGTAGGAAAACATGACCCACACGAAGTAGAACAGCCCAGCCTTGCGGAGAGCGGTTTTGGTGGCAGAGCCTTTGGTGGTGGTGGTCACGGGTAGCGGGTTTGGAAGATCAAGCCGCCAGATGTTTCGTCAGTGCCCCTTCAAGTTCGAGCAGTTTGCGTTTGATGTCGAGCCCGCCGCCATAGCCGCAGAGCGTGCCGTCGGAGGCGATCACGCGATGGCAGGGCACTACAATCGCAATCGGGTTCCGATTATTGGCCATGCCCACGGCCCGGAACGCCTGCGGACACCCCATCGCGCGGGCAATGTCGGCGTAAGTGCGCGTCTCGCCGTAGGGGATTTCCAGCAACGCCCGCCAGCATTTCACCTGGAACGGCGTGCCCCGGAGATCAAGCGCAAAACTAAACTCGCGGCGGCGGCCGGCAAAGTATTCCTTCAGTTCCCGGACGTACTGATGGGTAGCCTCTTCCGACTCCTGCCAGGAGATTTTCTTCTTGTCCTTCGGCGGAAAGTGGCCGCGGTCAAATTCCAGCGCGACCAGCCCTTTCGCGGAGACGCCAATGATCAAGGGCCCAGCCATAGAGTTAAGGCGGGAATAAGAGATTGTTTCCATGAGGAGCTCCGGTGAAAAAGAATACCACGCGAGAAGAAGAGCCCTCAGCGGCAAACCGGGCCGTGGAGGAATTACCAGCGCGGGTTTGGGAAAAGGGGCTTGATCGTTTCAGAGCACCTATCGTCGGTCCCAAGAAATTTGTCGTCTTGAGCGGAGCGAAAGACCTGCTGTTTTGCTGACGCCGGCAGAAAGCAGGTCCTTCGCTAGGCTCAGGACGACAAAACCATTTAGAAGAACTTTAGTCCCTGCGGTACCGTGGCCGCACGCTAGCCTCTCCCGGCCGCCGACCTGGCTTCCAGCTTTTCATAAACCTCTTCCGCCCGCTGCAGAGCCTCCTGAACGTGTTCGCAGATATTCTCGGCGCCGACGACCTCCTCGAATTCCGCCTGGTGGATCAGCCTGGAGGGCTGCTCGCGGGCGCCGCACAGGATCAGGGTCCGCTTGGTGGCGTGCAGTTGCTTGGCAACTTCCTCGAGTGCGCATATTCCGGTGGCGTCGATCGCCGTCATATTGCGCAGACGCAGGATTACCACCGGCGGCAATTTGTGGAGATTCTCCGTCACCACGGAAATCTTGTCGGTGGCGCCGAACAGAAACGGCCCGTGGATGCGAAAGATGGTGGCATAGTACGGGATGTCCTTGTCCTGAAGAATGTGTACCCGTCCATCCTCGATGTAGTCATCGGTCACTTGCGAGACCGTCGTGGTGCTGGCGACGCGGCTGATGAAGAGCAGCGCGGCCAGGATCATTCCCGCTTCCACCGCCACCGTCAGGTCAGCGAAAACAGTCAGGGTGAAAGTGACCAGCCAGACGCTGATGTCGGTCTTGGTGAGCTTGAGCAGCTGCGGAATCTCACGCCACTCGCCCATGTTGTAGGCGACAACCATCAGAATGCCCGCCAGCGCCGCCATAGGCACGTAACTCACCAGCGGGGCCGCAAACAGCAGAATGCACAGCAGGGTGAGCGAGTGAATCATGCCGGCCACCGGAGTTTGGGCTCCGGAGCGGATGCTGGTGGCGGTGCGCGCGATGGCCCCAGTCGCCGGTAAGCCGCCGAACATCGGGGAGGCGATGTTGGCTACGCCTTGCCCGATGAGCTCCACGTTGGGGTTGTGCCGGTCGTTGCTCATGCGATCGGAAACCACTGCCGACATCAGCGACTCGATCGCGCCCAGCATGGCCACGGTGAAGGCTGGACCCAGCAGACCGTGAATCAGATCAGTCCGGAACCTGGGAATCTGCAGGTGCGGCAGGCCGCTGGGAATCCCTCCGAAGCGGGTGCCAATGGTCTCTACCGGCAGTTTGAAGAACACAACGGCTGCGGTTCCCAGCACCAGGGCCACAATCGGGCCCGGGATGCGGCTGGAGAGGCTGCGGCAGAACAGCATGATCAGCACCGTGCCCGCGGCGATTGCGGTGCCGGTGTAGGAAAGCGTGTGGAAGTTCGACGCCAGCACCTGCATGCGTTGCCAGAACACGCCCGGAACCTTCTCCAGTTGCAATCCGAAAAAGTCCTTCACTTGC
>Ga0326726_10006985_pt1 | contig 10127 bp, 10 predicted proteins | sample MHFenrmetagenome_2_FD_207603 | JGI IMG/M metagenome (GOLD analysis project Ga0326726, IMG submission 207603) | Lab enriched peat soil microbial communities from Michigan Hollow, Ithaca, NY, United States - MHF15MN | ecosystem: Environmental > Terrestrial > Soil > Wetlands > Peat | place: USA... | reverse complement strand
GAGCTCGCGCCGCGCCTCGGCACCGAGTTCCTGCCCGAGCTCAACGAGGGCGCGCTGTACGTGACGTTCACGCTCCCGGCGCCGATCTCGCTCACCGAGGGTCGCAAGCTGACGCCGAAGATCACGACGCTGATGAAGCAGGATCTCCCGGAGGTCACCGAGCTCCTGTCGCAGCTCGGCCGGCCCGAGGACGGCACCGACCCGACGTTGCCGTCGAACCTCGAGGTGTTCGTCAAGCTGCGGCCGATGAGCCAGTGGCGCTCGAACATCCACACGCTCGACGACATCGTCGAGGTGATGGACAGGAACCTCAAGGCCATCCCCGGGCTCGAGTACAACTTCAGCCAGCCGATCCGCGACAACGTGGCCGAGAACATCAGCGGTCAGTTCGGACAGGTCGCCGTGAAGATCTACGGCGATGACCTCCAGCAGCTACAGAAGCTCGCGGAGGCGATGCAGAACGAGATCGGCAAGGTCGCGGGTGTCGCCGACCTCGGCATCGTGCGCGCATCGGAGCAGCCATCGATCTCGGTGACGCCGAACCGCGACGCGCTGACGCGCTGGGACCTCGACCTCGGCAGCCTCCAGACCTACCTCGAGACCGCGCTGTCGGGTCACGACGCGTCGGATCTGTGGGACGCCGAGAAGCGCTTCGATGTCACCGTGCGCCTGCCGGTCGCCGCGCGCCACTCCGTCGAGGCGATCCGGAATCTGAGGGTGCCGCTCAAGGACGGCGCGATCGTGCCGGTGCGCGCGCTCGCCGAGGTCACGCTCGGCTCGAGCCGCGCCGTGATCACGCGCGAGAACGGCAAGCGCTACGTCGGCATCCGCATGAACGTGCGCAACCGCGACCTCGGGTCGTTCATCGCCGAGGCGCAGCAACGCGTCGGTAACAACGTCAAGCTGCCGGTCGGCTACGACCTGTTGTGGGGCGGCGAGTTCGAGAACCAGGAGCGCGCGATGAAGCGGCTGACGCTCGTCCTGCCGCTGTCGCTCCTGCTCACGTTCCTGCTGCTGTTCTCCGCGTTCGGCACCGTGTGGGACGCGACGATCATCCTCATCAACATGCCGGTCGCGCTACTCGGCGGCTTCCTCGGCCTCTCGATCGCCGGCATGACGCTGTCGGTCTCGGCCGCGGTCGGCTTCATCGCGCTGCTCGGCCAGGCGGTGCTGAACGGCGTGCTCGTGGTGTCGGCGATCCGCGCGCGCATCGACCACGGCCAGGATCTCTGGACCGCGACGATCGACGGCGCGCGCGAACGCTTGCGCGCGATCCTGATGACGGCGCTGCTCGCCTCGCTCGGCCTGTTGCCCGCGGCGCTCTCGCACGCGATCGGCAGCGAGACCCAGCGCCCGATCGCGGTCGTCGTCGTCGGCGGCACGATCTCGTCGGCGCTGCTCACGCTTGTCGTCTTGCCGGTCTGCTACTACTGGGCCGGCCTGTTGCGTCAACGCTTCAAGCGCCGCGGCGACGAGCCCGTGCCGCCCGACGTGCCGCGCGCCGTCGCCGGCTAGTGCCCGGCTAGTGCCCGGCTAGTGAAAGATGACGCCGTTGACGTACGCGACGAGGCCCGCGGTCTCGTTGATGACGCGCTGGCCGATCATCAGCTTGTCGTTCTTGTAGCTCAGCATGTGGACGTTGAGGCCGGACTGCGAGCGCACGCTCGTCGTCTGCTTCATGCTGCGTGCCGACACCCACTTCGGGTCGGCCTTGAACATGTTCGTGTTCCCGGTGGTCGACAGGCCGAGGATGTCGTCGCCGATCAGCGTGCGGGCCGGCTGGCTGACGTGGCACTGCGCGCAGTCGATCGTGTTGGGCGAGTGCACGCCGGGGTTCTCGATGCGCAGCGCGGCGTCGAACGCGGCCTGCTGCTTGGCCTTCGTCGCCTTCTTCGCGTTCGTCACGTTGACGAGGAGCGCGACGTTGTCCGCGAGCGTGGTCTCGGGCGTGAAGCCGCCCGAGATCGGCGCGCCGAAGCCGGCGAAGAAGCTGCCGCTGGTGGCGTGGCTCGGCAGACCCGGAATCTCCATCGGCGTGGCCTTGAGGTTGGCGTCGAGGTCGAAGCCCGAGAAGCCCCACACGGTCTGCAAGTTGGACGACTGGAAGCGCGTGAACCGGATCAGATTCTTCTGGCCGCAGTACTTGAGGATGATCGCCGCGAGGCCCTGACCGAACGCGCCGTCGGCGCCCTGGCTGACGAGCAGCGGGTGCGGCGCGAGCGGGCCCATCGACTTGGTGAGGCCCTGCGCCTTGCGGAGCGCGATGACCTCGCGAATCGCCGCGACGAGGTCGGCATGGTCGAGGCGATAGAACGCGTGGACGGCGCCGTCGATCGCGTTGGCCGTGCCGTTCTTGAGATCGATCGACTGGAAGATGACGCGGATCTGGTTGTCGCACGTGGTCTGCGGCGTGATCGGACCGATCTGCGCGAAGCACGGGTCGAAGCGGATCGCGACGACGCGCAGCTTGCTGTAGACCATCGAGACGTCGGAGCCGATCGCACCGTTGTTCGTGGGATCCGGGAACAACGTCGTGTACGGCTTGGCCGGCAGGAGCGGGCCGCCGATGCCTTTCGACGTCGCGGCGAGGAAGCCATCGAGCTGCGCCTGCGTCTTCGCGAGCGGCACCACGATCGTGAGGTCGTTCATCTGCGCGCCGGTCGCGGCGGTGACACCATCGGCCTTGCCGCCGTCGTCGCTGGCATCGACGCAGTCCAGGTCGTCGGGCTCGCAGACCGCCGGGTCCGTGCAGGCGACGAGATGGAGGGCCGAGGTGGCGAGGAGGCCGAGGACGATCGCTTTCATGCCGCGCGCGGTTTGCACCGGCGATGCCAGCCGGCTCTCCCGTCGCCACCGCGACTTAGGCCTCGCCGGCTACCGGAGTCGCCGGCGCCCGCGCGAGGCCGAACGACGGCTATAGCCAGGTCACCGGGATATATGCCCCGACGACGAGGACGATCATCAGCAGCGCGAACCACGCGACCGGCCCGAACAAGAGGCCGATCAGCGCGTGCATGAGCAGCGCGTAGGCCACCGCGTACGGCCGGGTCCAGCGCAGCGCGAACCACAGCGGCGCGCCGATCTCGAACGCGAGCGTGGTCGCCTGCATGTCGGTGGAAAGAGGCCCGACCTATCGTGAAGTTTGCACGAAGTAGTTGAAGTGACTTGGATCGCGACCTTCGTCCAATCTTCATAATGCCCCAACCCGGGTTGGGGTTACTCAAGGAACATGCCGTACGTCGACAACGCTGCCTCCCCATCCACCGAGTCCGAAGTTCTGGTCCCGCTGGACGAGATCAGGCGCCGTCACGTCACCGCGGTTCTCGAGGCGTGCGGCGGCAACCGCACGAACGCCGCGCGCGTGCTCCACGTCGACCGCAAGACCCTCTACCGCAAGCTCGTGCGGTGGGGACTCGCCAGCAAGTAGTCAGCTCACACCAGCAAGGGCCTTCTTGCGGCCCACGATCAGGTGCCACGCCAGGATCCCGATCACGCCGCAGATGAAGATCCCGATGTAGATCGCGCCGAGCTGCGGGTAGCTCTCGGTCGTGAAGTTCGCGATCTGTTTCTTGCCGAACACCGCGGGTGTGAACGGTTCCAGCTTGATCGGTGCATCGGGATCGAGCGTGTGGCCGTAGATGTAGAGCTTGTAGACGAACCGTCCGAACGAGAACAACCCGATGTAGCCCGCAATGACCGCGAGGTCGACCAGCGCGCGCACGTTGCCGACCGCGGCGCAGCGCAGGGTCAGGATCACGAGCGCGCCGATCGCGAACGGGATCCAGTCGAGGTCGGTGAGCTCGACACGCTCGATCTTGTGCATGCCGATGTAGTGGTTGAGCGTGTTGATCTCCTTGATGTGCTGGCCGTTGTTTCCACCCTCGAGCTTGTGGGCGTAGATGTCCATGTACAGGCCGTTCGGGTACTGCGGCGCCGTCATCGAGATCCGCCACAGCGGCTGCGTGAACGTCAGCGCGAGCGGGATGACCAGGAGCGCGAGCGCGATGCGGGCTCGGCCGAACAGGGGCCGGTCGAGAAACGCGTAGAACTTGGTAAGCCCGGGGTCCATGACAACCTCTCTTGTTAGACACGATCGCTGTGCCGGAACCCGAAGTACGCCGCGGTCCAAGCGCCGAGCCCGACCACCGCGGGCCACGCGACGCCGATCGCGAACAGCGCATCGCTGCCGATCCGGTTCGCGAGATAGAACCCGACCGGACCGAACGTCGACAGCTCCGGCTGGAGATTCGACAGCAGGCCGAGCCGCGCCGACTCGACGGGATTGATCACCGCGAGCGTGAACACCGCGTGCGCGTCGATGTGCCAGCGCAGCATCAGCCCGATCAGCCCGAAGTCGAGCAGCGCCACACCGAGCGCCCACACCACGACGAGGTACGTGATGATCCGTGCCGGATTGCGGACGAACACCGAGATGGCCGAGCCGATGCCCGCGAACGCGAGCAGCAGCGACGACGACACCGCGAGACAGCGCATCACGAAGCTCCACGGGATCGGATCGTCGTGCCACATCCGCCCCCACACCCCGATCCCGATCATCACGACCGCGAGCGGTGCGACCAGCGCGAGGTAGCGTACGCCACACACCGCGGCAAACCACGCGCCCGGCGACAGCGGCTGGCTGAGCATGAGCTCGAGCGTGCCGTCCTCGCGCGCGCGCTGGACCGCCGGAGCGAGCGCGGTCAGCGCGATCAACGGCAGCACGAGCACCAGCGCGTGCGTGAACGACAACAAGACGCGGCTCGTCCCCGTGAACGCGAGCACCGTCGACTCGCGCGCGCCGGCGGTGAGCAACACGCCGGCGAGCACCGCGTAGGTCGCGAGACAGAACCAGATCCATCGCGACCGCACGACCTCGGCGAGATCGAGCCGGGCGGCGGCGCGGAGCTGCGTGGCGATCGTCATCGCGCCGTCCCCTCGCGCGTGGCCACGCGCGTCGCCGCCGCGAGATCGAGCGCGCCCGAGGTCTTGCGATCGACCGCAGCGAGCCCGGAGCCCATCGGCGTCGTCGCCCCGGTCGTGAACGCGACCTCGTCGGCGGTCAGCCACCGGTCGTCGGTCGAGTGATGGAACCACAGCCGGTGGATCGCCACGTCGTGGTGCGTGTCGACGTAACGCAGCGCGCATCCCGGATCGTCGAACGACAGCACCTGGCCGTCCTGGGTGATCAGCTGTGCCGCGTAACGCGGGTCGCCGATCAGCATCTGGCACTGCGCGCACGGCTGGTGGTTCCATTCGATCGGCTGCACCGAATCGGGCACGTGTTGACCGCCGCGCACGACGATCATCACGCCGAGCACGATCGCGAGCAACGCACCCGCGCCGACGAGCTTGCCCCACGGCAATTCACGCGCTCGCATGACCACCTCCCTGAAGCTCGACGAGATCGACATCGCGCACGACGAGGTCGACCAGCTCGCTGCCGAGGGCGTGCAGCGCCTCCGGTACGAGCGCGAGCTTGGTCTCGCGATCGACACTACGACTCCACCAGCCGTCGTTTCCGGCGACGAAGCCGTGCGTGGCCAGCCACGCGGTGTCACCGGTGACCCGGAGCTCGAGCAACGACCCGACGCGCCGCGACAGATAGTCGGCCGCCGGCCCGTCGTGGACCACGCGCCCTTCGTCGAGCGCGACCACGTGATCGACCAGCGGGCGAATCTCGTCGAGCCGGTGCGAGCACAGGATCAACGTCGCGTCGCGGGCAAGCTCGCGCTGGAGCGCGAGGAACCGGCCGCGCGCTTCGGCGTCGAGGCTGGCGGTCGGCTCGTCGAGGATGAGCAGCTCCGGGCGCGACGCGAGCGCGAGCGCGATCAGGAGCTTCTGCTTGGACCCGCCCGACAGCGCCCGAAACGGTCGCTCCGCGATCGCGTCCGTCGACAGATCGAGTCGGTCCGCGACCTCGCGAATCGTCGCCTGAGCGATCCCGCGAAGCTCGGCGATCGCGCGGATCAGATCGCCACAGCTCGCCGCCATCTGCGGTGCGATCTGCGGGACGTACGCCAGGCGCGGCGCCAGCTCCGCGCGCACGATGGGTCGGCCGTCGATCCGGATCTCACCCTCGTGACGCACGACGCCGAGTAGCGCGCGGATCAGCGTGGTCTTGCCCGAGCCATTCGGCCCGATCAGCGCGACCTTCGCGCCGGACGGCAGATCGAGCTCGATCGCGCGCAGGGCCTCGACCTTGCCGAACCGCTTGCTGACACGGGCGAGCTCGATCCTCATGGCGCCACCTCGATCGGGCGCGCGGTCATCCGTGGGGTCGTGTCGGTCAGGATCGCTCTGGGTTGGAAGAGCGGATCGAGGTGGGCCGCGGCGTCGACCAACGCGAGCGCCGGCGTACCGCGGAACAGCGCGAGCCCGGGGTGGCTCGACGTCAGCTCGCCCGACAGCGACCGCGCCTCGTACGGCACGTCGCCGCGTCCATCGCCGTCGAGATCGTAGCCCTCGTAGTCGTCGAAGTAGTTGCCGGTCCAGGTGACGTCGAGAGCATCGCCACCGCCGTCGACCTGGACCTGGGTCTGGTTGTCGGCGAAGTCGTTGTCGCGAACCGCGACGCGATGACCGCTCGCGTGAAACACGATGCCGCGGTCGTCGAGCTCGAGCGTGTTGCCCTCCACGTCCACGCGGTCGCCGAGCTGGAGCGGCGACGCATCGATGTAGAGCCCGGTGGTGTCGTGAAGCAGGCGGTTCCGGCGGACCCGGATGTTGCCGGACTCCTTGAGCCCGATCGCGATCCCGGCCGCGCCACCCGCGCCGGCGATCAGGTTGTCGTGGATGTCGAGGCCGCGGCTGTACATCACGAAGATGCCGACCGTGCCGTCGAGCAGCCGGTTGTGGCCGACGTCGTTGTCGTGGCTGTACATGAAGTGGAGCCCGTAGCGACCACGGCGGACCTCGTTGCCGACGATCCGGTTGCCGCGCGAGTACCAGACCACGAGGTCTCGCCCGTCTTCGACGACGTTGGCCTCGACGACCGAGCCCGTGGTCTCCCACAGCCGGATCGTGTCGCCGCGCAGGCCGACCGCGGGGTCGCGCCCACCGTGCACCCGGTTGCCGACGATCTGGACGTGCACGCCGTTGTCGACCAGGATCCCGAACATCGCCTCGATCACGGTCACGCCCTCGACCCGGATGTCGCGGCCGGTGACGCGCACGGCCGCATCGGTCTGATCGAACCGCCCGCCGCTGCCGTCGATCGTGAGCCCGAGCAGCACGCCGCCGCTGCCGGTGATCGCGATCGTCGAGCCCGGCCGCCTCGCGCGCACGATCGCGTCGGGAGGCCCCCACACCGTCACCCCGCGCCCGATCACGAGCGGACCGGCATAGCTGCCGGCCTGCAAGCAGATCGCGGCGACGCCCGGATCGTCGATCATCGCTTGCAACGGCTCCGTCGGGCCGACGTCTCGACACCCGGCAGGTCGCGCCGGCCTCGCGGGCGAGAGCCCCGCGTCGGCACGGACCCGCGGCTCGCGACACGCTGCCGTGGCAGCGAGCACGAGCAAGGGTGCGAGGACGCCGGTCATGGCTCAGCTCTTGGGTTCGACGAGGAAGTAGCCGGCCATCTCGAGGTGGAGCGCGGAACAGAACTCGGTGCAGTACAGCGGGAACACGCCGGGCCGGTCGGCCACGAACGTCACGTCGGCGTGCTCGCCAGGCTCGATGCTGAGATTGATGTTGTACGAGTTGATCGCGAAGCCGTGAGTCGCGTCGTAGGCTTGCTCGAGGTTGTCGATGTGCAGGTGCACGATGTCGCCTTGCTTGACGCGGATGATGTCGGGCGTGAAGTGGCTGCGAATCGCGGTCATGTAGACGTGAACGCCGTCGCCTCGCCGCTCGACGCGCTCCTTGTTGGCCTCGACCGCATCGGGTGACTTCTTCCCGGTGATCGGATCCTCGCCGGGCGAGTAGACATCGACCGGATGGAGCTTGTCGGCCTTGATCATCTGCGCGTAGTGCGGCTCGCCGAGCGGAATCGGCATGTCGTAGAGCAGCGTCATCTTGTCGCTGTTGATGTCGATGAGCTGGAAGTTCTGCGGCAGCAGTGGCCCGACCTTGGAGAACCGATCGAGCGCCCACTTGTTCATCGCGATGAGGTACTTGCCGCCCGGATGGATCGTGTCGCCCCCGGCCGCGACGAGGTGGCCGATGTTGTAGTGGGTCGGGATCTTGTCGAGCAGCTTGAGGTCCTTGACCGACCATTTCGCGACGACGGTCTCGAGGAACAGCGACGTGTACGCGTTGCCCTTGTCGTCGAACTGCGTGTGGAGCGGGCCGAGGCCGAGATCGACCTGACCGCGGAGCGCCTCCTTGAAGCCGATCACGTCGACGCCGTACGGATCCTTCGACTCGTACTTGCCACCGTCGATCGCGGCCTTGATCTTCTTGAAGCTGTAGACGGTCGCGTGCGTGTCGAGCTTGCCGCCGATCACGATGTCCTCGCCATCCGGCGTGACGTCGACGCCGTGCGGGCTCTTGGGCTCGGGGATGAACGTGAGCACGTGCTCGGCCGCGGCCGTCGCGAGCCGGATCACCTTCATGCCGTTGATCATCTCGGTCTTGCCGGCCTTGACGAGCTCCTCGGCCTTCCTCCAGTTGACGACGTGGAGGTAGTCCATGTCGTTCTTCGAGTAGCCGGCCTCCATCGGCGGGTTGCCTTCCTGATCGCCGCCCCACGCGAGCTCGGTATTGATCGAGTTGAAGAACGCGTAGCCGTCACTGGTCAGCTTGCCGGCGTCGGAGAGGTCCTGCGTGTACGGCGGGAACTCGATCGCGAACGAGGCGTCCTTGTCGATGCGCCCTTTTGCGCGATCGAACTTCCAGAACACCGCGGCGCCGCGGTACTTCTCCTTGAAGTCCTTCGCCGGGTCGGCGTACACGCCGCCGAACGGGACCGGGTACTGGGTCGTCTCGATGATGTAGTCGGTGTTCGGCGTGACGAACGCGGCGCCGTGGTCGCCACCGATCAGCTCGGTCGTGATGATCTGCTTGGTCGCGAAGTCCGAGAGGTCGATCACCGCGAGCCGCGCGTTCGCCTTGTCGCCGATGAACAGGAACTTGCCGTCGTAGTCGCCGCCGGTCTCCGACAGCGCGGGATGATGCGTATCGGCCCACGTGAGATCGTGGCCGTAGCGTTTGCCTCCGGCCAGCACCCCCTTGGTCTGATCGTCGAAGCCGTAGCCCTGCCACGGCTCGGGCGTGAACACGGCGATATACTTGAGGATGCGCATCGACGGCACGCCGATCACGAGCACCTGGCCGCTGTGGCCTCCCGAGGCGAACACCAGGTACTCGTCCGGGCGGCCCGACGGCGTGTAGGTCTTGAGCGCCGCGGCGACGTCGGCTTCGCTCAGGTTGCGCGCCTTCATCAGCGCGGTGAGCGTGCCGGCCGGAGCGGATCCTCCTTTGGTGCCGCCCTTCGAGCTGCAGCCGGCCACCATGATCGCGACGAGCAAGAACAAACGAAGAGTTCCACAGGGCCGGTCCATGACCGCCTCCTTCCGAGCGTTGGGTGCGCCAGCAGAACGCCGGCGCGTTGCTACTTGCCGAATGAACGGACGATATCCTTGAGCGCCGCAACGACCGCCGGGTCGTTGAGGTCCGGGTTGTTGGGCATCGCGGGGCTCTTGCCGACCGCGGCGCCGCCGAGCTTGATGATCTTCTCGATGTACTCGTCGGTCACCGACGCTTGCCACGCCTTGTCGGCGTACTTGCGCGGCTTGGGGTTGAGCGACGCGGACGCCGGGCCATCGCCCTGCCCGATCGAGCCGTGGCACGGCACGCAGCGATTGGCGAAGATCTCCTTCGCCTTCGCAGCGGGATCGACCGCGGCCGTAGGTGCCGCCGATCCCGGAATCTGGTCGGGACTCCCGAGCCCGGAATCTCCTCCTTTGCCGCAGCCGAGCATCAGGATCGAGATGATGAGTGTCGCGCGCATTGCCGGTCCTTTCGACCAGCTCCCAAGCACGCGTGATGCCACGTCGATCGCGCACCGTCTTCACGCGCCACACCGCGTCACGCAAGATCTTCGCTAAATCACCACGCCGAGCCGATGCACGAGGCGATGGAGGTTGCCGCGGTCCAGCCCGAGCTGGCGCGCCGCCTCCGCCCAG
>Ga0326726_10006984_pt1 | contig 10129 bp, 8 predicted proteins | sample MHFenrmetagenome_2_FD_207603 | JGI IMG/M metagenome (GOLD analysis project Ga0326726, IMG submission 207603) | Lab enriched peat soil microbial communities from Michigan Hollow, Ithaca, NY, United States - MHF15MN | ecosystem: Environmental > Terrestrial > Soil > Wetlands > Peat | place: USA... | reverse complement strand
CGTCTTAAGAAGCTCTGAGATTCGAGCCACGAGCGTCGAGCGACCGAAGCAACTGATGTTCCGCCGGTACCAACGTCGAAAGCGCTTGCTCGAAGCTCGAAGCCGCACTCTAACGGGCTTGCTCCACGTAAACCGCGGTGCCGTACGCCAGCACTTCGGTGACACCCTGCATCACCTCGGTGGCGTCGTAGCGCGCTCCCACCACGGCATTGGCCCCGATCTCAGCCGCATGTTGCAGCATGAGATCGAATGCTTCGGCCCGCGTCTTCTCGCACAGGTTGGTGAGCAAGGTGATGTTGCCGCCGACCAGCGTCTGTAAACCGGCGCCGATTGTTCCAAAGATAGATCTTGAGCGCACGGTAATTCCGCGCACCACGCCCAGCGTTCGCACCACGCGAAACCCATCCAGATCGAACTGCGTGGTCACCATGTTGTGCGGGACCATGCGGCCCGCAGTCGCGGAATAGTTACCCATTGCTCCTCCCAAGAAACCGTCAGTCGCGCCAACGCTTCATTCTAATTCAGCGTGGATCGTAAACTCTGCGGTATCCGGCACCCAACTCACCCGCAACACATTCGGTTTGCAGCAGACCTGGCAGTCCTCGACGTAGTTCTGTCGAGTTCCGGCAGCCTCGTCCACCGCCGTCTCATTCCACTCTCCACAACCAGCACATTGGAACTGCGCTAGCATCGCCTCATTCTAAGTCTCGTAGCCTGACTCTGGAATGCTTCGCGATCAATGAAATCGGGACAGCGCGACTTCGCCCAGGGGTCTTTATAATGGTGCTCTTTTGCGGAGGCCCCCATTGTTCTCCCGCCGCCGATTCCTCAAAACCGGCTCGCTCGCCGCCGGTGTGAGTGCAGTTCTTCCAAAACTAGCCGGAGCGTCCAAAAGGGACCAGCAACTCCCGCGCTCGATCGCCACCCTTAAATCCCTCCGCGGGGAAGCCAAGCCCATTACTCTCGAGGAGCGCAGGCAGCGCCAGGAAAGAGCGCGGCAGCTTATGCACGAAAACAACCTGTCCGCCATCCTGCTTACCGAGAGTACCTCGCTCAACTACTTTACCGGCATCCGCTGGTGGGGTGGCGAGCGCCTGTTCGCGATGGTGCTGCCCGCCAAGGGTGAGGCGTTTTATGTCTCGCCGGCATTTGAAGAGGGGCGCGCCCGCGAGCAGATCGCTCAATCGCCTGATGGTGCCCATGCTGACGTTCGTATCTGGCAGGAAAATGAGAGTCCCTACGAGCGCGTGGCGCAGGGTATGGGCGACCGCGGCATTGCCGGCGGCACGATTGGTATCGAAGAAACAGTCAAGTTCGCGTTCAGCGACGGTCTGAGGAAAGCTGCCACCAGCGCGACCTTTGCCAGCGCAACGCCGGTCACTGCCGGCTGCCGCATGATCAAGAGCCCGCACGAAATCGAACTAATGCGCTTGGCATCAAAGGCCACGCTCACCGCCTACGAAGCAACCTATCGCGCACTCAAAGTCGGTATGACCCACCGCGAAGTCGCAAACTTGATTGAAGCAGCGCACCAGCAATTGGGCTTCGACGGGGATGCTCTGGTTCTTCTCGGAGAATTCTCCGCGTTTCCCCACGGCTCGGTCACGCCGCAGCTAATTCGTGAAGGCACTATCATCCTGATCGACGGCGGCTGCAGCGCGGAAGGATACGCCTCTGACATCACACGAACTTTCGTGCTCGGCAAAGCCAGCGACAAAATGAAACAAGTTTTCGAGATCGTGCACCGGGCCCAGAGCGCAGCGCTAGCCACCGCCAAGCCGGGAGTCGAAGCCGGTTCGGTCGACGCCGCCGCGCGCAAAGTTATCAGTGATGCGGGCTACGGCCCCGATTACAAGTACTTTACACACCGCGTCGGCCACGGCATGGGCATGGATGGCCATGAGTGGCCCTATCTGGTGCGAGGGAATTCCACGAAGCTTCAACCCCACATGACATTCAGCGATGAGCCTGGCATTTATATTCGCGGGGAGCTCGGCGTCCGGCTGGAAGACGACATGCACATCACGGAAAACGGAGCTGAGCTTTTCACGCCGCAGAGCCCATCGCTGGAGGAACCGTTTGGTAGATCGTAGAACCTGTCCCGTAGCGCCGCCGCAACGCACCTTCCGCGACAGCCGGCAGGATGCCGACGCTACCCCTCGGCTGCAAACTCTTTCATCTTGACAGGGTGCGGCGCTACGGGCAGACTTTGACGCTGAGTAAGAAACTTCCCTTCCTGTATTCCAACCTTCTGGCCAAGAGGAAATGTGATTTATGAAGCTTTTTTCTGCGGCAGTTCTCACTGTCTTGCTCGTTCTAACGAGCCTCGCCCAGGCCCAGATCAGGCCGGTCAGCGGGAAGGTATTTACCCCTGATTCCAGTATTGCAAAGGCCGGGGATCTCGGGAAGCGAGCCCACACCAATATCCGTGTTTTCTTGCCCACTAGGCCGCTGCGGAATGCGCAGCCCTTTGGCCCGCCGTTTGCCGGCTACGCATACGAAACGCCAGCATCGCTGGCCTGCATCTATCACTTGGCTGCCGCGGTTGCGGGCTGCAATCCGAATACGGTGACCAAGAATCCAACCGGTGGCTCCAAGATGATTGCCATCGTGGATGCGTTCGACGCACCGCTTGCGGCAAGTGATCTGGCAGCCTTCTCGGCTCAATTCGGACTGCCTGCGGCAAACTTCCAGACGGTGTTTGCCAGCGGCACACGACCGCCGTACGACCCAGGCTGGGAACTGGAAGAATCGTTGGATGTTCAGTGGGCACATGCCATGGCCCCCAATGCGAAGATCGTCTTGGTCGAGGCAGCTTCCAACAGCCTTACCGACCTGCTGGTTGCGGAAGACGTGGCGAAAACCATGGTCAATGCTGCCGGCGGAGGGGAAGTGTCCAACAGTTGGGGAGGCGACGAGTTCGTTGGCGAGAATACGTACGACTCCCATTTCGTCAAAGCCAATGTCGTGTTCTTCGCATCCTCTGGAGACAATCCGGGGACGAGTTGGCCAGGAGCTTCTCCCAACGTGGTCTCGGCGGGTGGAACCACCGTGCGCCGCAATCCTTCGACTGGAAACTTCCTGTCCGAAATCCCGTGGGACTCGGCAGGCGGGGGCCTGAGCTCAGTGGAAACGCGGCCCAGTTACCAGAGCGGAATCTCTTCCATCGTCGGGACTCGCCGTGGCATCCCGGATCTGTCCTTTGATTCCAATCCCATCACCGGCGTTTGGGTGCTCGATACCGATGGGGGTGGCTGGTACATCGTGGGCGGGACAAGTGTGGCTTCGCCTTCGTTGGCCGGAATCATTAACTCGACCGGCGGCTTTGCCGCCTCCACGAATGCGGAGTTGACGACCATCTATGGCAACCTCGGCGTCGCGGCAGATTTCAAAGATATTACGAGCAGCTACTGTGGTCCGTACGCGGGCTATACCGCGGTCAAGGGGTGGGACCTCTGCACGGGCGTAGGTGTCGTCAAAGGAAAGCTAGGCAAGTGAGCCTGATTGGCAAGTAAGGCCTACCTCTCGGTGGGCCTTTTTCTTGCCAGGACGGTTGCGCGTCACTCCTTCACGGGAACGCTGTAGTGCGACGCCACAACTTTCCAGCTTCCGCCAGCCTTCATCCAGACATCGGTCAGCCGGTCGTGATACTCGTAGTGCTTGCCGTTCGACTCCCCCTTCTCGTGGTAAGCGCCGGTCACCACCGCCGTATTCCCGTGGATCCGAACCTTGAGGTCGGAAATCTCGGCTACTTCCACGCGAACCGAAGTGTCTGCAGTATGGCTGATGTAGCCAGCCTTGCTGTAGGTATGGCCATCCTCGACGGTGATGACGAAATCCTCCGCCAGCAGCGAAGACAGAATATCGATCTGGCGTTGCTTATACGACTCCGTCCATTTCTCTTCGAGCTTCCGAATGTGTGCGGCGGCCTCTGAGTCTTGTGCAACCAGACGCATCGTCAAACCGGCTAGAAGGCTCAAAGCCAGAGTCGAGAGTGTGCGAACGCGCATGGCATTTATGTCACACAATTTTGGGAGCCGACGCAAGTTTTTTCTGTGGGCCGCCGAGAGAGTACCGGGATTACGATCGGTTTAGTGTGCCGGGCAGGACAAGTGTGAGCTGGAATTACTGTCTGTGTCCCGACTCGTTCAGTCAAATACGTGCTGATCAACCGGCCGATCATAGCCTGGGTGAAGGCTTGCCCACTGCTTCTTGATGGCCACACCGAGCCGCCGAATCCCTTCTGTGATTTGCTCGGGCGCCGCGTTGGAGAAGTTTAACCGGAAGTGAAGACGTCCTTCGTCGGCGTGCCCGTTGCTTGCGTAGAATGAATCTCCCGGCACGAACGCAACGTTTTCTTTGATCGCCACTTCGAACAACTGGTGGCAATCCATCCCCTCGGGCAACGTCACCCACAGGAACAGGCCGCCCTGGGGGTGGGTCCAGGTGACTTCCGACGGAAAATTGTCCTCCATGGCACGCAGCATCACGTCGCGCCGCTCGCCGTACACGCGGCGGATCAGCTTGATGTGCTCATCCAGAAAATTGTCGCGCGCCACTTCGTACGCCACCATCTGGACAAAGGTCGAGGTATGCAGGTCGGCGCCCTGCTTGAGCTGTACCAGCTTGCTGATGACCTCGGGGGGCGCCACAATCCAGCCCAGTCGCAGGCCCGGCGCCAGCGTCTTCGAGAATGTGCTGAGATAAATCACGTTGCCGATAGAGTAGCCGTCATCTCGGCGCAGGTTCTCGCGATCGAGCACGATCAGCGGCGTAAGGTGCTCACCTTCGTAGCGCAGCTGTCCGTACGGGTCGTCTTCAATGATCGGGATCCCGTAGCGGTCGGCCAGCAACACGAGTTCATGGCGGCGGCCTTCTGCCAACGTGGTGCCGCCAGGGTTCTGGAAGTTAGGCAGCACATACATGAATTTCGGACCCAACCGCAGAGACGCTTCCAGCAAGTCAGAGCGCAGGCCATCATTGTCGCTTGGCACCGAGACGTACTCAGCGCCATAGACATTGAACGCTTGCAGCGCCCCCAGATAAGTTGGCGCCTCGACCAACACGCGGTCGCCCGGGTTGATTAACAGCTTGCCGATCAGGTCCAGCGCCTGCTGTGAGCCGGACGTGAGCAGAACATTTTCCGGCTTCGCCTTCACCCCATACCGCGAGGTATGGCGCGCGATCATCTCGCGCAGCGGCTCATAGCCCTCCGTCGCGCCATACTGCAGGGCCAGGCGCGCCTGCTTTTCCAGGACTCGGTCGCAGGCCTCGCGGAAGCGTTCCGTGGGAAACACTTCCGGCGCAGGCAGTCCGCCCGCGAAGGAAATGATTTCCGGGTTTTGGGTGATTTTCAGTAGCTCGCGGATAGCCGAGCTTTTGAGGTTCTTCGCACGTTGCGCGTAACGGGAAGTCCAGGCAGTGGACATCAGTACCCTCCCGTTAACCGAGTCTACCAATGTCGGGGCCTTCCCGCAGTGACATGAGGACTTCCCCTGGTGACTAAGATCACATGGCAGCGGTGACCGTAGCACCCTCGCGACGGTAAGGTGCCGGCGCTACATATATCGCTAATCCGCGGCGGATCGGATCCCGTACTTATTCAACTTGTACGCCAGCGCACTGCGCGAAAGCCCCATGCGGCGGGCCGCTTCGGCTTGTGCGCCATTTGTCGAGCCCAGGGTGCGCAAGATCAACTCCTTCTCGGTAGTTTCGAGGAACCCTGTCAGGTCGAAGGGCTCGGCCGGAAGCTGCATGCTCGGAGATTGAGAGGTAGACTGCGCCGTCGCGTGACCGTTGCCGGCGGCAACTGCCATCGGCAGATCGGCCGCGCGCGGCATGGGAAAATTCTCTGGCCCGATTTCTTCGCGGATCGAGAGGATGTAGGCGCGCTCAATCAGATTTCTCAGCTCGCGAATGTTCCCCGGAAACTCATACTGCTGCAAACTCTGCATCGCCTGCTGGCTCAGCTTCCGCGACGGCAGGCTCAACTCCGTCGCCGTACGTTTCGCAAACATCTCCGCCAGCAGCGGTATGTCTTCGCGGCGCTCGCGCAGCGGCGGAATGTGGATCGGCACCACCGCCAGCCGATAGTAAAGATCCTCCCGGAACAGGCCATCACGCACGCGCTGCTGCAGATTGCGATGGGTTGCGACCAGCACGCGCACATCCACGGTGCGAGGCTTCGTCGAACCGACCCGCAGCAACTGCCCATCCGTCAAAATGCGCAGGAGTTTGGCTTGGGCCGCCGGTGACATCTCTCCCGCTTCGTCCAGAAACAGGGTGCCTTCGTGTGCCGCCTCGAACAAACCCTGGCGTGCGCGATCGGCGCCGGTGAAGGCTCCTTTTTCATGGCCGAACAACTCGCTTTCCAGCAGCGTTTCCGTAAAAGCGGCGCAGTTGATGGCGACAAACGGCTTGTTCGCTCTCGGACTGTTGCGATGAAGCGCCCGCGCCACCAGTTCCTTGCCCGTGCCTGTTTCGCCCGTAATCAGCACCGTCGCGCTGGTCGGCGCTACGCGGTTGATGGTCTCGCGCACATTCTGGATCGCTGCGCTGGCGCCTTGGATTTCGGACTTGCCCTCCAGGCGAACCACCGCTCCCTTCAACAGTGCGTTCTCGCGCAGCAGCAAGGCATGCTGGGCCGCGCGATTCGCCACGGCACGCACCACTTCCGGCTGGAAGGGTTTGGTCAGAAAATCGAATGCCCCCTGCCGCATGCTTTCCACCGCAAGTTCAATGCTGGCCATCGCGGTCAACATGATGACCGGAATGGTCGGATTGCTCTCGCGAACCGCCGCCAATACTTCCAGGCCTTCCCCGTCGGGCATCTTCTGATCGGTGAAGACCACGTCAAAGTCGTTCCCGCCCAATGTGCCGCGGGCTTCCTCAACCCCTGCCGCTTCCGCAATCTCATGTTTGTCTTGCCGCAAGTTGGATGCGAGGATGCGCCGCATGTGCGGTTCGTCGTCGACGATCAGGATTCGTGCCATGTTCGGTCCTTGGTCCCTTCGTCAGCGACGGCCTTGGCAGCCGGCAGCCGCAGGCAAAAACAAATGTTGGCGGGCTGGTTCGAAGAAATCGAAAGATCTCCACCGTGCGCGCGCGCGATATTGCGCGCAATCGCCAACCCTAACCCGGTTCCGCGCGCCTTGGTCGTAAAAAACGGCTCGAAGATCCGCGGTAAGACCGTCTCCGGAATCTGAGTCCCGCTGTTCGTCACCCAAACCTTCACTTCGGAAAATCCATCCCAGTCGGATCTGAGCCCTACCGTTCCTCCCCGGGGAGAGGCGTCCACCGCGTTCATCACCAGGTTCAGCAGCGCCTGCTGAATCTGCGCAGGATCCAGTTCGGCCTCCAGTGGCTCCGGCGCTTCGACTTTGATGGTTACTTGCCGATCCACCGCGTGGGCGCGGCACACGCTGGCCACATACGCCAGCGTATCGAGCACAACCGTCGGCGAGGTCTCCGGCTGCCGCGGCCGTGCATAGCTGAGAAAGTCGGTGGTCAACTTCTCCAATCGGTCGGCCTCGCACGCGGCTATCTCGCACATCTCGTCACGCTGCGCCGAATCGAGGGGCGATCTCTTCGCCATGGCCAGAGAGCTCGAAATCATCGCCACCGGATTCCGAATCTCGTGGGCAATCGCGCTGGAGAGTCGTCCCACCGCCGCCAGCGTCTCCTCTTCCAGAAGCTTCGTTCTCGCCTGCCTCAGTTCAAGCAGGCTGCGGGCCAGACTGTTCTCGTTTTCGCGGATCTGCTTGACCAACAGCGACACCAGCAACCCCGCAATCGCGAAAATCAGCGAATTAATCGCCGCCTCGAAGTACTCGCCAGAATCAGCGGGAGGATGATGCCGGAAGAAATAATCCACCGATGCAAGATTCAGAAACGTCGCGACCCCTACCACTCCCCCCAGCGCTGGAAGAGAAAGCCGGAACGCCGCAACCAGGACCGGAACGATGGCCACTGCGAAGTAGGGACTATCCTCATGATCGACCAAGACCGTAAGTAATCCCGCCGCAGATAGGTTCAAACAAATGGAACTCCATGTGAGCAGCGACAACGTCCCCGGTTTCGGTTGCTGCCTAAGACTCCGCACCCATGCCAACTCCGCCGTATTGACCAAAAGCACCGCGCCCGCCACCAGGACCAACGCGACCGTGGGACGCCCCCAATACGACGCAAAGGTGATGTGCAACATCAGCAGCGACGCCAGAAAGCCGATGTTCAGGATGATGAACACGGTCTCCTGGCGCTTGAACGAGGGCAGGTCGGACGCAGTGAACGACGAACTCGTGTACAGTTTCTCGATCACAGAAGACCCCTTGGTCTGTCCAAATTTCTTTACACGTGGGCTGCTCGGCAAGTCTACGCGCTGCCGAACTCCGGCGCTGTGATCCGGGATCGAGTCTTGTCTATCAGAATGAAACAATTGGACTTGCTGCCGCATCTTCTCTCGCAACCAACGTTCGTTGCGGGAACTATCTGCACGCCCCGCTGGGCCGTTGGAAGCACTGGCTAGTGCAGCTTTCCCTCCATCCCGCTATAGACAACCCGACCGCTTCTGTCACAAACAAAAAAGGGCCAAACAAGCTCATAGGCATGCCTGACCCTTAACGGAAATTCTCACAGACCTTACTCAACCACCCATTCCCGCATGTGCCGTAGGACCGAATCAGGCGCCTCGGCTTCCAGTTCCACCAGTCCGTCCTGGTACCGGCGGGAATAGATGCGCGCCCGCGCCTGCAGAAGGGCAAGAGTCTTGCCTTCTTTCTGGGGAATGCGCAGGCGAACGCGGCTGGGGCGATCTTCCTCAAGCAGCGCGTCGATTCGACCCAGCAGAGTACTCAGGCCGATTCCCTTGGCCGCCGACACGTGGATCGCCTGCTCGTCGTCCCGCAGCGACTCGCGCTGCTTCGCGGGCAGCAGATCGATCTTGTTCATCACGTGCAGCCGCGGCTTCTTGTCCGCTTCCAGTTCCTTCAGCACACTCTCCACCTGCGCATCCTGCTCGGCGGAGACCGGGCTGCTCGCATCGGACACTTGCAGAATCAGTGCCGCCCGCTGCACCTCTTCGAGCGTCGCTCGAAATGCCGACACCAGCGTGTGCGGCAGATGGCGGATGAATCCGACTGTATCCGACAGCAGCACTTTCCGTTTCGAAGGCAAGTCCGCCGCCCGAATCGTCGGATCCAGCGTGGCAAACATGCGCGGCGAAGCCAGCACGTCCGCCTTGGTGAGTGCATTGAACAGAGTCGATTTGCCTGCGTTCGTGTAGCCAACGAGCGCGACCGTTGCCACCGGCACCGACTCGCGCCGCTGCCGCTGCTGCGCCCGGATGCGACGCACATTCTCGATTTGCTGTTTCACGTGCCGGATGCGCCGGTAGATCTTGCGCCGGTCCGTTTCGAGCTGCGTTTCGCCCGGTCCGCGAGTGCCGATCCCTCCGCCCAGCTGCGACATTTCCACGCCGCGTCCCGCCAGCCGCGGCAGTAGATACTCCAGCTGCGCCAGTTCGACTTGCATCTGGCCCTCACGGGTGCGAGCGTGCTTCGCAAAGATGTCGAGAATGAGCTGCGTGCGGTCGATGACGCGCGTGTTCACGACGCGCTCGATATTGCGCTGCTGGGACGGCGAAAGATCGTGGTCGAACAGAATGACGTCGGCGGAAACCGAAGCGGCAGCGCCCGCAATTTCTTCCAGCTTGCCTTTGCCGATCAACGTCGCAGGATCGGGCCGGTCGCGGCGTTGCATAAATTCGCCGGCGATCTGGGCGCCCGCACTCGTGGCCAGTGCGCGGAGTTCATCGAGCGACTCTTCCGAACTGAAATCAGGCGAATCCGCGGGCAACGAGGCCGCCGTACTCGTGGCATGATCCCGGGCCGCCTGCGCTCCCGCCGAGAGCGAGACGGACGCAGCTTTCCCCGCGCCTCGACGGCTCGTGCGAAACTCCACCCCCACCAGAAACGCCGCTTCCGGTTGGGTGGAGCGATTCAACACCGGCTTCGCTGCGTTCCGACGCTGGCCTTGTCCGGTCAGTCTGGAATCATTTCGCTGCAAGCAAACTCACTTCATCCTTCGGTGCCGGAAGCGGCGCTGCTGCTGGCCGACTCGACATGGTTCCCCA
>Ga0326726_10006983_pt1 | contig 10130 bp, 10 predicted proteins | sample MHFenrmetagenome_2_FD_207603 | JGI IMG/M metagenome (GOLD analysis project Ga0326726, IMG submission 207603) | Lab enriched peat soil microbial communities from Michigan Hollow, Ithaca, NY, United States - MHF15MN | ecosystem: Environmental > Terrestrial > Soil > Wetlands > Peat | place: USA... | reverse complement strand
GCTTATGATGTCTGTCTTACGCCTGTCATCATGAAAAAATCCCGGCCGGCGGTGCAGATAAGCATTCTGTGCGGAGCTGAAATGCTGCAAGACATCGAAGAGGTCTTATGGCTGCAGACGACAACCTTCGGATTAAGGATCAGCAAGGTTGTTAAAAAAATGCTGACAAGGGACTTCTCCGAAAAAGCGACGAAATACGGCAAGGTTTCCATGAAGAATGCCTATTTCCGCGGCAAAAAGATCAAGTCAAAACCCGAATATGAGGATTGCAAAAGGCTGGCACAGGAAAAAGGGGTCAGTGTAAAAGAGGTATACGATAGTCTTAATAAGGAATAAAATTATATGGAACTGCACTCCAAACTAAATTAAATGATCTCGAAGAAACAAGAAGGAGATAAGGTATGATTTGCAATTAGGCAAAAAAGAAAGAGTCGCTGGATCATTGGCCTCGTCATTGGGGCTATCGGTTTTTATTACAGGAGCTGGTGGGCGTTAATCGGGATTATCCCCACATTAACTGCGGTTGTCAGTTACTGTCGGCTCAGCGCGATTCCCAAGTTAAATACCTGGAAGAATGAAATGCATGAGAATGCGGAAATAACTGTGCATCAACTCTGGTAAAAATCGGCTACCTCAGCCAGGAACTCCGGACAAAGACCACCAGCAATAATTTTACCTTCCTCCATCAGAATAATCCTGGAACATGTATTTCCGATCAATTCCAGATCGTGGGTAGCAATGATTTTGGTCATTTCCAGTTTATTGATGAGTTTGATTAATTCGCGACGGTGACGGGGATCGAGATTGCTGGATGGTTCATCCATAACCAGAATTTGCGGATTCATGGATAATACAGTGGCAATGGCAATCCGCTTTTTTTCGCCTATGCTCAAATGATGAGAAGAACTCTTAATTGAAGAAAGCATGTCCACATCCGATAGTGCTTTATGGACGGATTTCTCCACTTCCTCTTGCGGCATGTCCATATTTATTGGCCCGAAACCTACATCATCAAAGACAGTCGGCATGGAAAGCTGGCTGTCCGGATCCTGGAAAACAAGCCCCACTATGCTTCTTATTTTGGAAAGATTTTTATCAGTCAAGCGCTCACCGGCAACTGAAATATTACCTGTACCCTGCAATATGCCGTTGAAATGAAGAAGGAGAGTGGATTTACCCGCACCGTTGGATCCGATTATTCCAAGTGATTCGCCGCACTGAATTTCCAAATTTATATCGGAGAGAGCTTTTGTGCCGTCCGGATAAGAATAATGCAGATTTTTGATGCAGATGATTTTATCTTCCAAGGAAATTATCCAAAAGTTTAATGCTGACTAAAGCTAAAAATATATTAAAAAGAAAAGCCAGGTCGTTTCTTTTTAATGCAAAATTATGTGTTCGTTTGAAGGTGCCGTTAAAACCACGGCAACACATCGACAGATAAACTCTTTCGCCCCGCTCATATGACCTGATAAAAAGTGTGCCGAGCATGTTGGCTATCACTTTTAAGTGAAGCCAGCGGGAACCGCCGACGCAGCGCGATTTCATCGCTTGCCACATTTTCATGGCTTCATCTTCGATCAGGAATATGTAGCGATACATGAAAGATAATATCATTGTGATAAGCTTAGGGAACTTCATATTTTCCAGCGCAGCTAATAACTGTGGGAAGGGCGTGCTGGCTGTAAGCAATGCAAGACAAAGCACCGACAAGATGCCTTTTATCATTACGCTCTGGAACATTGTCCATCCCGCTGCCGCAACATTTATCTGGAAACTGCCTATATGAAAGAGCGTAATAGTTGCTCCCTGATTACCAAACAGTAAAAAAGCAGATGTCATTAAAATAAAGGGGACGACAAGAAGACATCGTTTTAAAATATAATAGACAGGTATTTTAGAACTTCCAATCAGCAGAAGAATCAATAAGCCATACAGTGAAAAGCTGAGCAAAGAAGCATCAGGTCGCTTATAGCCCTTGTGTAATCAGGCTAAATCCTTTCCTTTTGTAGCCATCAGGAAACCGGCGTGCTTTACACTTTTGACCGATTTTAATTTCATAAAAAGTTTTTCGATTTCCGTCGATTTACCTCTGGTCACAATAATCTCGAAACAATTGTGGTGATCAAGATGAATGTGCTGCGTCGAGAGAATACAGTCGTGATGATCATGCTGGATATCCAGAACTTTGTTGACCAGCTCCCTTGTATGATGATCATAAACCAGAGTTATTGCACCGGTAACCTCCTTGTTCTCCGTCCATTCTTTCTTGACCAGTTCTTCCCGGATTAAATCGCGGACGGCTTCGGAACGGTTTGTATATTTATGTTGCTTGATATGCCGGTCAAATTTATTTAAAAGGTCATCTTCCAGCGATACACCGAAACGAACCAGATTGGACATATATTTCCTCCCGCTGATTTAGGGTAACACGAATATATAAACAAATATTAATACCCAATAGTCAAGAAAATTTTGTTGACATAAATAAATATCTGTATAACGTATTTTATATTCGTAACACTGATGTATAAAGCACGCTTACGCATCTCTATACCATTGAACAATATTGAATACTTAATTCTCTGTCGGAAGGAAACTCATTATGAACAAATGTATCTTAAATGTTGTTTTAGTGCTCTTTTTTATCTTTTTTTCTATGCCTGTAATTGCCGCTGAGGAAAAGGATGCCAAGCATGAAGAGGTCGTCACAACACCTGAAGTAGTGGTTGTCGCTTCGCCCATTATCGAAGGCAATCAAGTAAATGATTACGGAAGTCAGGTAACAATCGTCCTACGGAAACAAATATCAGATTTGAATGCCCAGGATCTGCCATCCGCCTTACGTCGGACACCCGGAGTGGTCATTTCCCGTTATAATCCGGCAGGAAGCTTTGGTAGCGATCATGGAGGGGCAGTTTATATCCGGGGAATGGGCAGCTCCAGGCTAGGAGCAGATGCGAAAATTCTCAAGGCGTTATGCCTGGATGTATTGATCCCAGGACTATTCATGATCCCGATAGAGATGACCATTACGCATCGAAATCATGTATCCATGCAAGAAAGGCAGGTCTACTGGCTTTAGGAAGAAGTGCAGGTGCTGTCGTTGCCACCTACAGCCCGCAGATATTGCGAGTAAAATATTTTAATTTGAAAATTCCGGTGTTCTTTTTATTCTTTCTTTTCTTCGATCTTTTTTGTTTCTGAGATATTTCCTGATTTCTCGTCCGGCTCATCCATGGCCTTTTTGAAACCCCTTATAGCGTTGCCGAGAGAGCTTCCCACGTCCGGAAGCTTACCGGTACCGGGACCAAAAGTAAACTCTTTCTTTTCTTCGATCTTTTTTGTTTCTGAGATATTTCCTGATTTCTCGTCCGGCTCATCCATGGCCTTTTTGAAACCTCTTATAGCTTTGCCGATAGAGCTTCCCAATTCAGGAAGCTTACCTGGACCGAAAACAATCAGAACAATAACCAGAATTATAAAAAGGTGCATCGGCTGAAAGAGACCTTGAAACATTGGGTTCACCTCCATTTCTCAACTTCGTCTTTTCTATACAGCACTTTTACATGGCAAGGCAATAGAAATATTATGGCATTAAAACAAAATTTGGCTTAATATCTAAAAACGGGGTCTGAAATAGGGTAATAGTTGTATAATAACAATGGTATATATTAATAAAAACTCAGGAGCTCTGAGCAATGAGTAAAAAAATGTCCATATTGCGGGTCACATAAAACAAAAAAGAAAGGGTTTTATAAAAAGCAAAGACAACGTTATCTATGCGGAGCATGTGGGCGACAATTTCAGAATCGTAGCCAGAAGAAAAAATTGGATCGGTCCATTTGGGACCAATATGTCTACTTTATCAAGTTCATGGTTTTCGATCTGTTGTTTCATCACATAGGCAGACTAATTATTTTTCTCCTCGGAGAATACCGATTGTTCCAACCATGAAGGGCAATTTCAAGGCTTTTGGGATGAATGGGAGATTGTTTGTCGGAATAAATTCCACCGAGGCTATGCCCCATCTTTTGATTGTTGCCACTAATTCATTTATATCTCCGTAAACAGCCTTCCAGAGAAATAAATCTTGGAAGGCAAATCGCCCACCTTTTTTAATAACACGCAAAGCTTCCCGAATTACTTTCTGCTTATCCTTGATATCACGGATTTCATGAAAGACAAGATTGCTTACTGCAGCATCGAAACTTTCATGAGCAAATGGCAAATCAGAAGCTGAGGCTTTTTGAAAAGAAGTGCGCGACGCTACTCCTTCTATCATTGCATTTCTTTCACAGACGCTTTTGGAATATTCCCACATCTCACCCCAGTAATCTATTCCGGTGATCTGCGCCTCCGGGTATGTGTGTGCAAGCTTGATTGTGAGCGGGGCATTGCCACAACCGATATCCAGTACCCTTCCCAGTCCATTCCAGTCCAGATTTGTCAGTAATGTATCCTGAATCTTCGTTTGAATATCGCCCCCTGATGGAGAAAATCGATATCTGGCATAAGCAAAATACGCCGCTATTGAGAAAAATATCAGAGCAGGAATAGACAGCACCGGAAAAACAAACGCTAAAATTAAAAAGAATAAGGTTACAACGCCAGGAACAGAGATAAATTTTGTAGATACCCAATTGCTGTAGTTCGCCTTTTCGGCATTTACTTTTTTCATTGACAGCTATTTCTCCTATTTATTGGCCTAATGCCAATGCTTAAAATCTCTTTGTGATTATTGTCAAGACAAAAATACGAAGCTTGTTTATTTCGATTCGTACTGTTGAATATTTTTCAAGACAGCGATGTGTAGAGTTCAGGAAGAAGTCAGTGCTGGCTATGCTTTTGCAATAAGCAACTTTCAGCATGGGAATATATTTTTTTTAAAAAAATTTTTGGCCTAATCAATGCACGGGAAGAAGGGATACCTCACGAACAGGGCGACCCTATTTATGAAAAAAAGGGGGCTGACGGGTCTCCGGTAAAGCATTCTTTTTGGGTGTGCGATCCGTTGCGGAAAGTGTAACTAAAATGTAACTGTCTTAACCGAAAATAAACAAACATAATCCAAAATGGCACCTTTAATTAGTCGATATCTAAGACATTAAATATGATGAGGAATCGCCTAATTTTGTTTATCGACTTCAAATCCAGTGTGAGACGCTAGAACAGTCCCGGGTGGGTTCGATTCCCATGCACTTCCGCCATGCATATCTATTGGGATTAATATTCACCGGCAATTTAATGCAGATGCGGAGCAATACTGCTGAATTTAATTAAATAGATAAAGCCTTGACAGAAATATTAATTGAACCTATAATTAATTATGTTTTTAAGGGGGTGTAAATTAATGAAAAATATGGTTTTAACTGCCTTATGTCTTCTTCTCGCTATTCCTGTTTGTGCCGGCACAAAAAATCTCGCTCCCGAAGAAAAGTTTAAGAAGAGTTTCCCCCAAAACAATTTTGAAAGCATAAAACCTACTTCAATTAAAGGAGTGTACGAAATTTACACCGGCAATCAGATTTACTACTTTATGCCGGAAGCAGAGATTATTATTTACGGTAATATAATTTCCAAAGACGGGGTAAATATCACCCTGGAAAGCACTTTAAAAAAGATTGCAGCAAAGATGGCCAAACTGCCTTTGGATAGCGCTTTGAAAATCGGCAATGGGAAAATAACCGTTATAGAATTTATGGATCCCGACTGTTATTACTGTCGGCAGGCTTACAATTTTTTCTCTCCACGCCAGGACGTAACCATTTATATTTTCTTTTTCCCGCTATCTCAAACATCGGAAAGAAAAATCAGGCATATCTTATGCGCCCCGGACAAAGTAAAGATGTTTGAAGATGTTATGACGGGGAAATTTGACAATAATGCCCCGCTTAATATTTGTGACGATAAAAAGGTGGATGAAATCATCAGAACACATATGCGACTAGCTTCACAGACAGGAATCAGAGCAACGCCTTTATTTTTTATCAAAGGACAGGTAGTTGATGGTTTTGAAAGAAATATTATTGAAAATCTTTTGAAAGATTAGGGATGTATTTATGAAAATATTTTTTGTTGTTTTGATTAGTGGTGTTTTTTTATTATTGCCCGAACTGCCTATCTTTTTGCTTAACCGGCAGCCAAAAGTTTGGTAGACAGAGAATGCTCCAAATGTCATGACACAAAAAGAGTTTATAGTGCCAATAAAAAAGCAGGTGAATGGGAAAAAGCCGTTGACCGGATGATTAAAAAAGGGGCCAAAATTAAGCCGGAAGAAAAATACGCGGTTATTAAATATCTTAATACTATAAATAAGTAACTTCCAGTGATAATTCTTTATTTAAAGAAATTGTTCTCGAATTTAACGAATTTTTGCACCTGCTTGCGCTTCGCGGTCAAATGTGAGAATGGTAAGTCCTTTGTCCGTGTCGGTAGCCAAAATCATGCCGTGCGATTCTATTCCCATTAATTGTATGGGCTTCAAATTGGCGATTATCACTATTTTTTTGCCAATTAATTCTTCGAGAGAATAATCTTTGCCGATACCGGCAACAATAGTTCTTTCTTCGCCGATATCAACTTTCAGCTTCAAAAGCTTATTGGATTTAGGAATGATCTCAGCCTCCAAGATTTTAGCAACGCGCAAGTCGATTCTGACAAATTGCTCGTAATCAATCTCCTGTCCTAAAACGGCAAAAGACTCTCGCTTTGTGGTCTTGTGACTTTCTTTTTCTTTATCGACGCGCGGAAATAATGATTCGCCGCGAATTAAAGCATTGCCCGCAGTTAAAGCATTCTCTTTACGAATACTGGCCAAATCCAGCCGGTGAGATTCATCCACGCCAATTTGCCGTAAAATTTTCCCCGCGGCTTGCGGCATAAAAGGAGATATCAGAATAGCTATCGCCCGCAAGGCCGCAAGCAAATCATACATTATCGCTGTTAATTTTCTCCTGTTTTCCTTGTTTTTCCCTAAAATCCATGGCTCTTTTTCTACAATGTATTTATTGGTAACATTGATAAATTCCCAAATGGCAATTAAAGCTTTATGCAGGGACATATCGTTAAAACAAGCTTCTACTTCGGAAACCGCTTTGAGAGCGGCTCCGTACAGCAGGGAATCTTTCTTTTTATGGCTTGTTTCCGGCACTTTACCATCACAGTACTTGACAGCCATTGTAATGACGCGGCTAACCAGATTACCCAAATCATTAGCCAGGTCTGAGTTTAATCTTTTTACAAAAGCTTCCTCGGAAAAATTGGAATCCAGTCCGAACACCATATCACGCAAAAGGAAATAGCGAAAAGCGTCCAACCCGTATTTATCTTTCAAATCAACCGGTCGAACAACATTACCAAGGCTTTTCGACATCTTGCTTTGATCTGAATTCCAATAACCGTGAACATTCAAGTGCTGATAAGGTTCAATGCCCGCCGCTTTGAGCATTGTCGGCCAGTAAATTCCATGCGGTTTTAAAATGTCTTTGGCAATCAGATGCTGAGCGGCCGGCCAGAATTTTTTAAATTTATCGCCGCGGGGATAATCCAGTGCAGTAATATAATTAATTAAAGCATCAAACCAGACATAGGTCACATAGTTTTCATCAAACGGTAGAGTAATACCCCATTCAAGGCGTGTCTTGGGGCGAGAAATGCAAAGATCGTCCAGGGGATCACGTAAAAAGGCCAACACCTCATTTTTATACCTTTCCGGGCGGATAAAATCCGGATGCTTTTTGATGTAACTAATAAGCCAATCCTGATACTTGCTCATCCGGAAGAAATAATTGTTCTCTTCACGATATTCAGGCTTAGTTTGATGATCAGGACATTTACCATCTACCAATTCTTTTTCCACGTAAAATCGTTCACAGCCAACACAATAATAACCCTTGTATTGGCCAAAATAAATTTCGCCGGAATTATAAACCTTCTGCAATATATAACGTACAGTATTAATGTGATTGCTATCCGTTGTTCTGATGAAATAATCGTTTGTTATAGACAGTTCCGGCCACAAACTGCGAAATTGCACACTGATTTTATCCGCATATTCTTGGGGAGTAACCCCGGCTTTTTGTGCCGCTTCGGCGATTTTATCCCCGTGTTCATCAGTTCCGGTGACAAAAAATGTCTCTGCGCCGGCCATACGGTGATATCTAGCCAGAACATCTGCTACAATAGTCGTGTAAGCATGACCGATGTGCGGCGAGGCATTAACATAATAAATTGGTGTTGTGATATAAAACGATTTCGGCATATAAAAATCCTTTCGTCAACTCATAATAAAAAATCGCCGTCTTCATCCAGTTTTTCCAAAGCATCGGTATTTTTGTCTTCCGGCAAAAGCTTATCGGAATTATCCAGTGCTGTGTTTCCGTTATGGATAGCAGTTTTTGCACATTTTTTTGATCCGGTGTATTCTTCATGTTCGAAAGCGAGACAACACATCAGCCGGCCGCATAAACCGGAAATCTTTTCCGGATTAAGCGACATACTTTGTTCTTTAGCCATTTTGACGGTAACTCTCTCCAAATTCTGCAAAATTCCTGCGCAACAAACCATCCGGCCGCAAATGGCTATACCTTTAGTAATACGTGCTTCCTGACGGGCACCAATTTGTTTTAGTTCTATTCGTGTTTTGAATCTTTGAACAAGGTCTTTAACCAAGTCGCGGAAATCCACTCTGTTTTCAGCGGTAAAATAAAAAATGACTTTACTTTTGTCGAACAGGCAATCCACATCAATCAATTTCATGGATAGCCCTCTTTCCCGAATTTTTTCCAAACAAAATTTCCGGGCTTCTGCTTCCAGCTTTTCATTTTCAGCTTTAATCCGAATATCTTCGGATGTCACTTTGCGTACGACCTTTTTCAAATTTCCCGGCAGTGCCGAGGGCGGGCACCTGACAACATCAGCAACAATAATACCCAGTGAAAGACCGTTATCGGTATTGACGATAACCCTGTCATTTTTGTGAAGAATAAGATCGGCAGCGTTGAAACTATATATCCTGCCTTCTTTTTTAAACTTAATACCGACTATGTTAGTAAGCAATCTTCATCCCACCAAAATTTTAATAGTTTAACTTAAATGCCATTGTTTCCAATGTCAATGATTTGTTGCCATTATGTTCGATCGTCCCTCCTGCCTTCTCTATCAACTTAATATTCTGAAGAATTTGTTCGCTGGATAAACGCGCAGCCATCGCGGCAATAAAAGGAGATTTATCCTGATTTATCAGTATTTTGGCTTTACGGGTTTCTTTAAAGATCAATGCGTCTCGAAAACAACTGCTAAGAATATCCAATCCCATTTTGATTCCCTTTTTATCTTGAGCCAAAAAGGACGCGAAAGTAATCAAGCTGAAGGGTTCACTATTTTGCGTACCGGCAAGCAATTCAAAAGTTCCCGCGCGATAGGCGATTACATCTTCATTATTTAACTCCAGCGCTCGGCCAATAGAACCGCCGGATAGACCGGCTAATAACAAAGCTTTTTGCTCTTCCATGCCAATTCGGTCCATAAGAAATTGCGCAATAATATTATTCCTCAACGGATTAAAACGTATATGCCTGCAACGCGAAATGACCGTCGTGGGCATTGAATATGGCCTACTTGTAATTAATATCAGTACATTCACCGGAGACGGTTCTTCCAGTGTTTTCAAGAGAGCATTGGCCGCTTGATCATTCATTTTGTCCGCATTATCGATAATAAACACCCTATACTTTGCTTCCAGCGGCTTAAACTTCATTTGTTCCTGAATTTGACGGACGGCATTAATGCGAATAAATTGACCTTCAGCTTCTATGCAAAAAAAATCGGGATGGCTGCCATGCTCGATTTTCCGGCAGGAAAGACATTTACCGCAAGAATCATGGAGCGCTTTTGTCTCCTGACAATTGAAAGCTTTGGCAAACTCTCTGGCTAAAGTTTTTTTGCCCACGGCAGGGATGCCGCTAAAAAGGTAAGCATGCCCTATTCGTCTTTGAGATAGGGTTTTTTGGAAAATTTCTATTTGTTTTTCATGACCCAAAACATCGCGAAAAGACATAATCACATTATACTATAACTTTAAGGAAAGCATTCTGAATACTAATTTAGCGAGTTTATAAAATCCATTA
>Ga0326726_10006982_pt1 | contig 10130 bp, 8 predicted proteins | sample MHFenrmetagenome_2_FD_207603 | JGI IMG/M metagenome (GOLD analysis project Ga0326726, IMG submission 207603) | Lab enriched peat soil microbial communities from Michigan Hollow, Ithaca, NY, United States - MHF15MN | ecosystem: Environmental > Terrestrial > Soil > Wetlands > Peat | place: USA... | reverse complement strand
CTGAGCCGAAGCATCGAACCCTGTTGGAAGGAAGGGACGTCATGAGGCAAGCAAATCGCCGCCAACACCGCAGCCTCTGTGCGATGCTCTATCTGATCATCGTCACGCTCTTGTGTGGCGTCCCAATCGGATTCGCAGCCGAGTCGGCAGCTCCCTCTTCCTCGCAACCAGAACCGTCTAGCCAGCCGACTGAGGCCGGAGACATTCAAGAGCGTGGACTGAGGAACGCTCGCCCAGGGCCAGCGCCGGGAGCAGCAAAGACTCTGCCGCCGCCATCCCAGCCCGGAGGAGATCTGCCACCAAGTCTGTGCCACCCAATGACGCGAATGTTGACGCAGTGCAAATGCTTCAACCAGACGGATTGCCAGACGCTCTCGGCGCTTTTCCCTGGGCCTTGTCCTGTCGGCAGCCAGCATTGCGAATTCGTCCCGATGAGCCGCGGCACCATGCCGCCGCTGCCGCCGAATCTTTGTGGTTACCAAGTGCCGTTCACGGTGACTGAGTGTTCGTGCCACAATCAGGCGGAGTGCCAGTTGTTGTCGCCTTTTTGCCCGGGGTCATGCCCGGTCGGCAGTCAGAGCTGCGAATGCACTCCATTGCAAAGACGGTGAAGATCCCTTTCATGAAATCAGGGCTCCGGGGAAATGATAAGAGTAATCCCACTCCGTTCAATAAGAGTCTTCAAGATCCAAGGAAGCGGATCCTGTCTCGTGGCGTCGAGGGTGAGGGTGAGGGTGAGCAGCCTGCGGAATCCGCGCCAGGCACTACCACACCGGAGCAGCCAAGCGAGATGAAACCCCAATAACACTTAAGGCATGAGCTTTTGGAGACATCGAGGTGTTCTTCGCTAAGGACCACGCAAAAATGTGATGAACCAGCAGTACGTGCAGTTCGACATATAAACGAAGAATCCTTTCCACGCGGAGGTCTGTTTCAGAACCGGGAGGTGCTGTATGCGACATCATCGATCGAGCACTCTCTGGGTGACGAGTTTATTTCTTATGAGTCTGGTCGGCTGCGCCGGGGACTCGACCAAATCTCCTTCTGATACGGTGACATCCTCTGCTGTCGTTCAAGCGGACGAGGGAAAAGACGAGGTTCAAGAGCGAGCAGTTTCGCGTATGGGGGCGGCAACGCTCAAGCCAATTGTGCCCCTGTCGCCGCCGGCCTCACTGCCCGGCGAATTCATTATTACCCCAGCTTTGCATGGCGGCCTGTTTACTGCAGTAGATGGAGGAGGGCGAACCGTGGATGCCATCACGACAGTGGCACAAGCGGTCACCCCAAATCAGAAATTTAGAATCTGGACAGCCGGACCATCGGCCATACAATACAAATACATCTCGACCCTCAGCGGGTATTTTCTCATGGCGCCTGGCGGCGGTGGCCGGGCCGACTCATCTGCCATTGTGGCCGATCTTCATCAATATCCCTATGGACAATATATAGATATGGCAAAATTCCGGTTTGTAATGAACGCACCAATCGGCGGAGGTGCCTTCACGATTCAGACCTCCAACGGTGACTTTGTCACCGCAGTTGGAGGGGGACAACGGAGAACCGATGTCCTTCATACCGATGCCAAGAGAGCCAGTACGTGGGAATCTTTCTATGTAACGAAATGCGGCGATTTGGGATCAGGGTTTTCGTACGGCATCAGGAACAACGGCAGCGGAAGTTTTCTCAGTGCGCAGGGAGGCGGAGGCCTGACGCATGCGGCCATGATGGCTAACTCGGGTGCGCTTAGCGATCTGGGCAGATTCACTCTCATCCAGCAACCTGATGGGTCATATGCGCTTCGGACGACCAATGGGAGGAATTTTGTCACGGCTGTCAATGGGGGAGGTCTTGTTCAAGGTTCAACGACGCCGGACATTCTTCAGACCGACCGAACACAGGCGCAGGCGTGGGAGAAGTTCAGAATTGTCGATGGTGGGAGCTGTAACTACACCATTCAGACGGTCAGCGGGTATTACCTCGCCACAAACGGGCCTAATTTCTCAACCGATATCAGCGATCCAAATCGTGCCCCTTCAGTTGGTTACAACGCCACGTTCAATTTGGTGATGTTTGACTTATAAGCAGGATCCGTCTCACGCTCACGAGCACCAGCCGAGGCATGCAGGAATGCGTCTCGTGCGCACAGTAAGAAGGCAATGAGGACCGCATGGAACACGCGATGCCAAAGAACGGTAGCAATGGATTGCGGGTGTTCCTGATCGTGACCCTGTCCGTTGCGGTTCCGTTGTTCTCATCGTCCGCCAGTCTCGCCGAGGATCCGCGGCCCGGCGAGCCGCCGCCCGGCGGCCCCCCCGTGGAGGGCGCGCCCTCCACGGGTCTGCCAAGCGAGCCGGTCTCGCCGGCGGAAGGCGGCGAGGTGCAGGAGCGGGGCGTGCCTCAGGTATTTCGTCTTCAGAATCTGTGGAAGCCGTATGAGTATGTGAATATCGAGAGTGGTGCTGTGTCAGCGGGCCCGATAGGGCCGGGCTGGCTGAGCGCCCAGTGGACTCTCGAGCAGGCATCTCCCGGGCATCTTCGCATCCGCAACGTCTGGAAGCCGGACCAATATCTGAATATTGAGGGCGGTGCCTTGGTCGCGAGCCCTACTCAGCCAGGCTGGCTGAGCGCCCAGTGGACCCTCACGGGGGTCGCTCCTCCGAACGTGTTGGTCTATCGCATCTGCAACGTCTGGAAGCCAGACCAGTGTCTGAATGTCGAGAGCGGCACTTTGGCCGCGGGCGCTATTCAGCCGGGCTGGTTGAGCGCCCAGTGGACCCTGGCGGTACTTGCCGCGCCCGTGGTGGCCGCGCCACCGGCCCCGCCACGCGCGCCTCCGGTGGCGACCCTGACACCTTCGCCCGGTACCCGAGGACCAAGATATACCGGACCGACCCAAGACTTTACCGCGGTCGCGAATGCGATTCGATACGATCACAAGAGTCTTTCAACAGTCGTCACCGTGCCGCCCGGACTCGCCCTCACCCAACCGGTCACGATCAGCATCGGCTACTTTCCTTCCGGGGTGATGGGGTATGGGCAAGACTGCCACCAGCGACTGACGCAGACCTACGTCGCGCTGATCGGCAACCAGTTTTTGTGCGGACTTCCAGAAGGGGACGGGCAGCCGCGGCGCATGCATCTAGATATCACACTCAGTGAGCCCAAACCCGGAGGCGGCCAGTACAACTACAACGTGCCCTTGGACATGATGCTCGCTCCACTTTATGACGTGAGCATCAGCCCGTTGACATTCCAGCTGTTCGTAGGTTGCGCTCTCACGAATGAGATTCATGTGCGTTGGTATCCGCCTGATTCGGCAAGTTATAGGAGCTTCGATTTCAATACCTCTGGTGGACTCAGTGCAAAGAGACAAATTGGCCAATTCGCTTGGTCCCGGTCAGAAACAAGTGCAGCCGACAATTTGCACAAAGTAGTTGTATGGTACGAACAAGGTGGCCCAAGCACCAATGTCCCGGGGCCGTCCTCGGAAAACCTCATCCCAGGCAAGACATACGGCTCCAACCCCGGCTTGATGAGGGCGGTTAACGATGACTGCCAGGCAACGCTTGACTACACGGTGAGGTACACGTTTCGGCATTTCTTCGGCACGAACTCACAGTGAAGGACACCGTTCGGCATGATTTCGCAATGGCCCCAACCGTGCGGGACCATCCCCGAAGGGAGCTGGAATCATGGAAATTCTGCGCAACGGAGCAGACAAGGAGGGGGCCCATGGGTTACACAGCGTCAGAAGACAGGGGAACCGGGCTGCGGATCTTCCTGCCCGTGATCCTGATCGTCGCTGGTTCAGTGTGCGCATCGTCCTCCGGTCTGGCCGATGACCCAACACCCATCGACAAGCCCAGTCCGACTGCCGGGGAAGCGCCGCCAACGGGAGCGCCAGATGAGCGTCCTGCGGGCGAGGTGCAAGAGCGCGCGGTGGCGGCCGCCGGCGCCGACCCGTTCGTCGGTATTGACGGGACGGCCTATCACGTAGCATATCCCGTGGTCCCTCTGCGGCAAGAAACCCTCCACTTCGTCAACGTCTTCTCAGGCAACTACGGCACCGTCCCGAGCAACAACAACTTCACGGTCAATCTCACGGTGACGGATGCCGGGGGAAAGACTGTATGTTCGGCGGCAACCAACGTGACCAGTGCAGTCCAACCCAACTCCACCTTCACGGCGGTGCGCTTCCAAATAAGAATGCCCGGCCCCGTGCAGTCTCAAGCCACACCTGTGCTGTACACGCTTTCCGCGAAGCTCCAGTTCTGGTCTCCGCCGAGCGCTCCAAGCGCCGACTTAAATCCGCAGAATGACCAGGCCCAGGCACCAATCAGCCTCCCGAGCGGCGGGACACCGGAATGCGTGGTGGCTTCCCCACCCCAAATCCGGGGCGTCAGCGTCACTCCGGGGCTGTTGCCTGGCGGTCAGGCAGGGACTGGCTCGGTAATGCTCACCACCCCTCCCCCCCAAACGGTCACCGTTTCCGGCGGGACGACCAACACTTCGAGCACGCTGAACATCCAGCTGGCTAGTAACAAGCCCCAGGCGGCCGTGCCGACGAGTGTCAGCATCGCCTACCCCAACCTTGTGGCCAGCTTCCCGGTCAATACGTCTCCCGTGGAAACGTCGCAGACGGCGACCATCTCCGCGACGTTTCAGGGCGCCGGCTCCGCACCGGTCGGGACGAACGTGACGGTGCGGCCGCCAGCGCTGTCTGCCCTCACCTGTTCGTCGAGCCCGGTGGCATCGGGAACGCCGATCCATTGCACGGTGCTGCTGGACGGCACGGTGGCGGGCTCGCTGATCGGGCTGCCCAAGCAACCTCCTCCCTCGTATGCGCCACAGATTCAGGTCCGCACAAGCCCCACAGCGATCGCCTCCTACCCGGCAGGCACCGTCACGGTGTGGCCAGGACAGCACCAGACTCCGTTCGACGTTCCTACCTCAGGGGTGTCGCAAACGGCGCTGGTGACGATCTTCGCCCTCTATCAGGGAGTGGAGAAAAACGCTCCAGTGCAAGTCACGGCGTCTCTGATCAAGGATTTCGGGTGCTTTGTCGGCACCTCAGGGCCACCAGCCCAAGGTGCGAGTGCATGCACGATTACGCCATATTCCCGGACCCCATATGGAGTCATCGCCCATCTCGTCAATCCTGTGGCTAACCAAGTAACGATTCCGCTGTCGGAGCCAGGTAGGCTGCACCACGCTTCGTATGACCATTGGTTTTGTTGTTGGCCATCGTATAATCCTGCTGTGGGCTATAAGGCCATGACCATCCCTGCGGGTCAGGCTGCAGGCTATGTTTACGCTCCTGATGATATTTTATTGGATCGTCAGGTGTTTGTGTCGTACTTCGAGCCCGTTCCTGCCACTGAGACCCATACCATTTCCGTTGTTGATCCGCTTTCTCACGCCAACCTAACCGCCACCTTCACAGTCCTACCGGCTCGGATCACGGGAATCGGTTTTGGAGAAACGCCTTCGGCCGCGACGAACCCCGCCACCATCAACAGCGTGGTCGGGCAAAAGGTAAAAGTGTGGGCACTTTTCAACGCACCCCCCGCGCCAACGGACTGGCAGAGCCAGAATGCCTGGTTGGATGTGAGGTACGGAGGAAACGTCGCCATTCAGGGACCGACGAATGTGGCGATCCAGGAACAAATCTGTTCGAATACGGCTTACGGTTCGATTGGGGGGACCAACCAATGTTCTTGGCGGTCCCCCCCTCCTCCTCCTTATGTGAACTTCGAGGTAACTCTGGGAGCCTGCTCGGCGGCCGTGCATCCAAACGGATGCCAAGCAACGGTTTCGGTCTCATCGAATCAGGCGCTGGGAACGGCGACCGGCACGATCAACGTAACTCCCCAATAGGTCTGCCTGCGCCGATGAAAAGGGGGAGCCGGCGAGTCCGAAATGAGCACACACTCGGTCAGCCGACCCCGGAGGGAGAATAGGGGGACATTCTGATTGGCGCCGACCTGCGCGGGCTCGGTGTCGATCAAAGCAGCATGTTCCCCCGGTCGTTCCCTAACCTCCGCTTTGATCAGCCGGAGGCCTAGGAGGGCCACACAGAGCCGGTCAACAAGGAGTGCAGTGGCGTCGATCATAGACTGCGGAGGTGCAACATGCGAGATCATTCCTTACTGTTGATGGTGGGTTCATTGCTGCTGACCCTGGGGGGCTGCGCCGCGGAGTCAGCCAAACCCGCATCTGAAACTCCGCCGCCTCCCCCCATCGCCCAAGCGGAAGGGGCCACCGATCAGCCGCCGTCCGGGGAGGTGCAAGAGCGGGGGGTGCAGCGCCTAACACCGGGATTGACACCGTCCGCGCCGCTGGTGTCGAAACTGCCTGCAGGGCCCCTCTCCATCAGTGCCCTGCCAGGCCATTTCGCATTCGAAACCTTCGGAGGCCCCTACTTCACGGCTGTCGGCGGAGGCGGTCGAACGACGGACGTCGTTCGCACAGATGCCGCATCTGTAGGACCATGGGAGCTATACAGACTCTTCCTCGTATTAGGAAGCGGCACGGGCGGCACGCCGCAGCAGTACGCCATCCAGACCGCCAGCTTTAACTTCCTCACCGCTGTCGATGGAGGAGGCCGCACCTCCGACGTTCTTCACACCGATGCGACGCAGGTTCAATCGTGGGAAACATTCAAGTTTGTCCCGGACCAATACGGTTGGCGACATGCCATGCAAACCGTCAACGGGCACTATCTCACGGCAGTCGGTGCAGGAGGCAAAACCACTGATGCAGTTCACACCGATGCAGTGAAAGTCGGAACCTGGGAAGAGTTTTATATCTGGAAGTGCGGCGACCTGGCGTCGGGCTATCAGTACACGATCTCCGCTGCATCAGAACCATACGGAATCGTGTTTGCCTATGGCGGAGGAGGACGTGTTGCCACACACGATGGCGTCTTCGTTGCCGGAGCGCTCGGTGTCCTCTCCGATTACAATCTGCGTCCGGCACCGTTTGATAATAACTGGCAGAAGTTTCGACTCATGCGGCAAGGTGACGGTTCGTATGGGCTGCTGACTTCCAATGGGGTCAACTACGTCACCGCGATCCAGGGCGGAGGTCTCGCGTCAGGGACAAAGACCTACGACGATCTGGTCACGGATCGGACGCAGGTCCAGGCCTGGGAGAAATTCAGGTTCATCGAGCAAGGCAATTGCACCTACGTCATTCAGACCGCGAGCGGACAGTATCTGGGCAAATCGACCGCCGCGCCCGGCACCGCGTTGGGAGTCTTCTCCACCAATGTCAGCGACATCAAGAGCGCCACAAAATTCCGATTGGCTGTGGTCTTATTTTGATGTGAGGAGAAACAGGGACATTCTGAATGGCGCCGACCCGCGCGGGCGTTGCGTCGATCGGCGCGGCACGGTGCCCGCTTTGTTCACGACGCGCTAACTGTCCGACACCGTCCCGACGAACACACCTTTAGTGAGAGGGAAGACCATGACCACACAAAGATTCTTGCGGGAACTTCTGTCTGGCGTTTGCTTGCTCGCCGCCGGATGCACTACTGCCGAACCAACGCTCCCCAACCGTCCCGACCACGCCGCGTCAGCGATGGAAGTCCCGGTGATTCCCACCGAGGCTCCGGCCGGTCAGGAGACTCCGGCCGCCGAGGTGTCCGGAGAAGTCCAAGAGCGTGGCGTTTCGCGTATTGCACCGGGACTGATAGTGCCACCTATCGCAGGCATAGCGCTGCCTCCGCCCTCTCTCCCCGGCGAGTTCGCGTTGCGGACTCAAAAGGGATTTTATGTGACTGCAATTGACGGAGGGGGACGGACCGCGGATCCGATCCTGGTCACATCCTCGACGGCGGCCGGGCCGTGGGAAAAGTTCAAATTTCCGCTGACGTACCCGAGCACGCCTTATGACAAGAGCTTGCAGACCGTCCGCGGGAACTATGTCACCGCAGTGAACGGAGGGGGTCTCACCGCAAATGTCTTTCACACGGACGCGACACAAGCCAAAGACTGGGAGCGGTTTCGGTTTCTCGATCTTGGGGTTGGGAATTTCGCGCCCAGCTTTTATGCGCTGTATACAATCAAGGGGTTTTACGTTACCGCCGTGAACGCAGGCGGCAGATATCAGGATGCACTGCACACAGACGCCAAGCAGATCCAGGCGTGGGAACAGTTCAGGATCGTCAAATGCGGGGATATCGGGTCGGGGTATGATTATGGGATCATGGCGGCAAATGGTAATTTTCTTGCCGCCGATAGCTATCAGGGAACGACCTGGTTTGGCTTGAACAACTCCCCCAGTGAGGCCCAGATGAAACTCAAGCTGATCCAGCAAGGCGATGGGACGTTCGCCCTCCAGACAACCACCGGAAGGTATCTCACCGCCCTCGGTGGCGGCGGACAAGTTGAGAAGTACGACAGAAGATACTGGACGCCAGATTGCGGGGGTCTGTTCGGCGGCCCTTGCATCGGCGGGGAAGCGCCCATCTTCCATATTGATGCGACACAAGTCCAAGCCTGGGAGAAATTCCGGGTGATCGATCAGGGCAATTGTACCTATGCGATCCAGACCACGAGCGGGTTCTACGCGGGTATCTTCAAGGATTCATCCGGAGTTACGCTTCTCACCACCAGGCGCGATGGCGCGCCAACGGCGAATGAGAAGTTTCAACTGGTCGTGTTCGGCTTGGCATCGCCGGTGGTTTTGCAGTGACTTGAGAAGGATGGACCAGAACACAGGGAAGGCGAAGAACGCTATGCTTCGAAAAGATCATCGCGAAGCGAGAAACTCTAGCAAATCATGTCCGACCGTCTAGAACAGGAGGCCACAATGACAGCGATTACGGTGCGCACACTCACCTGCTTAATGGTGATTGGTATGTTCGGTGTTCTGGCAGTCAGCTCCGTGCTGGCTGATGAACCTTCTACGCCAAGCGGTTCCTTAAAGGCGCCAGAAGAATCAGCCTCGCCTTCGGATGCAAGCGAGATACAGGAACGGGCCGTCATTCGGGGCCAGCAAGTACAGCCGCAGCTGAAGCAAGCCGCGCCAGCCCTCGCCATACCTCCGACTAAGAGCGGCGTGGGAGTTCTCCAGCCTGGGATACAAACGTTGCCATCGACTCCTTCTTCCGGTCCCACCGGACCTTTACCTGTGGTCGGCGGCATAAATGAGCCCGACTACAGATACCCCTGGGTCGTGCGGATGAACGGCTGCGGTACCGTGCTGATCGATCCACAATGGGTCCTGACCGCCGCCCATTGCGTCAAGCTGAACGTCGGGAGCAAACTCACCTATACGCGGACTGATTCGTACGGCAATGTGCAAACAGAGACGCGCTCTCCTGATCCTAATGCTGGATCTCAACGCAACCCCGGCGTGTTCGTCCCCCCGCAGTACTCATCCGACGACCCCAACCAAGCTTATGACATTGCACTGATCAAGCTTGCCCAGCCGTTCTCTGTCAACTTCGCTCTCCAAACAGTCGGGTTGCCACGGTCTCCGCAATTCCCCAACCTCGTGGGAACTGTGGCGTCCTACGTCAGGCACGACGGCGGGCAGTTACCTGCAGGCCAAGTTGCCATCTTCCGCGGTCCCATTGCTGTGCTCAACTCTCCCGGCAAGATCTTCGTTGAGGCCAGCGCCGCCGTCGGCGCCGCCGGCGCTTCGCTCTGTCCCGGCGACAGTGGATCCGGGTTTGTGACAGTCGAGAATGGCCGCGCGGTTGTCCGCGGTGTCGCTTCGCAAGGCTCAGTCGGGGACTGCATGACACCGACCGGTGAGGCGGTCTTTACGGATGTCTTTGCGTTTCGCGATTGGATTCTTCAAACGATGGGCAAGAACGACGCCACCTTGTCCGGTAACACCCGCGTGCGTTGGAGCGGGTTCGCAGCGCGTGGCAAGATGGTGATGGGCTGCAGTAACCCGAACACTCCGTATTGGGGTCCGCTCAATGTGGTCGGCGTCGAGGAGGGGGCCGTGTGTGACGGTGGTCAAGCGCAGGGAATCATTTGCCAGCTCGATCCCAATCAAGCCAGCGGGAAATTTGGGCCACCCCAGATTGTAGGCTTTACCATGAGGACGACCATGGCCAACGGCAGCAGTCAGGTGACTCCACTTCCTTTTGTGAGTAACCTTGCTCAGTT
>Ga0326726_10006981_pt1 | contig 10131 bp, 8 predicted proteins | sample MHFenrmetagenome_2_FD_207603 | JGI IMG/M metagenome (GOLD analysis project Ga0326726, IMG submission 207603) | Lab enriched peat soil microbial communities from Michigan Hollow, Ithaca, NY, United States - MHF15MN | ecosystem: Environmental > Terrestrial > Soil > Wetlands > Peat | place: USA... | reverse complement strand
TGGGACGTTGGTCATCAGGCATATCCGCACAAGCTCCTTACCGGACGATTCGGGAGATTTTCAGAAATCCGGAAATTCAGGGGGATTTCCGGATTCCCGAAGAGGGATGAGAGCGAGCACGACGCCTTCGGAACAGGACACAGTTCAACTTCGATTTCCGCGGCGCTCGGAATCATTGAGGGAAGAGACAGGAATAAAGAAAATTTCAAGGTTGTTGCCGTTATCGGCGATGGCGCATTGACTGGAGGGATTGCTTTCGAGGGCCTCAATAATGCGGGACACCTGAAGAAAGATCTCATCGTCATCCTGAACGACAACGAAATGTCGATATCAAAAAATGTCGGTGCGTTGCCCGCGTATCTCAACAGGATATTGACCGGAGACCTGTATCAGCGATTCAAGAAGGAGACGAAGTCCCGTCTCGAAAAGATACCCAAAGTGGGCGGCAAGGCTGCAGAGATCGCCGAAAAGACAGAAGACATGCTGAAGAGACTTTTTCTTCCCGGTATCCTTTTCGAGGAACTCGGATTCAATTATGTCGGTCCGATCGACGGTCACGATATCGATCTTCTTATCGGGACGTTAAAGCGGATAAAAACGGAAACGTCTCCCACGCTTGTGCATGTTATTACAAAAAAGGGGAGAGGGTATGCGTTTTCGGAAAAGGATCCCTCCCTCTTTCACGGGATCGGGCCATTCAAGCTCGAAACAGGGTCTCCCCTCAGCGGAAATCTCCCTACGTACAGTGAAGTATTCGGCACTGTGCTGACGGGACTGGCAGAAAGAGATGACAAGATCGTTGCCATAACCGCGGCTATGAAGGAAGGCACGGGCCTCGAACAGTTCGCGAAGAGATTTCCCGACCGGTTTTATGATGTCGGCATTGCCGAGGCACATGCGGTGACATTCGCCGCAGGACTTGCAACCCAGGGGGTAAAACCTGTTGTTGCGGTCTATTCAACATTTCTTCAGAGGGCGTACGATGAAATAATCCACGATGTTTGCCTTCAGAACCTCCCCGTCATATTTGCCGTCGACAGAGCCGGCATTGTCGGAGAAGACGGACCGACACATCACGGTGTATTCGACCTGTCCTACTTGCGGCACATTCCGAACATCGTTGTTATGGAGCCAAAAGACGAAATTGAGCTGAAGTCGATGTTCGAATGTGCGCTCTGTCATAGGGGACCTGTTGCAATACGCTATCAGAGAGGAAAAGCGCGGTCTCTATTCGACAGGTATCTTGATATCGCCGGTGAAGTACCGGTATCATTCAAGATCGGGGAAGCGGAAGTGCTGAAAGACGGCAAGGACGTAGCGCTGATCGCGCTGGGAAGCACTGTTTACCCCGCCCTGTCGGCCGCGCAGAGACTCGAAAAAGAAGGGGTTTCAGCGATGGTCGTCAATGCACGGTTTGTTAAGCCGATAGACCGTACCCTTATCGCTTCTGTTGCAGCAATTGTTCCAAAGATCATAACAGTCGAAGAAAATGTCCTCCAGGGCGGATTCGGCAGCGCGGTTCTCGAATTCTTAAACGAACTTGATATACGTACCATAAGAGTGAAGCGTATCGGAATCCCGGATAACTTTATCGAGCAGGGAACGCAGGCCGAGTTGAGGAAGCAATACGGACTTGATGAAGAGGGGATAGCCAGCGCGGTACTATCCCTGCACAAGGAACCGACATTCAGCTTTTGAAAGAAAGGCTCGACAAGATGCTCGTTGCGAAAGGGCTGGTAAAAAGCAGAGAGCTCGCAAGGGCGCTCATTATGGAAGGAAATGTTTTTGTCGACGGTTCGCAGGTCACAAAGGCCGGCTCTTTGGTACATGATACCGCTGACATCGCGCTCAGAAAATCCGGGCTGCCCTACGTAAGCAGAGGAGGCCTCAAAATCGAAGCGGCGCTCGATTTTTTTCATATCACCGTGCAGGATAGGATCATAATGGATGTCGGGGCTTCAACAGGTGGGTTCACGGATTGTTTATTGCAGAGAGGCGCCGGAAGAATCTACTGTATCGACGTTGGATACGGACAGCTCGCATGGTCTTTGCGAAAGGACCCAAGAGTGATTCTCCTTGAGAGGACCAATATACGGCACCTCAGCGAAACACTCAAAGAACGGAGAGACAAGGGCAAGGAGCAGGGAATGGAAGACCTCATAGAAAGCAGAGTAGATATGGCGGTAGTTGATGTATCATTCATCTCGTTGAAGATCGTTGTTCCCGCCGTCGTTCCGTTCCTTCACGCAAGGGCTGAAATCCTCGCACTTATCAAACCGCAGTTTGAAGTGGGGAAAGGAGAAGTCGGGAAAGGCGGAATTGTGAAAGAGGAAGAGAAACGGCTGTCCGCTGTGGAGGATGTCCGACGTACGCTTGAAGGGCAGGGACTTACTACCATCGGCGTCTTCCAGTCGCCGGTACCGGGACAAAAGGGAAACAGGGAGTACTTTTTATATATGAAGAGGGAATCTCATGGATGATGAAAAACTCCTCATTGGAGTTGACCTGTCCACAGCCTCCGAGGTGCTGATCGAGTTGCTTATTGAAGATGCCGTTGACGCTTCAGTCTTTGAAGAGATCGCCAGGGCAAATACGCGCAGGCCGGAAATTTTACGGATTCTCCTCGACAGCCAGGAGATACCCGACGATGCAAGAGCACTCGTGTCCGGCATGTTGAGTATTCCCGTAAAGCCGAAATCCGAGATCGTACGGGTACAGAAAACGCCAGAGGTTCGTTCCCAGAGTATTCTTCAGAGGATTCAGAAGCTGAGTGTGTCCGAGAGAATACAGCTTGCGCTGAGGGGCGGCAAGGAAATCAGGACAATCCTTATGCGGGACCCGAACAAAGAAGTGTGTCTCACTGTCCTTGAAAACCCGAAACTTACCGACACGGAAGTCGAACTTATCGCACGGTCGCGCTCGATCCCGGACGAAGCGCTCAGGAAGATAACCAAGAAAAAGGAATGGATGAAAAATTATAATGTTATGCTGGCGCTCTTGACGAATCCAAAATTGCCAACCGGTATAGCGCTCCCCCTGGTAAATGAACTTAAAACAAGAGACCTCGCCATGCTCGAGAAGAACAGAAACGTCTCTGAAGGACTCCGGGGAACTGCAAAGAAAATTCTCAGAGCAAGAAAAGCCCACTGACGCAGTCTCTAAAAGGTGTTGCAAAAAATTCCGAAATACTTTTTAATAAAAATTCCGAAATAGTAAGCTGACGGCCTCTCATGGATCAATTATGGGGAATAATAAGTTGAGAAATTTCAAGATAGAAAAATACCATGCCGGCATTGTGGCAAAGGCCACTCTATTCAAATGTTTGCGGTATCTCGACAGCGAGAACATCGAAACACCTTTCCTGCTTATTGACGGCGAAAAGCTGAGGGAAAAGGTTTCTCTGATCGGAAGATCGATACGGAATGCGACGGTGTTTTACGCGGTGAAGGCAAACCCTGACAGGGAAGTCATCCGGTTTCTCCATGCCCTTGGAACGGGCTTTGAAATAGCCTCAGAGGGAGAACTCGAACTCCTTTTATCGATCGGTGTTGATCCGGCGAAGATCATATCGAGCAATCCCGTTAAGACGCTTAAGTTTCTGAAAATGGCTTCAGCTTCAGGGGTAAATTATTTCTCTTTCGATTCGCGGGACGAGGTTGACAAGCTTGCTCATTACCTCCCGCACTGTAACATCTATGTGAGGCTCACCGTACCGAATGAGGGGAGTGAATGGCCCCTCAGCAAGAAGTTCGGGGTAGAACTCGATGAAGCGCTCGCGCTGTTATGCTATGCCAGGGATAAAGGACTGAAGCCTGTCGGGATAACGTTTCACGTCGGCTCACAGTGCACGAATATCTATAGCTGGAATATCGCGCTCGAAAAGGCGAAAACGCTCTGGGACATGGCGCAAAAGAGCGGCATACGGCTCCATCTTCTCAATATCGGCGGCGGGTATCCCATCGCGTATACAAAAAATGTGGTGAGTATCGAGTCTATCGAAAGAAATATCAACGCCCTTATCTATGAGAAATTTCCGGAGGATATTACTGTTCACCTGGAGCCGGGGAGAGCGGTCGTCGGCGACGCGGGCATTTTCGTCACGACGGTCATTGGTAAGGCGAAAAGGAGTGACGATGACTGGTTGTATATCGATGTCGGGGTCTTTAACGGGCTCATGGAGAGCGTTGGCGGCATTAAGTACAGCTATATCGTAGAAACCTCAAAACAGGCACATCATAAAAAGCAGTGGACAATCGCAGGACCGAGCTGTGACAGCTTTGATGTAATCGACAAAAACATAATACTTCCGGAACCCGAGGTGGGGAATCTGATCCTTATTCTGTCGAGCGGGGCGTATACCGTGTCGTATGCTTCTGAATTCAACGGTTTTTCGATACCGAAAACGATTCTTATATAAAGAAAGGAAGGAAGATGATTAAATTTACCGAAAAGGCGCCGTATGCGCCGGTCGAATATCTCTATGATGTTGAGGAGATTCTTTACAAAGGGAAAAGCGCGTTTCAGGACATTGCCGTAATAAAGAATTCCTACTATGGGAAAATGCTCATCCTCGACGATGTCGTTCAGATCACGGAGCGGGATGAATTTTTTTACCATGAAATGCTCGCCCACGTCGTCATGCACGCCCAGAAGGCCCCGAAGAATGTGGTTGTTATCGGCGGCGGTGACGGGGGGGTTGTGAGAGAGGTGCTGAAGCACAAGTCGGTCGAGAAGGTTTTTTTTATCGAGATAGACGAGGCGGTGATCAGTGTCTCGAGGAAATTCTTTCCGTCGGTTTCTTCCGGCATCGACGATCCGAGGGTCGAGATAAAGATTATGGACGGAGCTGACTTTGTGGCTAAAAGAAAATCTGCGGATATTGATGCCGTCATCATCGATTCGACGGATATCATCGGCTTTGCGAGAAGTCTTTTCACTGACGATTTTTTCAGCTCCGTCAGGAACTGTCTTACAGAGAACGGCATGTTTGTGACTCACACAGAGTCTCTCCATTTTCACAAGGACATGGTAATCGAGATTCAGGAGGTGCTGAAGAAGGTGTTCCCGGTGGTAGACCTCTATACCGCCCCGATTGCGACATACCCCGGAAACTGGTGGGCCTTTGCGGTCGGCTCAAAGGGTCTGTCGCCCCGCGAAATACGGCATGTATACGATATCGATACGAAGTACTATAGTGACGAAATTCATCAACAGGCATTTTTGCCGAAAAAATTCTATGAAAAGCTGATGCAGAGAAAATTGGAGTGGTAGAAAAATAGACCCTGCGCCATGTCACGCTGTTCGCCTCGCAGAATGTATCGGAGAATTCCTTGAAGACAAGGAACAAAGATATGTTACTATAAAAAAACGAAGTACGGGAGGACTGAGAGGGATGCCTATATACGAGTATGAATGCCTCAGTTGCGGAAAGCAGTGCGAGGTGATTCAGAAATTCAGCGATGAGCCGTTGAATTGCTGTCCCGAATGCGGCGGGCATATGCATAAGCGGATATCGCAATCATCCTTTATCCTGAAGGGGACCGGATGGTATGTAACCGATTACGCATCGGCGGGAAGAAAGAAAGCAAAGGAAGTCGAAGGAAAGCAGGACAGAAAGACGGAAGTTAAGACGGAGCCGAAGAAAGAACCAACGGCGGAGGCTGTCTCTAAGAATTAATGAAAAATCCTCATGTCCACGTCCCCTACAGCAGGATTGAGGACTATCTCGGATTTATAAAACAAAACCGCATCAACCCGGAACTGTATTTTTGTTCATGTTCGCTCGATCACATTACCGTATCCGACATCAGGACACTAAAGGAGAGACTTGACTACAATCCCTCTTTTTCGATCCATGCGCCGTTTATGGATCTCTCGCCCGGCGCGGTCGACGAAAAAATCCGGGCGATCACGATTGACCGTTTTCTATCTGTTTTTGATATTGCTGAAATTCTTCTCCCGAAGACGATCGTTTTTCACTCAGGGTATGAAAAATGGAAGTATGCCCGGAGAATAGACCTTTGGCTTGAGGGCAGCCTTATCACCTGGAGCGCTGTTTTGGAGCGGGCGAAGGCCCTGAATGTCCGGATTGCGATAGAGAATATTTTCGAAGACGACCCGGAAAACCTCAGAATCCTTATGGAGAATATCAATTCAGAGTATTTTGGAATCTGTTTTGATACAGGCCATTTCAATATCTTCTCCTCAATCCCCCTCGGCGAATGGATAGGTCAGTTGAAGCCTTATATGGTGGAACTGCACCTCCATGACAACCACAAGACATCCGATGCTCATATTGCCATAGGGGAAGGAACCTTCGACTTCAATGCATTGTTTGCCGCGGTGAAGGATAAAGACTTGATTTACACGATCGAAGGACATACTCCTGACGACGTCATGAAGAGCATTGAACGATTGAAGGACTATCCGGAAAACACCTTTTTTCAGAACAATGCTCGCCCTGAAAATCCTCTTGACAATTTATTCTGCCGCGACTAAAGTAAAAATTAAATAGCAGCCGAAATCCATTAAATGAATGGATGCGGGGGACCCAAATAGAGGGGGCGTATTTCCCGGGATACCGGGGATAGGGCACTTCCAAGCCCGAGCCCGACAGCTAACCTCGCAGGCATTTGGAAGGGCATTGGACGGGAACGTGACCGCTGCCAGCCAGCGGTTTTTTTATGCTCCTCCTTTGCCCCCGGAGGATGCATGATAATGATAAAGAAGAGAGAATCTCCTATGAAGGGAATTATCAAATCCCTCGGTCTTGTTTTTGGCGATATCGGAACGAGCCCCATCTACACGCTTACCGTTATCTTTCTGCTCCTTAAACCGACTGAAGACAATGTAATCGGGGTGCTTTCCCTCATTGTCTGGACATTGGTTATCCTCGTGACCATTGAATACGCATGGCTTGCCATGAGCCTTGGGAAAAGGGGCGAAGGCGGCACTATCGTCTTAAAGGAGATCCTTGCCCCTCTGTTGAAATCAGGGAGGCAGGTTTCGTTTGTCACATTTCTCTCTTTTATCGGGATATCACTCCTTATCGGTGACGGCGTCATCACCCCGTCAATAAGTATTCTCAGTGCGGTCGAAGGCTTATTGCTGATCCCCGGGTTCGAACATACGCGACAGGAAATCCTCATTTTCGCAGCAGCTATTATCGCGATTATCTTATTCGGTTTTCAGAGAAAAGGGACCGAAAAGGTAGCCGTGGCATTCGGCCCCCTGATGATCCTCTGGTTTTTTTCACTGACGATGTCGGGGATTTTGTCGATCAGCCATGTTCCGTCGGTAATGGCGGCGCTGAATCCCTTCAATGCCGGTCGGTTTATTGCCGGACATGGCCCGTTTGGGTTTTTTGTGCTTTCTGAAGTAATCCTCTGCGCAACAGGAGGTGAAGCATTATACGCCGATATGGGGCATCTGGGCAGAAAACCCATCATAAGGGCATGGTCGTTTGTTTTTGTAGCGCTCCTCCTGAATTATCTCGGGCAGGGCGCTTTTCTCGTTCAGCATCCGAATGCAAAAAATGTGCTTTTCGAGATGGTATTCCACCAGGCGCCGTTTCTCTATATCCCCTTTTTGGTCCTCAGCATCTTTGCTACGGTCATTGCCTCACAGGCGATGATCAGCGGAATGTTCTCGATCGTCTATCAGGGGATTACCACGCATATTATGCCCCTCTTTAAAATCGATTATACTTCAACGGAACTGAGGTCCCAGATATACATAGGTTTTGTGAACTGGTTCCTCCTCGCCTTGGTGCTGCTCGTCCTGGTCGAATTCCGGGAATCCCATCGCCTCGCCTATGCATACGGCCTTGCTGTTACCGGAACAATGTCTCTGACCGGCGTCATGATGACGTGGATTTTTTATAAAAGAAATAACAGGGGCAGGGCGTTCCTCTCGCTTCTGGTCGCCATTGTTGATCTGGCATTCCTGATTTCGAATATGTATAAGATACCGCACGGCGGTTACTGGTCGCTTATCATCGGAGCATTCCCCCTCGCGCTAATTCTGATATATACCAAAGGGCAAAGAAGGCTCTATAGGGCGTTGAAGCCTGCGCCCCTGAATGAATTCCTTGAACGGTACCTCGTTGCGTATAAAAGAACAAACAGGATTGAGGGAACCGCCCTTTATTTTTTGAAAGACGAAAAGGAGATACCGCCTTACATGATTCGGTCCATGCTGGTGAACGGCATCATTTATGAAGAAAATATTATTGTGACAATCGTCAGGCGTGTTGATCCATTCGGGGTGATCGGTTTTTTTAAGGATGATATCGGACCAGGTCTCAGAGTCTTTGAGATCCAGACAGGGTATATGGAATTCCCTGATATCGAGGAACTATTGAAAGAAGCCGGCATCGATGAAAAAACAATCTTTTACGGCATAGAAGATATCGTTACAGGAAATATAATCTGGCGGATCTTTTCAAGCATAAAACGATTAACTCCCAACTTTGTCCAGTTCTATAAACTCCCTTCTCATAAACTGCACGGTGTAATGACAAGGGTGGAATTATGAAGTTTCCCTTGTCTTTGTTCCGGCAAAAAAGGCATGCGATGCTTCTTGGTCTATATTATTTATAATTTATTTGAATAAGCGGAAGCGAGAATATGTTCGCTCATTCTCGGTCGTTCCTCCCTGCGAGGCTTTTGCCTCTTTATTTCATAATAGACAGTTGACTGTCGGCAAAAAAATCCGCTCACATACCCTCTCTTCCGCTTATTCCTCTCATGAACGGGTATTGTCGGTTAGAGCCTGTCTTTCTGATTCTTTATTGCAAAGCCCCTGAGGTCTGGATTGTCTGCGCCTTTATACTGGATCATCACTTTATGCGTTTCTCCGATGGTGCCGGGCAGAATCAGCCTTTTGATCTTTGCGATCTCAAAAAGATAGTCGCTGGAGTTCGTGAAGAGATCACTCATGACTTCGTCGATGCCGAGTGAAACAAAGAACGTACCCTGATTGCAGAAACCGAGTGTCTTCAGTCCGAACCCTTCCCCCCATTTTCTTACCGATGAGAAATTCACGTGGGCAGTGATATCCTGCCCCCCCGTATTCTGATAGGGGTTTTCATTCACCTGGTGCCGGTGATAGCAGAGCAGCGTTCCCCTGTTTCGCTCTTCACTGTAATATTCCCGCGCCGGATACCCATAATCGATGGTGAGGATAAATCCTTTCGAAAGTATTTTACTTGATGAGGCGAGCCAGTCCTTAATCCTGAGGTTTATTTCGGTCCTGTAGAGCGGCGGAAGTTCTATAGTAAATTCTCTTAAGTAGCCGGCTAAGGACTCTGTGCTCAACGGTCCTTTTATTTCTCCAAATTGCCCGTTAACAAGAGTAATATAAATCTCTTTCAGTTCTTCATCCATCTCGACGAGATGTACGGGGAAGGCATCGAGCAGTTCATTCGAGAAGACACAGCCATCGATTGCACTGAGATCCTGCAGAGAAGAGACCCATTTCAGTTTACCGGAATAGGTGTGAAGCAGTTTCTCCTGTTTGTCGCGCAGAAAGGGATTGATTTCCACTATCACATAGGTAAGCGCATCGAAGAGTGTTTTGTCGCGCAGATAATTCATGATATCCAGGCAGAGAAGTCCTGTTCCTGCTCCCAATTCCACGGCGTGAAAAAAAGAAGGTCTCCCGAGTATTTCCCACATCTCCTCAAGCTGTCTGCCGATCATTGCTCCGAAGACCGGGTGGAGGTGCTGGCTGGTAAAAAAATCACCTGCCTTTCCTATATCGGTATTCTCTGAAACGTAATAGCCGAGCCCGGGTTCATAGAGGGCCATTTCCATGAAGGTTTCGAAAGTTATCGGACCCTTAGCATTGATTTTATCGATTATCTTCTGTATAAGGAGATTCACGCTTCGAGTTTGTCAATGTCCTTATTAAAGCACAAGAACGTCACCTTCCTGAATGATATCCGACGGGAGTGGATTCACATTCCATGCCTCACTGATGATACCTTTTTCCGTCTTAACCTGTCTTTTGATAGCAATAAGGTTTACACCATTTGGCGAAGGTGAAAGCCTTATTCTCACGACGTTAATTCTAAGGGATTTCCTCTAAATTGACAACAGGCAGCCGATATGCTGATTTGTCAGGCGGATT
>Ga0326726_10006980_pt1 | contig 10131 bp, 2 predicted proteins | sample MHFenrmetagenome_2_FD_207603 | JGI IMG/M metagenome (GOLD analysis project Ga0326726, IMG submission 207603) | Lab enriched peat soil microbial communities from Michigan Hollow, Ithaca, NY, United States - MHF15MN | ecosystem: Environmental > Terrestrial > Soil > Wetlands > Peat | place: USA... | reverse complement strand
ATCACCAAGCGCCACCTATTCGGTATGGTGCCTATCATGACTACCCGCGGTTGTCCTTACAATTGTGATTTCTGCTGCGTCACGGATCTATTCGGCAAAGAGATCCGCCATATCCCCGTCGAAAATGTCGTGAGGGATATCAAAGAGTCAGGTAAAAAGATCTTCATGTTCCTTGATGACAATATCATTGGGCATCCGAGCTACGCCAAAGAGCTCTTCGCCGCCCTCAAACCTCTCAAAATCTCCTGGGTTGGACAGTCATCCATCTCCCTCCTGGTCAAGGACGACGAGCTGCTGAAGCTGGCCGTCGATAGCGGCTGCGTGGGCTTATTTGTCGGACTCGAGAGCGTCATGGAGACCCAAATGAGCTCCATGCGGAAGTCGTTCAGCTCACGTCGAGGATTGGAAGATGGTCTGAAGAAAATGCATCGAGCCGGAATATTCGTCCTGGCCTCGATGATCTTCGGTTTTGATGAAGACACAAAAGACGTCTTTGATGAGACTGTCAAATTCCTTCTCAAGAACAAGGTCCATTCGGTCGCCTTCAATGTTCTTACGCCGTACCCAGGGACGAAGACTTACCGGAAAATGAAGGAGGAAGGTCGGTTGCTCACCTACGACTGGAAATACTATGACCACAGCACCGTGGTCTTTCAGCCGAAGAACATGTCGCCTTATGAATTGATGGTCGGCAAGATAAGAGCCCGGAAGGAGTTCTACAGCCGATGGTCAATCCTTAGGCGGCTTCGGGCGAACTTGCGCCATCCCTTTGTCTACCTAGCCATGAACTGGGGCCATCTCAAAGGCGTCAGGGTGGAAGAGAAGAGGTTAGCTCTCGTCACGAGGGAATTGTATGACAAGCCCAAATAGAGTTTTCGTGGCCTATACCATGGGTGCCCTTTTCTTCGTAGGATGGCATACTTCTTGTCAAATCCGTTGACGGGGCCTCTACCGTAGTCCTTACTTCGCCGGTTGGATCATGGGTCTCGTCGGGGCCATGCTCATGCTGAAAGACTTGCGAAAGCGTCCCGCATTGCATAAGTAACGCCGGCCCGGCCAATTCGTTATCCGGGTGAGAATCCTCGCCCCCGCCGAGTGGCTATCCTATGAGGTCCAGTCTCGGCTTAACCGGCGTCCTTCTCAGATGGGGAGCGACCGACAGAGGCCGCCCCGAGGCGTGCCTGAGAGGATTCGAACCTCCGACCTTTGGATCCGGAGTCCCTTATTTTACCCTTCTGGACATATGGGGAACATCCTGTTTCCAGAGGAGATAGGCTTGTTTTCCTTTGAGCACCTTTAGTCAGAATTACACGGGTTTACGCACTTTTTATGACACGGCGGAAGGGTCCGCCAAAACTATTTCTTGCCGGCCGGGACAAGCCGCTTGAGCTCCTCGAACCAGTTCTGGATGAATTTGATTTGAGTGACTCCGGTTTTTTGATCCAAACCCTCCCAATCCGGTGATACCTTTCTCTGCCCGTCCATTTTCAGCCAGTACCCGAACCTCACCAGGCTTCGATCATCACCGTTCTCCAGACCAAGCAAGAGATCCTCTGGAAGATCGGATCTCCTTATCGGTTTCCCTCCGTACACGTACCCCCATCCCAAGAACCGTTGTCCGTCCGGGTGAATATCGTAGCCTCTTGTAGGACTTGCAAGCAGACCATATCCAAGATAATCCAGAACCAAACGAGGGGGCCCTGCAGAAAAGGCCGGGGTTGTCGCGATATCGACAACCATGACATTGTCATAGTACATAAAATAATTGGCGCTGCCGAGGTAATAGAGCTGACGGCCGCCCGGTCCCCAGCACGGGGCCCAACCGCCTTCGCTCGAGACCCTGATCTTTTGACCAGGGCCCGGATAGGGCTGAACATAGACTTCCGACTGGCCGGCTTCATCTGAGTCATACGCCATCCAGTGACCGTCCGGAGAAAGCTCGGGAGATGATACGTTAAACCGCGTTCTGAGGAATGCGTCCGATTTCCGGTCCTTCAATCGCAGCACCCAGATAGAACTGTGTCCTGTGGCAGGGTCAGCCCCCAAATAAGCTAACAGGTCACCTTTGGGCGACCAGGAAGATGCGAATATCCCGGTTTCGCTTTCCAATAAGCTCTCGGCTTCACCGCTGCCATCCGCGGGCATCCACATGATCTTCCTTCGCCCGGAAGCCTCTGCCCGAGTGAACGCCACCCGTTTGTTATCAGGTGTCCATATAGGTCCCCAATCTCGGTAGCCGTTCGTCAGGGGCATTGAGATTCCTCGTTCGATATCGGCGACCCAGATCCCGGTCCTTTTCCCCTCGCTACAATATGCTACACGCTTCCCATCAGGCGACACGCGTGGCCAAAAATAGGGCCCAGGAGCCGCCAATACCGGCTTGGCGTTCCCATTTCGGTCGATCCAGAGAAGCCATACTCCTAGGTCCGGGTATGGGCCCCCTGAAATATAAGCAAGTGCTCCGGAGCTTGAGAAAGCGAACTGGCCTGCAAATGTATTCTCACCGGGGGATATCGCATTTGTCGCTTGCATGACGTTCTCGACTAACTGAACCACTGGACCCGTCACGGTCAGCCGCGACGCATCAAACGGAGCCGCGCACAGAGTTCCCTGACGGAGGAAAACCAGATGTCCAGTTGTCACATAACGGGCATCCGCCCCCTCATCAAGCAGGAGCTTGCGCTGGTTGCTTTTGAGCGATAATACCTCGATCCGCGGGTTTTCCCAATCGCTGAGCGAGGTTCGCATAGTAAAGAGCACAGCATCGCCGCCGGGCAACACGTGGGGCAGGATACAGGCAATTTCCCCCTTTTTGCGGTCAGGGGCGATAAGAACTTCTGCCTTCCCGCCGCCAGAAGGGACTCGCATGAGGCTGTCGCCTTGCGAATAGATGATCATATCATCCGATCCCCAGCAGGCGCCAAAATCCGGCTCTTCACATAATATTACCGGCGTTCCGCCACCGATCGGCACCTTTTTCAAGTTTCCGTCCGCCCAAAATCCAACCCATCGCCCATCAGGCGAGAGAAAGGGAGCGCAGCCGCCCTCGGTGCCCGCAATGGGAACAGCCGCCCACTTATCGAGGGCACGAATATATAGCTGGGGATTCTTCTCTCCGACCCCCGCAAAAATAATCGAGTCTCCATCAGGTGAAACGGCCAATGACGTCCGATTGGGACGATAGCCACCCGTGCGCTCGGCGATTTGTTTGGCCGGCTCGGTCCCGATCTCTATACGGACGGCCGATCTTGGCGATAACGATTGCCGATCCCACATACGGGTCAAGAGGGCTGTGATGGCTGCCACTGCCGCCAAAGAAATCAGGACAAATAGGGCTATCACGAGCCGGCTTGTCCTGGCGGGGATTCCCTTCCCGGTCCGCTCGGCAGTCGCGGGACTTCGGAGCGCTTCTTCGATCTCGATCCTCACGTCGCCGATGTCACGCAAACGGTTTTTGTGTTCTTTGCGCAGACATCGGTGAAGCAGATTCGTCACGCTCCAGGGGGTCGACACGGGAAGCGCATTCCAATCCGGCTCGCCCTTGAGGATATGGGCCAGAGTATCGGACACTGTATCTCCGTGAAAGGCCCTCTTTCCCGTCAAGCATTCATAGAGGATGCAGCCGAAGGCCCAGATGTCGGACCGTCTGTCCACCGCCCGCCCTCGCGCCTGCTCCGGGCTCATATAGGCTGCCGTTCCCAGGATGACGCCCGGCTCCGTCATCTGGGCGGTGATCGTGGGCGATTTCTCGATATCGACGCCTGCCATCTCTCCCCCGCACGCCTTGGCCAGCCCGAAATCCAGGATTTTAACCTTGCCCTCAGGCGTGATCATGATGTTTCCAGGCTTAAGATCCCGGTGGACGACTCCCCTCTCATGGGCAGCTTCAAGTCCCTCGGCGACCTGCCGGCACATGTCCAGCGCCTCATCCACGGGAAGGGCCCCTCTATCTAACCGCCTTTGTAACGTTTCGCCTTCGACAAGCTCCAGGGCAAGGAACCGCCGTCCCACTGCTTCCTCGAAACCGTAAATGGCGGCGATATTGGGGTGATTCAGCGTCGCCAGGAGCTTGGCCTCGCGCTCGAACCTCGCCAGTCTCTCCGGGTCAGTGGAGAACTCCTCCGGCAGGATTTTGATGGCCACCTGACGGCCGAGGTTCTTGTCGACGGCACGATAAACCTCACCCATCCCGCCTTGGCCGAGCTTTTCCAGGACCTCATAGTGCCCAGCAATCACAGTCCCGGGGGCGACAACATAGGCAGGCGATTCTAGGGTTTTCGTAAGGGAAGGAGAGACGGCCTTAGCCGAAGTCAGTGAGGTTGCACAGTTGCCGCAAAACCTGGACGTGTCAGGATTCTCGGCGTGGCACTTGGGGCATTTCATATATCAAGCTTCCTAAAGTGCCGCCAGTCGCTTCTTTGCGTCCGCAACCTCGGGCAGGCCAGCGTCGGCGTCCTTCCAGAGGTCAAGGAATTTCTGGTAGTCCTCGCGGGCCTTGACTTTATCCCCTTGCTGTTCGGCGATCTTCCCCAGCATGTGGAACGCTTTAGCATAAAGATCGCCGAAGTCAAGCCTTCCCGTTGTTTGTAAGGTAATCTTTTCATATTCTTGGCGAGCTTTGTTCAGGTCTCCAGACTCATACAGGGCGTGCGCTAGGCCGTCGAAGAATCGAGCATCCCCTTCGAAATTTACCTTGGCGAGCCGACCGCACGCTTCTTCAAAGAACCCCGAGGCCTTCCGAAAGTCGCTTTTCCCAACCTCTATCGTCCCGAGGATGTGTTCATAATTCCACGTATCTGTCGCGTTGATGCCCTTATCGATCAAGGCCTTCAGCTCCTCGGCGGTCTTCCGTGCCTCATCAAATGATCCCAAACGCGCCTGCGTAAGTCCTTTGTCATAAAGGTCGCCCCTTTGTTCGCTAGGCAGGTAGGGCAAGCCGCTCTTGATTTGCGATTGTCGAGCATCGGCCCTGGCCTGCAGTTGCTGGGCGAAGAACTTCTTGGCATCCTCGAGGCGGCCACATTTTATTGAGATATCGATTAGCCCACCTAATGACCCGAGCATTCCCGGAGTATCGTTATGCCCCTTAGCATAGTCCAACCATTGCTGATTTAGGCGCAGAGCCTCCGAATATTTTCCATGGATGAGCGTTAGCTTATAAAATGCACCTTCTGGAACAACGAGGGTCTTTTGGTAAATTTGTTGGTAGATTTTTTCCGCGCCGGCGATATCGCCCTTGAGCAGCAGGACATCGCCCATGTCATACTTGCAACCGAGGTCGTCTGGATGCGAGAAAGCAAGTTTTTCCGCCTCGGCGAAGGCCAGGTCAAATTGCCTTCGGCACAGGTAGCTATAGCGCAAGACCCCTCGGATCCGTTGATTATCCTCGACCTCCTGGAGGAACAGCCGGCAAAGGTCCTCGGCTTTCTGATAGAGCCCTGCTGCATTATATGATTCGGCAAGATTCCCGACGGTCATTGGAGTCCGCAGAATCTTGACCACAGGTTCATATTGCTCGATTGCCTTGTCCCATTCTCCAGCAGCACAATAAACGATGTACAAGCACCAATGGCCGATGGTATCCTGGGGATAGGCCTTTATTAATCTTTCAGCAACCTCACGAGCCTTTATGTAATCTTCATCGAAATTGAATTGGTCGAATTCAATTCGCAGTCGCTCATATTCTGAAAGACGATCGCTCAGCTCCAAGGCCTTTTTGAGGTATTTCCGAGAGCCGACCGGATCATCATAACGGTTTGCAATAGCCATCGTCCGATAGGCCATAGCGAATTCGGGATCTATTTCGACCGCCTTCTGCATATAAGCAAGCGTTTCTTTGGACTCCCCCTTCAAATAATGTCTTCGGCCTTCGACGTAGTATTTGAGGGCCTCGGGCGAGGAGGTGGTGACTAGGGCGACGTCTTTTTCGACGTCGCTTGCCATCTGATCCGCAGTGAGGTTAAGCCCCTCCTTGACCTGCCGGGTCAGCTCATTCACCTTGACGATGACGTCTTCATCGTTCTTGGCTTCAATTTGGAGAGGGGGCGGGTTTTCTCTCGTGCCCGGCTTCTGGAGGCCGGCCGTGATGATGAAGTTCTGCCCGGCCTTGATAAAGCTCCCTCTAAGGACGTGAGTAGCTCGGGTCTGGGCGGCAACCCTTTCGATATCTTCGGAGGAATATTTCCGGGCATCAGCCAGGCCGAGCCTTTTTAGGATCGTATACATCTCCTCGCCGGTAATGACCCGGATGTATCTTGATTGCGAGAGAGATGTGATCAGCAGTTCGGAGAGCATGTCCCTCCAGGTATCGAGCTTTGTATCTCCCGACTTGTTCTCAAAATAGAGGACGGCCAGGGTCGGCATGCCGGAAACGGAGGGCGCGGGGCCTGCCGTCTTTGACGGGAGGACGCGCCAGAGGACGATGCCGGCAGCGATAAGAGCTAGAAAGACGAGACCTGGCAGAAAGAATTTCTTCGGGGTGAACTTCAGAGTGATCTCCCGCGAAGTTAAAGGTTTTATCTCAGGGACGACTCGCTCGGTCGTGGGAATACCCTTCTCGATCTTGTCCAGCTCGGAGCGCAGGTCCGAAGCCGTTTGGTATCTCTTCTCTTTGTCCTTCGCCAGGCACTTGAGAATGACGCCGCTCAGATCGTCAGGGATTCCGGGGTTCAACTGCTTGGGGTCTTTCGGCGTCTCTCCCTGGTGCTTCATAGCGATGCTAAGCGCCGTCTCCCCTGTAAAGGGGACGTGGCTGGTCGCCATCTCATAGAGAATAACTCCCAGGGAATAAATGTCGGAGCGTTGGTCGACCTCTTCGGCCTCGGCTTGTTCCGGACTCATATATTCAGGCGTTCCGATCATGACTCCGGCACCCGTTATCCCCTTATCCCTGACCGAGCGGGCAATTCCGAAATCCATGATCTTGGCGTTCCCGTTCTTGTCAATCATGATGTTCTGGGGCTTAAGGTCACGGTGGACAACGCCGAGACTGTGGGCTTCGGCAAGTCCATCGCAGACCTGCTTCCCGACGCTCAACAGCATGCCCACGCTCAGGCTCCCGGACATATGAATCATGCTCTTTAGATCTTCGCCGTGGACATATTCCATGGTGATGAAGTGGGCACCTTCCGCCTCACCCATATCGAACATCCGGCAGACGTTTCTCTGGCTGATATTCCGGGCCAGCCTCAGCTCATTGCCAAAGCGCTCGATCACCTCCTTGTCCGAGGCGATCTCGGGCTTGATGAGCTTGAGCGCCACTTTCTCTTTGATCTTTGTATCAAAGACCTTGTAAACCCGGCCCATGCCGCCGTGACCGAGCTCCTCGATCACCTGGTAGCGGCCGGCGAAAGTGGAGCCGGTGGTGAGTTCGCGGATTGGCGTCTGGAGAGTCTCCGTCACGAGCGGAGGATGGCCCTGGGGTGGAGGGAGTTGTGTTCCGCAATCACCGCAGAACTGCTTGGTCTCTGGGTTCTCGGCCTGACACTTAGGGCATTTCATGATGTCCCGCTCATATACCTAAGTTCGATAGCCGCTTCCTGGCGTCCTCAGGCTCAGGCAGCCCGGGATCAGCGTCCTTCCAAAGGTCGAGGAACTTGCGGTAGTTCTCGCAGGCCCGGGGCTTATCCCCTTGCTGCTCGGCGATCTTGCCCAGCATGTAGAACGCCTTGGCGTAAAGATCGCCGCCCATAAGCCGGTGGAACGTAAGAAGCGTAATCTTTTCGTATGTTCTGCGAGCATTGTCCAGGTTTCCCAGCTTATAGAGGGCGCGGGCACGATTGTCAAAGAAGGAGGTCTCCTGTTCGTTGCTCCACTCGTTATCTGGATCGATGCGGTCGCAGGCTCTGCCAAATAGACCTGCGGCCTGACGATAGTTCTCCTTCCCAAGTTCAATGAGTCCGAGGATATATTCATACCATCGCAACTCCTTCGTACTGATGCCCTTCTCGATCAAAGACTTCAGCTCCTCGGCTGTCTTTCGGGCTTTATCGAAGGATTTCATTTCCGCCTGAATTCTCCCCTTAAAGAAGAGATCGTACTTTTGTTGACTCGGCAAATAGGGCAGACCGGATTCGCCTGCTGATTTTCGATACTCGGCGGAGAGCCTCAGATGCTGACCAAAAGCCTCGTAGGCTTCTTCATAGCGACAGGCTTTTTCCAGCGCATCTGCCAATCCCCCATATGCTTCCGACTCTTTCTCTTTGCTCCCTTTCGTTTCCTCCAGGTTCCGCCGGCTAAGGCCGAGCATTCCATCGATCTTTCCTCGTGCCAGCAGAAGGGCGGTCTGCCAGTGATAGTCGACCAAGATCTTCTCGGCCCCAGTGAAATCGTCCTTGCAGAACAGGACAATGCCTTTAGCATCTTTCAACCATTGAGGGCCAAGGAGAAATATCTTCTCCGCCTCGGCCAGAGCCTGGTCGAACTGCCTCCCGCAGACATAGCCGAAAGCTAGAGTTTCACGCATTTCAGAGGTATCCTCTATATCCCGGAGGAAGGACCGACATATGTCCTCGGTCTTCTGATAAAGCCCTTTGACCATATAGAAGCCAGCGAGGTTATCGACCAAAATGGGTGTTCTCAAGGTCTGAACAGCTATTTCCTGCTGCTCGATGGCCTTGTCAATATTTCCAGCACTAAAATAAACCTCTGCCAACACGCCGTGATCCAGCGGGTTACCGGGATAGGTCTCAACCAGTCTTTCCAAGATCTCGACGGCCTTTGCATAATCCTCGTCGTAGCGAAAGGACTGCCCTTCGATAAGCAACCGCTCATTTTCAGTAAGACGTGTGCTCAGATCCAGAGCCTTCTTCAAATATCTCCGGGAATCAGCCTCATGCCCAAGCATTCTATGCGCAACGGCTATGCCTCTATAAGCCATTGCGAATTCGGGGTCTACTTCCACCGCTTTCTCGAAGAAAGCGAGGGTCTGTTCCCACGAGTCGAGTTTCAATAGGTGCCTTCGGCCTTCGATGTAATATCTGAGGGCTTCGGGAGAGGATGTGGTGATTTTCCCCGCCTCTTTTTCGATGTCGCTGGAAATCTGAGCCGCAGTAAGATTGAGCCCTTCCTTAACCTGCCGTGCCAGCTCGTCCGCCTTGACGATGATGTCTTTCTCGTTGGTGGCCTCGAGCCGGAACGGCGGCGGGTTTTCGCTCGCGCCCGGCTTCTGTAGGCCGGCCGTGATGACGAGACTCTCCCCGGCCTTGATAAAACTGCCTCTCAGAACATGGGTGGCCCGGGTTTGTGCCGCGATCTTTTCGATATCTTCGGAAGAGTATTTCTTGCCGTCGGCCAGGCCAAGTTTCTTCAAAATCGTGTACATCTCCTCCCCGGTGACAACTCGGATGAACCTCGATTGGGAGAGGTCGATGTTGATCAGCTCCGCCAGCTCTTCACGCAAGTAATCAAGTTTTATATCCCCGGATTTATTCTCGAAGTACAGGACGGCAAGGGTGGGCTGGCCGGGGGCAGGAGGCGGCACACCTTTTTTTAGGGGAACGATGCGCCAGAGGATAAATCCGCAAGCGATAAGAACCAAGAAAACCAGGCCGGGAACCAAGAGCTTTTTCGGAGTCACCTTCAGGGTGATCTCCCGGGAGGTGATCGGCTTTGTCTCAGGAACGATACGCTCTGTCGTGGGTATGCCCTTTTCGATTTTCTCGAGCTCGGAATGGACCTCGGCGGCGCTCTGATACCGCTTCGCCTTATCCTTTTCCAGGCATTTTAGGATGACCCCGCTCAGGTCGTCGGGGATAAGAGAGTTCAGCTGTTTTGGATTTTTGGGAATCTCCCCCTTGTGCTTCATCGCAATGCTGAGGGCGGTCTCGCCAGAGAAGGGAACGTGGCTCGTCGCCATCTCGTAAAGGATGACTCCCAGGGAATAGATATCGGAGCGATGATCGACCTCTTTGGCTTCGGCCTGCTCCGGGCTCATATATTCCGGGGTGCCGATCATCATCCCAGCGCCCGTTATCCCCTTATCGTTGACCGACCGGGCGATCCCGAAATCCATAATCTTGGCGTTCCCGTTCTTATCAATCATAATGTTCTGGGGCTTTAGGTCCCGGTGGACAACCCCCAGGCTATGGGCTTCGGCCAGCCCGTCGCAGATTTGCTTTCCAACATTCAAGA
>Ga0326726_10006979_pt1 | contig 10134 bp, 5 predicted proteins | sample MHFenrmetagenome_2_FD_207603 | JGI IMG/M metagenome (GOLD analysis project Ga0326726, IMG submission 207603) | Lab enriched peat soil microbial communities from Michigan Hollow, Ithaca, NY, United States - MHF15MN | ecosystem: Environmental > Terrestrial > Soil > Wetlands > Peat | place: USA... | reverse complement strand
GTCGACGGCGGCGGCAAGCTGCTGGGTCAGGTCACCTTCGACGACGTGATCGACGTGGTACAGGCGGAGCAGACCGAAGACCTGCTCAAGTTCGGCGGCACCTCCGCCGACGAAGAGCTGGCGGCGCCATGGCACGGCGCGGTGCGGAGCCGGCTCCCCTGGCTGCTGACCAACCTGGTAACTGCCTTCGCGGCGGGAGGAGTGGCCACCTATTTCGCCGCCAAGGTCAACGCGGTGCGGGCGCTGATCTTCTGGATGCCGGTGATCGCGGGGATGGGCGGCAACGGCGGGACCCAGGCGCTGGCCGTGACGGTGCGCCGGGTGGCGCTGGGGCTGGTCCCCACCGGCAAGGCGCTGCCGATCATCGGCAAGGAGATGCTTGCGGGGCTCGCCAACGGCGCGGTCAACGGCGTGGCAGCCGCCCTGGTTGCCTACGCCCTGGGCCACGGGTCCAACCTGGGCCTGGTGGTCTTCCTGGCGATGACCGGCAATCTCTTCGTGGCCGGCTTTGCCGGCGCGTTTATCCCGCTGCTGCTCAACCGGCTCGGGATCGATCCCGCGATCGCGTCGTCGATCTTCGTGACGACGTTCACGGATGTGTGCGGCTATTCGTTGTTGTTTGGACTGGCAGGGTTGTTGCTCGGAGTGTGAGCGGCCGGGCGGTCAGGCGGTCAGGCGGCCAGTGATGATGCGAAAGGGTGGGTTCCTCGCGGAGCCCACCCTTTCGCATTTCCACTGACCGCCCGACCGCCCGTCCGCCTGACCGCTGGCTACCAGCCCAGCACCATCTCCACCCGGCTGTAAAGGAACCGTCCGTTGTAGCCGAACGGCGAGGCCGCGGCCCAGGGGAAGGTATTGTCGTTGTTGTTGAACTCTTTCTTCGCCTGGTCCGGGTAGACATCGAACAGGTTCCGCGCCCCGATCGAAAGATTGATCTGATCGAACCGATACCCGACCTCCGCGTCTACCAGGAACTTGCCGCCGTAGCTCTCGCCGTCGGTGAAGCTGGGCTGGGCCGAGCGGAAGCCGCCATAATAGGAGCCGCGACCCAGGGCGTGGAACCGGCTGCGGGTGTAGTTGCCGGTGATGGTGGCGCGCCAGTCGGGGCGCTCCTTCTCGATGCCGAGCTTGGTCACCAGGTCCAGAATGCTGGTGAGGTCGGTTGCGGTCCCCTGCAGGACAGCGGGGAGCGCGGCTACGCGGGTGATCTTGTTGCGGGTATAGTTGAAAGAGCCGGTGAGATCGAAGGTGCCGGCTCCTGCCGGGAGACGGAGCTCGCTGGTGACGTCGATGCCGTCGGTCTTGGTGTCGAGGCCGTTGGTGAAGAACTGCACCCCCGCGATGTTGCCGAAGTTGGCGTCGGCCAGGATTCGCTGGGACACCGTGTCGCTGAAGGTCGCGCCCAGCAGGATGCGGTTGTTGATCTTGATGTGGAACGCGTCAACGGTGATGGTGAAGTTATCCTGTGGCGTGAAGGCGAGGCCACCACTCAGGTTGAAGGCTGTTTCCTCCTTGAGCGGCTTGGCGCCGAATAGCTTCGTCGCCGGATCACTTACCGGGAAGTTCCCGATCTCCTGGAGCTGGCCACCGACAAAGCTGGTGGTGACGTGGCTGAAGTAACTCTGAGCCAGGCCCGGTGCCCGGAAGCCGGTGCTGGCGGCGCCGCGGAAGACGATCCGTTGGGTCGGCTGGAAGCGGAGCGCCGCCTTGCCGGTCACCCGCGAGCCGAAGTCACTGTAGTGCTCGAACCGCCCGGCCACGTTCGCCAGAACCTGGGAGCTCAGGTTGGTCTCCAGGTCAAGGTAGGTGCCCACATTGCTGCGGCTGTGGTTGCTCGCGTCCTCCGGCCGGAAGCCCCCGAATACCGATGAGCCCGCCGGCGCGAGGTCGGTGGGATCGCTGGCGCTGTCCTGGGCCAGGTGTCCGCCATTGACCCAGGATGCGAACTCGCCCTGTTCGATCTTGTACCGTTCCTGCCGCGCCGCCACACCCAGCGCCACGTTCACCGTGTTCGGCAGGCCCAGCCGGACGGCCTTGGCCAGGTTGAGGCCGCCGAGGATCTCATTGCGGAACAGGCGGCCGGCGTAGAACGACGTCTGGTTGGGGATGCCGGGGTCGTCACCGGTGCCGAGAATCCCGTCCGCGCCGGGCGCGCAGGCCACGACGAGGCACGGCCCCAGGGACGGGTTGTTGGTATTCCGCATATCGTAGTCGAAGGTGTTCACCCCGTACGACCCGCCGAAGTCCAGCGCCCAGCCACCCACGCTGGTGCGGAAGCCGGCGACGGTGGAGAAGTCTCGAACCGTGGGATGAAACTCGGGGAGGAAGCCCTGGGGGTAGATCTCCCGCCAGTTGCGCGGGCTGTCCAGGTAGCGCCAGAACCCGTTGCCCGTGCCCACCCGGTGGCTGTATCCGCCGAAGGCGTAGAACTCGCTGCTGCCGGAGGCATTGAGCGGCATCCGGAAGTTGGCGAAGCTCATCGCATCCTTCTCCAGCCCGTCACCCCAGTGGAGGTTTGGCTGGGTCAACGAGTTCCGCTTCTTGATGATCTCGCCGTTCCTCGGGTTGATCAGGTCGTTGATGCCGTTCGCGTCCACCAGGAAGGAATCAGGCCAGGCGCGGTTGGTCGGGTCTCGGTGCTGGAACTCGCCAAACAACCCGAGCGAGCCGCGGCCCAGCTGGATCCCGACCCCGCCATTCATGTCGACAGCGGTGCCGTCGTCCCTGTAGCCCTTGCCGGTGACGTACCGCCCGGCGTCCACATTGAGGAACGGGCTGAACTTGCCCTCCTTCATGACCACATTCACCACGCCGGCGATGGCGTCCGATCCGTACTGGGCCGAGGCGCCATCGCGCAGCACCTCGATCCGCTCCACCGCGCCGCCTGGAATCGCGTTGAGGTCCACGCCGCTGGAACCGGCGCCCGAGCCATAGGGGAAGGTGTTCACTAATGCGGTCTGGTGCCGCCGCCACCCGTTGACCAGCACCAGAGTGTGATCGGGTGAGAGGCCGCGCAGGGTGAACGGGCGGACGATATCGTTGGCGTCGGTGACGCTCTGATGCGGGAAGTTGACCGAGGGGGAGAGGGCAGCGAGAATCTGCCCCGTCTCGGTGGTGCCCTGCGCCTTCATGTCCTCCGCGGTATACACGTCCACCGGCACGGCCAGTTCTTCCGCCGCGGTGTGCTTCCCGCGGGAGCCGACCACCACGTCGATCGGGGCCAGCTCAACCGGGGAGCGGGCCAGCGAGAAGTTCTGCTCGACCACGTCCGCTCCTGCCACCGTGACGCCGGCGGATGTGGGCAGGTAGCCGATCGCCCGGACCCGCACGGTCTGACCCCCCTTCGGCACACCCCGGAGCGTATAGCGCCCGCTGGCGCTGGTGACCGCACGCAGGCTGGTATGATCAACCGTGACCATTGCGCCGGCGATGGCGCCGCCGCTGCTGTCGGACACCGCACCCTGGACGGTGCCCGACTGCGCGGAGGCGGTCCGGCTGGACAGGGCGAGAACGAGAATCAGCCCGGCCGCTTGGCTCAGGTGTCGGACGACGGATCGTGGCATGCCGATCCCTCCGGATGATGTAAATGGTCGTGGTGTTTGGGGCAGGAAAGACCTGAGCGAGGTTACGCCGCTCCGGCTACGGCGTCAAGCCAGTCAGACAGGTCGGGAAAGAAAGCCGCCTGCCGGAGTGAATCCGACAGGCGGCTGAACGCGGAGCGAGGGAGGGTTGCCGTGTTGCCCCGCGGGGAGAAACGGGCGGCGGATCAGCCCTGATGGGCGATCACTTTGGACTTCATCTTCTTGTACGCCGCCGCGGGAATCACCTTCTTCGAGACCAGCTCGCTCTTCGTCTTGTACGGCCGGTTCTTGATGATGGCGTCGGCGTAGGTCTCGCCGATGCCGGGGAGCGCGACCAGCTGCTCCCGAGTGGCGCTGTTGAGGTCGAGCAACTCGACCTTGGCAGCCGCCGGCTTGGCAGCGGCCGGCTTGACCGCCGCCGGCTTCGCAGGGGCGGCCGGCGCGGGCTTCGCCGCGGGCTGCTGCGTCTTCGTCGCGGCGGTGGTCGGGGTCGTGGCCGCGCTCTGGGCCATCGCGGTGGAAGCGGCGAGCAGGCCGAGGGCAAGAGCGGCCAAAGCAGTCCTGCGGATCATTGGATTCCTCCGTTGGGGTCCGTCGTGCAGAATCGGGTCAAGCACGACTTCGCCCGGAGGAAAGGCAATCGGTGTGCCGCGTGCGGAGGCGGCTTTTGAGCCCTGATTCGGGCATGGTTGAGACAGAGTGGCGCGCGGGGGGACAGAGTGGCGGGGCGAGTTGTCCCGGACCGTTCCGCGCTCCGGGTTCCGCGTTAGGTGCTCTGCAGGGCGGAGCTGCTGGTGTGGAAGGTGGGCCCAGCGCCATCGAACGGGGAACGCGGAACGCGGAACAGAGAACGCGCTAGCGCGCCCCCGGCTTCCACGCCCATCTCTGGATCATCCGGGTCAGGGTCCTTCGCGAGATGCCCAGGATCCGGGCCGAGTCCTCCCGGCTGCCGCCGGTCGCCGCCAGGACCCGGAAGACGTGGCGGCGGTCCAGCTCGTCGAGACTTACAAGCTCCGCGACCGCTCCCGCCTCATCCGCCCGTTCCGCCACTTCCGCCGCGGCGGGAGAGACGGGAGCGGCAGGAGTGGCGGGAGTGGCGGTGGCTCCTGGTGCCCCGCGCAGGTTCTCGGGCAGGTGTTCCGGCCCGATCACGTCGATCTCCGCCAGCACCAGCGCGCGCTCCAGCACGTTTTCCAGCTCGCGGACGTTGCCGGGCCAGTCGTGCGCCAGCAGCAGGCTCTGGGCTGCCGGGTCCATCGCCACCGGCCCTCGGCCATGCCGCACGGCCAGGGTGGTCAGGAAGTGGTCGATCAGCAGCGGGACGTCCTGCCGACGTTCACGCAGCGGCGGCAGGTGAACAGTGACCACATTGAGCCGGTAGTAGAGGTCCTCACGAAACTTTCGCTCCTGCACCATGGCGGGCAGGTCGCGGTGAGTGGCCGCGATGATCCGCACGTCGACCTTGATCGGCTGCTCGGCGCCCACTGGCACGATCTCCTGTTCCTGCAGCACCCGGAGGAGCCGTGCCTGCAGGCCGGGCGAGATGTCGCCGATCTCGTCGAGGAAGACCGTGCCGTGGTCCGCCTCGCGGAACAGGCCGGGCCGGTTGCTGACGGCGCCGGTGAAGGCGCCCCGGACGTGTCCGAACAGCTCGCTCTCCAGCAGTCCCTCGGCCAGGGCGGAGCAGTTGACCGCGACCATCCGACGGTCGGCCCGATCGGAGAAGCGGTGGATCGTCCGGGCAACCAGCTCCTTGCCGGTGCCGGTCTCGCCAGTGATGAGAATGGTGGCCTGGGTCGGGGCCACACGCGCCACCTGCTTCATCACCGTGATGATCGATGGGCTGTGGCCCACCAGCACGCCGGTGCTGGGGGCCGCCGGTGTGGGCCGTTCCTCCTGAGCAGAGAGCCGGCTGGCCACCAGCTGCCGCCGGGCGAGTGCCCGGGACAGGGTCTGCCGCAGCTCCCCGAGATCGTACGGTTTGCTGATGAAGTCATAGGCGCCGGCCCGGATGGCTTCGGCGGCGCCCGCTCCGTCCCCGAATGCGGTGAGCACCAGGACCAGAGCATCGGGGTCGCGTTTGCGAAGTTCTGCCAGCAGATCCAGTCCGCTGGCCTCCGGCATCCGGAGATCGGTGAGCACCGCGTCGAACGGCCCGTCGTGGTCGACCAGGTTCAGAGCCTCCCGAGCCGACAGGGCCCGGGACACTTCGTACGACTCCCGCGCCAGCACCTCGGCCAGCATGCGGCAGGCCTCCTCGTCATCATCGACGAGCAGCAGCCGCGGGGGAGCTTCGGTTGCGGTGTGCGTGGTCATGATTGCTCCGACAGCGGCAGAGTGAGCTGCCAGCGGGTGCCCCGCTCGGACGGCAGATATGAGAGCTCGCCGCCGAGGGCTCGTGCCAGCCGCCGGCTCACTGCAAGGCCAAGGCCGGTGCCCAACGCCTTGGAGGTGACGAACGGCTGGAACAGCTGATTCCGCGCCTCCGGAGGAAGTCCGGGACCGTCATCGGCCACCTCAACGAAGGCACGCCCGTCCTGAATTCCGGTAGTCACCCTGATGTGGCCGTCCCGAGGGAGCGCCTCGATGGCATTCTTGAGCAGATTGAGCAGGATCTGCTCTACCAGGTCGCTGTCACTCCGTGCCAGCGGCGCCGGGCCGGCGCCCCGCGGGGCGAGCGTTGCCCGCACACCCGCCGTCTCCAGCGAGGGCTCCAGGAACCGGAGCATCCTCTGGGCCAGCTGGTGCAGGTCCACCCGCTCCCCCTCCGGAGCGGGCCAGCCGCCCCCCTCCAGCCGGCCGCGAACTATCTTCGCGACCCGGTCCAACTGGGCCAGCAGCAGGCCCACCCGTTCGGCCCCGCTCTGATCACCACCGTGGCGCAGATCCTCCCGCATCAACTGGAGGTGGCCGCTCATGGTATTGAGCGGTGTCCCGATCTCGTGGGCAAAGCCCGCCGCGATCTCCTCGGCCTGGGCCAGGCGGTCGTAGTTGCGGGCCCGATCCTCGAGCGAGAGCAGCGCCGCCCGGGCTTCGCTCTCCCGCTGACGCATCACCAGGGCGTCGCGCAGGTCGTTGTAATGCCGGGCGAGGAGCCGGAACTCCGGCGGTCCGAGCTCCGGTGCTTCAGGCGAACCCTCGGCGCCACCGTGGGCGCCGGCCATCGCCCGGGTGAGCGAGCCGAGCGGCCGCCCGACCCAGCGGGTGGTGAGCAGGGCCACGCCAATCGCCACCAGCAGCGCCGCCCCGAGCGCCAGGAGCAGCGCACGCCTTCGCTCCTCGCGGGCCCACTCGTTGAGCCGTCCGGTCGAGACCGTCACGTGCAGCACACCGTAGGGCTTGCGGCCCCCCAGCGGTACCGCCACCTCCTGGGCCGGCAAAACCCCGTCGCGGAACCAGGCGACCGGCGCACCCTCGATCAACGCCCGGCGGTCCAGGTCGGATGGATCGACGTCTACGCTGGTGTCGCTGGCGGCGGCCGGCACCAGCTGGTCTTCGACCACCACGAACGCGATTGCGGTAGTCTCCGTGATGTGGCGGCGCGACCAGCCGCCCAGGCCAACGGCCAGGGCGGAGGGCTCCCCCCTCGGAGCGATCCTGGTCAGGTAGGCGGCGAGCGTGGTGGCCAGGTCGACCGATTCGACTTTCAGGTCATCCAGCCGGGCGCGCTCCGACAACGAGAGTCCCAGTTCGGTCGAGCCCGCCACCAGCAGCACTGCCAGCACCGCGGTGAGCAGCGCCATCCTGCGAGGCAGGGTCAGCGGACCGACGGGCGGTTCGGGGCGGGGAGAAGCCGTACGAGCGGGTGCGATCACAACCTGGCCCAGTCGGGGTGCGTGTTCATGTAGCAAGCCGGCGGTATACTTGGCCGGGTCAACTGCCCCTGTCAAATCCGACAAGGAGGTCGGGCGATGCGTACCTTATTGGGCGCGCTCGCGATTGTGGCGTTCGCCGCGGGCGTTCCTGCCGCCGCCCAGCACGCACCGGCAGACTCGGCCCATTGGGCCCGGGTGGCCGGGGCCGGTCGCTTGTGGGCAAACTTGCAGCTCTTCCATCCCTGGCTCGCCTCGTCCAGCCGGCTCGACTGGGACTCCGTGCTCGTTGCCGTGTTGCCCGAGGTGGAGCAAGCGTCGGGCCGGGCGGGGTACCATGACGCAGTGGCCCATCTGCTGACGGCTCTGCACGACCCGGTGACTCGGGTGCGCGACTCGATCCCACCCGGCGACGTCGGGGGAGATTCGAGGTACTGGCGTTGGGAAGCCGACAGCGTGCTCGTCATCCGGATGGCGGACGTAAGGGTGTCCGACAGCGATCCGGTGATTCCGTTCGACACGCTTCGGCCGCTCATCCATGCGGCCAAGGCCGTCGTCTTCGATGGGCGCGCCGAGCGTCCCGGGCAGCTTGATGATGCCGGCATGATGTTGAGCTACAGCAACCTCGAAGGTGCATTCAGTGACACCACGCTGCGGACCATTCCCGATCGCCGCCGGTATCACACCGGTCTCAAACCCGCGCGGGACATCGGCACCGGTCAGTACTACGGCGAGGGCTGGAAGGCGGACGAGGGAAGGATCATCCCCCCGGACAGCGGCAACCGACGGCGGCCGACGGTTTTCCTGGTTAACCACCTGGGTTGGTTACCACGGTTCGCGCTGCCGCTTCGCAGGGCTGGACGGGCAATGATCGTGGGCGACGGCGCAGCCACCGACAAGGGCGCCGTTACCTCCATGACGTTGAGCCTGCCGGAGAGCCTCGAGGTCGAGATCCGGCTCGGCGAGCTGGTGGGGGTCGGCGACCACGTCGCGGCGGTAGCGGACACCATCCTTCCATCGGGAGGAGGCGAGGATGCGCTCGCGTTCGGAATTCGGGCCGTGCGGAACCGGTTCTCTCCGGTCTTCTACCCGGTGGACGCGCCCGTCCCGGAGGGGCGGGACCCGGACCGCGCCTATGCGGACCACAGCTATCCCGACCGGGCCCACCGGTTGCTGGGCGCCATCCGGATCTGGGAGGTGATGCGGTACTTCCACGCCTATCGCGACCTGTATGACGACGATCCCGACCAGGACCTGGAGGCAATGCTGCCTCGATTCGCCGCCGCCCGGGACTCGCTGGAGTATGCCCAGATGGTAAGCCGGATGGTGATGTACCTGCGCGATTCTCACGGCTCGGTGGTGAGCCCGGCGCTGGCGAAATGGCGCGGGGTGGCCCCCGCACCCGTCCAGGTGAGGCTGGTAGAGGGGAGGCCGGTCATCACCGGCTTCGCGGTGGATTCTATCGTGCACGCAGCCGGTGTCCGGCTGGGTGATGTCGTGGTCCGGGTTGATGGGGAGCCGGCGATGCAACGGTTCCGGACCAGGCTGGAGATTATGCCAGGCTCGAACGACGCGGCCCGGGCCAGAAACGTCTGCGGTTCGCTACTCAACGGGCCCGACAGCTCCGTCGCGGAACTGATGGTGGTCGGTGCAGACCGCCGGCCCCGGACCGTGCGGCTCCCCCGCTCGCTCGCGTATCGGGATAGCCTCCTCGATTTGCGCAAGGGAGCGATTCTCAGGGTCCTCCCGGGCAACATCGGCTATGCGGACCTCGACCGGCTCAGTCCTTCGATGGTCGACAGCATGTTCCGCCTCTTCCGTGACACCCGCGGTATCGTCTTCGACATGCGGGGCTATCCTCAGGGAACTGCCTGGGCGATCGCGCCCCACCTCACCCGCGTCCGTCAGGTCGTGGCGGCCCGGTTCCGGACCCCGGTGGCGGTGCAGCCGGCCGGCTCGATAGGAGACATGCTCAGCACCACTGCCTTCGAGCTGTTCGACCAGATGCTCCCGCCGCCGGTAGCCCCGTGGTACGGCCGGCCGACGGTGATGCTGATCAACGAGTACACCCAGAGCCAGGCCGAACACACCGGCCTGTTCTTCGAGGCGGCGAACGGCACCAGGTTCGTCGGGAGCCAGACCGCGGGGGCCAACGGAGACGTCACCAACTTCTACGTCCCGGGCGGCATTCTGATCTGGTTCTCGGGGCATGAGGTCCGCCACTCGGACGGCCGGCAACTCCAGCGAGTGGGGCTCAAGCCCGACCTGGTTGTCCGGCCCACGATCGCCGCGATCCGCGCTGGTCGAGACGAGATGCTGGAGCGTGGCATGCAATACCTGTTGACGCTCCGCTCCGGCGCAAAATGATCAGGGAGGTGATCGCGCTCTTCTTCCGCCTCGGTGCCACCAGCTTCGGCGGGCCGGCGGCGCACATCGCGATGATGCAGGAGGAGGTGGTGCGACGCAGGGCCTGGCTCGGGCCGGAGGAATTTCTCGATCTCCTCGGCGCCGCCAACCTCATCCCCGGACCGAATTCCAGTGAGTTGGCCATGCATGTCGGCTGGCGTCGCGCGGGGGCGGCCGGCCTGGTCGCTGCCGGGGCGGCGTTCATTCTGCCGGCGGTGGCGATCACCGCGGTATTCGCCTGGGCCTACGTCCGCTTCGGAACGCTCCCGGCGTTTCACGGGCCGCTTGCCGGTATCCGGGCCGCGGTGCTGGCGGTGATCGGCATGGCGGTGTGG
>Ga0326726_10006978_pt1 | contig 10134 bp, 9 predicted proteins | sample MHFenrmetagenome_2_FD_207603 | JGI IMG/M metagenome (GOLD analysis project Ga0326726, IMG submission 207603) | Lab enriched peat soil microbial communities from Michigan Hollow, Ithaca, NY, United States - MHF15MN | ecosystem: Environmental > Terrestrial > Soil > Wetlands > Peat | place: USA... | reverse complement strand
CGCGCGGCGGCGGTCACGTTCGACACGACGCGGAGTTTCTTCGGCTCGAAGGCGTTCGTCAGCGGTAACCCGGTCCGGCCGGAGTTTCTGCAATCGGCCGGCCCTTCGACCACGGAGGCAGGCGCAGATGACGGCTCATCGATCGCCCGGGTTCTAGTTTTTGGCGGCTCTCAGGGCGCGCACGCAATCAACGTGGCCATGGTGGAGGCAGCGACGGAGTTGGCGGCCGGCGATTCGCATCTTCGTGTCACGCACCAGACGGGAGAACGAGATCTGGAAATGGTGCGCGCGGCCTACCGGGAGGCCGGGCTTCAGGCCGACGTCGAGCCGTTCCTCTACGACATGGAACGGCAGCTCAGGCGCGCGGACCTGATCGTCTGCCGCGCCGGCGCGACGACACTGGCCGAGATCGCGGCGGCAGGCAGAGCCGCGATTCTGATTCCGTTTCCGGCGGCGACCGACGATCACCAGCGGAAGAACGCCGAGGCGATGGCCGCGGCCGGAGCGGCGGACGTCCTGCTGCAGCGCGAGATGACGGGTGCCGTGCTCGCGCATCGGATCCTCGGGCTCGCGCGCGATCGCAGCGCTCGCTCCCGGATGGCCCGGGCGGCGCGAGGGCTCGCGAAACCGGACGCGGCGAAGGTGATCGTCGATCGAGCGATGCAGTTGATGGGCGGGTAGAACAGTCGTGCTTGGCAACACGCGGCGCGTGCACTTCATCGGGATTGGCGGCATCGGGATGAGCGGCATCGCGGAACTGCTCGCCAACCTCGGTTACGTCGTCAGCGGATCCGACGAGAAGCGATCCGCGGTCACCGAACGGCTGGCGACGATGGGAATCCGTGTGGCGTATGGGCACGACGCGGCGCACGTGGGCGACGCGGACGTGGTGGTGGTCTCGACGGCCGTCAGGCCCTCGAACGCGGAGGTTCGCGAGGCGGCGCGGCGGCAGATTCCCGTGATCCCCCGGGCGGAGATGCTCGCGGAGCTGATGCGGCTGCGGTTCAGCATCGCGGTCGCCGGCTCACACGGGAAGACCACGACGACGTCGATGATTGCGCTCGTGCTCGAGCGGGCCGGGCTCGATCCGACGGCGGTCATCGGCGGACGGCTCAGCGCGTTCGGCAGCAACGCGCGGCTCGGCCGCGGCGAGCTGATGGTCGCCGAGGCCGATGAAAGCGACCGATCGTTCCTGAAGTTGTTTCCGACGATAGCGGTGATAACGAACATCGACCACGAGCATCTGGAGAACTACGGCGGGTTCGACGACCTGCAGCAGGCGTTCGTCGACTTCGCCAACAAGGTGCCGTTCTACGGCGGGGTTGTCGCGTGCGTGGACGATCCGAATCTTGCGGCCGTCGTTCCCCGCATGACGAGGCGCGTTACGACCTACGGGCTGGACGCGGACGCGGACATCTCGGCGATCGATATCGTTCTCGGCCCGCTCGACGTGCGTGCGTCAGTCATCCGTCGCAGTGCCACCGCCGGCGGACGGGTGCTCGGCCCGGTCGCTCTGAACGTGCCGGGCCGTCACAACCTGCAGAACGCGCTGGCGGCGGTCGCGGTCGGCCTGGAGCTTGGATTGCCATTTGAACGGGTCGCGGCAGGACTGGCCGAGTTCCGTGGCGTCGAGCGGCGCTTCGACGTGCGCGGCGAGCCGAACGGCATCCTGGTCGTCGACGACTATGGACATCACCCGACCGAGATCGCCGCCGTCCTGGCGGCGGCGAGATCTCTGGGGCGGCGGATTGTCGTGGCGTTTCAACCGCACCGTTACACGAGAACCGCGGCGCAGCTCCATGCGTTCGGCCCCGCTCTGGCCGGTGCCGATCACATCGTCCTGACCGACATCTACGGCGCCGGCGAGGATCCGATCGAGGGCGTGACGATTGACGCTCTGGCGGAGGCCGTTCGCCGCGATGCCGGCCGGCCGGTCGACATCGCGCGTCGCATTGAAGATGTCACGCCGCTGCTTGTCCGGCTTGCGCGGCCGGGCGACGTCGTGCTGACGCTCGGCGCCGGTTCCATCGGATCGGTGGCGGCGACGCTCATCGAGGTGCTCGAGAAGGCGAAAGGCGTGCGGGCGTGAGTCACATCGCCGCTCCGGCGGATCGCCGCTTCCGGCGCTCGCACGTCAAGCCGTCGCGCAGCCGGAGGAACCGGCGCGCCTTCGTTCGGCCCGTGGCGATATCGCTGTTCGTGCTTGTCGTCCTCCTTCTTGTGCTGGCGAGGGGCCGCACGGTCATGGCGCATCTGGGCGTCCTGCAGGTCGATCGCGTCGTCGTCCACGGCAACCAGCGTCTGTCGAAGGGCGAGGTGCTGGCGGTGCTCAGCGGACTGCGAGGCGAGAGCCTGTTCTGGACCGACCTCGACGCGTGGCGGGCGCGGCTGATGTCGTCGCCCTGGGTCCGCGACGCCGCGCTCCGCCGGTCCCTGCCGTCGACGGTCGACGTGATGATTTCCGAACGGCAGCCGATCGGAGTGAGCCGGTTGCGCGACGACCTGTATCTCGTCGACGAGCGCGGGGTGGTGATCGACCAGTACGGTCCCCAGTACGCGGATCTCGATCTGCCGATCATCGACGGCCTGGCCATCTCGCCCGGCGACGGATCAGCGACGGATGCCGCCCGGGCGGATCTGGCCGCTCGCGTCATTGCCGCAGTGCGGAGCAAGCCCGAGCTCGCCCGGAAACTGTCGCAGATTGACGTGGGCGATCTGCACAACGCGTCGGTGATTCTCAGCGGCGATCCGGCGGTGCTCTATCTGGGCGACGACCAGTTCCTCCAGCGGCTGCAGTCGTACGTCGAGCTGGCGCCCGCGCTTCGCGAGCGCGTGGCGGAAATGGACTACGTGGACTTGAGATTCGACGAGCGCATCTACGTGCGCCCGGCAGCCGGCGCGCGGGTGAGCGACGCCGAGCCGGCGGCCCGGCCGGGCAAGGGGAAGCGGCGATGACGGAGCACGCGACTCGGAGGCAGAGTGGGGCGTAAAGAGCGTTACCTCGTCGGGCTCGATGTCGGAACGTCGAAGGTCACGGCCGTGGTCGCCGAGATCCTCGACAGCGGTCTGGACGTCGTCGGGATCGGCGTGGCGGAATCGCGCGGGATCCGGCGCGGCGTTGTCGTCAATCTCGAGGCGGCCGTGGACTCGATCAAGAAGGCGATCGAAGAAGCCGAGCTGATGGCCGGCGTGGAGATCGATTCGGTCCACCTCGCGTTGTCCGGCCCGCACGTCAAGGGATTCAACAGCCGGGGCGTCATCGCCGTCGCGGGCAAGAACCGCGAGATCACCCGTGAGGACGTGCGCCGGGCCATCGACGCGGCGAAGGCCGTGTCGCTGCCCACCGGCCGCGAAATCCTCCACGTGCTGCCCCAGGACTTCGTCGTCGACGAACAGGACGGGATCGGCGCGCCCGTCGGGATGACGGGGGCACGCCTCGAGGTGAACGTCCACATCGTGACCGGCAGCCAGAGCTCGACGCAGAACATCGTCGCGTGCGTGAACCGTGCGGGCGTCAATGTCGCCGAGACCGTCGTCGAGCAGCTGGCCGCGAGCGATTCCGTGCTGACGGCCGACGAGAAGGAGCTGGGTGTCGCGCTCGTGGACATCGGCGGCGGCACGACGGACATCGCGATTCACGAGCGGGGCAGCCTGTGGCACACCGCCGTCGTCGGGATCGGCGGCGATCATTTCACGAGTGACATTGCCGTCGGACTCCGGATGCCGATGCCAGACGCCGAGAAGCTTAAGCGCAAATGCGGTTGCGCGCTCTCCGGCATGGTTGACGAAGACGATACGATGGAGGTGGCGAGTGTCGGCGGCCGGAAGCCGCGGGTCATGGCTCGCCGCATCCTGTCCGAGATTCTTCAGCCGCGCGCCGAAGAGATCTTCCATCTGGTGTGGGATGAAATCCGGCGGGCAGGCTACGAAAAAAGCCTCCACTCCGGAATTGTGCTCACCGGCGGCGGCGCGATTCTCGACGGGATGCCCGAGATCGCGGAGCAGATTTTCGATCTCCCGATTCGCCGCGGCTCTCCGGCCGGCGTCGGCGGCCTCGCGGATCATGTCAACAGCCCGACGTTCGCCACCGGCGTCGGTCTGGTGCTCTACGGCTACCGCAATGCAGTCGAGGATCGCACGCGCGCGCCTGTCGGCGCGGGCGCACTCGTAAAGGTCGCGGGACGGCTACGAGGGTTGTTCAAAGAGTTTTTCTAGAACCAGAGGAGTTCACGAATGGCTGATCACCACCGGTCGAAAGGCAGCGATGCTCAGGAGCGGCTGCGGCTTCGCCTCGAGGACGAACACGCACACACGGGCGCCCGCATCAAAGTGATCGGCGTCGGCGGCGGCGGCAGCAATGCCGTCAACCGCATGGTGCAGGGCGGGCTCGAAGGCGTCGAGTTCATCGTCGCCAACACCGATGTCCAGGCGCTGCGCGTGAGTCCCGCACCCTGCAAGCTGCAGATTGGGGCGAAGCTGACGAAAGGCCTCGGCGCCGGCGCCGATCCCAACGTCGGCCGTCAGGCCGCGCTCGAGGACACCGAAGCGATTCTGTCGGCGCTTGACGGCGCGGACATGATTTTTGTCACGACAGGTCTCGGCGGCGGCACGGGGACCGGCGCGGCGCCGGTGATCGCCAGCCTCGCGAGTGAGTTGGGCGCGCTGACGATCGCCGTCGTCACCAAGCCGTTCGCGTTTGAAGGCAAGAAGCGGCAGACGCAGGCCGAGCGCGGCCTCGAAGCGCTGAAAGACTGCGTCGACACGATCATCACGATTCCCAACCAGCGGCTGCTGACGATCATCGACCGCGCGACGCCGATGACCGAAGCGTTTGCCACGGCCGACGACGTGCTGCGTCAGGCGATTCAGGGCATCTCGGACCTGATTCTCGTGCCCGGTCTCATCAATCTCGATTTCGCCGACGTGAGAACCATCATGTCCGGCATGGGGCTGGCGATGATGGGTACCGGGGTGGCCGAGGGACCGGATCGCGCGATGGAAGCCGCGCGCAAGGCGATTTCGAGCCCGCTGCTCGAAGGCACGTCCGTGAACGGATCGCGCGGCGTGATCATCAACGTCACCGGAGGTCCCGACCTGTCGCTCGTCGAAGTGAGCGAGGCCTCGCTCATCGTGCAGGAGGCGGCGGACGAGGACGCCAACATCATCTTCGGCGCCGTCGTCGATCCGGCCCTCAAGGGCAAGGTGAAGATCACGGTCATTGCGACCGGCTTTGGACATCATTCAGCGGCGCGTCCGGTCGGCGCGCCGGCGGTCACCCCTGTGGATCTGTCCGCCTACGTCGAGCCGAGGCTTCGAGCGGAGGCGGCGGCGCCGACCGCCGATCGCACGCTCGCCTCGCGGCTCCAGACGTTGTCCACGGGACGGCGAGCGACCATCGACCTTCCGCTCGCCGCTTCGTCGGCAGGTCCTGCCGGTGCGCTGGCGATGACGCTCGGGAAGGCCGATGGCAGCGGCAATCACGGCGTTCCGGCGCAGAATGCCATCGATTCGGACTTCGATCTCAACTCGAGGTTCGATGTCCCGGCGTTCCTTCGGCGCCAGGAGAACTGAACGGCAGCGGATCCGGCCGGCGACGTACCCGATGGTAAAGTAGGTAGATCCACGGCACACGGGAACGCCGCCGAAGGAGCGCGAGGGGCCGGACGATAGCAGAGGCCGGCATGGAGCCGGCCCGCCCGGCCCCGATCGACGCCTGATCCGGCTCCAGCAATGAACCACTGGGAACAACGCGAGCGCGCACGAATCACTCTCTCCAAAGAAACCGGCTATACCCTCAAGCCGCCCGCCGATCGTCTGCGCGTCGCCCTGGCGTTCCCGAACACATACTGGGTCGGGATGTCGAACCTGGGATTCCAGACGGTCTATCGCCTGTTCAACGCGCAGGACGACGTCGTGTGCGAGCGTGTGTTCCTGCCGCCGAAGCAGGAGCTCGCCGAGCTGGCCAGCAGCCGGACACCGCTCATCACGCTTGAAACGCAGTCCGCGGTCGGCGAATTCGACATCCTGGCGTTTTCCGTGTCGTTCGAATGGGATTACGTCAACGTCCTCACGATGCTGCGTCTCGCTGGCATTCCCATCTACGCGGCGGAGCGCGGGCCGCGCCATCCGCTGATCGTGATTGGCGGTGCCGTGACGTTTGTCAACCCCGAGCCGCTGGCGCCGTTCGCCGACGTGATCGCTGCCGGCGAGGGCGAAGTGCTCGTGCCGGCGCTCGATCATGCGTTTCGTGCGGCCTCGGATCGAGGCGATCTGCTGAAGCGGCTCGCGAGCGCTCGCGGTTTCTACATTCCGTCGTTCTACGAACCTCAGTACGGCCCCGAAGGGAGACTGAGCGGGTATCGTGTCCCGCCCGGGTCGGAGGCACCCTTGCCGGTTCGCAAGGCCGCGCTCAAGACCACCGAAGCCGTTGATCCGCCATCAACCGGAATTTTCACGCCCGACACCGAATTCGGCTCGCGCTTTCTCATCGAGGTCGTGCGCGGCTGCGCCAACCTCTGCCGCTTCTGCTGGGCGGGCTATAACTACCTGCCCGTCCGTGCCTTTCCGGCCGACCGGATCCTGCAGCTCGCCGAACGCGCACGGGCGCATTCGAACAAAGTCGGCCTCGTGTCGATTGCGCTCTGCGATCATCCGGACATCGAGCGCATTCTCACGCGCCTCAACGAGATGGGCTACTCGATCAGCCCGGCATCGCTCCGCCTCGACGATCTCACCGAGCCCATCGTCCGCACGCTGCGCGCCAGCGGTGAGCGAACGATTACCATCGCGCCCGAGACCGGATCGGACCGGCTGCGGCGAGTCATCAACAAGACCGTCACGAACGACGAGATCCTCGATCGCGCCGATCTGATCTTCGCGAACGGTTTCGAGAACCTGAAGCTCTACTACATGATCGGCCTCCCCACGGAGACCGACGACGATCTCGTGGCCATTCGCGACCAGACGCTCGAACTACGCGACCGGATGCTCAGGCACGCGCGCCCGCGCGGCACCATCGGTCGAATTATCGGGAGCGTGAACCCGCTCATTCCCAAGCCTGGTACGGCGTATCAGTGGCTGCCGATGGAAAGCGATGCGAACGTCGATCGGAAGATCAAACGGCTGCGCTCGCTGACCGCCGGCATCGACAACGTGTACTTCAACATCAAGTCCGAGCGTCATTCGTACTACCAGGCACTGCTCTCGCTCGGCGACCGGCGCGTCGCGCCCGTGATTGCGGCGGCCGAGCGCAATGGGCAGAACTGGCGCGCGGCCGTGGCCGACACCGGAATCGACGCCGATTCCTACATCTTTCGCGATCGCAGCACGGACAGCGTGCTGCCGTGGGACATCATCGACGGCGGCATGAAGGCCTCGTTCTTCCACGCCGAGTTCGACAAGTCGCTTCGCGAGGAATGGACGCTGCCCCCAAAGCGACAACAGGAAAATGCACGGCTGCTGCCGGTCATCGGGTAACTGAGCCATCTGGTAATCGGGCAATCGGAGTTGGAAGATTCGCGAGCGTGATCTGGCGATTGCCAGTGGCCCATGACAGTACTCAGTTACCCGATTACCTGATCGCTCAATTGCGAGAGTCTCAGCTCGCGACTGCGGCTTGCGCCTCCCATTCGGCATACGCGTCGAGAATGAGCTCGCGAACCTTGCTCTGGGCCGTGGTGTCGACGACCGGACGCAGCAGCGCGAAGCTGCGGCGCTCGCCGTTGACGTTGTATTGCCGCGCCGGAAACGTGACGTTGCGGCCGCCGCCGCCGCCGCGCCGCTGCTCCCAGATCGAGAAGCCGATCAGCTTGAGTCCGTCGAGGGGTCCGTCGGTGAAATGCAGCTCGGCATCGGCGAGCTTTCCAGGCGGGTTGCCCCTGTCGTTTGGCGTAATCTTGATCGTCACGGCGACTGCTCCTTGTCTGCGATCACGTTCGCTGTTGTGTGGCGTCCGACACGTCCCGATGCTTTCAAGGCAAATGCCGGAGGAGTGAACGCGACGCGAGGCCGCATCCTGTTGCCGGGCAGGCCGTTAGAGGAACGGATTCAGGCCGGACGAGAGCGGGCGGTCAGGTGCGTGTCGAGAAGACAACCCTGGTTGTCGCTCCATCGCGTGTCAATCGCCGAGGAGGATGACCTGTGCGAGCGCGAGGGCGTCGGAATGCGTGATGGTCAGCTGCGACGAGTGGCCGCCGATTGCCTCGAACCGTCGAGCCGCGCCCCCATGCAACTGCAGTTGCGGCGGTCCGCCGCGCCGTACCACCTCGATGTCGCGCCACAGCACGCCCTGCGAGTGCCCGGTGCCGAGCGCCTTCATCGCGGCTTCTTTGGCGGCAAAGCGTCCGGCGAAGTGAATGGAAGGGTCGTGGCGGCGCATGCAATACGCCACCTCGGCCTCGGTAAAAATGCGATGGGTAAAACGCTCGCCATATCGCTCGATTGCGGCGGCAATGCGCGGGATATCCGTTGCGTCGAGCCCGACTCCGATGATGTTCACGCTTCCCAAGCCTAGCGACGCTTTCCGCTGGGTGCAACTTCCACCCTTCGACGAGGCCCAGGGCAGGCCCGCGCTGGTGTGCGACGCGCTGACGCCGTTCGCGGCCCACTTCTTCACGACGCGCGAGTGGAAGCTGGGAGCGCCCGCGGCCACCGAGGCTGGATGGATCGAGGTCGCGGAAGCGGCCGGCGTCGAGTTGTCGCGCCTCGGTCGACTGCGGCAGGTTCACGGCGCCGCCGCCGTCGCGCTGCGAAGCGGCGCCGGACTCACAACGCGGGAGGAGGGCGATCTCGATGAGGCCGACATCATCCTCACGAACGATGCCGCGCGGGCGGTGACGATCCGGGTGGCCGATTGCCTGCCGATCCTCGTCGTCGACCGGGCGACTCGGTCGGTCGCCGCCGCCCATGCGGGTTGGCGCGGTCTGGCGTCGCGCGTGCCCTTCGTGACCATCGAGCGGCTCGCGGCGGAGTTCGGGAGCCGCCCGGCCGACTTGCTCGTCGCTATCGGGCCCTCAATCGGCGCCTGCTGCTACGAGGTCGGAGAGGACGTTCGCGCGCGGTTCGCGGGCTTCGGGGCGGCCGAGCTCGAGCGATGGTTTGCCGTCCACCCTTCCGTGTCGGCCGGGAATCCGCCGGTCGCGACGTTGTCGTCGACACGCCGCACCGGCCACTGGTTCTTCGACGGCTGGCAGTGCGCCCGCGACCAACTGAAGGCGGCGGGCGTTCCTTCAGATCAGATTTTCGTCGCGGAGCTCTGCACGGCGAGCCATGGCGGCGCGTTCTGTTCCTATCGCCGCGACGGGGCGGGCGCAGCCGGCCGGATGGTCGGGGTCATTTCGCCTGGTCCATTGCCGCGTTCGCCAGGCGATCCGCGTGCGCGTTGAACGAACGGCCGACATGCTCGAAGGTAACGCGGCCGATCTCGTGAGCCAGCAGGCGCGCTTTCGCGTGCAGCGGCTGCAGACCCGCGTTCTTCACTTTGTAGTTGCCAAGCATCTGCTGGACGAGCAGCAGCGAATCGGATCGGACGTGCAGTTCACGGTAGCCGCGCGTTCTCGCCCAGTCGAGCGCCGCCAGCAGACCGCGGTACTCGGCGACGTTGTTCGTCGCGTGGCCGATCGCCTCGGAAAACTCCTCGACGAGCGTGCCATCCGGCTCCTCGATGCGGACGCCGAAACCCGCAGGCCCTGGATTGCCGCGGGCGCCCCCATCGATATAGGCGATCACTGCGGTCGTCACTGCGCGGGTTGCGCCGCGTCAGGCGTGGGGACCGCGGCGGAGATCGGCACGAAATACAGGACCCGGTTGCAGCTGTCGCACTGGATGATCTGTTCGTTGCGCCGCACAGTGTTGAACACCTGGGGCCGCAGACGCACGTGGCAGATCGTACAGATGCCGTCGCGGGCTTCGGCGACGGCGATGCCGTTGCGCCGGCTGGAGACGAGCTCGAACGTGGAGAGAACCTGAGGCGTCAGCGACCCGACGACTTCCGACCGCTCGGCAGCCACGCGTTCGAGCATTGCCTTGAGCTCGGCCGATTCGGCGGCCATCGCCTTGCGGCCGGCCTCCACTTTTTTCTGCTCGGACGCCAGCTCGGCCTCGGCGCGCTTGATCGCCGCCGTCAGATCGTCGGCC
>Ga0326726_10006977_pt1 | contig 10135 bp, 7 predicted proteins | sample MHFenrmetagenome_2_FD_207603 | JGI IMG/M metagenome (GOLD analysis project Ga0326726, IMG submission 207603) | Lab enriched peat soil microbial communities from Michigan Hollow, Ithaca, NY, United States - MHF15MN | ecosystem: Environmental > Terrestrial > Soil > Wetlands > Peat | place: USA... | reverse complement strand
TCGACCTGGAAGAATTCGAAAATCCCCATCCTGCCCCAATACCCAGACTGTTTGCAATTTTTACACCCCTTTCCCCGATGGAGGGTAATCGGAGCTTTCCAGCCGGGAGAACATTTATTCAGTACTTCCAGCAGGCCTGGGTCTCCCTGGGGGTCCACCGGATGAGGAATCTTGCATTCGGGACAGAGTTTCCGCACCAGGCGCTGAGCCAATACCCCGATGACCGAGGAAGAGATCAGGTAAGGTTGGACCCCGATATCCAACAAACGGGTGACGGCCTCTGGGGCGTCGTTGGTGTGCAGGGTGCTCAGGACCAAATGGCCGGTGAGGGCAGCCTGGATGGCCACTTCGGAAGTTTCCAGGTCGCGGATCTCCCCGACCATGATGACATCCGGGTCCTGACGGAGAATGGACCGCAGGCCGGTGGCAAAGGTAATTCCGGCTTTGGGATTCACCTGAGTCTGGCGGATTAAGCCCAGCCGGTACTCAACGGGGTCTTCCACGGTAATGATGTTCTTCTCGATGGAATTGATCAAATTCAAGGAGGCGTATAAAGTGGACGTCTTCCCGCTTCCGGTGGGTCCGGTGACCAGAAGAATTCCATTGGGTTTGAGCAGGAGTTGTTTGTACCGCGCCAGCATGTCGTCGGTGAACCCCAAATCCTCCAATTTCCGGAGAGCCGTGTTCTGGTCCAGAATCCTCAGGACCCCATTTTCCCCGTAGATCGTGGGAAACGTGGATACCCGAACTTCAAAACTCCGCTCCTCGATTTTTACGTTAAAATTGCCGTCCTGGGGAAGTCGTGTCTCGGCAATGTCCATCTCGGCCAGAATCTTAATGCAGGAGAGGAGCGGAGGATGGAGTTGCTTGGAAAGGGTCAGAAACTCATACAGCAGACCATCGATGCGGAAACGAACCCGCAAAGCCTTCTCTTCCGGTTCCAAGTGAATGTCACTGGCCCGGTCTCGAATGGCCTGCATCATGATAACGTCGAACATCCGGGAAGCGGGGACATCATCCGCAGGGCCCGGCAGGGGGTCTTTCCCCGCCGGGGACAAATCATAGGTCTTGCGGTAATCGATGGACTGGGGGGAAGGTCCTCCTTTTGTCCCTTTTACGAATTCCTGGAGATTGTTCTCGAGGGAAGCGGCCGAAAACCCATAGTACTGGTCCAGGGCCCTTTTGATCTTCTCCGCTGTGCTGATGGCGATCTCCACGTCACATTTGGTCTTATTCCGCACCTCGTCCATGGCAAAAATATTGAGAGGATTGACCATGGCTACGGTCAGGGTATTCCCGATTTTAAAGAGGGGGATCAGGGTATGGCGCCGGGCCATCTCCTCCGGAATGATCTTGATCACCTTCTCATCGATCAAATAGGTATTCAAATCGATAAAGGGAAGGCTGAAGTAATCGGCCAAACCCTGAAGGACTTGAGACTCTTGAGCATACTCAAGCCGGACAAGGGTCTGCTCCAGTCTCTCTCCGCCTCTCTTTTGCTCTTGGTAGGCCTTTTTCAACTGATCGGGATGGATGATCCCGCGGTCGACCAGAAAATCCCCCAAGCTCTTTTTCCCCTCGACCATCTTAGAACCTCTTCAGGGAAAAAATCTCCCTGTCCTTTTATTTAGGGCCTCTTTTCCTTTTCGGTTTTCCACAGACGATTTACATGTTGCCGGACCTCCCGGACCAAAGCGGGGTGGGTTCTGGCCGACAAGTGGATAAAGGCCTGATAATGTTCGACCGCCAATTTGGTTTTTTGGGCTTGCTCATAAACCAGCCCAAGATTGTAATGGATTTCTCCCCGGAGGGGGTTGAGGGCCAGAGCCTTCTGGAATGACTCCGCTGCTTGATCCAACTGTCCTCTTCTTTTAAACAGGGCTCCCAGGTTGATATGGCCCTCGACATTTTGGGGGTTAACCGCTAAGACCTTCTGGAAGGCGTCCATCGATTCTTCATCCTGAGCCTGAAGATAGCAAAGGATTCCGAGGTTATTCAGGACTTTCTCATAATGAGGTCTGATCTCCAAGGCCGTTTGGTAGGCCTTATGGGCCTTTTCCCAATCACCCATTTCCTGGTGGAGAATTCCCAGATTATTGTAGGCTTCAACATACGTTGGGTCCACCTCCAGCACTTTCTGGTAAGCCTGAATGGCCTTCGAAAACTCCCGTTGGTTGTAGAAATGAACACCCTGGTTGAAATGGCCGAGGACTTCCGAGGCCCGAGCGGTTTCTTTTTCCCCCTCTCTTTTTATGACCCAGGACGACTGGGGAGCTTCCTCTTTGGGAGAAGAGGGCGGCGGAGGTGGAACCCCCTTTTCTTCCAGGGCGAGTGACTTCGGGGAACCTTCGGCTGGAATAGCCCCGGGTGGAGGAAGCGGACTGCTCTCCTCTTTTTGCGCATTCCAGGAATTCGGGGAAACTTCCTCCTGTTTTCGAGGAATGGAAAGACCCCCAACCATGCCCTGGGAATCCTGGTTTACTTCCGGAGGTTTTATCTTTGGGGCCCTCTCCTCCTTAACCGCGGTTTTAAGGAGTGGGCCTTCCACCCTTTGGTTGGAGTTTTCCCCATGGGGCGTAACCTCTTTTGACGAAGCAGGGGATGGGGATTCCCGGAAAAGCCCTTGTCCTGCATGTTCCTGGGCAGCCAAGGAAGGTTTCGGTTCAGAATGAGAAAGATGTTGCTTGCCCTCTTGGGCCTGGGGCAGAGGCGATGAGGGGGGCTTCCCCCCAAAGAAGAAAACGCCGAAGAGCGCCGCCAAGCCTATGGCAAAGGCCATCCACGCAAGGGCCCAACCCTTGAGCGTTTTCTTTTGCCCAGGCCGGATATCCTGGAAGAAGGGGAACCGCTTGATTTCCTGCAAGCGGAGCTGCTGGGCTCTCTTTAGGGCTCCTATGATCAGGCTCAATCCGATTCTCCTCCCTCGCGGGCTTCCAGGGCCCTTTTCAGCTGCACCGCGGCTGGGTTGAAAGGCGTCGACTTTTCAGGCCCTCCGCCGGCAAGGGAAGCCAACCTTGGCATTTTGATTCCCAGGAAGTTTTCGGCCCTTTCCCTGGAGTAATTCGGGTCATTCCCCAGGTGAACGCCAACGGTGAAAAAAAAGAAAATCAGGATCAGGGCCAACCCCCAACGGATCAGGCGTACCGGCCAGCCCAAGCGGGAATCGGGTGAAAGCCCCTTTTCTTTTCCCCTCAGGCTCTTGGCCGCTTGGCGAATGATCCCCCTGTCGATTTGATAGGTTTGTTCCATGAACCCGGCTAGTAAAGCTCGATCACAGAGGAGGTTGATCAATCGGGGAGTGCCCCGAGAGAATTGATAAATGGATTTGAGCGCGGCCCTGGAAAAGGTGATGTTTTCCTGAGCCCCGGCTATTCTTAGACGATGATGGATGTACTCCCCGGTTTTCGTCGGGGGCAGGGGGAGAAGGTGATGACGGATGGTAATGCGTTGGTTCAGCTGTTCCAATGCCGGGGATTGGAGTTTCTGGTTCAATTCCGGTTGGCCCATCAAGATGATTTGCAGGATCTTTTCCTTTTCGGTTTCCAGATTGGAAAGCATGCGAATCTGTTCCAGCACGGGAATGGATAATTTCTGGGCCTCATCGATGATCAAAACCGCATTTTCCCCCTGGGACAATCGCTCGATGAGCGAAAGGTTCAAGGCATCCATGCGATCCTTCTTAGACCTTCCCCGGGAGGGAAAGCCAAAATCCTGAAGGATGACTTTCAACAAATCTCCTTCGGTGAGAAAAGAATTAAAGATGACCGCGGTCCTTACCTTTTTATCCAATTTTTCCAGAAGAGCCCGGCCGAGAGTGGTCTTGCCGGTTCCAATCTCCCCGGTCACCACCATGAAACCCGTTCTCTGCTGGATTCCGTAGAGAAGAGATTCCATGGCCGTCCAATGATTCTCGCTCAGGTAGAAAAATTCTGGATCGGGGGTCAAAGCAAAAGGCTTTTCTCTGAAACCATAGAATTCCTGGTACATGGGTCCACTCCATCGGAAAATCAGATGTGCACTTTCCCGCAGCCCCTCTCCCCCCTTCTACCGCCGCCAATCCAACAGGGGAAGGTGCCGCCTTTTTTCCGTTTGATCCTCTATTTTCCCCTTAAATCTTCCACCCGCCTGCCAATCTGCAAGGTTGGGGTGATCATGATGACCAACTCGGTATTTTTTTTCACCGAGGTCTTATAGCGAAAGAGCGATCCCAGGAGGGGAATGGATTGTAAATAGGGGACCCCGATGTAGCCGTCCTCTTTTTTCTCGGCCATAAGGCCGGCGATGATAATGGTCTGGCCATCTTTGACCTTCACGGTTGTATCCGTTTCCCTCACACTGAGGAGGGGAAAGCTCGTTTTTCCGTCGGGCGCGGTCTTCTCTCCCGTTTTTTCCGTGATACTGGGATGGATGTTCATGATGATGGTGCCGTCTTCTGAAATTTGAGGGGTCACATCCAGGATAATCCCGATATCGATGGTCTGGGGCTGGACGATCTGGGTGACCGCGGTCATAGTGGAGACCGCTCCGGTAATGAAGAAGACATCCTGATTCCCCACGCGGATGATGGCTTTTTGATTGTTCAGGGTGGAAAGGGTGGGGCTGGAAAGAATTTTTACGTCCCCCTGTTCCTCAATGGCCTGCATGATGTCCGAAAGGGCGATTTCCACCCCCGCGGCCCCGAGGGCAAAGATGCCGCCCAGAGGATTGACGAAGAAGCCCCCCGGAGTCGGGATAGAGGTCACCCCCGCCTCGCTCTCGGGGATAAAGCCCCGGGTTCCTCCGGGGAATCCGGTGGTTCCGGCTTTATCCGTCAGCCCCCAAGCCAGATTGAGGGAACGGGGCAGACCTTGAATCACTTTCCAGTTGATTCCCTCGCGGTGTTCATCGGTAAGAGTGACCTCCATGATTTTGGCCTGAATGGTGACCTGCCTCTGGGAACTTCCCTCGATCACTTCGAGGAGGGAAGCGACTTTGTTCAAGTTGGCCGGATAATCGCTTACCCAGATGACTCCGCTCGATTTGTGGACGATGAGCCTCTTTCCGGTTCCGTCCACCCGCGTCCAGATCGCCTTTCCGGCCTCGGGGGAGGTTTCTTTTTCCTTCTCTTCCAAAGTTCCGAAAATAATCGTCTCCAAGCCTTTGTGGATCTCTTTCCATAAATCCATTTCGTCCACGCTGACCAAATCGCTGTAGCCGGTCCTGGTCCCCCCTGTGCTGACGCCGCCCTGCTGTCCGGTGGCCAGGCCGGTTTGCAGGCCTCCTCCGGTACTGGCGTAGATCTCTCTTTTCCCGCCTCTTTTAGTGGCAATATAGTTCAGGGTGAAAAGGCGGGTTTCCATCTGAGCTCTCTGGACCTTGATGAAATTGCCTTCGAGGCGATAGGTCCACCCCAAGGGGGAGAGAACAGAGTCAAGAGCCTCCGGCAGAGTAACCTGTTTGAGGTCGACGGTCACCTTCCCACTCAACTCTGGATCGATGATAATATTACGCTCACTCTCCCGGGAGAAGGCCAGAAGAACGTCTTGTGCGTTGGCTTCCCGGGTACTGATGGAAAAGCGTTTCTCCGGAAATTTTTTGGCCTCTTCCTTTTGCGGGACCATTAATTCTTTCAGGGATTCTTGGGGGAGAGGCGGGGATGGGGCGGCGCTGACCGGCGGAGAAGGCAGTTTCGCCCGTTCTTTCGGGGGCGCATTGGCACAGCCTGCTGCGGTGACCCCGATGAGACAGAATACGAGAAAGGCTTTCATTTTCATGGCGCTTCTCCTGCTTTGGGCTCCTTGACCCATAATCGTACCGGACTCTGGGATAAAAACAGGGTCCTTCTTTTCCCTCCCTTCCCGAGAACGACCTGATCGGGATGAATCTCCAAAATTTTCTCGTCGTGGACCGAGTCGCCCATGGTAACGATCCATTGATCGATGGCCGCCAAGCGTAGGCGGTCACCGATCAAAATGGCCTTTAGGGCAAAGGGGTAAGCCTCCTTGGGTCGCTCTGGACTCCTCTGGAATTCTTCGAGTTCTTTCTTAACCGGGGCCGCGTTTGCCTTAAGAATGGAACCCCCGCCTTCGAGTGAAAGGGGTCGGACTCCAGGCGGGAGGATGAAGGGATCCCTCCCCCCTTCCGGGAATAGACCGGGTTTCCCCCCGGTTTGCCCATAAACTCCCATAGGCTCTATCAGGGCCAGGCCCAATAAAGCGACCAGGATGACCCAGCCCAAAAATTGAAAAGACCTCAATAAGGGTTGCGCCAAAATTCCTCCTCCGGTAAGGCTTTAGCTTTTTGAAAAGGCCGACAGAAGTCTCTACACCTCTCTTTATGAGCAAGGCATCTGCAGAAGGCCATTTCAAAAAACTAAATTCATACCTCCTCCAATTCTTTCAGTCCTGAGGACCGATGGCTATCCTGCTTCCAAGGAATAAACCTGCACCCCCAACTCCAGGGTCACAATGAGAAACGGCGACATCTCTTCTTTCCTCTCCACTTGGAGATGATCCAAGGTCACCAAAAAAGGAAGCTGTTGAATTTCTTTTAGATAATTTCCCAAAGCACTATAGGTTGCGTGAAGGACGAGATGGACCGCCACCCGCCGGTAGGGGAGGGAAGAGGAAGCTTTCTTCTCCGGGGGAGGAGAGGCCTTTTCTTCTTGGGGGGCGAGGGAGATCATTTTCATCTGCAGGCGCGCGCTATCCCGGGCCAACTGTTTTAGGAAGGTTCGAAATTCTTCCCCCCGCAGAACCTGTTGGTGATGACCCTGGAGTTCTTTCTCCAGTCGGGAAACGTCCAGCTCTATGCTCTCCACCCCTTTCCGAAAGACCGTCGATTCCTTCATCTTATATTCCGCGGCCTGAATCTCGGCTTTCAGGTTCATGATTTTTTTCTTCTGGGGGGTATAATAAAAATAATCGAAGGACCAAAAGGCCACGGCCAAGACCCCGATCAGGATGACTCCTTTTTCTCGTTCTTTGAGCCCCATAGGTTATGAACTTCCCTTCCTTTTCGTGCTTTCCAGGTCGATTTCGCAGACAATGACAAACTGAACCCCCGAACGGGTATAGGATTTATTCTCATCGGCGGCCACCAGCCGGGCATTCTTGAACCGGGGAGATTTCTCCAGCCGCTCGATGATCTGGGCCAGGGCGGTGAGGCATTGGGCATCACTACCAAAGGCCAGGCCGGTCAACTGTAACTCCTTTCCCTCTTTGCCCGGAGAGTCCGACGGAGAGGGCTGCGCCTTCGGCTGAGCGGTCAGAAGTGTGAGGGTGACATTTTCGGGAACCAGATGCCGGATTTCCTGCAGAGCCTCGCAGAAAAGCCCCGGCAAAATCAGGGTGGAAGAGAAAAAGGAGAGGTCCTGCCTCATCTGCATCTCTTTCACTTTTAAAGCAGCCAGCTTTTCGGGGAGCCCCTCCATCTCCTTCACCTGGGCGGCCTGGGCTTCATATTCCTTTTGTAGGTGGGTCAGCTCGGAATTCAGGTGCCAAACCACCGCGGCAAAGATGAGGCCCGAGATGAACGACGCCAGAGCCCAAAGCGTTTTGCCCTTTCGTATTTTGGCGACCAGGGGTTCTTTTTGGGGAAGGAGCTCAATGCGTGGAGGCTGGGGAAGGGCAACCCCTGCGGCGACGGCCAGGGCCGGCCCCATCTCCTCCACAAAGGGAGCCTTGATCTGATGGGGGTCAAAGGAAATTTCCCCAAAGGGATTGAACCGTTCCACGGGCACATGGAGCTCATCGGAAAGATAGGCAGCGATATTCTTTAGATTGGCTCCCCCCCCGCTCAATAATATCCGGTTCACTCGCTCGACCGGGAAATGGCTCTTATAATAGTCGAGGGAGCGGACGATCTCGGCAACCAGTTTCTCCAAGAGCGGCCGCAGGAGGAAGGATATCTTAGCGATGCTGATGGACTCCCCGTCGATTTTTTCGTAGGGACCCTTGGCGGGAATTCCGATGGCATGTTTAATCCTTTCCGCCCGGGCAAAAAGGAGATGGGGGAGGTCCGAGGGGTCGATTCCTTCTTGAATCGCTCGACTCATATCCGCCCCAGCGGGGGTGATCTCCCTGCTGAATTGCAGGAATCCTTTTTGAAAAATATGAATTCCGGTTCTCTGGGCCCCCAGGTCGATCAGGGCCACCACTTCGTCTTTGGCCGCGCCATCGAAGTGCAAAAGCGTATTCCAAAGGGCAAAGGGAGCCACATCCAGATGGGCAGGCTGTAGACCGGCTTTAGCGGCAAGGGCCAGAACTTGATGGATTTTCTGGTTGGGGCAGGCTACGGCGATTACATCCAGCTTCTTCAAGTCCCCTTCCGTCCATTCCTGGAGCACCTGGAAATCGATCCGCGCGGAATCGACGGCAAAGGGAAGTTGTTCCTTCAATTCCCAACGGGCCGCTTCCTGTAACTCGGCTTTGGGCATGGAAGGAAGGAGGAGCCGCCGGATGGTGATTTCCGGGCCGGAAACGGTCAACCTCACCTTTCCGGAATTCAGGCCCATTTCCCGGAAAAGGGCCTTGATGACTTCGGAAATAAAATTCTGGTCTTCTCCCTCCCTCCCCGGGGGGATCTCTTTCATCCCCGCATGGGTGAGGGAAAGGCCTTGGGCACCCCGGGTGAGGCCAACCAACTTAACGGAATGGCTGCCGATGTCTAAACCGATCGTTTCTTTCGCCATAGGATATTTGCCTTGGTTGTGAATGAATCCTGTGGTAGATCCGGTTTCTTATCTCAACAGGTTCAAAAATTTTTCCTGAAAATCGTTTTCATCCTTGCATTTAAAGGGCCATAGGGATTTTTCCGGCGGTCAGAGGGCTTCACCCCCTGGTGCCCTTTGCCCCCACCCTAGCCCTCCCCCTCGGAGAGACTGTGTCGTAATGTCATTGCGAGGGAGTGAAACGACCGAAGCAATCTTATAAAAATTTGAAATCAATGAGATTGCCACGCTCCCTTCGGTCGCTCGCAATGACAAAATGCGATTGTGACACAGCCTCCGGAGGGGGAGGGAAGGATGGGGGTAGGTAATCTCTCCATCCCCTTGCGTCCGATTTAGCATGTGGGCAACCCGTCGCCCTGGGTATCCAGGTTGAAGGGATAGCTCTTTCCGCTTGCGGTATAGAACGTGATCAGGATATTGGCCCCCATGGACAGATTATTGTTCCACTCGACGGTCACCGGAATGATTCCATTGGGGAGGAGGGTCTGCTGGCTGCCTCCTCGGTTAAAATTCACCGGCGGCCTCCCGCTGAGATAATTCCCGGCAAATTTTTGAACCCCGGCCATATCCATCCTCTGAATCCGCCTAGCGGGAGGGCCTTGGGTCCAGGAGGCGGAAAAAGCGGTTAACATGACATTTTCTCCGCGCACATTCTTGATCAAAAAGCCTGCCCGGCGAGTCCCCGTCGCCCAACAGGGAGAAGGGGAGGAGGGATCAAAAATGAGCCGGAGAAAAGGGGTGAAATTGTCTACCCGGACCGTCCGCCGGGCGTCGGAACCGGTGATCTCTCCGGTGGAAGTCAAACGGTCCGCTGTGGCGTCATAAAGGATGGTAAACCTTCCGCGGCCCAAATTGCGCTGGTTGACCCCCGGGTTATTCAACCGCACAAAGTCGGCCGCAGTTCTCCACCCTTGATCGGAACTGTACCGGATGGCGTATTCGACTCCGGCCTGAGCGATGTAGAAGGACTGAGCGGAGTGAATGGGAAAGATAACCGATTTCTGTTTGGTTGGAATCAGGTAGGTTAGGACATACCCTACGGCGGTCAGGAGCAAGAGGGCGATGATCAGAAAGAGAACGGAGATTCCCTTGTCATTCCGGAGAAAGGACGTTTTCAACTGCTCTGCTCCTCCTGCCAGCTCGCCGAAAAGTTCTTATACCAGGTGCTATCGGCAAGATTTTTTGGATAGACCTTGGTCTGGAGGGCCACATTTTCGCCGCTCCCCAGGGAGAGAGCGAGTTCGATTTTGATTTCGTCGCTGGCCGCTTCGCGGGTGACGATGAAGGCGGAAACATTCGCCGCCATGGGGCTGGTGGCGGCCGGCTGGGTTTTCACCTTGACCAGCGTGTTCCCGGCCAGCTGAAAGGTGATATTCTCATTCCCGCTGTCCTGGGCCGTGGCATGGGTCCGGATCAGGGTCATGC
>Ga0326726_10006976_pt1 | contig 10135 bp, 8 predicted proteins | sample MHFenrmetagenome_2_FD_207603 | JGI IMG/M metagenome (GOLD analysis project Ga0326726, IMG submission 207603) | Lab enriched peat soil microbial communities from Michigan Hollow, Ithaca, NY, United States - MHF15MN | ecosystem: Environmental > Terrestrial > Soil > Wetlands > Peat | place: USA... | reverse complement strand
CATTGCGCACATGCGGACCGCCAGATCACCAACGATCTCCGTATAGTGATCGAGGATGAGTTCCGCGTTCTCCGGGGAATCAACCAGCCCGAGAAGTCCCTCCTGATGTCCGACGAGGTCCAGATAGTAGTCAAACGGAGACGTTACCTCGCCGTGGAGAGAGTACGCGTCGCCGATCCTCTCGCGAACCAGCCGGAAGACCTCGAACTCATGGTCCGTATCGATCGCAAACCGCAGACCCTGGCTGACGGGGATATACCCGATGCGCGGGGGAAGATCCTCTTTCCTGAGGTCTTGCAGGGCCGGTCGCGCTTCCTCTGCGGCTTTGAAGACTCGTGGAAGCTCGTCCCATGGATGGAGGGTCTGGCTCCCGTCACGCCACAGAACCCGTTCACCCTCCCCGGTCTTCTTGATTTCCCGCACCCGGGACCGCCACTCCGGGGAATGGCCGTGCAGACTCACCAGGACACCGTCGAACTCATACCTGGCACGGAGCTCGCACAGCCCTTCGGCAAACGCGCGGGCATCGTACCAGAATTCCGCCGGTGATCGGGGCAGATTTAGCAGCATGTGTCCGATACTCAGCTGGCACATGACCGGGACCCGGTCGGGGATCCCGAGCGACATTGCCGTCTGCATCCGTTGATACGAAGTCATCCCGCCTGCCCCCCGGTTTTTCAACATAGGAAAAAGCGGGTTGAGCCGAAAGGGGGAACTCCTTGCGTGCGGCTACCATTTCGCGCTGAAATCTTTTATATTGATTTACGAGTAAAACTCAATATTACTAATGGAATGACCCCTCGAGAACGCTGGCTCGCCCTTTTCGCGAACGAGAAACCCGACAGGATCCCGACTGACTACTGGGCTACCGACGAAGTGACTGCGCGGCTCCAGCGGGAGCTTCGCTGTGCGTCGAAAGAAGAGCTCTACGTCAAGCTCAACATCGACGGAGTGGAGAATTATGAGGCCCCGCGGACGGTGTTTCATCATCCGGACGATCCGGCTGCCGACATCTGGGGAATGCGGCGGTCGCCGATCGATTACGGGGGGGGCGTGTATGACGAGTGGGCCAACCATCCGTTGTCCGCGGTTACGACGGTAGAGGAAATCAACGCGTATCGCTGGCCGAACCCGGCGGATCACGACTACGACACCTATCGTCGTGCTCTGGCTGCAGCCCCCCGACACCGCATCGTCCGCGTGGGGGATTTTGAGCCGTTCCTGCTCTACTGCGCAATGCGGGGAATGGAACAGGCGATGATGGATCTCGTGATCGAACCCGAGATTGCCCAGGCGGCACTCGACCGGATCTTCGGCTACTACTATGGCTTGAACCAGCGGCTTTTCGAAATCGGGAAGGGGCGCATCGACGTCACGTATGTGGCGGAAGATCTGGGAGGCCAGTCCGCCCTTCTCTTCAGCGTCCCGCAGATCCGCCGGTTCATCCTTCCCAACCAGAAGAAGATGGCGGATCTGGCGCGCAGTTATGGAATTCATGTCTTTTATCACACGGACGGCGCGGCCCGCGACATCATTCCGGACCTCATTCGGGTTACCGGGATTGAGGTCCTGAATCCTATCCAGTGGCGATGCTCCGGCATGGAACGGGAAGGATTAGTCCGGGATTTCGGCAGGGATGTGATATTTCACGGTGCGGTCGACAACCAGCAGACGCTTCCGTTCGGCTCCGCGGAGGACGTCCGTAACGAGGTACGCGAAAACATCCGGATCTTCTCCGGTTCGCGCTGGATCTGCGCCCCCTGTCATAACCTCCAGTCGGTGACGCCGACAGAGAATATCCTCGCTCTCTATGAAACGATTCGCACGGAAGGAATGCTTGGTTGTTGAAAGTCTTGGTCGAAACGGCACTGGTTTTGTTCAACATCACTCGGGAGTGCATACCGTATGGAAGATCTCAAGCAGCTGTACGATGCCATTCTGGTCGGAAACAACAAGCTGGCCAGGGAGACTACGGAGAAGGCCCTGGCGGCAAAGGTTGACCCGCAAGAGCTCGTCCAGAAGTACATGATCCCGGCGATGGATGAAGTCGGGCGCCGCTACGAAGCCAATGAGTACTTCGTCCCCGAACTCCTGATCGCCGCGCGGGCGATGAAGGCCTCGCTGGAGCTGATCCGGCCTCTGCTCATCGCCAGGGGCGACTCCTTCTCCGGACGGGTGGTAATCGGGACAGTCAAGGGCGACCTGCACGACATCGGCAAGAACCTCGTCTCCGCGATGCTCGAAGGGGCGGGTTTCGAAGTGATCGATCTCGGTGTCGACGTGTCGCCGGAGAAGTTCACAAACGCCATCAGGGAGAAGAATGCAAATCTGGTGGCCATGTCGGCTCTCCTTACCACCACGATGAGCTCGATGAAGACCATTATTGATGCCATCAATGCCGCAGGCCTGCGATCGAAGGTCAAGGTGATGATCGGGGGCGCGCCGGTGACGGACAAATACGCCAGTGATATCGGGGCGGACGGATACAGCAGCAACGCGAACGGGGCGGTCGCCCTTGCCCGCAAGCTGCTCGCGGCGTAATGGAGCATGCGTGAAGGAGCCCAGTGCACGCGCTCATTGAAAGGTTGATCGCCGGCGCGCCGGTTATCACGGACGGCGCCTGGGGAACTCAGCTTCAGGCGCTCGGCCTTGTGTCGGGCGAGTGCCCCGACGCGTGGAACCTCTCCCATCCCGAGCAGGTCCGTGAAGTTGCCCGGCGTTACGTCGGCGCAGGCAGCGACGTTATCCTCACCAATACGTTCCGGAGCAACCGCATCGCGCTGGAGGGATACGGACTTGCAGAGGAGACCGCCAGCCTGAATCGTGCCGGCGTAGAGCATTCGCGCCATGCCGCCGCGGGGGCGGCGTCTGTTTTCGCATCGATCGGGCCTTCGGGGAAAATGCTGATGACCGACGAAGTAACCGCCGACCGGCTTGCCGATGCGTTTCGCGAACAGGCGGAGGCCCTGGCGGCAGCGGGGCCGGATGCGCTTCTCATCGAGACCATGTCGGATCTCGAAGAGGCGCTCCTCGCGCTGGGGGCAGCCCGGGCCACGGGTCTCCCCGTCGTCGTCTCCATGGTGTTTGATTCGGGGAAAGAGAAAGACCGTACCATGATGGGCACGACTGTGGAGGAGGTTGCGCGTGCCCTCACAGACGCGGGGGCGGATGTTGTCGGCGCCAACTGCGGGCTCGGGATTGAAAGGTATGTTCCGATCGGCGAGCGGCTCCGGAGGGCCACCAGCAAGCCCGTCTGGATCAAGCCCAACGCCGGACTCCCCGAGATTGTGGACGGCCACATTCTCTACCGGACTACACCGGAACAGTTTGCCGCACATGCCGTGGCCCTGCGCGATGCCGGGGTGCACTTTCTTGGCGGCTGCTGCGGAACTACCCCCGACCATATTCGCGCACTCCGGCAGACCGTCGCCGCATCCCGCTGACCCTCCGCCCCATGAACACTCCCGTTTCCCCCGACGGCCTGACAGGCATGAAGCTGAAACTGATCAGCTGCGAGGTGCTCTATCGGGAATTCTGCCATGCCGTGGCCCGTTCGCCGCATCAGATTGACGTCGAGTTTCTCCCCAAGGGCCTGCACGACATCGGCTGTGTCGGAATGCTGCAGCGCCTCCAGGATGCAATCGACAGAGTCGATACCACACGCTACGAAGCCATTCTTCTGGGCTACGGGCTTTGCAACAACGGCATCGCAGGACTCCGGGCTCCGGCGATCCCCCTTGTGGTTCCCCGCGCGCACGACTGCATGACCATGTTCTTTGGGAGCAAGGAGCGATATCTCTCCTACTTCCAGGAAAACCCGGGGACGTACTTCCTTACGACCGGCTGGCTGGAACGGGGCGAAGCGACCGGAGAACTCCGACAGCTCTCCATCCAATCCCAGTCGGGGATGGACATGACGTACGAGCAACTGGTCGAGAAGTACGGCGAAGAAAACGCGAAGTTCCTGTACGAAACGCTGGGCAATCAGACCAAGCATTACCGGCAGATGACGTTTATTGCCATGGGGATCGAGCCGAACGACAGTTTCGCCCAGGCTGCCCGGGAGCGAGCCGCAGAGCATTCTCTGCAGTTCCAGCAGGTCCAGGGAAGCCTCCGGCTGGTGGAGAATCTCGTTACCGGCCGGTGGGACGAGGAGGATTTCCTTGTCCTCCGGCCCGGGGAGAAAATCGTCGTAAACATGGATACTTCCATCATCGCCGCCGAGCGGACCGGAGAGTGAGCCGCACTGTCACCATCCGCCTGGAACCGCTGGGCGTTTCCTTCTCCATTCCCCCCGGGACTCCGTTGCAGGACGTACTCTTTGCCCACGGAGTGGAGTTCCCGTGCGGGGGAAAGGGAAAATGCAAAGGGTGCCGCGTCCGCCTCCTGCATGGCTCCCTCCCCATCACCCCCGAACAGGAGACAATGCTGACGGCCGAGGAACTCCGGGCCGGCTGGCGCCTTTCCTGCCAATGTTCCCCCGATGACGATGTCACGCTGGAGATGGCGCAATGGGAAGCGGCGATCCTGAGCGATGAAACAGCCATCGCGATGACGCCGCGTGAGGGGCTCGGGGTCGCCGTCGATCTTGGCACCACTACGCTCGTCGCGCAGCTTATGGAGCTGACAACGGGGAACGTGCTCGCCGTGCGGACAGCGCTCAACCCCCAGGCGCGGCACGGGACGGACATCATGAGCAGGATCGGCTACGCCGTCACCGAGGGAGGAGGACCCCGCCTCGTTGAGCTGATCCGGAAACACATCGGGTCCATGATCCGCGACCTTCTGGAGGCCGCCCGGAAACCGGCCGGTGACCTCGTGGATGTCACGATGGTGGGGAACACCGTGATGCACCATCTCTTCTGCGACCTCGATGTTACCCCGCTCTCCCACTTCCCGTTTGAGTCACCGACGCTCGGGACACAATATCTGACGGCGTCGGCGCTCGGCTGGCCCTTCGGTCCGCTTCCGGTGCGTTTTCTACCCTGCATCGGAGGATTTGTCGGAAGCGATGTCCTTGCGGGAGTGATGGCGAAGAATCTGCATCTGTCGGAACACCCGGTTGCCCTGATCGATCTGGGCACGAACGGTGAAATCGTCGTCGGGACGCGGGAACGCCTCATCTGCGCATCCACGGCGGCCGGCCCGGCATTCGAAGGCGCCAGGATCTACATGGGTATGAGAGCCGCCACCGGGGCTATCTCCGAGGTGCACGTCAGGAACGGACAACTGGTTTCCCATGTCCTGGGAAACGTCACACCGCGCGGCATTTGCGGGAGCGGGCTCGTCGATGCCGTGGCATCTCTGCTCGAACTCGGGCTGGTGAAACCCGGTGGAAGGTTTTCCGATGGCGGGAGTTCTCTGACACTCCTTCCCCCGGTCAAGATTTCCCAGACCGACATCAGGGAACTCCAGCTGGCCAAAGGCGCAATCGCCGCGGGCATTCGGCTTCTTGTCAGTGAACTCGGCTCCGGCCTCGAGAGTGTCAAACAGGTGTACCTCGCCGGAGCATTCGGGAATTATGTCAATACTGCCAGCGCAGGACGCATCGGGCTGCTCCCATTTCCGACCGGGCGGATCGTCCCTTCAGGAAATACCGCGCTGCTCGGCGCGAAGATCGCTCTCTTCACCGAGCAAGGAGCATGGGACGCCCTCGCCTCGAGAATCGAACACATTTCGCTTCACGAGAAGCCCGACTTCCAGAACATCTATGTTGAAGAAATGACCTTCCCCCTCCCATCATAATGGAAACAATGAAGTCTCTTACCGAAAAGGTGTTCTCAACTCCTTCGCGCATCGCACTTCCTGTCCTGACATTTCCCGGAGGCCGGCTGACCGGCGATTCTGTGCGGACCATGGTCCACAGGCCCGCATCCCAGATCAGAGCGCAGCTGGCTCTGCGCGATCGATTCCGGACCGTCGCCCTTCTCTCCGCGATGGATCTCAGCGCGGAAGCGGAGGAGTTCGGCGCAGCCGTGCAGTTTGCCGAAGATGAAATCCCGACCGTAACCGGACGGCTGGTGACCGACATCGCCGGGGTGGAACAGCTTCAGGTTCCGCCGGTGGGAACGAAACGAACCCGGGTCTATCTGGAGACGATCGAGGGGCTTGCCCGTGAGCGCGGGGACGGGATCGTCCTGGCCGGCCTCATCGGACCTTTTTCGCTTGCCGGCCGCCTCTTCGGGGTCAGCGAGGCCCTCCTGGCGACGGCGATGGAGCCGGAGGCGATCACACTTCTCCTGGACAAAACAACACGGTTTCTCGTTGCCTATGCCCGGGCTCTGAAGGACGCGGGCGCAGACGGACTGATCATGGCCGAACCGACCGCCGGACTGATCTCACCCGCGGCCATGGCGGAATTCTCCAACCCGTATATCAAGCGGATCATCGATGCCGTGGACGATCAACACTTCCAGCTGATTCTTCACAACTGCGGCGCGCGCATCGGTCACCTTGCCGCAAAGCGGGAATCCGGCGCGTCGGCGCTCCATTTCGGCAAACCGATGGACCTCCCCGCCGCACTCAAGGAGGTTCCCCCTGATCTTCTCCTCTGCGGGAATCTCGACCCTGCTGGAGTTTTTGTCAACTCCACACCCGCAGAAGTGGCTTCCCTGACAGAACAGCTCCTCGCTGCGACAGCGGGTTTTCGGAATTTCGTCATTTCGTCGGGGTGCGACATCCCCGCACACGCCCCGATGGCAAATATCGAAGCATTCTTCTCAACCGTGGCGCGATACCATCACCTTCCGGGAGGTTTTCATGAAAACGATACGCGTTCACCCTACTCTGGATCGGCGTGATTTCGTAAAACTGATCGCGACCGGAGGGTTAGCCGTGGCTGCAGCTCCGCTTGTGGTTCATCCCCTGCTGGCGGGACAAATCACTCCGTCACCGAAGCCTGCGACGAATGTCAAGGATTCCCTCAAGGTCCCCCGTTCCAACTTCTCGCTCCCCGGGAGGTTCCCCGGCAGGGTGGTGCAATCGACGAGTGAGCAGTCGATCGCCAACGGGGCCCCGGATGTTGCGGTACTGGAGACCATGCTCAGCCGCTCTCTCCTTGCCCTGACCGGGGCTTCCACGCTCGACCGCGCATGGCGCGACTTGGTCAGTCCCGATGACATCGTCGGACTGAAGGTGAATCCGGTGGCCGGGAAAACTCTGAGCACCAGCCCGGAACTCGTGCACGTCATCATCCGTCAGCTCAAGGCTGCGGGGATCCCCGCAACAAACATCGTTCTCTGGGATCGCCGTGAATTCGAGCTCCATGAAGTCGGCTTCACGACGGAGAACTTCCCCGGCATACGGATCATGGGAACCGAGCAGAAGGATGCAGGAGGGTCGTTTGTGGATGCGGACGGGAAACTGTACGGAGAGCGGATGATCGACCGGGACTGGTATTACTGGGCCGATGTGGAGGATACGTACGATGCCGAGACGCTCCCCTACATGATCAATGAAGGGAAACATTCCTACTTCAGCAGGATCTGTACCAAGGACGTCACGAAAATCGTCAATATCCCGATTCTGAAGAATGCGGGGCCGACGGTCACCCTTTGCCTGAAGAATCTCGCCTTCGGCGCGATCTCCAACACGGGGCGTCTTCACAAACAGCTCTGGGCCGAGACCTGTGCTGAAGTCCCGGCGTTCGCCCCTCTGCGCGATAAGGTTGTTCTGAACATCGTGGACGGGATCAAAGGATGCTTCAACGGTGGGCCGGGGGCCGACCCGCAGTTCTTCACCGAATACAAGACCCTCCTGGTGGGAACGGATCCGGTTGCGGTCGATCGGATCGGGTATGAGATTGTCTTGAAGAAGCGTCTCGAAGAGAAGATCCAGAAAGAGGAGTCACCGCGCGGGAGGACATTTCTTGACCTCGCGGCACAGCAGAATCTCGGCATCGCCGATTTGAAAAGGATCGACCTTGAAACAATGTCCTGAGATCGCCGCTCGAAGGATTGGTGGAGGCAAGTTCGTTGCTGTGTCATCCCTGCTCCTCGCCGTTGCCGTAAGCGCGCAGGAGCCGGTTCCGGCGATTGGTCCGGATGACATGCCCGGGGCGATGATCGCGAGAGTTGCGACCTACGAGGGAAAAGCACTGTACGGCTATATCGATGGCGGGGCAGAGCTCTACTTTGAGTACGGTTTCCGTAGGGCGGTGGTGCAGGACATTCTTAGGAACTCCCGTTTTGTGCATCTCGAGGTGTACGAGATGGCTTCCCCGGAGGGAGCGGCGGGGATTTTTTCCGTCTCCAGTCAGGGTTGTTCTCGGGAATTCTGGAAGTTCGCCTGCGCCAGCCGTTTCCAGGTCCAGACGGCGCGGGGCCGGTTCTTCGTACGGGCGGCAAATGCTTCCGGGACACCCGAAGAAGAAGCACTGACGCACTCAGTCGCCAGCATTGTGGTGGCAAAGGCAGGGGATTCGACGTACTCCCCGCCCCCCCTTTTTCTCGACTCCCTCTTCCAACCGGGACGACGTACATTCATGATGGCCTTCGGACCGCTCGGCGTACAGAACGGAATGGACGAATGGGCAGACCTTGCGGAGGGGATGGGACGATTAAGCGTCCTCGCTCAGGAGTCGGAGGGTGTTGCCAGCAGGATTGCCCTCGTGGAGTACCCGTCTGACGACGGAAAAGCCGGAATGGTAGATCGTTGGAAGGAGCGCGCGCCGGCGGGATTGTTGCGATTTATCATCGCCGATGGGGCCCGCCGTTTCTTCCTTTGCGAAACCAACGCTGATCCCAAAACAGCCGAGCGGTACCGCGCGACCCTGGAGCGTTACCGAACCGATCGACAATAGTGGATCCACAATTGTGGATTGGTTAGGCCTACAGGAAGAATTTCAGATACGGCTTATCCTCTGCCATCCGCTTGATCAGCAGCGCAAGTTCTCTCGCGTGGTAGTCGCCCCACATTGTTGCTTCCCCGCAGGGGATTTTTCTTCCGGCAGGAATGTGGTCCCAGCCGTTGGGCCGGTGGTAGACCGAATGGAGAATGAGCCCGTGGTGATCGGCGGAGAGCGAGAGATAGGGTTCGGAGAACACCGTACGGGCGACAGTCAGGCCCGCCGCAGTGTACCGGTCACCCTCTCCCACAAGACCTGTCTGTCGGCGGTACCTGCCGAGGCGTAGAAGGCCCTGGGCGGCAATGACTGCGGCCGAGCTGTCGACCGGTTCGAAATCGTTGAATGGATCTGCCGGGCGGTCGAGGTATTTCCCCAGCGACGCCAGTCCGGGGGCGCCGGTATCCCAGTATGGAACTCCGTCGGTGGGAGTCTGCTGGAGATAGAATTCGGCAGCTGCCGTGGCAGTTTGCAGGAAACGGTCGACAACTTTCTGCTTCCCTCCCACCTCATTGAATTCACTTTCAGGAAGTGCGCCCAGGAACTCGAGCTCCTCGGGATACCCGCAGAGAATCCATGCCAGGCCGCGTGTCCAGGTGGAAAATGGCGAATATCCCTGCTGCGTGCTCGGGCATCGATAGGAACCGTCGTTAAGGTTGAAAATCGATTCGTGCGCCACCCGTCCGCGCACGTCGAACGCATCCCGTCCTTCTCCGAAATAGACATTGTAGCGGGCTGTCGTTTCCGCATGTCGTATGAGGCGGGTCAGCAGAGAGATCTTCCTGTCCCGTTCTCCCATCAGGAGGTGGCCGAGCTGGTGCGCCACGGCAAGGGAACGGAGCGAACGCACGGTGTCGGCGAACAGCGAGTGAGGACCGTTGAACGAATAGATGAAGCCCTGATCAGCGCCGAGGTCGGTCCAGCGGGCGGCCTGGACCGCGCCGCTGACCTTGAGCGCGAGCTCGTAGAACTGCTTTTCCCAGCCGTCGGGAGGGATACGCCCTTCGCGCATCAGCCGGTGGAGATTGCCATAGGTGCTGATGTTATTGAACCCGTGGTCGTGCACACCCACATGGCTCACGTGGGTTGCCATGTGCCTGGTCGTCCCGCTTCGTCCCGATTCCAGAAACTCCGCATCACCGGTGGCGTCGAACTGCAGGATGGACGACCCAAAGAGGAAGCCCTGCGTCCATTCCGTCCATCCGCGCGAAGTATACGCACCTTTCACGGTAAACACCGGAGTCCCTTTTGAGGAGTCCCATTCTTTCTCCAGCCGCCGGAGCTTCTTCCCGG
>Ga0326726_10006975_pt1 | contig 10137 bp, 10 predicted proteins | sample MHFenrmetagenome_2_FD_207603 | JGI IMG/M metagenome (GOLD analysis project Ga0326726, IMG submission 207603) | Lab enriched peat soil microbial communities from Michigan Hollow, Ithaca, NY, United States - MHF15MN | ecosystem: Environmental > Terrestrial > Soil > Wetlands > Peat | place: USA... | reverse complement strand
CCTTTTTGCGCGAGCACGCGACCAGTTGGCCGCATCGCGCCGTCGCGGCGGGATTGGTGGTGGTCTGTCTCGTTCTCCCGTTCGGCGACCAGATCAGGAACTGGACGCTTCTGCCGCTCTTGGGACAGGACATTTATCGGCAGCAGTACCAAATGGCGCGGTTCGCTTCGACCTACTATCCGGGACGCGCTGTGGCATTCAATGACATCGGACTGGTTGCCTGGACCGGAAAGAACCGTGTCCTCGATTTGTGGGGGTTGGCCAATGATCGCGTGGCACACTGGCGCAACGACCGTGAGTACGATTCCAAACACATCGGCGAAGTCACGGCCGAGTACATGGCCCCGGTCGTCATGATTTATCCCAGTTGGTTCGTTCGCTACGGCGGTGTGCCCTCCGATTGGTACCGAGTCGGCAATTGGCAGTTGCCCCCCGGAATCCGTGTCAACGCTGGCGCCCCGGTGGTCTTCCTCTACGCCACCAGCGAGGCCGAAGCACGGACGCTCCTTAAGAACCTCAAGGAGTTCGAACCCTCACTCCCGCAAGGCGTCCAGGCCGGTTACTGATCAGAACCCCGAGATTGTCAGAATCCTTGCCGCGCTTTTGCCTCTTGGGATTCTGGGCCGTATCTTGACGTTTCAAGTTGCGAACTCAACCGGTCACCAAACGAGGTTACCTATATGCTAAACGCGATCATCAACGTCCCGTCACCGAAGAACGAGCCAATCAAATCCTACGCTCCCGGCTCTCCCGAGCGCGCCCTGCTGCAAAAGGAAATCGCCGCGCAGCGCGCCACCCAACTCGAGATTCCGCTGATCATCGGCGGTGAAGAAGTGCGCACCGGCGATTTCGGCGATTGCCGCATGCCTCACCTGCACGGCCGTCTTTTGGCTCGGTATCACAGGGCGAAGAAGGAGCACGTGCAGAAAGCCATCAACGCTGCGGTGAAGGCACAGCCGGCGTGGGCGGCGATGGATTGGGAGCAACGCGCCGCGATCTTCCTCAAGGCTGCCGAACTCCTCGCCGGACCGTATCGGATGATTCTCAACGCGGCGACGATGAATGGGCAAAGCAAGAACCCCTTCCAGGCCGAGATCGATTCCGCCTGCGAACTGATCGATTTCTATCGCTTCAACACCTACTACGCCCGTCAGATCTACGCGCAGCAGCCGGAATCGTCCCCCGGCATCTGGGATTACATGGAGCATCGCCCGCTCGAGGGCTTTGTTCTTGCGGTGACACCATTCAACTTCACCTCGATCGCCGGCAATCTCCCCACCGCTCCCGCGATCATGGGGAATGTGTCCTTATGGAAGCCGGCATCCAGCGCGGTGTATTCAGCCTATTACCTGATGAAGATGTTCGCCGAGGCGGGCATGCCACCGGGCGTGATCAATTTTGTCCCCGGCTCCGGCGGCGAGGTCGGCGATCCCGCGGTTGATTCCGAGCACTTCGCCGGTGTGCACTTCACCGGCTCGACCGCCGTGTTCCAGGCCATGTGGCAACGGATCGGTAACAACATCGCGCGCTACCATTCCTATCCGCGCATCGTCGGCGAGACCGGCGGCAAGGACTTCGTCTTCGCACACCCGTCGGCTGACCCTGACGCTTTGTCTATCGCGCTTCTGCGCGGCGCCTTCGAGTACCAGGGGCAAAAATGCTCAGCCGCCTCGCGCGCTTACATCCCCGAATCGCTCTGGCCGAAGGTGAAAGACCGCATGGGCGATGAGCTCAAACAGATGAAGATGGGCGATCCGTCCGACTTCGGAAACTTCATCAACGCCGTCATCGACAAAGCCGCATTCAAGTCGATCAAGGAGTACGTCGATTTCGCCAAGACCGGCTCCGGCGGCGCCAAGATCGTCTTCGGCGGCAAGTGCGATGATTCCGTCGGCTACTTCATCGAGCCCACGGTCATCACCACCACCGATCCGAAATACCGCCTGATCTGCGACGAGATCTTCGGCCCGGTGATGACGATCTTTGTCTATCCCGACAACAAACTCGAAGAGACTCTGGCCCAGTGCGACATCGCCTCACCGTACGCACTCACCGGCGCGGTCTTCGCTCAAGATCGGTACGCGATTGCGCACATGATGCGCGCCTTGGTCAACACCGCGGGGAATTTCTACATCAATGATAAACCCACTGGTGCAGTGGTCGGCCAGCAGCCCTTCGGCGGCGCCAGGGCCTCGGGCACCAACGACAAAGCCGGCAGTCTCTTGAATCTGATCCGCTGGGTCTCTCCCCGTGCGATCAAGGAGACCTTCGTCCCGCCCAAGGACTGGCGGTATCCGTTCTTGGGATAGTCTTAGCGACCCGGCCACCCTGCTAAGCCTCATCATGGCAGCTAGCATCGTATGGTGATTGAAGAGAGCCGCGTAGCGGCCGCAGGTCCCAGTCCCTGATCAGGGACAATGGGACGGAACAACGTAGCCCCGGGCGTGAGCCCGGGGATAGACGTGCCCTCAAAACACATTTTCCCCGCGCCGCCGCTGGCGGCGGCGCGGGGAAAAAGGAAATTCTGGACTCGCGAGACCCGGGGCTTGCGCCCCGGGCTAAGTTGTATCGCGCCTTCGGCGCTTGCGCCTGTCCCTGATCACCGCCGAAGGGGGCTTGCGTAAGACCCTCCCGTGAAGGCGGGAGAGCCCAAGGTAAACCCGGACCAAGGTCCGGGCCACACCTCCCAAGACACTCCCGAGCCTACCGTGTCACTCCTCAAGACCGTTGCAATCTGGCTCATCCTGCTTGTGGTCGCGGTGACCCTTGGCGCGCTGCGGAGCTACATACTCGTCCCACGTTTGGGAGAACTCCGTGCGCACCAGCTCGGGACGCTGATCGGATGCGCCGCCTTCATGGTCGTCTTTTGGTTCGCCTTTCGACATAGCGCCTTACCAAGTGGACAGGCCCTTTTCATCGGAGCGATCCTGGTTGCCATGACCGTGATCTTCGAATTCGGCTTCTTTCACTTCGTCGCCGGAAAGCCATGGGAGGTGCTCATCGCCGATTACAATATTCTCAAGGGACGGATCTGGATTCTGGTCCTTCTCACCACGCTTCTCGGCCCCTGGATCGTAACGAGATTCGCGCGATAAGTGTCGCTGTTGTTTGCAGTGCTCACCGCGACTAGAGTCGCGGCCACACAGAGTAAAGCCGCGTAGCGGCCGCAGGTCCCAGTCCCTGATCAGGGACAATGGGACGGAACAACTTAGCCCCGGGCGTGAGCCCGGGGATCAACGCGCTCTCAAGAGATATTTTCCCCGCGCCGCCGCCAGCGGCGGCGCGGGGAAATAGAAGATTCTAGGCTCGTGCAACCCGGGGCTTGCGCCCCGGGCTAAGTTGTATCGCGCCTCGGGCGCTTGCGCCTGCCCCTGACCACCGACCAGGCTTAAGTAGGCCCCCTCGTGAAATTCAGAGGTTTCTAATAAACCCGGACCAAGGTCCGGGCCACAAGAGCACGGGCAGGCGATCCGCCGCGGCAGATCGCCCTCCCAAACGGACGCGATGAATCGCGCCCCTACTCTATTGGCAACTCGTCGATTTTCGCTGCTAAGATGAAGTCGGATTCGGTGAGGCCGTCGATCTTGTGGGTCCACAGCTTGATCTCGACTCTGCCCCACGCCAGGTAGACATCGGGGTGATGCCCCTGCCCTTCAGCGAGTGCGCCCACACGATTCACAAACGCTAACGCGGTCACAAAATTCGGAAACTTGTATTCCTTTTCGATGTGATGCTCGGCCACCTCGTTCCACCCTGGCACCTGATCCAGAAGCACGGTCAGGTCCCGCCCGCGCAACGGCGGTACGCCGCCTTTGCAGGGTTCACAAGTCTTCTGCGAGAGTTCGGACATTGAATTTTCCCGATTCGTTTGCGGCTCGAGAGCCGCCACTACGAAATCATGCGCCCATCAATGCCGTTATGGGCGCACCTGTGTATTTATACGGCAAGCGGCAATCGCCGCACCGAAACCGTTGTCGATGTTCACCACGGTGACCCCCGGCGCGCATCCAGCCAACATTCCCAAAATCGCGGCCAGCCCACCCAACGCCACGCCGTAACCGACCGAAGTCGGCACCGCCACAATCGGTCGTGAGATCAGGCCGCCGACCACCGACGGCAACGCCCCTTCCATTCCCGCAACCACAATCACACAGCCGCAACGTTCCAACTCGCCGCGAATTCCGGCGACACGGTGCAGCCCCGCCACGCCAACATCGTAATGGCGGGACACCGTGTGCCCCACCGTCTCGATAGTCAGCGCCGCTTCCTCGGCGACCGGCAGATCCGATGTGCCGGCGGAAACCACCGCGATGGTCGGTGCTTCGACCTTGCGGGCGGGATCGAGACGGCGCAGCAGATGCGATTCGGGGTGATACTCCAGATCGGGAATGCGACGCTGCGCTTCGTCGGCATGCGCCCGTTCGGCACGTGTCGCCAGAAGCACAAAGTGGCGCTTGCTCTGCTCAACCAAGATTTCGGCGGTCTGTGTTGGAGTCTTTCCGGCACAGTAGACCACCTCGACAAACCCGGTCCGTCCGTCGCGATGCATGTCGAGCTTGGCGAATCCCAGATCCGACGCTGGCCAGTCGGCCAACTGACGCTCCGCCTCGGCGACGCTGACGCGCCCGAAAGCGACGTCATTGAGCAGCTGAGTGATATCCACTACTGGTTCATCCCCGCCGGCCGATACCCCGCCGCATCAATCGTGACATGCTTGTATCCGGCGGCCCGCACACGTTCAACCATCTTCCCGCGCAAATTCTCATCGCCGATCTTCGGCCAATCATGCGACTGCAATTCGATACGGGCCAGCTCGCCATGGTGCCTGACCCGATGTCCGACGAACCCCAACGCCTGAAGCGCGCCCTCGGCGCGATCAACCTGGCGCAACTCCGCCTGCGTGATCGCGGTGCCCGTGGGAAAACGTGACGCCAGACACGCCGCCTGCGGCTTGTCCCAAGTGGGCAGGCCGCGTTGATGCGATAACGCGCGAATCTCCATCTTGGCGAGACCAACCTCGACCAGAGGCGCAAGGACCTGCCGCTCCGCCGCGGCGCGTTGTCCGGGACGGACATCGCGCATGTCATCGGGGATGGCGCCATAAAGGAGATGCCCGATGCCCTCCCTCACCGCCAACTCCCCAAGCACGGTGAACAACTCTGCCTTGCAGAAATAACAGCGATTGGCATCGTTGGCCAGCCAACGCGGATCGTCGGCTTCGGCGGTGCGCACGGCGCGGAAATTCCATCCGCGCTCGCCCGCCAAGGTCGAAGCGAACGCAAACTCCGCCTCCGCCATCGACGGGGACTGCGCCGTCACGATCAATGCCCTGTCCCCGAGCGCCTCATGCGCGGCATCGGCCAGGTACGTTGAGTCGACTCCGCCCGAGTAGGCGACGATTACCGATCCGAGATTCGCAAGAAGCCCACGGAGCCGGGCCTCTTTGGCCTCGAGATTGGGCACCTGCCTCTTCGGCTCTTGGTCTTGTGCTTTCGTTCGCATAGAAAAAACCGGCCCACGGCCGTCACTTAAACGTGCCGCGCGGTCACTCGTTGGCGGGACTGGCAAAAAGGGAATCGGGCAGCCCGGGATTCACCTGCAGCGAATCGAGGAACATCTCGACGCCGAAGTGGAACTTGATCACCAAGAGCGCCCGCCCCTTGCCTTGCAGAGTGAAGTGGCGAGGGAACGCGCAAAGGGCGTTATACGGGGCATATTCCATCCGAAACGAGAATTCGTTGACGGCTGTCGGCATCTTCGCCGGCTGGTACTCTTCAACCACCGGCAGGAGAGAATCGCGCGTGACCCACGCCGACCCCTTGACCAAATCCTCGTCCTCACGTGTCGGCTCCACGCTGATCCGCCAGCAGGCAAGCCCATCGACCGTGTCGGGCGCGACAGCGGTGAAGCGGTAATCCGCGGCATGCTCCGCACGGAAAGGCTCCATGATCGACAGCGACCGCTCATCGTCCTTGTCCGTCTTCTTTTCGCCTTTGGCGATCCTCTCGAGTCGTTCGCGACGCTGCTTGTCGATCTTGGCCTGCTCGTCGCGGAGTTTCTTCTCCGACACCGGCTTCGCATCGTCAATTATGCTCTCGAGGATTACGCGCGCGTCCTTGTCCCGCACGTAGTTGTGCGAGCGTGAGATCTTCTCGGATTTTGCGGTGCCGTCGTCGTTCAGCTCGCGCTCGTAGACCGTGGAAATGAAGCTCACTTCTTTTGTCTGCGAATGGCATTGACCGAGCTGATCACGGATCCGCAGCGCCAGCGCCGCAACCGAAGGGACGGTTGCTTCCGGCTGCGCGGAGGCCGTTGTCGATAGCAGGGACAGGGCAACAGCGAACAGGCCGAGCCGACCGCACCAACTCATCAACTGCCTCCGGTCAAGATCGTGACGGTGCGGATCGAATCGGCGAGCGTCAGATTCTTGGCGACATCAAGCCCGTCGACGATCTTTCCGAACACGGGGACTCGCCAGTCCTGGTAGGGCAGCCGCGAGAGGGTGAGAAGGAACGCGCCGCGACCGGAATCGCGGACCGTCGTCGACCACAAGACCGAGCCCGCTTCCACACGCAGAGGCGAGTATTCATCGCGCACATCAGGCGGCGGCAGGCTTGACTCGTCTCCCCAACGATCGCCCAAGGCCGCCAATTGGCCGCCCTGGACCTCGCGCACCGGCGTGCCGTCGTAGAGCCCCTTCCGCGCGATGTCGATGAAACGGCGGACGGCCCGGGGAGCAACATCGGCGTTCAACTCGATGACAATCGTGCCGCGTGTGGTTTCCAGGCGGGCACGGGGCGGGGCCGCATACACCGGCAACAGGCTGTCGATGTTGGCTGGGGTCAGATCGGTCAGATACACACCCAGTTCTTTGCGCCGATCCTGACGGAACTTGAGCGCGACCGCGATTGTGTACCAGCGCACCAGACGATTGGGATCGGCCAGCCCCCAGTTGATCATGTCCTGACGCAACGAGTCGATCTCGATGCTCGGCAACATATTGGCGGACGCGGCCATGAGCGCCCACTTCACATCGGGCTCGGGGTCCGACGAGTACTTCGGGTAGAGCTGATAGAGAGAGTCCACATACACGTTGATGTGCATTGACCCGATCAGGCTGATCGCCATCCCGACAACCGTGGCGCTGGTGTCATGGTACAAACGGTTCAATTCGCGATCCCAATTCGGCATGGTGAACGTCACATACGCCTGCAGCGCCCGCGAGCGGACACGGGGCGAGGGATCGTTCAGAAGCTTGCCAGCAACCGGGACCAAGGGTGTCAAATCGACTTCCATGCCAAAGCGGCTGATCTTGTCCACCACGTCGAAGAGTGCGCTACGAACTCGCCAATCAGGATCATCGGCGGCCGACAGGATATCGTCCCAGCAGGGACGATCCCGCCGGTTGCACAGCGCCGTCACTGCCTGGGCGCGGATCGTGGGATCCGGGTGGGACAGCAAGGAACGAATGGCTTCAGCGGAGTCCAGCTGCGGGATCTCTGCCATGGCTCGTAGGAGACGCTGAACCACCAAGGGGCTGGGATCCGTCCGCAGATATCGAATCGCGGGGTTGGCAAAGCTCGAATCGCGCATCGACAGCAGGGCGTCGGCCACCGAGCAACGTACAAGCGGGTCAGGATCCTCAAGCCCCTTGAGAAGCGTGGGATTGCGTTCGGGAAAGCGGGCCGACCCGACGAGTCGATACGCGTTGCCGCGCACAAAGGGATCCGGGTCGGCAACGAAACGCAGTCCGGCATGCGCCGCCTTGTCTGAGTACATCCGAACCAGGGAGAAGACCGCCATCGAGCGGACGGCAGCCTCGGGATCGTCCAAGAGCGGGAGGATCGAATCGGTCGCCTCGCGTCGATTGAGCATGTCCAACGTCAAAGCCGCCTGTGCCCGAACCCTCGCGTCCGGATGATGCAAGAACGGAAAGTAGTTCTGGTATTCGTCACGGGCGTACACTCGCCCCAGGCTCTCCAGGATCATAACCAGGACGTCGGGGTCTTTCTCCCGCGCCAGCGCCTGGAGCAGCGGCGCCTTCGCGATTTTCCACGTCCAGATCCCATACGCGAACGCCGCATTGGCGCGCACCTTCGGACTGGGATCGTCCAGCAGGACCCGCTTCAACGAGTCAATGGTCAGCGTGTCATCGACTCGGCCCAACGCCAACGCGGCTCGAGCCCTCACCGCCTCGTTGCCGTCCGACAAGAATCCGGTGAGCCGGCCATTGGCCGTCCATCCTTGATCCTCCCACACGCGAATCTGGGCGAGCTTCTCTTTTGGATCACCGCCCCTGCCGCAGGAGACGACGAATGCCAAGAGGACTGTGGATATGAGGTATCGTGCGCCTGATCTCACGTGCGATTCTCCTTTAGGTCTCAGCGCGCCGCCAGAGGGAGGTGCGCCGGAAAACGTGATTTATCAAAAGGAAGCCCCACGGGCGGAGCCACGGTGTCGGCGCCATCGAGATAGAGAGCGATCCATCTCTTCCATGCGGTCGTATCGACTCCCCAATGCCCCTCGGGGTATCGCCCGATCTTCGTTAGTGCCTTGCGAAGCTGACTCTGGCCGCCACGTACGTTGCCATTTTCACGATGGTAGTTTCCGACCGCCAGGTGGATGAGCCCTTGCAGATACAGCCGGTCTGGGCCATGAAGCTCCTGCCAAAGCTCCTCCCAGAGATCGTGCGCCTCGAAATAACCGCCCTCGCGGAATTCGCGAACCCCCGCTTCGAACAGACGTCGCCCCTCTCCATAGTGGGATTCAACTCCGCTTTCGGCTTGGCTCATGAGTCACAATTCGGCGTTCAGAACCGCTAACACAAGACTGGAAATAAAGCCTCCAGACGCACCACGATCAAGCGCCTGAGCCAAAGCCAGAGCGAGGGAAGATGATCGAGAAGGGTCAGGGAGTGGGCGCCACCGTCAGATCGATGACGATCTTAATCTCTTCGGAGAGTTTGAGAAAGAGCAACTCAAGGCGGGGAATCGCATAATCGGGCAGCCGAATCGGGAACTCGGTCGAAAGACGGAGCGCACTGCCCTCTGCTTTCTTCGATTCCATCGTTGCCACGGTTCCGGGCAGCGAGAGCTAGCATGTGACCCCTGGAGGGCCATAGTGCGATGTTGCCGTGAACACGGCTCTCTTGCTTAGCGAGATTCCGCTACACCGTTCTTCACCAAAGCCACGCGCTTTGCCTTGAGGAATGAAGACGCGCTGGGGCAATCAGGGGCGAGCGGACACTGGGCGCATAATGGATTGCGTGCCATGCAGATACGTCGGCCGTGCCAGATCAGGCGATGGGAGAATTCAATCCATTCCGACTGCGGAAGCAGCGACATGAGGTCCTTCTCGACTTTGACCGGATCGTCATGGGCAGTCAGCCGCAACCGTCGAGATAGACGCCCAACATGGGTGTCCACGACAACTCCTTCGGCCAGCCCGAACGCGGTTCCGAGGACGACGTTGGCTGTCTTGCGACCAACCCCGGGCAGTGCGGTCAGTTCAACCATGCTGGCCGGCACCTCACCACCGTGCTGCGCGACCAAGGCCTTGCTGGCGGCGATGATGTTCCTGGCTTTGGCACGAAAGAATCCGGTCGAGTGGATGATCTTCTCGAGATCTGACTGGCGTGCCTGGGCCATCGCTGCCACCGTCGGATAGCGCGCGAACAACACCGGGGTCACCAAATTGACCCGCTCATCCGTGCATTGAGCCGAGAGAATCGTGGCCACCACCAATTGGAACGGATTGTCGTGAGTCAGGGCGCAGCGCGCCGGATACAGGACACGAAGCCCATCAGCGATCCGTTGCGCCCGCGCTGCTTTCTGGGTTCGATTCTCACGAGGCATGGATCTCTCGGCTGCGGGTCAATTTGGACAATGTGTGCTCAACCACGGCCCTCACCCGTCCCACAGTCCCCGGTCGGGGACTGGGACGACCTCTCCCGATGGGAGAGGTGAAGTTTCGTTCTCCCCCTACGGGGGAGATGTCCCACCGCCGCCTGCGGCGGCTGGGACAGAGAGGGTCTCGGACATTCCATCGCGTAAAATATCCAAACACGAGGCCGATTTGCCAGACTAACCCACTACTGAAGTCTCCGCACCGGCCCGCGCGATCGGACACCGCCTCCGG
>Ga0326726_10006974_pt1 | contig 10138 bp, 7 predicted proteins | sample MHFenrmetagenome_2_FD_207603 | JGI IMG/M metagenome (GOLD analysis project Ga0326726, IMG submission 207603) | Lab enriched peat soil microbial communities from Michigan Hollow, Ithaca, NY, United States - MHF15MN | ecosystem: Environmental > Terrestrial > Soil > Wetlands > Peat | place: USA... | reverse complement strand
CGATCTATCTTATTGATCTATATGGAAAGTCCTGTGGGCCGACCCTAATCAACTCTCATATCGAGTTTTTTGGCCTGCCTGACCGCGGCAGCGGTACGGGGTAGCCAGACGAGCATCTGGCCGGCACGGCGATTGGCCCAGGCGTAATACGGGATGGCCCGGAAGGGGCGGGCGGCCTCAACCGTCCGTCCTGCGGCGTCCTTAGAGACCAAGACGGCCGAACCCGAGACGACCGCGACCCCGTTGAGAAGATCGGGCCGGAACTCCGCCAGGAGTGACGAGGACTCCGGGAGCACGAGCTCGAAGACGCGGTTGTCGTTGTCCACGCCCTCGACGGCATAGACGATGGGGCCGCGCTGGATGGCCACCCGGCCCGCGTCCGCCGCGACCGCCTCATTCGCGACGACCCGGCGGACGGGCATCGGCAGATCGATCTCGACCGTGTCGCCGGCCTTCCAATCGCGGCGGATGCGGGCGTAGCCGTCGCGGATATCGAGGGCCGCGGCCTTCCCGTTCACCCTGAGCGTCGGGACCTCGGTCGCCGCGTCGATGAACCGGTAGAGGTCCGTCGGCATGGCCTGGCCGCGGGCCCAGCCCGGGATGCGGACGGCCAGCTCGAAAGGCCCCGGCGCGGCCGGGCCGACGGTCAGCTTGACAGCGCCGTCCCAGGGATAGCGCGTGTCCTGGGTCAGGACGACCGGCCGGCCGGCGGGCGCGGCCTTACCGGTCCCGGCGATGAACAGGTTGACGAAGACGACATCGTCCTTGGTCGCATAGACATAACCGGGGAGCGACGGCAGGAAGCGGGTCAGGTTGGGCGGGCAACAGGCCACCTCGAACCAGGGGCTGCGGCTGTAGCCGCCGGCCGACTCGAGCGGGTTCTGGTAGAAGAAGCGGTCGCCGCTGAGGGCGACGCCGGAGAGAAGGCCGTTGTAGAGGACGCGCTCGAAGACGTCCATGTACTTGGAATCGCCGTGCAGCAGGAAAAGGCGGTAGTTCCAGAGGGCGTTGCCGATCGCGGCGCAGGTCTCGGTGTAGGCTTCGGCGTTGGGCAGCTCGTAGGCCACGCCGAAAGCCTCGGAGCCGCCCCGGGCCCCGACGCCGCCGGTCAGGTACTGCTTCTTGCCGGCGACGTTCAGCCAGAGCCTGTCGATGGCCGCGACGTACTCCGGGTAGCCGCCGAGGGCGGCGACGTCGGCCATGCCCGAATACATGTACATGGCCCGGACGGCGTGGCCGACGGCCTCGTCCTGCTCGAGGACGGGCTTGTGGTTCTGCATGTACTCGTCGGAGTCGTAGACGGCGAAGGGGTCGTTCGGGGCGTGGCGCTCGCCGCCGAAATAATGGCCGCGCTCGTCGAGGAAGAACTTGGCCAGGTCGAGGTAGGCCCGGTTGCCGGTCGCGCGGTAGAGCTTGGCCAGGCCGATCTCGATCTCCGGGTGGCCGGGGAAGCCGCGGCGCTGCCCGGGACCGGGGCCGAAGGTGCGCAGGAGCAGGGCGGCGTTCTTTTCGGCGATGGCCAGGAACGTGCGCTCGCCGGTGGCCTGGAAATGGGCCACCGCGGCCTCGTACATGTGGCCGACGTTGTAGAGCTCGTGGCTGACCCGCAGGTTCGACCAGCGCTCGGGGCCCGCGCCCGGGGCGGGATGGGCCGGATCGACCGTCCGGGTCGTGTAGAGGTAGCCATCCGGTTCCTGGGCCTTGGCGATGAGGGCGACGAGGTCGTCGAGCGTCTTATCGAGGGCCGGATCGGGGTGGAGGCGGAGGGCGTAGGCGGCCGCCTCCATCGACTTATAGACGTCGGAATCGTTGAAGCGGCGGCCTTTGTAGGGCCCGGTCATGAGATGGGCGGCTTTGCGGAAGTTGTCGACCCGGCCGGTCTCCTCGTTCATGCGCAGGGCGTAAGGAATGGAGACGGTCCGGTTGATCTCGAGCCGCGGCGCCCAGAAGGAATCGGCCAGCGTGACCTGGGTGAACGGGACGGGGCGGATCGGGTAATCGAGCGCCGGGCCAGGCGCGGCGGGGCTCGAGGGGACGGAGGCGGAGGACGGGGCCGCGTTCCGGCCGCGGCAGGCGGCGAAGAGAAGGACGGCGACAAGCGCCGTTAGGACGAGAACGGGCAAAGTCAGCCCGCGGCCGGCCGGGGCCGATCGTTCGCAGGTCTTGATCATGACGCCTCCAAGGTCCATCGGCTCGCGCAGGAACCAAAAAACCATCTTATCGCCTTGGCGCCCCGGAAGCAATTCCGGGCGGCTATGTCGTTATTTATCAACGGATTATTGCGGCGGGCCGGGGAATGACATATAATCGCGCCCATGAGCGGGCCCTGGCTCATCCTTATCGGTGTCCTCGCCGGCGTCTTCGCCGGATTGTTCGGCATCGGCGGCGGCATCATCATCGTGCCCGCACTCATCCTGGCGGCCGGCTTCCCCCTGGTCAAGGCGACGGGGACGTCGCTCGCCGCCATTCTGCTCCCGGTCGGTATCCTGGGCGTCATCGCTTACTATAAGGCCAAGGTCATCGATATTCGGGCCTCGGCCCTCATCGCCGCGGGCCTTTTGACGACGGTCGTGGTCGGGGCCTGGCTGGCCAACACTCTGCCAGCCGGCATCATGCAGAAGTTCTTCGCTCTCTTCTGTCTCTATGTCAGCTGGAACTTCATCGACCCGGTCCGGCGTTACCGGAAATGGCGGGGCCTCCCGGTCACAGTCAAGTCGGAGTCGGAGACGAACCCCCATCCCTCGCCCTGGCCGCTCATCGGCATCGGCCTGCTGGCCGGTGTGATGGCCGGCCTGTTCGGCATCGGCGGCGGCAACATCATCGTGCCGCTGCTGACCCTGACCCTGCACTACCCGCCCAAACGGGCCATCGCCACCTCGCTCGGGGCCATCCTTTTTCCCTTCGGCATCACAGGCGTTCTCGTTTACCACGGAGCCGGGAACCTCGACCTCGGCGCCGCGGCCTGGATCGCCGGAGGGCTTTTCCTCGGGACCGTCTTCGGCGCCTTGATCACGATCAGCCTGCCGGGCCGGACGGTCAAGCTCTTTTACGGGATCTTCCTCTTATTCGTCGCCGCCTGGTTCCTATTCTTACGATCTCTTTTCGGATCCCTTTAGGGCTTCTCGGGCACGGCCGGAACGAGGGGGCTAGTCGCGGCCTGGCTCGGCGGGCAGCTTGAAGAGCTTGCCCGTCGCCCGGGCAACTTCCCGGCCCTCGATATCGCACAGGGAGCTCTCGGCCATGACGATGCGGCCCTTGTCCTCGAGGAACCTCCCCTTGAGCGAGTAGGCGACGCCGGTCGCGGCCGGCTTGACGAAGCGCACCGTGACCTCGCCGGTGACGCATTTGAAGCCGCGCGCCCCGGCGGCGTAGATCAGGGCCTCGTCGAGCACGGTGGCCACCAGCCCGCCGTGGACGATCCCGGCCCAACCTTGAAAGTGCGCCGGGAATGTGACTTCGGCGGCGGACTCGCCGCGCCCGGCGTCCATCCGCAGACGGATCTTCAAGCCGACAGGGTTCTTCTCGCCGCAGACAAAGCACATCCGGTCGTCACGGAATTCTTCGGTCATAGCGGTCCTCTCCATCGTCTCGGTGGCCCTCTCCGTGTAACATATTCGGGACCGGACCGGCAAGTCCTCCGCGGGACGGATCCCGTCTCCGATCCCTCTTGCCCGGCGGGCCGCAATCGTTTATAAGAGAGGGGTCCTTGGCATCCAAGGGAGATCGACATGAAGAGCATACCGACCAAAATCTGTCTGGCTTGCCTGATGCTGGTCTCGGGCGTCGTCATGACCGTTGCCCTGGCGCAGCAGCCGCCCGCCGCCCCGGCCGATGTCTGGGGCCCCTTCCGCGTTTTCGCCGGAACGTGGAAAGGCGCCGGCGAAGGAAGCCCCGGCGTGGGAACGGGCGTCCAGACCTTCGCCTTCATCCTGCGGGGCACGTTCCTCCAGGTCCAGAACAAGACGACCATCGCCCCATCGGAGAAGAACCCCAAGGGCGAGGTCCACGAGGACATGGGCGTTTTCAGCTACGACAAGGCCCGCAAGGCCTTCGTCCTCCGCCAGTTCCATGTCGAGGGCTTCGTCACGCAGTACGTGCTCACGGGCCCGCCGGCCGAAGGCCAGCCATTTGTCTTCGTGTCCGAGGCGATCGAGAACATCCCGGCCGGGTTCAGGGCCCGCCTGACCTACCGGTTCGTCGATCCCGACACCTTTGAACAGACCTTCGACCTCGCAGCGCCCGGCCAGGAATTCACCTGCTACAGCAAGGGCGTCTTGAAGAGAGTGAAAGGATAGCCGCCATGACCGAACTCGCCGCCGACCAGACCGTCCTCAGCCTGTTCAAGGACAGCGACGCCCTGCTCCATGGGCACTTCCAGCTGACCTCGGGCAAGCACTCGGAGTGGTATTTCGAGAAGATCCGGCTCATCGAGAACCCGGCGGCGCTCGAGAAGATCGTCGACCTCCTGGCGGCCAAGATCCGCCGCGAGGTCCCGGATTTCGACTACGTAGTCTCCCCGGCCTACGGGGCCATCGCCATCGGCTTCCTGGCCGCGCTCAAGCTGGGCAAGCGGTTCGCCTTCACCCAGCGGGGGGCGGACGAAAAGATGACCATCCGTTCAGGCTTTTCCGGGCTCGACGGGTCCCGGGCCGTCATCGTCGAGGACATCCTGACGACCGGCGGCTCGATCCAGGAGGTCCTGGCCTGCCTGCGCGAGCACGGGGTCCAGGTCCCGGGGATCTATGTCCTGGTCGACCGCACGGCCGGGGCGGTAACGATCGAGGGCCGGCCGGTCGGCAGCCTTCTCGCGCTCAAGGTCGAGGCCTTTGACCCCGCGGTCTGCCCCTTCTGCGCCAAGGGCATCCCGCTGACGAAGCCGGGCGCCTCGGATAAGAAGAAATAGGAACTCGCGGCCGCCGGGGAGATAAGGGCCGGAGCCGTGGAAACCCGTCTTCGGGCCCCAAAACGCCGTTTTAAGGCCCGGCCCTACTCTTGCTCGGACAGATTGCTCTCGTCCAGCACGCCCGCGCCCTCGACGACCTTCTTCTTGCTGAGCTTGTCCGCGATGACGTAGAACGCCGGGACGACGAGCAGGCTCAGGGCCGTGGACAGCACCAGGCCGCCGATGACGGCGATGGCCATGGGCATGCGGATCTCGGACCCCGAGCCGATGCCCAGGGCCGGTGGGATGGCGGCCATCATCGTGGCCGTGGCCGTCATCAGGATCGGTCGCAGCCGGATCGGCCCGGCCTTCTCCATGGCCTCCTTGGCCCCGAACCCCTGGTTCCGGAACGCGTTGGCGTAATCGACCAAGATGATGGAGTTCTTCTTGACGATGCCCATCAGGAGCAGCAACCCGATCATGCTGAAGATGTTGAGCGACTGCTTGGCGAAGAGCAGCGCGATGGCCGCGCCGGCGATCGACAGCGGCAGGATGGTGATGATCGTGACCGGGTCCTTGAACGAGTTGAACTGGGAGGCCAGGATCATGTAGGCGATGAGGATGCCCAGGACCATGGCGAAGAGCAGGCTGCTCATGGACTCGCGGAAGGCCACGCTGGACCCGCCAAGCACGATCCGGTAGCCGACCGGCAGGGTCTTGCCCATGGTCTCGACCAGGCCCAGGGCCTCGGATTGGGAATGGCCGGGGGCGACGTTGGCGAAGATCGAAATGGCCCGTTCCCGGTCGCGCCGGGTGATGGCCTGGAGGGCGGCCTGCTCGTCGAAGACGACGAGCGACGACAGCGGCACCAGCTCGCCGTTCCGGGCCCGGACCCGCAGCCGCGAGATGTCCTCGGGCCGCGAGCGCTGCCCGGCGATGAGCTTGAGCCGGACGTCGAGACGGCGGCCGCCGGTGCTGTATTTGCCGACCCGGATGCCCCCGACCAGGGCGTTGATCGTGGTGGCCACCTCGTCGACGGAGACGCCGATGTCGGCGCAAACGGCCCGGTCGGGGCTGACCCGCAGCTCGGGCATGCCGACCCGGTAGTCCGAGTCGAGGTCCGTGACGACACCGCTCACGCCGAGGTCGCTCATGACCTTCTGGCTCAACGGCACCAGCTGGTTCCAGTCCGAGCCCCGGACCGAGAACTCGACCGGGAAGCCGCGCTGGGCCGTGAAGCCCTGCTGGGACGTGTCCTGGATGACGGCCCGGATGCCGGGGATGGCGTTGAGCTCGCGCCGGATGAGATTCGAGATCCCGGCCTGGCTCAGCTTGCGCTCCTTGGGCGGGACCAGCCGGACGTAAAGCATGCCGGAATTGATGCTGCTGCCGCCCCCGACGAAGCTGAAGATCTGGGACACCTCGGGGTGGCGGCGGACCAGGTCCTCGGCGCGGGTGACGAGAGCGTCGGTCTCGGTGATGTCCGAGCCGACGGCGGTCATCAGGCGGACCATGATCTGGCTCTGGTCCTGGGAGGGGACGAACTCGCTCGGCAGCATCGTGAAAACGCCGATGGCCGCGGCGAACAGGACCCCGGCCAGAGCCAGAATGAGGCCCGGCCTGCGCAGGCCGCCGCGCAGGGTCCGGCCGTAGAACTTCTCGAGCCGGCCGAATTCGCGGTCGACGGCCAGGCCGATCTTGTTCCGGCCCTCACGGGTCGTCTTGAGGAACTGCGAGCAGCGGGCCGGGGCCAGGGTCACGGCCTCGACGTAGGACAGCAGCACGCACAGGCACAGGGTGATCCCGAACTGGAGGAAGTAGCGGCCGATGATCCCCTTCATGAACACCACGGGGATGAAGATGGCCACGACCGCCAGGGTCGCGGCCAGAGCGGCAAAGGCGATCTCCCGCGTCCCGTCCAAGGCGGCCGGCACCAGGGCCTCGCCGCCCTCGCGGTGGCGGAAGATGTTCTCCATGACCATGATGGCGTCGTCGACGACGATCCCGACCGCCAGGGCCAAGGCCAGCAGCGTGAAGGTGTTGAACGTGAACCCCAGGAAATAGATGATGGCCACCGTGCCGAGGAGCGACATCGGGATGGCCAGGATGACGTTGAGCGTGCTCGAGAGCGACCCCAGGAAGAGCCAGCAGACGAAGGCCGTCAGGATGACCGAGAGCAGCAGCTCGAACTGGATCTCGTTGACCGAATCCCGGATGAACTCCGTGCTGTCGTTGGTGATGCCGACGGTCATGTCGCTCGGCAGGGTCTTGCGGTACTCGTCGAGCGTCTCGCGGACCCTCTGGGCCACGGCCACGGCGTTGGCGCCGCGCTGCTTCTTGATGCCCAGGCCCTGGGCCGGGCCGCCGTCGACGCGGGCGATGCGCCGGACGTCCTCGAAGCCGTCCTCGACCATGGCGACATCGCTGAGGTAGATGGGGCTGCCCCCGGCCTCGCGGACGACGATCTTACGGAAGGTGTCGAGGTCAAGGGCCTCGCCCAGGACGCGGACGTTGATCTCCCGGCCGGGCGTCTCGAGCCGGCCGGCCGGCAGCTCGACGTGCTCGCGCTGCAGGGCGCCGATGACGTCGCTGACGGTCAGGCTCTTTTCGTCGAGGCGGGCCGCGTCGAGCCAGATGCGGACGTTCCGGGACAGCACGCCCATGAGCGTGATCTCGCCGATGCCGGGGATGGTCTGCAGCTTCTCCTTGAGCCCGTACTGGACGTAGTCGCTGAGGACGCGCTGGGGATAAGGCCCACCCAGGCGGACCATCATGATCGGCTGGTCCTCGGGATTGGACTTGGACACTGTCGGAGGGTCCATGTCCCGCGGCAGCATCCGGACCGCTTGGGACACCTTGGCCTGAACGTCCTGAAGGGCCAGGTCGACGTCGCGCGACAGCTCGATCTCGACGGTGATGTTGGCCGAGCCCTGGCGAGAGCTCGAGGTGATGGTGCGGATGCCCTCGATCTGGATCAGCGTCTCCTCGAGCGGCTCGACGACCTCGTTCTCCATGACCTCCGGCGCCGCGCCTTCCCAGGTGGCGGAGACGTTGATGGTGGGAAAATCGACGTCCGGGAACTGGCTGATGCCGATCCGGCCTCCGGCGACGATGCCGAAGACGATGGTGGCGGCCATGAGCATCCAGGCCAGGACGGGCTTCTTGACGCAGACTTCGGTCAGGTTCATGGGGCGGTCCTTATTTCTTTTCGGCCGGGGCGGGGGCCGGGGCGCCGGCCGGTGCGACGTCGGCGGGGGCGCCGATGCGGATGGTCACCCCGTTCGACAGGGCCTCGGCGCCGCGGACGACAAGGGTTTCGCCGCCGTTGAGGCCGGACAGGACCTCGACCTGGCCGTCGGCCGACCGCATGCCCAGGGTCAAGATGCGCTCGACCGCCTTGTCGCCTTCGACGATATAGGCCACGAAGCCGCGCTCGCTCGGGCGGACCGCGCCGACCGGGATGACCGGGGCTTGGCCGGGGGAGGATACGGGGACGGAGATCTCGGCGAACGAGCCCGGCCGGAGGCTCTTGTCGCTCGTATCTTCGATGTTGGCCGTGATGTCGACGAGGCGCGATGTGTCGTCGGCCGTCCCGGCCACGTGGACGACCTTGGCCGTGAACTCCCGGCTGTCCTCGCGGACCTGGAACACGGCCTTCTGGCCGGGCTTGATCCGGGCCGCGTCGCGCTCGGGCACCCGGAAACGGAGCAGGAGCGGGTCGCGGCGGACGAGGGTGGCCAGGACGGTGCCGGTCTGGATGTACTGCCCGGTCTGGACGGTCCGGGTCTGGATGATGCCCGAGATGGGCGCCTTGACGAAAGCGTCGCTGAGGTTGAGCTTGGCCGTGTTGAGGGCCGAGCGGGTCTGGGCGACCTCGGAGGCCGCGGTCAGGACCTTGGTCCGCCAGGTCTCGACCTCTTCCCCGGGGATGAGGCCCGGGTTCTGGGTGATGACGGTCACGCGGCGCTTGAGGCCCGCCTCGGCGTCGGCCTTGGAAGCTTCGGCCTTCTCCAAGGCGGCCTGGGCCGATTCGAGGGCCAGCCGGTAGCGCTCGGTCTCGATCTCGACGAGGACCTGGCCGGCCTGGGCGAACTCCCCTTCGGCGAAGCGGACGCGGTCGACCGCGCCGGAAACGCGGGCCGTGACCTGGACCTTCTCGAAGGCGTCGACCGAACCGACGGCCGTCACGGTATAGACGAGGGACCGGACCTGGACCTTCTGCACGTCGACCGGGAACTGGACCCGGCCCCGCCCGCCGATCCTCCCGGCGGGCCCATCGGCCTTCTTCTTGCAGGCGCCGCCCAGAACGATCAAGACCAGCGCGGCGGCGCTGGCGATAACGGCGAATCTCTTGGCTCTCGTGCTGATCACGTGCGTGGCTCCTTCCCGAAGGGGTCGAGTCCGAGTGCGGCTTCCAGGTCGAGGAAGGCGACCCCCAGACCGTAGCGTTGCTGGACGAGGGCGACCTCGGCCTCGAAGAGGCTGACGTTGGCGTCGGCGACTTGGAGGGCGGAGGCCAGCCCCTGGCGATAGAGTTCGGTCGTTTCGGTCGCGTTCTTCTTGGCGACCTCGTAGGCCGTGTTGGCCTGCTTCAGCGCGGCCCGCTGGTTGCTCAGGGAAACCAGGGCCTCCCGGATCTCGAGCTCGACGCGCCGGACCGCGGCCCGAACATCGAGGTCGGCCAATTGGGCCAGGGCCTTCTGCTCCCGCCGCTGGCCGAACCGGATCAGCCCGTCGAAGAGCGTCCAGTTCAGGGTCGCGCCGAGGCTCCAGTTCCAGGTCCGGTTGTTGAAGCTGGCCTCGTTCGTCAGGCTGTACCGGCCGCTGACGCCGAGGGACGGCAGGAAGCCGAGCAACGGGACCTTGGCCAGCGAATGCTGGGACGAGGCCACCCAGCGGAGGGCGCCGACGTCGAGCCGGCGGGCCAGCGCATCCTCGATCAGGGCCTCGGCGTTGGCGGCCTCGGCCGAGGCGGCCTCGATCAGGAACTCCGGGACGACGAGCGGGTTCCGCACGGCGTCGGGAGCGTCGAGGAGGTTGCCGAGTTGGAGCGTGCTCGTCTCCACTTGGCCCTTGACCTGGGTCAATCCGACCTCGGCCGTGGCGTACTCGAGCTCGGCCCGGGTGACGTCGTTGACCGAGGCCAGGCCGGCCGAGAAGCGGGCCTTGGCCGCGTCGAGGTTCTGGCCGGCGAAGGCGAATCGACGGGCCGAGGCCTCCCGGACCTGGGTCGTGCCCAGCGTGGCCAAGTAGGCC